>Ga0307982_1001136_pt1 | contig 21398 bp, 15 predicted proteins | sample OrgLakmetagen989_FD_201847 | JGI IMG/M metagenome (GOLD analysis project Ga0307982, IMG submission 201847) | Saline water microbial communities from Organic Lake, Antarctica - #989 | ecosystem: Environmental > Aquatic > Non-marine Saline and Alkaline > Saline | place: Antarctica: Organic Lake... | reverse complement strand
CCGCCCGGGCCGCAAACGCCGTACGGGGGGGGGGCACAGCGGGGGCACCCAAGCTGCTAAGAGCACATTCAAGGAAGGACTGCGCACCCTGCGCCGCCTAGCTGGACAGGCTACCATGCTTTCCAACACCATGCTATTTCGAGTCATCGCGAGCGCTGTGGCTGCGTATGGCATCATGACGCTTCCGATGATTCTGGCGCTGGAGGTTGAACGGCAGTTCGTCATGCCTCTGCTTGCTTCACTAGATGTGGGTGCAGGTGCGGTTGCTGCCAGCGCTGCGAATGTCGTCGGGCTATCTCTGATCCCTGACATGTTGAACCCGATGGTGGGGGCGTGGGCGTGGAGCAGGCCTGAAAACGACATTATTCTAGATGTGTTCGATGGTAATATCTCCTTACAAACTGCCCTGCAAACGCCGTCATGGTGGAATAATGGCCTGCCTTTTGCTACCAGCCAGCTTCTTGATTTGAAGGAAGCCGCGATTGGCGTAGGTCGATCCAGACTGGATGTTTTGGGGGTTGTTGCTGAGCGCTTGGACACGCCGCTGCGCACCCCCATCATTCTCGAGGACGGTGTGCCAAACCGATTTTACACGTTTCTGTCCACATCTGGTGTTCTTGGTGTCAGTGTGCTGGACCTGATCAATACGCCTGCACAAAATGTGTCTCGCACGCAGTCTGCTGCTAGCATTATTTTGAACAATCGACGGGCGCTCAGTTTCGAGTACATTCGCTTGTTGCAGGGCTATGCAGATGTGTACATGTCGTACTTGAATGTGTACGGCACATTCTTCGACGTTGGCTGCTATGCTGCAATCATCATGATACTTGGCTGGGTCCTTACCGCACAGTACTCGCTACAAGTGCACTTAAATCGTACCATGATATCCTCTGTGCGCAATTTTGCGTTGGTGCCGAAAGCTCTAGTTTACCAGCAGCAAAAAACGAGTAAGCGTCGTTTGGTGACGGCCGAAAAGCAACTGCGAAAAGAAAATGGAGAAGACGAGGAGGAAGAGGGCATGACGCTGTCCATGAAGGCTCAAGAAGCCATCAGGCGCTCGAATGGCGTGGCTGGATTGACTGCTGGGCACTTCATTGGCTCAGCATACGCCGGCAGCAGCAGTCGCAGCGGCATGCTCAGCAGCCACAGCAGTCGCGGCAAGCGCCGGATGTCAACCGGCCTGTTCAGTGCAGGTGCTAGCAGCACACGCAACTTGAGCCTGGTGCAGAGCAGTGTTGCACGGGACTTGTCTGCTGCCTCATTTCGTGGTGGAGGGGGCAGGCGGCAGTCCAACTTCAGTGCAGCTCCAAGCTCTGGCAGAAGGCAGATTAGCGCCGCCACACCCTCGCCACGCACTCCCGAAGGCCGCAACTCCCGCAGAGCCCAACTTGGAGGCTTACAGGGTGCAACGGCCCGCATGAAGTCCAGCCGAGCCTTGCTGGCATTGCCTGCAACAGGAGAGTTTCACTACGCAACCAAGACACATTTGCGCACCTGGCGCCGCACTGCCAACATATTTTTCCGTGTGGGCATGATTGCTTGGCTACTGTATATGAAGCGTTCATTTGTCAGCAAGGCTGTGCTTGGACTGCAGCAGCTTGCGAATATCCACGCAGCGTCGTTCAGCAGCAGTCGCAACGTGGCTGCCGTTCACAGCATTTTGAACAGTGCATTTGCTAACAAAACCACTGGGGAGATCAATGTGGCATTACAAGACGCTACTGAAGCATCAAGTGCATTGTTCAAACAGCTCGACTTCATTGCGTTTGGCTCAGGGGGGGAGCTGGATCAAATCGTGGGACGCACAATGGAAGCACTGCCCGTCGAGGCGGAGTACGACAAAGCCAGGCGTTTGCTCACAAGCAATGCGTGTGAGGACTTTGTTGTGCCGCCAGTTTATAACTCATTGGTGAACTGCCAGGCTTTTGTTCAGTCCTTGAACGCTGAGGGCCGGGGCTTGGTGGGTGTCGCGGAGGAAATGCGCAACTTGGTGAGTCGCTTGGTGGCCACTGCACGTGTGTTTCCGTTGGCTGGAAAAGCGGACAATGAGCGTGGCATCGTGGACGTGCGAGAAATCGTGGCGTCTGCGAGTGCAGGCAATGCAGACTCAGCCGCCAATCGAGTGGGCTTGCTGAAGATCCTGCAGTCAGACATGCCGTACCTGCGCCAGCAGCTGCAGCGGGTCGCGCGGGAGATTGAGGCTGGGCTGGAGCGGGACAGAGGTACAGTCATCAGTGGGCAAACCAGCTTCATCGTCGTCAGTTTCACGGTGGGTTTTCTTTTTCTTCTGCTCGAGGCGCGGCAATCCACAGTCGCCGCCAGGCGAGCGTACGCTGTGCGTCTGCTCATCATGGCTGTGCCCAAGCAAATGGCCTTTGCAGTGCGCCCACTCCTGCTGCAGTACCACGACTTCACTGAAGTTGGCGATGCCTCGCTGAGACGGCCAGATGGGGCAGGTGTGATTCCCGGCGCTGGCACACCCACGGCATCAGCCAGCACTGCACGACGGGGGGACACCAATCCTCCCAATGAAAGAACCGGTATGCTGAGCAATACCGACAGGCCCCAGTAAGGCTTTCTGTGGCGCAAGGCAGGTCGCACCACAGCCCAGTGGCCAGGCGCCGCTGGCCTTTGGCCGAATGTGCCCTTCTGTGAAGTAGTTGCTGTGCATTTAGGATAATTTAACACTTTGCTGAATCCCTGGGTATTTTGGCAGCCACTGCAGGCTGTACTGCTTGGCGAGGGGGGGGGGTAGAAATCGCCCCCCCAACCAGTGCTCAGGGCACGGGCCATCACTGGTAGCACTTAGCTGGCAACGCTGCACGTAGCTGTCAAAATGCACAGCACACCGCTTTGGTGCTGTCAAGGATATGAGTACCTGGGGCCAGATTGCAGGGGTGTCACTGCCGGGCTCGGGGGGGCCGCTCTCCACATTCCAGCCACTGGGCACGTCTACACTCGCCACTGGAACTCCGCTAGCTGCAATGCGCTGCAGAACCGTGTCGAATGGGGAACGGACACTGCCTGCAAAGGAGAACCCAAACACTGCGTCCAGGATCAAGTCGTAGCTGTCCGCCAGCGTAGTGGCTGATGGGAAGCTGTGCAGCCCCAGCAGCTGGGGCACGGTGGCCGCCGGCGTGCTTGGGGGCTGTGCCACTGCTTGTGCGGCTTCGGCATGCAGTGGCATGGAAGAAAGCATGCTGAGCTGCTCCAAGAGCCCCCCGTAGAGGCGCCGAGCTTCTGTGCTCCGCTGCTCAAGGCTGTCCTTGGGGTATGCGATGGACACCTGTGAAGTAGGGTTTGGTGACTTCCTTGCTCCAGCCTGGCAACAAGACAAGCTGTGCAGAAAAACTTACATTATAACCAAAATGGAATAGATGCCTGGCGGCAACAAGCCCATCGCCTCCATTGTTTCCGGGCCCACAAACGACGAGCACGCGCTTGTAGCTTTCTGGTGGGCAGGAGTGCCACAGCGATTCAGCAATACTGAGACCTGCAAGTTCCATCAATTGGTCGACTGAAAAGCCTGGTGTGGTCATGAGCTGTTCATCTAATCGCTGAGCATCGCGCTGTCCAAGATATTTGGGTGCCTCGTGGCTTGGCGTGGTAGCTGAGACAGAGGCTATTTCTCCGGAAGCTGAGGTGGCCATTGAAGCACTGTTTGCTTTAAAGCTGGCGACGCAAGCAGGGGGGAGCTGCAATACCAACGAAGCGCTTGCCAGGTAGAATATATTGCGTCTGCACAAGCTGCGCGCGACTGCTGGTCGAAGCACCGCCAGAGTTTGTCAAATCTCTGGCGCCGGTTGACAACTGCTTCTGCAAAGAGCCGAGTTTGCAAATGACGACGCAGAATGGAGTTGCCAAATTGAAGACTGACATTTTCATTGTGATCACGCTGTTGTCCGATCACACAAACAACAATAATGCTGCTTTGGGCAACAGTCTCAGGCTGCTGATCGCGCAGAAGCACTTGGTATTGTATACTAATAAACTTGACACCCCTTACTACTATTATACCAGCAACGACTTTCTCACTGCCAGTGTTGAGCACGGGCGCAGCAGTGCGAGCCGAAACACTTTTAACACCAGCTTTCAGTGTGCATTCGTCGCTGCTACAGCTTGCAGCAACTTTTGTCGCTCGCTCCATATTTCTCATTTTCCGCAATGGGCAAAGGATCAGGCATTGGCGGCCGCGCTGCCGTAGGTGCCCCTAAACCAAAAATGCCTAAGCGTGATGTTAGCCCGGTGGAGCTTGCACAACACAACAAGCATGATGATGCCTGGATTAGCTGGGCTGGTCGTGTTTATGACGTTTCCAACTGGCGTGACCACCCTGGTGGCGATGTTATCTTCAGCCATGCCGGCAAGGATGCAACTGATGTATTTGCTGCATTTCATTCGCGCTCTGCATATGATTTGATGGACGATTTTTACGTCGGCGATCTGAAGGGAGCCGAGGAGGGCAAGTATGCGGCATTTGAGAAGGAATTGCGCACCCTGAAAGGTCAGATGCAACGCGAAGGCTTGTTCGACGCAAGGTTCGTACAATTTGCTGATTTTGCTTATTTGTGTATTTGTGTCACTTGTTTGGTTGACCTTTATCATGGTTTTAGTCTCTCGTCCTGACGTCAGCTCGTTTGCGTGGCGGCGTTGACATGCTGGTGATACTTCCTCTCAATTTGCCTCGATCAACATTTTAGCATTTCTTTGTCTTGCAGCCGCTTGTACACCCTGTACAAGTTCACTTCCACTGTGGCATTTGCTGCACTGGCCACCTGGCTTGTGCTGAACTATGAAAGCTTTGCGGTGCACATGGTTGCCGCTGTTTCGCTTGCTTTCTTCTTCCAGCAATGCGGCTGGCTCGCGCACGACTACCTGCATCACCAGGTTCGTTGAGATGTACACGCTTTTACTTACGGCCTTTGGCTGACTTTCTGTTGCAGGTCTTCCGCTGGCGCTTCGCCAACGACTTGGTTGGTTGCTTGGTTGGCAACGTTTTCCAGGGCTTCAGCGTGTCCTGGTGGAAGAACAAGCACAACACGCACCACTCCATCCCCAACCTGCACGAGAGCACTGATGGTGCCCATGATGGCGACCCGGATATCGACACCATGCCCCTGCTGGCATGGAGCAAGAAGTTCCTGAAGCAAGCACCCCCCAACGCTTGGTACCTCAAGTACCAGAGCGCCTTGTTCCTGCCACTCCTGTGCTTTGCCCGCCTTGCATGGATGCAGCAGAGCTTTTCCTTCGTGTTCCGCTTGGACTTGGGCTGGGGCAAGGGCGCCTTCGACGGACGGCTGAGCCTTGGTTTGCTGGAGCACGCTGGCCTGATTCTGCACTACGTGTGGTATTCCGCCCTGCTGCTGTGCATGCCTTTGACGCATGCACTTGCATTCGCTGCTGTGTCCGAGGCCCTGGGTGGACTTCTCATCGGCATTGCCTTTGGCGTGGGGCACAATGGCATGGCGTTGTATGACCACAAGAGCCCCCCCCCATTTGGCGTGCTGCAGATCTCCACCACCCGCAACGTGCATGACGAGTATTTGAACGGCTGGTTCATGGGCGGCCTGCACTACCAGATCGAGCACCACTTGTTTCCCAGCATGCCTCGCAGCAGCTTGGCAGCCGCTGCTGTGCGCGTCAAGGCCTTGTGCAAGAAGCACAATTTGCCCTACCATGCTACGGGTCTCATCGAGGGAAACATCGAAGTCATGCAGGCTTTGGACGATGTGGTTCAGGGGCTGGAGAGCTTCCCTGCCATGTAAAAGCAGACAAAAATGCATTTGCATCGTGGCAGCCTGTGAACCCCCCCACAGCTCTAGCATCAATTTGCACAAAAACTTACACTGATGCATAAATTGACTGCCTTTTAATTCTGCATTGTGGAGGTCCGCAGCTTGAATCATTAACCTCTCATTCAAACGACGTGCGCTTCACTGCTGCGGAATTTGTTTTTGAAATCACGCACGCAAGTGAGAAGGGCACCAACCTACGCACATTTAGGCAAACTCTACAAAACAAATTCTACTCTTCTACGGCCTCAGCATGGACGGCGGAGCTATCGACATCGGTGCGCTTCCTGCCATCCTGGCCGACATCAGGCAAGGGCAGCTGGTGTCTTCTCTATTGCAAAGGCGGGTGCTGATTGAGCGGGCCTTGGAGATCCGCTTTCCTCGCCTGCAAACACGCAAGCCAACACTGGGGGGCTTGCCGCTCGGTGCGTATCCCGTGTTGTAGTTTTGCTAGCTCATCGTACAGCCCTCATGCCCGCCGTCTCTCAGATATCTATCAGTTGGTGCAAGCCATCCACGAATTCGGCGGCGCAAAGCGAGTGGAGGACGACAATTTATGGGAGGAAGTTGTATCAGAAATGGGGTTGGCGGATGTCAGCAACGCCAAGTACAACATCTCAACGCAGTACCGGAAGCACCTGCGGTGGGTTATGCACCCTGGCGACCCAAACGATGACCAGGAATGGGCAGTGCAGCACAATATGCCCCCACTGCAAGACGAGTTTGACATACCTGTACCTCCTGCTGGCATGGATGCTGCTTCTGCTTTGTGGTATCGTGAGTACCAGCGTTGCCCAGCGCCCAAACGCCCTCTCAAATGCACCGACTTTTGCAGGCGATGCTGTAAAAATGAGAATCGTGGAGTCCTGGAGAGCATCCCGCGTGTGGTTGCGAAAGCATGTATTCCACCCGGAAAAGGACGAAAATGCCTTATTCGCCGGCACTCTGGCTGCAGGGCTGGAGCCAGCTAAAATGGAGCCAGACGAAATCGCCGCGTTTCCTTTCTGTGCCACAGCTGCTGTTCCTGCTCACAGCCACGTGCAAGTTGCTATTCAGAAGCGGATGTCGAAATTCGGACGCCGTAGCCGAGTGCGAAAAGCTGCCTCGTCACCGGCGTCCAACGCAGGCGATGCTACCCCGCTGACCGCTGCTCGCAGTGAAAGCAACGTGTCAGCAAGCAACCAGTCTGAGGGGAATGAAGATGGCGCAGTCTCCAGCTCCCGTCCTGAATCTGCTCTGGGCGGCAGCACGGGAGGTGGCGACATCGACAGCGGCGACGAGGAGGGCGCCCCGATGACAGCCGAGCAAGCAGACATGCACGCCCAAAGCGCCTCCGAGGCTGCTGACAGCAGCGCAGTGGATGTGGATGCAGTGCTGGCTGGGGAAGTGGACGAAGAAAAACGAGCAGAGCAACACCCCTCATCGTCCGTCGCCCCAGTGGAGGGGGGGGGCTCCGGCAGCCAGCATGCCGCCCTCGATTTGAGCCTGCAGCTGCACAGCTGCCCTTTCAGCAACCCTCCAATGCCACAGCATCCACTAATTGCGCCAGCGGAGCGCTCAGTGCTACCTAAACTGGCACTGGAAATGCTGCGAGTGGCCTGCAAATGGGCAAAGGCCACACACGCCCCAGCAGAGCGCATTGTGCACATGGATGCAGAGGGAAATATGCTGCCCCAGGCATGGGACACAACGTGCCTGGATGCCAATCAGGCGTACTTGGATGTGAGAAACCACATACTGCTTCGGTGGATTCAACGCCCAGGGCAACTGCTGTCAGCCCAAGACGCCATTCGGGGGCTGCCGGAACACTGGCGAGTTTTCTCACTGCAGGTGTTCTTCTTCCTAGCCGTGTCTGGGCGTGTGAATTATGGCGCTGTGCCGTTCCCTGCGTTGCTGAAGAGTGCCCTGGCGACTTCGTTGCAGAGATCCCATGCTGTCGACGCCCCCGAATCTGCCCTCAAAGTGCAGCTGCCTGGCCCAAGGTGCAGCAGTCTGCTGCCCATGGCCCCCCAGCTCCGACATGTGGTGGTGGTGGGTGCGGGTATTGCAGGTCTCTCCTCTGCCCGCATGCTTCTGCTGTTTGGATACCGGGTGACAGTGCTGGAGGCACGATCCAGGGTAGGCGGTCGCGTGCACACTGTGCGACACGCTGTCGGCTGCAACGCTGACGCGGGCGCCATGGTCACGACAGGCGACGAACCCAACGCAGCTGCATTCCTGGCCCGGCAGGCGTCGCTTCCCGTGCATAATATGTCCGACAGCACCTGTCGCATCCTCATGCCCCTGCAAGCGGTGCCGGATGTGGCAGCGTTCAACTCATCCCACCTTGAAGCCACCATTCGGGGCATGGTTGTGGGTGGTGTGATTGCGTACTTCGCATACCAGTCCCTGGTGGGGCCCAGGTTGGTAGGGGGCATGACGCCAGCAGAGGCCGAAGACGACATTCTGGAGACGCTGCAGCTGCACAAAGCCTCGGGCCGCGGCAAAGCCATCACTTGCGCAGGCCTAGGCTCCCTTACAAACATGGGGCGCGTGCCCCCAGCGCTGTGGCGCCGCCTGTGTACTCGCCAGGAGGAGGCCGCTGAGATTGCCGCGGCAGTGCAGGCTGCACGGGACTGCTTGAACACTGCTGATGTCGTGCCTCGCAAGTTCTTCGCACTGGTGCCCCCCAGTGCCCCTTTCAAGGCCCCCTCGGCTGGCAACAGCAGCGGGGGCGGGGGCGGAAGTGCAAAGCGGAAAAGCGGCGGCGGCGGAAGTGGCAGCTCAGCCTCCAGCACTGCTGGGGGCGGGGGCGCTGCTGCTGGCAGCGGCACTGACGCGCCACGTACCGCCCGCAAGCGCTCCCGGAAAGCCTCTGGGGCCAACATGTTGTCTGAGGGAAGCATCACCAAGACATATGTGGGCAACCCCATGACGGAATTCGAAGCTGGCTTGTTCGACGACTTGTTGAGGGGCGAGCTGCTGCCAGATGTGAACACACAGCCCAAGGGTGACGTGTCGCAGTCCTTGGCCAGCCTGCTCCGCGCCAAGGGTAAGGCTGGCCGCAGGGCAGGAGCCACTGCTGCGGATAGTGACGACGAGGAGGACGCTGCAGCATGCAGCAGAAGTGGCAGTTCCGCTCGTTTCCCGTACTCCACTCTGTACCACGTGGTGGCGGAGTGCCTGCGGGCCACCACACAAGAGCAGCTGAGGCTCTCCCAGCACGTGCGGCTGCTGCGGCGGGTACATGCTGTACTTGATGCCTGCGCCTCAGATGCCGTTGGGGCCAGCGAGACCACAAAGCGTGTCGCCCAGAGCAGCGCAATGGCGGTGGGCAAGGAGTTGTCCATCGTGTGTGATTGGCTGGGCATGCCAATGGAGTGGCACTTGATTGACAGGGCTATGGCGGTGTATGTGGGGGATGGGGACACCTCCGCCCCCGTGCCTGGCGCTGCGCAGGGGGTGTCAGTGCTGGCAGCGGTGGACCACTCTGCACCCCAACACGTCCCGGGCGGGGGTGTCAGCGGGTCAGGTGCCAGGCGGGGTGCAGATTCCCGCCCAGCCCAGCACTTCCGCTTGAGGGGGTACGCAGTCCCCCGTGCATTGGACTCGGCGGCAGAGCGGCAGTTCAACGCCCTGCTTGAGGCAGCACACACGGTGCGCACACGGTACAAGCCGGGCGGTGCCCTGCCGCCTGCGCTGACTGCCTGCTTGCCTGAAGCCAAGTGGACAGGCGCGGTGCCAGCCCTGGCGTCAGATGTGAAGGCGCTGGTATCTACAGCCCTTCTGGTGGAGGAAGACCCCGAGAACATCCTGTGGGTGCCAGGCAGCAACAAGCGCCACAGAAAGATAGGGGACGATCTGTCTCGCTGCCTTGTGGACGGACTGGCAGCACACATGGGCAGCAACAGGGCACTCCCTGCATTGCTGCACAAGTACTTGGCCGATGCCGCCCCTACTGTGCCCAGCGACAAGTCCACAGGCAGCAAAAAGCGCTCCCGCAGCAGTCATGACGAAGCAAGCTCCGCTTCGAAGCGAGCTGCAGCAGCGGGCGGTGACGACACGCCCGTGCCAGCAGAGGAGGGGGAGGAGCAGCCTGAGGTGGACGATGAGGCTGCTGCGATGTTGACGCTGCAAAACAGCAGTCAAGCAGACTGCGCTGCTCTGAAAGACTTCTGCACGGACATCGCCTTGAGTGGGGTGGGGGAGCGGGAGATGTGGGGCAACCCCTCCGCACTTTTGCGCGCATGTGGCGTGATCCTGCGGGGGTGGTCCCGGCGCAGCTGGGACACTTCCCTTGGGGCCGCTGTTGAGTTCGTGTCCAAGCTGCGCGGGTTTGTGCTGGCACACAACGCAGGTGTGCCCCTTGAACGAGTCCTCCCGCCCCACATGCTGCAGGCTGGGGTGCTGTCTGGCATCCCCCTCTCAAGGCTGCCCCTGGCTCAAAAGCGCGTCTCAGTGTATGACGGCACGGCACCGGGCATGCCCAGTGCTGGCGACGCTGCGCCTGTCACCGACCAAGACGGAGACATGGACTTGGGGGGGGCGCCTGCTGCATCGCCCCTGGTGGCTGTGCTCCCAGTGGCTGCAGGACTCAACACCGCGCAGCTGCAGGCGGAGCTGGCTGCGGTGCTGCACTTGGAATGTCTCCCGCTACCCACGCCCCAGGGCGAAGTGCTGTCACTGCGCATGCAGCCGCAGGCAGCATTCACTCCTGCCCGGCCGTCTGCCCGGGCAGGACATGGGGTGGATCTGCGCGCCACCGCTGCGGCTGAGAAGCTGCTGGTGGCCCCAGCAGGCGGCAGTCTACTGCGAGTTGGCCACAAAGCACTGATGCCGCTCCTGCCATACGCAGTGGGCGGCGATGCTGCCGTGGTGGCTGCATTGGAGCTGCTGCAGCAACGGGAAGAGACGGCAGCGGGCAGCGACGCCACGCCATGGGAAAAACCACTGACTCCTGCTGCAGTGACCCACGCCCTCATGCGGTGGCATGTAAGCAACTTGGAGTACGGCTGTGCAGCCCCGCTGAATCGTGTGTCGCTGCGACACTGGGACCAGGACGACGCGGAGAATCTGCATAACCATGGCAGCCACACCATGCTGAAGTGTGGCTATGACGGCCTCATCGGTGCAATAGCCAGAGATGTGCCTGTGCAACTGCAGTCGCCAGTGTCTCGCATCGTGTATACCTGCCACGAAGACGGCGAGGAGTACATTGGGGCCGTGGCGCCATTTGCCCCCCCCAAGTCTGGCGCATGTGCCCCCCAGATTGACTGCAATGCCTCCCGAGGCACGCCTGCCGGCAGGGCAGCGGCGCGCCTTGAGGAAATAGCAGCTGGGGCAGACACCACCGAAGGCGACACGCCCCTCGGGGCTGCTGCTGCGGGGTCCCCGCATGTAGCTGGGCCTAGTGCGGACAGTGCAGGGGACCTCCATGAAGGGGGTTCAGCCCGCAGCAGGCGTCCGCGCCGGGGAGCACACCGGGAAGCAGACGCTGACGGCACAGCGGAGGGTGGAGGGGGGCTGGGGTATGGCGACACCTCCCAAACAGGCGTGCGTGTGGAGCTGCAAGACGGCTCAGCCGTGGCAGCCGATGCAGTGGTGGTCACCCTCCCCCTGGGCTGCTTGCAGGCCGGGGACGTCGCCTTTGAGCCCCCCCTGCCCAAGCGTAAGCAGGCGGCTGTGCAAGCACTGGGCAATGGCCTGCTGAACAAGGTCATCTTGCGCTTCGCCACCCCATTTTGGCGAGCAGGACATGGGCCCATCGGACAGGCCGCAGCCTCAGTGGCCGCCAAAGGTGCTGCCGCCGCCCCCACCCCTGCCGCTTCTGCCCCATCCAGGGGTACGGACGCAGGGGTGTGCCCCAGCCATGCGGCAGGTGATAAGCAGGCTGCATTGTCAGCTGCAGCAAGAAATAATGTGCCTGCTGAGAGCAATGCCAGTGACGCAGCAGACGCCTTGGTTGCAGCGGCAGGCGCAGACAGCATCCCGGAGGTACCTCTGCTGCCTGGAATGCGTCTGCACGCGGCTTACCTATCAGACGAGCTTGTGCGTAAAGCCTGCGCGCTGCTGCTCAAGTCGCCCACACAGGGCGCCCACACGATTCATGACATGCTGGATGCGCTGCTTGTGAGCGGGGGGTGTGTGCAGGGGGCCATCACGGCGCTCACGGGCAGGCATCCACAGCTGCAGGGGCTTGCTGCAGGCACGGGCAGTACAAGCAACAGTGCAGCGCCTGTGGTGTCGGCCGTGGACGATGCTGCATCGGCTGCTGTGTCCGCAGAGCTTCCCGCTGCCGCTGCAGCCGCTGTGGCTTCTGGTGCCGTGCCCAAAGAAGCGGTATTTCTTGGGGAGGCAGGGGTGGAGGACATATTTGGCCGAGCACAACTGGACGACGGGGAGCCGCGTGGCGCCAGCTACATGTTCTGGGCGCTGGACCGCCTCACGGGGGGGGATGCCTGCCTCATCGCCATGATGGCGGGCGAAGCGGCCGAGTGGGTGGAGGGCACGCCGGACAGCGACGTGCTAGCGCATGTGCTGGGAGCCCTGCGCAGCTTGTTTGGGGCATCCACACCTGCCCCTGAAGCACACTACATCACCCGCTGGGGCAGTGACCCGTTCTCACGGGGGGCATACTCGCACCTCCCTGTGGGCAGCACGGGGCATGTGTACGACTTGGTGGCAGCCCCAGTGGGCAAGGATAACTGTGTGTGCTTTGCGGGTGAGGCCACCAACAAGCGCCACCCCACCACTGTGTCAGGGGCCTTCGAGACGGGCATTCGTGAAGCAGTGCGCCTGCATAGCCAGCTGAGCGGATGGGGCGCTGTGGACCCAAGACACTGGGCCCAACTGGCTCAGGGCATGTACCCTGAGTGAAGGCATACAGGTGAATGAGAATGAATTTTAAAGTTGCTGCTCATGTAGACTTTTGTTCCGGGTGTTTCTGTTCGTGCTTGGCTTCAGCATCTTGGGAGGCTTTCAGCTGTGCCCGCATCGCACGAATGCCAGCCAGCACTGCCCTGTGTTCCGGCAAGCGGGAAGAACGCAGCTGTCGCTCCAAAGCAGAGCGTGAGGAGGCAGACAGGGCCGTCACATCCACTTCCCCCCGTGCTAGTGCCCGGGTCAAGTGCACTCGTGTGGGGTAGGTGAGTGCCTCAGTGACTCCGTCCTCGCCATCCGAGAACACATCGGCATACCCCCCCATACCCTCTTCGCCCAGCTCTTGCATGAAGAACTCCAGGTCACTGTCCTCCCCCGTGACGCCAGGGACAGAGCCGCGAGGGGCTGCCCGGCGAGGTTGACCCCCCCCTCGCTTTGTCTCCAGGGGGGCATCACCAAGCTGCATGTCGAAGTGCTCCTTGAGCTTGGCTGCATCCTGTGCCAGGCGCTGTCGTGGAGCACGCAGCAGGCGCTTTCGACCCCCCCCTTGAGCTGGCTGTTGGGGGGGTGTAGGCGCCGTCGGTTCCGAAGATATTTCCGCCTGCAGTTGACGCACGGTGTCTGAGATGCTCTGGCCAGATATGTCCTGGTGTGTTTCGGCGGTTTTGTCGCTTCGAGTGTGCTGCTGCGCTGACACGGTATGCTGTGCCTGCTGTGGCAGCACGGGCTCTGGGTGTGCAGGGGTGGCTGTAGAGAGCCCATTGGGGGGGGGTGCAGAAGCAACCTGCCCCAAGTACGCTGGTAGGTCAGCCTCGTCTATGACTGTGTCCAACACTTCGAAGTCGTACTTCTGCTCAAGCTTTGCCAGGCGCCATGACTGTGCAGGCGACAGGGTGTACTTGCCCCCAGCAAACACCTTTCCAGGGGACAGGACAGGCGCTGTGGCACGGCTGCGCAGGGCCAGCTCACCAAGTTTGAGGTACTCTGCTGGTTCAAAGTGGGCGTTCGTGAGCGCGTCGTCGCCATCAGCAAGGGAGGGGGGATCAGACTCATGTAGGGGCCCCTCCTCGACCTGTGCACCTGTCTCGTACACAAACCGCTGGGATGGATCCAAGGTGTACGCTGAGCTGCGCATGTTCTTGCGCTGCTTGCGTTGCTGCTCAATGGTGCGTTTTCCCGGCTGAGCAGACGGCATGCCGCGGCGAAGCGCCGAGGCGACCTCAGCAGCAGACGCTTGCCTGGACACGCTGCTGCCAGACGCACCAGTGGGGGCTTGTATGAGTGCATGGCGGGCAGAGGGTGGCAGCAGCTGTGCCGCGTCCTCAGCTGGGACTCGCAGACCGTAGTTCTCCTCAGCTTCGATGATGCGATGTGTCGTGCGCTGGAGCTCGGCTGAGCGCATCCTGGACACAGCGGCCTGGGCTGCTGGCGAAAGGCGCTCCTCAGAGTCAGCTACAGAAGATGTGTGAGATGGCAGTAACGTTACCCCTGCGTCTGTGACAGCAATCCGGCGCTCTCGAATCAAAGGCTGGAGAGCAGTCCGAAATTGCCTGCAACGGACAATAAAATTGAGGTGACCATGTCATGCTCTTGCGAGACTACGTACGACTTTGAGATGCCCAGAACGTTTTTAATATCATTCGGTGATGATTTGGGGCTGACGGGCAGAAAGTTCTTGTTCTCTCCCTGCATACCACACAAATACTTGCGGAATTTGAGAAGAAATGTTGATGCACTTACTAAGGCCACAGTGAGCAAGTCTGTCAGCATGTCTGGCTGCTTTCGGCCATTTGCTGTCAAAGATATATCTGCAGATTCAAGCTTGAACGTTGGTTTCACTAAGTAGATCTGTGCGTGTCGCACCTGCTACCCCAAGAGGCGACGAGCCCAAGATGTAGAATGTGAGCTGGTCTCCTTCCCCAGCTCGCTGAATCATGTGCTGGCGCCTGAGCTGCCCACGTGCTCCGTTTACAAGTTGCACCTCCCAGTATTCTTTTGTGACAACCATGACTGTGCCCTTGACTGGAACGTATGGGCCGGTGGCACATTGGGAAGATTTCTTGGTGGGTGGCTTGCGAAAAGCTCCCTTTGCACTGGGTACTGGGGCACGCACAAACGCGGCGGCAGTGCCACTAACACGTGATCGTTTGTCCTCATGCCGATATGTTTGTGCAGAGCCGTGCAGGAAGTGCTGGCTGCCCGCTGGTTGCAAACAGCGCCATCTGAACGACTCCAGAGCCACTTGCCCGCCGCGGCGCAGGATGCGGACGGTCAACATAACTTGCTGCAACCTTTCAATCACACTCCAAGAACCTTTTTAAACTTCAGAGGTGCGTTCAGTCAAGTGCATCAAGTTTGTTTCAGCCTGCAGCTCATGAAGCCAAACACATGCACCCCCCCCCTCGCGACGGCTACCAGTCTGTGCGCTAATTTGTCAACTACCAGGTGCACAACTAGGCCATGGCAAGTGTGTCATGCTGTATTACCGTGTTCATTCATCCACCGCAATGCGAGCTGAGCAGCAGTCGGTCAAGCGGGCGGCGCCACCCGACAAGCAAGGCGCAGCATCCAGGCCTGTGGCCTGATGAATGCTGCCACCTGGTCAGTGGCACCAAAAATCCACCCCCCCACGTGCCGCTCCGAGGCAGCACGCTTAATAACGGTAGCTCTCGGGCTTGTAGGGTCCCTGCTGGGGCACTCCGATGTAGTCTGCCTGCTCCTGAGAGAGGAGGGTCAGCTCAGCTCCCAGCTTGTCCAAATGCAGGCGGGCGACCTTCTCATCCAGGTGCTTGGGCAGCACGTACACCTTGCCGGTCTCGTACTCCTTGGTGTCCTTCTTGGCCCACAGCTCGATCTGAGCGAGGGTCTGGTTGGTGAAAGACGCAGACATGACAAAAGAAGGGTGGCCAGTGGCGCAGCCCAGGTTGAGCAGGCGGCCCTCGGCGAGGAGGATGATGCCGTGTCCATCGGGGAACAGGAAGCGGTCCACCTGGGGCTTGATGTTCTGGCGCTTCATGCCGGGGAATGCCTTGAGGCCGAGGGTGTCGATCTCGTTGTCGAAATGGCCGATGTTACCAACAATGGCGTTGTTCTTCATCTTGGACATCAGGTCAACGGTGAGGATGTCCTTGTTGCCGGTGGCAGTGACGAAGATGTCGATGTCAGCGACGACCTTCTCCATGCGGACGACCTGGAAGCCCTCCATGCACGCCTGCAGGGCGCAGATGGGGTCAGCCTCGGACACGTACACGACGCATCCAGCGGCCTTGAGTGCTTGGGCGCAGCCCTTACCGACATCGCCGAAGCCAGCGACAATCGCGCGCTTGCCAGCAAGCATGACGTCAGTGGCGCGCATGATGCCGTCGGGCAGGCTGTGCTTGCAGCCGTACAGGTTGTCGAACTTGGACTTGGTCACAGAGTCGTTGACGTTGATGGCGGGGAACAGAAGCTCGCCGGCCTTGGCCATGTCGTAAAGACGGTGCACGCCGGTGGTGGTCTCCTCGGACACACCCTTGCAGCGGGCGGCCAGCTTGTGCCACTTCTGCGGGTCCTCATCCAGGCAGCGGCCCACGATGGTATACACCAGCTTCAACTCGGGGTTGGAGGTGCTTGCAGGGTCGGGCTTGGTGCCGTCCTTGGCGAAGATGTCCTCGGCCTTGAATCCCTCGTGGATCAGCAGGGTCATGTCACCGCCATCATCCTGCAATGAAAATTGGTGAAATTCTTGTGAAAACAGCGTGACTATGTGCGATTTGCGCCAAAATGCAACTGGTGCGGAAAAGCGCAGTGAAGTGGTCGAGGCAAACAAACACGTACCACAATGATGTCAGGTCCAGTTCCCTGTCCATCATCCTCAGGCCAGGTGCAGGCCTTCAGGGTGCACTCCCAGTACTGCGTTAAATAATATATAGTGAGTTATTGATGAAGTTATGGACATTTGACCCGCGCGAGGCAGAGTGCGGAAAATGAACGATTCTCTTGCACATTGCGATCTCTGCAGCACGTACCTCCTCGAGAGACTCGCCCTTCCATGCGAACACGGCGGCGGACTTCTCGGCAGCAATGGCAGCAGCAGCGTGGTCCTGAGTGGAGAAGATGTTGCAAGAGCACCAGCGGATGTCTCCGCCAAGGGCCTGCAGGGTCTCGATGAGCACAGCAGTCTGCACGGTCATGTGCAAAGAGCCGGACACACGGGCACCGCCGAGTGCTTTGCCGGGGCCATACTCCTCACGGCAGGCCATCAGGCCTGGCATCTCAACCTGCAGAAAAGGTGGCGTGATACACAAGCCTTGTGTCACTGCACAACAGCCACCAGTGCGGTTTTGGGAACACGTACCTCAGCGAGCTCGATCTCCTTGCGGCCGAAGTCAGCAAGAGAGATATCGGCAACCTGGTAGTCACCATCCTTGGGGCCCTTTGCGGCAGCCTGCAGTGAGAGTGGAGTGTTTGAGATGCAGCTGGTGATTCAGGTGTCACATTTTGGCGTGGTGCGGAAAAGCACAAAAATGCCTGTGGCAGCTCTCCATCCACACATTCACTGACAAAAAACACGCACCATTGTGAAAAGAAGTTCGGTCGATAAACAAAGCAGCTTGAAAAGCAGCACAGTTTATGGTGGATGAGATGAAACACGAAAGTGAAGCGCCCAGGGAGTTCGCAGGTTCGCCCAGACCAGTTGGCGCCACCACGCCAAACACCCCCCTTGACCATCTGTGCAAAAGCCAGCAAACGAAAACGTCAGCAGGCACACACGACCGACCCAAAGAATTACAAATTTATTGAACAGCCACCTTATCAATGCGCCTCATGAAAGTACTACATCATCGTAAGCTCCCTGCCCGTAAAAGGCAGCGAGACGCTCCGACAGCTTGCCTCCAAAGACAGACTTCTGACCTGGCACATGGACCTTGGCGAACATATTGTTTGCTGCCACGCTGGTCACAGGAACTGTGCCTGTTCCAACTTGAGATCCCCGTTGAGATGCAGCTGCAATGCCAGTTTCCATCCCAGCCAACCGTTTCAGCTCACAGTGCAGAGCGTATGGCGTAGCAAAACGCTCCAGTACGGTTTCTGCCCGGGGCGCAGACATGCCTTTTATCTGTCGCAGCTGCATCCCAAACAGCTGCAGGGCAGTCGTTGCCACGGGCTTTGCGCACTGCACTACGAAGCTTGAGTATGTCAAGGGGGGTGACGGGAGGCAAGGGCACTGGAGCAGAGGCATGGAAGCGCCCATGGCTCCTGTTGGCAAGAAGCTGGCCCGCAGCGCGTCATGCATACTGGCCAAGAAGTCAATGGAGCCGTCCACACTGCTGGTACGCTGCACTAAGAACCCAGAGTGCACCGTGGTCGAGGCAATACTGCTGGTGAGGCCCTTGCTGGTGAGCACATCGCGGCGGGCCAAATCCCCTTCGATGACGTACACGACACGCTGGCAAGGGCACGCCAGTAGCCGGCGTTTCTGCTCCTCGTACCGCCCGTCCAAAATTGAGGCGCTGAGGTCGCTTACACGCTTCCGCTCAACAATTACACTGAGCAGCCACTCATGGGGCCACATGCTTTTGCTCACTGCCAGGGCAGCCTCAGATCCATCTTCTTCATCTTGCGCTCCCCCACGCTGGCTGACGGGGGCAGGGGCCCTCAGGCGTACGCCTGGCACGCTCTTTGGACGTGCCACCCACAGCATGTCACCCAAGGGAAGCTGCCGCGTCTCAACTGTGACTCCCTTGGAGCGCAGGTGCGAACCTAGGTAGTCTCTGTCCCCTCGTGACTTCACTTCCCGTGTGTCCAGCAGCAGTACCACCTCCCAATTGTCTGCGGACACATTGATGCCCTCCCCTGCACAGGCCCCGGTGCGTTTCACGCCGGCAGCTGTGTCCGCAAAGATGCCCCAGGTTGGAGGCTTCCCCCCACTGGATGATGTTGGCTCCGCTAGGTTTGCGCCCACGCTGCGGGTGGGGCGCCCTGCAGCCTTGCTGCTGCCCACCGCGACGCCGCCCGGGGCGCGGGCAGCTGGAGCTGGGACGAAGGGTACCTCGCCAGCAGCGACCGTACTGCGCGCAGTGACACCAGAGACTTCACTTGTAGCATTATTTGGCTGGCTGCGTTGGCGTTTCTTGCCGCGCTTTGGGAGTTTCGCAGTGACAGCGGACTTGCAAGCTGTGCTCAAATCGCAGGCTCCGAGCAAAAGCTCGAAATGCGGCTTCGTGTAAATGGCAGCAGGAAAACGCCTCAAACTATCTAGGACATCGTTGAGCGCAACAGTATCATCTGGTGCGTTTGACGAGCACAATTTCTGCTGCACATGGTCAAACAGGGCTTGGTTTGCATGGTGTGCAGCCATGCCCTGCTGCAGCAGGAAATTTTGGCAGGTGGGCCAGGTGAATGGGTCGTGTCTCTGGCAGACCAACCAATTGGCCCATGCTTCAAGTTGCTGCTTGTGATAATTTATTGAAGACAAATGCTTTCATGCAGGCTCAGTGGGTCTTCCCTCTGCTTGAAAAGGGGGGCAAACGCTGTCAGCGTTTCGCTTGCGTTTGGCATTGAAATTCTTAGCCGCACGCACCTGCACAAGACTGCAGTGATGCTCCAGGCAGTGTTGATCGTAAACGCTGGTGGGCTCAATCTTTTCAGTGCATCATGGTTCAGGGAGCTTCCACAACCGCGCCTGGTTGGATCAGCATTTCGTGCCCTGTTTAGCGCAGCCAACAGTTTGTCAGGCCTTGCAGTTCAGGAGCTTTGCATGCATGATGCATCATTCTTCGTGGCCACACTGAAAATGGCTGACACAGAGCCAAGTGATATGGATGGGGGCCATTCACAGGGCCAAGGTCATGGCCGCGACACCATGGCAGATCGTGTTTTGCTTCTCTCAGCAGTGATGCTTGAGCGCCCTCGGCACGCAGGCGAGCGCCTTCTGGGCTCGCACTTGGCGCGGGCAATGGTGAAGGCATTCTACCATCAATTCCCCCAAGAAGTTCACAACTCCCTTTTGTTCTCGTTGAAGCGCCATGCCGTGTTCCACAACACCATACCTGGGGTGGTGCTGGATGCAGCCAGAGGTGCGGCCGAGGAGCTGGCGGGAGGGACGCCAGGCCTCGTGCAGTTAGCCGTCATCACGCACGGGCACATACTGCTGCATGCACATGGTCCGCACTACGCCCCGCTGGCAGCGGCCATAACGCTTGGCGCAACATGCGTTTCAGCGAAGCAACTGGGCGCCAAGCCCGCTGCACGAGTCGCCCTACAGGTGAACACAGGACCAGAAGACGCCCACGAACGACCAGCCCAGCGTGAGGCCCACAGCAAGCCGCTCCTTTCTCTCAATTGGTCCAAAGACCCCGAGTTCTCCGCCAGTGTTGCCCTTGCTGCCGCAACTTCGTTTGAAGCTGCAGCTGCCCCATGTACGTATGCTCCCTTCCCACAGCCACTGCCAGTGCAGCGTAATGCACACCTCCCTTTGTTTGCAGTCAAGTTATTCGGCGATGCGCCCTCCAGTGTGGCACTTCTGCACAGCCTGCAGCTGCCCAAGGCTGCTGTGGTGGCAGCTGCTGCGGCTGGGTCAGCCCCTCTCCCTGTGTCGCCCAGGGCAAGCAACCCCGGCGCGGCACAGGAAAGCCGCACGCCAAGCTTGGCGCTGTCTCCCTCCCGAGAGCCCGTGCGAAGTCACTCATCCCTGGCCAGGGGCGGAGCGGAGCGGAGTAATTCGAACCGTGGGCCCATCCTGTCCAGCCTGTCTGATGAGGGCCGCAGCCCGACGGCTCATGCCACAGAGACCGCTCCTGGAGGGGAGTTGGTGGGCTTCACTGATGTGCAAGGAGATGACGTTGTGGACTTGCACGATGTGTCCATTCGAGAGGTGTCTGCTGATACAGACGGAAGCAGCATCGAGTCCCTGGGCTCATCACAGGAGGCTCCGATTGCAGGGGACACGTCACCGCCCCTACCGCCCACTTTGGTGACACCAAGCTCCCCACTGTCCCTCGGAGCTGCGCGCTCCTCAAGCTTCTCAGCCAGTGCTGCGCTGCCGTCGCACAGCGACGTGCCGACGCCCGAACGGCTTGTGGAGGAGTTTCACGACATCAGCACTGTTCGGCTGGGCAAGTCTGTGCAGCTGGTCACCCGAGTCATCCAGGTGGCCGCCAACACATACATCCTCACGCAGGCTGATGAGGGTGTGATGGGGCGTGTGTGTGGGGACATGCTGGAGGGCCCAGGGTCCCCCAGGGGGGTGCAAGATGTGGTGGACACACTGTCACATGTGCTGGAGGGCGGCGGGCGGTACTGCTTGCAGATGCAGGGGGGCGATGCCTGCCTCACTGCATCCCGGGACCTAGCAATCAGCACCTTGGGGCGGGCGCTGCTTGACCCCAGGGGGGCCGCTGACGCAGTGCGCACCCCCCTCAGCGAAGTGTTCCCAGTGGGCGCTGACCTGAACAGCCCTACAGCAGACGCAGAGGCGCCATTTGCAGATTGGGGATCCAGCGCAGCTCAAAAAATAGCTGCATCTGGGCTTTGATTGGCGACTGTCTTACGGCTGCATATTCCGCTGGCGGCCATTCGGCGGAGCTGTGATGCTGCCAAGGAAAGTTTTGCCTGCAGCGGTGGGCCATGGGGCATCGTGTGATGGGGGCTGCGGTGGGCCATGGGGCCTCCTGTGATGGGGGCTGCGGTGGGCCATGGGGCCTGTTGTGATGAGGGCTGGGGCCTGTTGTGATGAGGGCTGTCACGACCAGCATGCCCCCCCCCCCC
>Ga0307982_1001135_pt1 | contig 21399 bp, 21 predicted proteins | sample OrgLakmetagen989_FD_201847 | JGI IMG/M metagenome (GOLD analysis project Ga0307982, IMG submission 201847) | Saline water microbial communities from Organic Lake, Antarctica - #989 | ecosystem: Environmental > Aquatic > Non-marine Saline and Alkaline > Saline | place: Antarctica: Organic Lake... | reverse complement strand
GGCTGCGGGCGCAGGCGCCGGTGGTAGCGGCAGTGGCAGCAGTAGTGGCGGTGCTGGTGGCGGCGGCGGTGCCGGAGGGGGTGGAGATGGCAGTGGCGGCAGTGTTGGCGGTGCCGGTGCCGGTACAGGCGACGGTGTCGTAGGAGCAGCGCGACGCGGAGGATTGGGCGGTCTGCAACGGCGCACGGCTCAGATGGACCCCCGCGCCCGGCAGCGCCAGAAGGAAGACATGTCTCTGGAGCCTTGGCTGAGCGCCGAAGACGCGATGCTCCAGCGGCAGGGCGCCCTGTATGCTCCCAACTGGGCTCTCGTGGCCCTGATCTTGAACTGCCGGCCGGCGCTGCCGGGCCGTCGCCGGTCGCCGCGCCAATGCCAAGAGCGTTACGCCGAGCTCGAGCGCACGCGCCCACCGACACCAGCTCCGTCGGCTACGCCGGCCTCCGCTGTAGCAGCAGCTGCAGCCACAGCAGCTACTGCTCCATCTACTACTCCTACCATGGTTTCCCCAGCCGTAGCAGCAGCAGGAGCACCAGCAGTAGTGCCGTCAGCAATTGCAGGTGCAGCTTCGGCGGAGGCTGCAACGCCTACTTCAGGAACTCCCGCAGCGGCAGCTGTCACCTCGGCAGGTGCTCCTCTGGCAGCTGCTCCAGAGCCAATTCCTGCTGGTGTTGCGCCTGCCGCAGCACCCGTGGCAGGCCAAGAAGCAGGAACTACAGGGACTACGCCGCCAACTGCGGGTGTCCCACCACCAGTGCTGAGCTCGACAGAACAAGGCGTGGCAGCAGTCAGTGCCTTACATGCTACCACTAGCGAAGAACCAGCGGCAGTCGCCGGAGCTGTCCCACGTCCAACTTCTACTCCTGCTACTGCTGCACCAGTCATAGCCAATGTCACTGCCGCTCCTACGCCTGCTCCTGCTTCTTCTTCGGTACAAGTTGCTACTGCCAGTGGCAGTGCCATCGCCCACGTGACCACTAGTCAGGCAGCAGCGTTCTTGCAGGCGGCGCGCCCCGGTCCGTTGCGCGCGCCGTGGCCTGCCTCAGCGCGACCTGGGGTCCTCGGCACCACCAACAGCGGCAGCGCTAGCAGCAGCCACTCCGCAGCTGCAGGAACAGCAGCCGGAACGGCAGCAGGAGGCACGAATGGTGGCACAGCAGACGATGCTCGAGCAACGCCGTCCGTGCTGTCGGTGGCAACTGTGAGTTTAAGCGAATACACAACGGCCCGCAAAGCCTTCAGTGCGCTCATGGTGAGTGACCGCAAAAACGCAAAAGCCGCGCCTCCCATTCCTGGCACAGAGTTGGCGAATGGATTGGCAGACGGCATGAGCAGCGGGCATAGCTCTGGGGGTGCCTTCGGTGGCGCACCTGCAACCGCAAGCGGTGGCAGTCCAGCCCCAGCGGGGGTGTCCCCCTTAAAGGGGGTAGCTGCCGAGCACCCCAGCCACAAGCAGGCAGCAGAGCGCAGCTGGCTCCCTGCCTGGGGTGCGCCGTTTGGCCAGGCCACGACCACGATGCACAGTACTGATGGTAGCAGCAATGGTACTAGCAGCAGCAGTAGCAGCAGTAGCAGCAGTAGTGGAGGCATGACGCCGCTACAAGTGATTGCCGTGCTCCGAGGAGAAACTCAGCTGACACCTTTGTCGAAGCCAAACCAGGTAGCGAGCACTACAAACAGTGCAGCCAGCAGTAACAGTGGTGTTGCGTTAGCGGCAGCTGCCTCAGCACCGGCACCAGCACAACCAACATCGTCAGCTCCTGTTACAGCAACACCAGTAGCTGCAGCGTCTACAAACGCGGCACCACCAGCGTCAGCAGCACCGCCAGCAGCTTCGGTGGCAGTAGCAGGAAGTGTTCCAACAGTTGCGACGGCCGCTGTGGCATCTGAAGGGCAGACCAGCGAGCAGATCAGCGGCACTGCCACTGGTATGGCGCCACCGCTAGTGCCGCCGGCATCGGCACCCGCGGAGTAAATTCATTATTTTTATTTACACCGAGTTGTTTCAAATTTCCTGTTTCGCAACTCAAGTTACTAAATACTTTCTGGCTCTGAGATACGACATCCATGTCTTATATTCTGCCTAGATCCCGGGTTCTATAATCCAGGAACGAGGAACCTGAATCCCAATGATGGCTATCTACTTATCTACACCTACTGGCCACTGGCCATGCGAATTAATATGCCCACTCGCCTACTTGATTCATATTTTCAGCCAGCTCGTGTAAAAGAACACCGGTTCTACGCCTAGCCCCACATGCCACATGCAACACTTTCCTGGTCATGAATAGCAAAACTTTTTCACTATTTCGCTTATCCGTTTCTATGATATATTAGAATTCCCGTAAAATCATTGCGAATTGAATGGCATTTTTGTTATCCTAGAACTATCCACAAAGAAGAGCCCGCACCCTACAACTAACCAAGGTCCTCGGTTATAATCCACCAATGAGGCGGCGGGACTGGCGCAGCTACTCCAAGTTGCGCTAGAGCCACCGCAGCACCGCAACAGTGGTGTCTTTCTCATATGGACCAAATGAGGACAAATCCGTAGCCACACGCAAACATAAAGCGTCAAGCGCCCCCGCACCGGTCCCGAAAAGAAAAAGACGCGAAGCCCCGGGCGAGCCACAAGCACAAACCATTGCAGCGTGCTCGATGATTGAGGTGTCGCCATCGTCATAAGCCCACGGCTGCATATGTGAGGTCCGAAGCGGTGACACGATTATGTCGGTTGAGATAAAGAACGTGCATTTCTTCTTTTGTCAATGCTTTACCGTGCCAAACTCGTAGATGCGATAGGGTACCATTGACATCATTACATAAAACCAGCTCACGAAGGGCCTTCGATGGAACTGTTGCGCCGCCCTTGAAAGCTACAAGGAGACCATTTTTGTACACTTCAAGTCCCCTCTCGCTAGAAGCTGCTACAATGAAATGAATCCAGGATGACTCTTCGCCTTGCAAAACACCGTTGGCTATTATCTGCTTGAGAGGTTGCCCTTCGTCCCACACCGCAAAGACCACTCCAACGCCATCTACACGAGTTTTCAAATAGCTCTTCGATGCTCCTTTGAATTCAACGAAGCGCACATTTCGAGGAGGAGGGCCAATAAATTTGATGAACACTTCAATAGTCAGGTCACCACCCCATTCCCATGAATCTACTGTAAACCCGTCATTTTTCGCAAAATTTGCTCCTTCGGCCGAGCAGCCTAGCATTGCCGTATTTCTCACCGCTAACAACTCGGACTGCGAATCCTTTGAGGACAAGCCATTGCACGAACGAAAATCCCATTCGTGGTCGGGTGTGTCTATGTCGCTAAGCCATTGTGGATTAGATTCCTCCTTTGAAGGGCTTGGCATTCCTTCTGATCTCTGCGCAACGCCTGAACTTAGGGCTTTAGATGCCTCTCGCTCGTGCTTTTCTCGAATTGACTTGGCGGCCGCGGCTTCCCGAGCGTCTTTTAGGGCCTTTGCCTTTGCAGCTGCCTCCGCATGTAGTGCCTTTGCAGCTTCCGCAGATTGAATTTCTTCATTTGCTGCTTTCGCTTTTGTACCTGCGGCGTCTACCACGTGTCGCCGAGCTTCATTAAGCAACTGAGTCAGCGAGTCGTCTTTAGCTTCCGAATCTCGATCAGCTGAACTCAGGTCCGAATGGAATGGAGCTGTGGAAGGACCGAAAATATCTTCCATCACACCTCGTCCATCAGCCTTAGATTCGTGATTCCTTGGACCTCTATCCAATGATGGTGCTGGTAGGTCTTCGCATATGGTCCTCAAAGATTGGGTCACCGGAACAGCATCTGATTGTGACGCCAGAAACTTTTCAAGGTTGATGTAACGAGTTATATCAGAAAATTGCGTAGGAGTTTTAAGTATGCTACTACACACTTGATCATGACCGTGCTCTTCTGGAATCCAGTCATTGCAGCGGTTTCGTTGCTCCCAGTCGTACTGCGGGAAGCCACACCATTCTGGCAACCGCAGCAACCGGTAAGGGTACATCACGCGGAAGTCGAGCCATTGGTCGTCCTCCAGTGCCGCGCTCATTTCTGAGGCGATTCGACCTCTTCTAGCAGCATCTCCGTATGCTGTGTCCAGAGTAGTGTTCGTAATTTCAGGTATCAATTTAGGAATAAAGCGCGCATCATGAGCTGTGAAGAAATGATAATATGAAGCTGAAGGCAAAAACCTTGGCACGCAAGCAAAGCGCTCAGCTGATTTCGATGACATAATGAAGATCATATCCGCAGTGTTCGAATTTCCCGAATTGTGAAACATGTAATTATCAACATCATAGCTGACTAAGGACAATGTACGATGTATTTGTGTATCAGGGCGTATGATAACAACGCGGTCGTAGCGGCTTCCGCGTGCAACTTCTTGATTGTGCATCAGCTCCAAGGCCAGATATATGCTGACATAGTACGAAATACTATACAGAGGCGGAGACCCCTTTGGTTGCCCCCTTTGGTCTCTCCTGCCATTTCCCTCAGCAGTGGCAACTGCTTTTTCGAACCTGGGTAGCCAATCCGATTGCCGCTCAAATCGGCTCTTGAAAGGTCGGAAAAGACGTATGAGCTCATGCTGCAGTGCAATAGTAGGCGCCCATGAAAAGAGAAATACATCTATTTGAAAATTATTTGGTTGGAAAAGAAAGCGCTCGTAGTGCCGTGCGACTGGGCCTAGGGCGATAAATTCGGCAGGATCGCCTAAGGCTGCCAAACCATTCACGTTGTGCGCCTGCTTGTCCCTATACGACACGCTGCCCACGAAAGCCACAGCTATACGATTGTTTCCTGAATTCATCCAGGGTGGAACTTGAGACCATGCTGAATCTGGCACACCATCGCGTTTGTGACCTGGCGCTTTGGTAACATCAGGAGAACCTTCGCATTGAGACCAGCTAGTATTTTGAGCATAGTATGCGTCGGCATACAGGACGCCATGGTAAAATTTAGAAGGCCATAAAAAAATTGCCAAGCTGACTTTGACAATACTTGAATACAGTAACATGCAAGAGAAGGTCGCGTTCGTAAAATGTTTGACTGCACTTCGTCTAGTAAGGAGAGAGCTGTAAAAACTTAGCTTCTATTTGATCAGTAGTAGCTACTGTGGCCAATTCTTGGCTACAAATCTGTAGAGTACTACGTAGCTAGTAGCTCTACTGTAGTAGCTACAGTAGCCATCTGTATCATTAGCACTAAATAATTGCACTAGACAGCTAAACAGCTAAACAGTCGTCTGTACTGCCTGTACTCGACTCGGCAACTGCTGTCAAATGGGGTACTTCGTAGAGGCAGGATACCTCGTCGGCACTCTCGCTTTCACGTGACTCTCTAGCCAGTAGCTCGAGTATATTAAGTCAGCCAAAAGGTGTTAAGGCGCCCATAACGACAGCCAAAAGAAGCAGATTGCTGGCCCTTCGACTAGCGCTGTAAAATTGGCGCTCATTGTGTTAAGCTTGGTCTCGGAAAGTCTATGGCATCACTTCCAACGCCATACGCTGTAGCCAACCCTATGATAGCAGAGTTCGTGAGCAAGAAGCGTGCTAGAGAAGTACCAGATGGTGAGGTGGAGAAGGGCGATAATAGCGATAACTTAAAACAAGGAAGCAAAAAGAAAGCTTATAATCGTAGATGCAATGAGCCCGGCTGCGAAAAATTTAGCCAGGGTGCTACTGATACTTGTAGCGGCAAATGTATTGCCCATGGTGGTGGTCGGCGCTGCATTGAGCCGGGTTGCAATCGTGTACGCCGTAGTGCATGTGGTAGATGTATAGCCCACGGTGGTGGCCAGCGTTGCGATGAGGTGGGCTGTAATAAGCTGAGCCAGGCCACCGGCGGCAGGGGCACGGGCGGCAAGTGTAAAGAACACGGCGGCGGCCGGCGCTGCGACGAACTGGGTTGCGATAAGCCGAGCGTGGGCACAAGCGGCAAGTGCACTTCTCACGGCGGCAGTCGGCACTGCGATGAGCCAGGCTGCGGCAATGTAAGTCGACGTGCAAGTGGCAAATGCCATGCTCATGGCGGTGGGCGGCACTGCGATGAGCCAGGCTGCGACAAGATGAGCCAAGGCTCCGGCGGTAAGTGCAAACCTCACGGTGGCGGCCGCCGTTGCAATGAGCTTGACTGTGGGAAGTATGTCCACGGTTCTGGTGACAAGTGCTACGCCCACGGTGGCGGCCGGCGCTGCAATGAGCCGGACTGCAACAAGATGAGCAAAAGCGGAGGCAAATGCAGTACTCACGGTGGAGGGCAGCGCTGCGACGAACCAGGTTGTGACAAGTTGAGTCGGGGTGCCGTCGGCAAATGTGTCGCCCACGGTGGCGGCCGCTCTTGTTCTGAGTTAGGCTGTAAGAAAATGGGCTTGGACGCAAGTGGCAAATGCGGCACTCACGGTGGCGGCCGGCGCTGCGATGAACTGGGCTGCGAGAAGTTAACCACTGGAGCAGGCGGTAAATGCACCACCCATGGCGGCGGCCGTCGTTGCAATGAGCCTGGCTGCGAAAAGTTGAGCCAGGGTCCTAGTGGCAATTGCTCCACCCACGGGGGTGGTCGGCGCTGCAATGAGCCAGGCTGTGAGAAATTGTGTTGGTTCTCATTTGGTAAGTGTTTTACCCACGGCGGCGGGCGGCGCTGTGATGAGCCCGGCTGTGAAACGCTGAGCAAGGGCCCTAGTGGAAAATGCATTGCCCACGGAGGTGGCCAGCGTTGTATTGAACCAGATTGTAATAAGTTGAGCCGGGGAGCAAGCCGTAAATGTAATTTTCACGGTGGCGGCCGGCGCTGTGGTGAGCCGGACTGTGGAAAGTTGAGTGCAGGCGCAGGCAGTAAATGTGCAGCTCACGGCGGTGGTCGGCGCTGCAATGAGCCATTGAGCCAGGCTGCGATAAATTGAGGCAGGGTGCTAGCGGCAAATGCATCGCCCATGGTGGTGGGCGGCGCTGTGATGAACCAGGCTGCAGTAAGAATACCACGGGTGCTGGCACCAAATGTTATGGACATGGAGGCGGTCGGCGCTGTAACGAGTTGGGCTGCAACACGTTGAGCCAAGGCTCGCTTGGTAAGTGCAAAGCTCACGGTGGTGGTGAGCGCTGCACTGAGGCAGGCTGCGAAAAGTTGAGCCAGGGACGTGGAGGTAAGTGCATTGCCCATGGCGGAAGCCGGCGCTGCATTCAGTCGGGCTGCCATAAATTTGCTAATGGTACTAGCAGAAAATGCATCATTCATGATGGCGATAGCCGCTGCGATGAGCGATGAGGCGGGCTATACCATTAAAAAGTCGGTCGAAGCAGAAATGGTTGCGTTGGAGGCGCAACTACTTATAGCTAGGAAGAAGGACTTGAATGCCGGAATGCGCTTCGTTTAGCGGGAGCGCAAGTGGCAAATGCCTTAACCACTTACATATTATTACACTTTTTAATTTATCTGGTCGGCTAGCGTCCGATGCCGTCTGAGAAAGAAGATCGAGACAACGCCCTGCTGGGGTGGAACTACAAAAAATGCCCGGTGTAATTCCCCGTGTAATCTGCAACTGGGTCATCACAACACAAGAAACAAAAACGAGAATTCAGTCCCGCTGCCTCATTCGGAGAAATAAGGCACCAGGGCGAAGATAAGGAGCCCCAATTGGCCTAATGGAAGAATTCTCAGTGTATTCGGAGCCTAAGTGCATGATCTACATGTGCCTCCATGAAAACTGTGTCCTTGACCTGAATGAGAACAACATCCGTTCGGAAAAAGGATGTATAGGAATATGAATTGGCATTCAAATAAAGCAAAGCAATTGTAATCTTGTGCAGCGTACATGATTGGTCTTTGTGCAAAAAGGTCTTTGTTATGGGAAACTTAGGGCTAGGATTATGACTAGGGTACTAAGTATGCTTAGGGATAGGGCATTCGAGAGAGTTATTGTTATCCTTTCGTGTCTGCCGTCAATTATGAGATCATTTCCCCTTTGTTCTTCTACATCAACTCCTTCTTATATCATTGAAAATTGTCACATTTCTTCCGGATATCTTTATGAACGCAACCTGCTGATCTGATCAACTCGATATATATATTCTAACAGATGCAATATTTACTAATACGCAAGCATACTTTCGAAGAATGGGGTTTGAAAAGAGTGAAGGCGAGAAAATTAGAGGACAGAGATTTGCGTAACAAGAGAAGAGTAAATTCAATGTTTTTGCTGAGAGTTGGCAATTATAATTGACGCACGGCGATTATGATATTCAACAGGCATTCATTCAGAAATCAATTTCATTTTTGTTGATTGAGGCATTCAAGAACGTTTAATTTAACACTTGAACAAATTGCACGAGTCCGCACTAGCAGCTGCACGTTGCGTGTATTTCGAAGTGGAAAGACCTAACGTCCAATGTTCCTTTTCTCTCCAAGTTTATCAGCAGTAATGCAAATCTGGGATTTACATATACAGTCGTTGTTGGCGTTTCAGCACTAATTTCTTCGTACTTGCCACGAAGTTCATGCAGTCGTCATACATCTACTCAAGAGGGTTGGATCACTGCTGCTATGTTCCTCCCAAAGGCTTTATGGCTCGCACCGTATTTCTTACTCTTTGGGCTGCTGTACGTTGGGCGCCTTTTCAAGCGTAGTGCCCATTTTGCTTCATACATTTCTGAGAAGCAGCTTCCGGGTATTACATTTTCACAAAAGCACGGATCTTCCCAAATGATGAAAACTTCAATAATCACAGTTGCTACAGGAGGCTACGACGCAACTCTCCTTGCGACATCCGCAAGAAATCATGGAAGATTTCAGAATCCAATGATAATCATATCTGACAATCCGAACTACGACGATGAATGGGATAAATATGATGTGGTAGTTATTCATGTTGATAAACCAAAGGATTCGCTTGATGCAGTTAGTTTGAAGACTAAAGTCTTCGAGATCATAGACTCAGCCTTTGCAAAACAATCAAAAGGCCTGCAAGATTTGCCTTTAACGAGTAATCTGCTTTATCTTGATGCTGACATTCAGGTGAATTCTGATATTGAGTTTTTTCTGGACGCGGTCGGCGATTGGGATCCAAAGTGTAGTATCTATGCAGTTCCAGAGAGATGGTATGCAGCAAGCACCTGGAATACGGGTACAATGCTTCTAGACCGACTTCATTCCGCAAATTTTTTGAGAGAGTGGAACAATATTATCGTGAACAATTATCAATACATCCGGAAGGGGCAAAATGTGTACAGTAAAGATCAATGGGCTCTGATGAAGTTGCTTCTAGAGGATAATGCGAATCAATACAAGGTTTGCCCTCTTCCAAGTTCTGTGAGCTTTGCAGCGGACTTCATGACTCGCTATGTGTGGGGCGCGTATGACTCGACGTTTACGCATTTCACGAGCTCGAAAAAAGACTTCGGATTTTCAAATAAAGATCACACCTCCAAAGATATCAGTACGTCCTTGAGGCAATAAGTTTTTAAGAGTCCATAATGTTTGGATAAGAGCACGTGTTGAATTTGCATATTTGTTGCAAACAAGCGTCGTCGATCACATGGCTACCACTTTGTTATAACTCGGCTACAAATATTAAGCCAAAGTCTCACTGCCGTCATCACCGATCTAATGAAAGTGGGAGTAATAATAACACCTGTTATAGCAGCTGCTGCTGCAGCAACACAGCAGAACCTATAAGCCCCTGAGTTGCATTACTTGCACAATCCCATGCAGATGGAATGGCTAACCCAGGGCTGAAGATCCTGCACGCGCAGCGACGCAGCGAAAGAAACTCATGAGGAAATAGGGATGAAAACTGAGGGCCTCGGAGGGCCAAACACACCACCAACCCAGCAGAGCATTGGCAACTCCAACTATTGAGCCTAGAACTTATAAGCCAAGGAAAAACTACAATGAATTACGGCAAAGACACTTCCACTAGTTACTGGGTTTGCTGGGTTGCTGTAGCATATAGCAGCACTACAAAAATACAGACCACCTAGTATAGTAATGGCACATTTTCTCATCTCGGTATCAAAATCGAGCGACAAGATTCGGTAAAGACATAGGATATGCTTAGTAAATCGATCTGCTAGGGAACCAGGGCCTGAGAGAATCAAGGAAGTCGCACGTGGGATCTTTTCCTGTAGTGTAGAAATATAAACTCTTTTGAGGTGCGAATCTACATGACACTGCACTTCCGAAGACCGCCTCTGATGCAGAAATAGGTGTACCAGTCCATGCACTCCCGGTCAAGTCCGCGTGGCATGAGGTCCGCGAGCACTCGCCGGTCGCGGTGCAGTGTCTCGACCTCGCCAATCATGCCGCCTGTCGACTCGAAGGCAGCGTCAAGCAGCGCTTCGTAGTCTTTGTTCACAGCTCGCACTAAGCTTGAGCGCTCGTCGTGCGTGTTGCTTTAGATGGCGCGTTAGAAATCGACAGGGCGGAAAAGACCAGCAGTGAGGGAAGAAGGGGCACAGGGAATGAAGTGGCTCATCAAACCCTGAAAATACGTCAGGACAACAAACTTCTTCCTACTAGGCACGAGGCCAAAAAAAAAAGATAACTTACCACTTTGCGCACATCCATCGAATGAACTCGTGGTGGCCTTGCAGCGCTACTGGAAACATGTGCGCTAAAGCAGGGTTGTTTGTGAGGTCTATTTTAGCTAGTTTTGACTGTAAGCCTGCTGTTGGAGGGAAATAATTCATGCGGTTGTTGCACAAATGCAACTCTTCGATGTTGGGCAAGTTGGCTAGTGTTGGCGGCACTGTCACCAGGCGGTTTTCGCCTAAGTTCACGAAAACCAGGCCTGCACACAGGCCCAGCTCGTCGGGTAGCCTAGTGAGCTTGTTCCCGTTGGCTCTTAAAACATGCATGGTTCGAAGCTTGCCAATTTGTTTCGGTAACGACGCGAGCTTGTTGTTGGAGCAGTTCAATTCGCGCAAGTGTATTAAGTCGCCAAGCTCGGGTGGGAATTCAGTGACTGCGTTGAAAGACACGTCTAAGACAAGCAATTCCCGGCCCATGGTCCACACTACGTCGTCTACGAGAGTCCAGCCTCGATAGGTCAGCACCAGTCTGCCGTCGGCCTCTGGAGTAGGGACCAAGTCGTCATACTCCTCCATGGTGCTGCCAGAGTTCCGTGAACGTTAATCAATATACAACTAGATATAGAGGGCTAGAGTCGAATTCCCAGTGCAGCTCAATCTCTTTGAGGTATATTCAAGTGCACGATCAAAGCCACGTCTCGCTCCTCCTTCGCAGTAAGCTACGCCTAACTCTCATCGGTTAATAAGCATTTTTTTACACTCTCTCTCAACCAACGACCAACAACGACCAACTCAACTGTTAACGCTTTGATCTAATATAATATACTACGATTCAAAAAGCGCTCAGGACCGGACGAGGGCAAGCCGCCAAACCGCCCACGGTAAGTCAGGGCCCTGGGCTGCGCAGCGTGCGATTCACGCACCATTCGTGTTAAGACCGTCGTATATAATGAATGTTAGTAACTGCAGCATACCCTGGAAATGTTATAGCCGGTTCTCTTATGTCATTTTCAAATTACAGGAGGCATGGCGAGATCCCCTGCTGATGGAGACTGGAGCGACTCTGAGTTCGACGAAAATTCGGACTTCCAGTCATCGCAGGTGGGCTTTCTTTTTCAGTATTAAATATTCAAGCTAATTCGACCGAACTCGCTTTAGGTTAGATGTGAGTGCTGGGATCTGTAGGCATCAATTCGACTTTTTCATGTCTTCGTGCAGGAGGGAATGGACGCAAAGGCGACACCGGTAAAAAATGGGAAGGGCCCGATAAAGAACCAAGCGTACGACGAGGCGGTTGATTTGAGTTCGAGTGACACGAGCATATCGCACGGCAATCCTACTCCTCAAAGAGGAGCCAAGGTGCGTCGCTATGTTTAGTTCTAAGGCCGTTCCTCGGAACGTTAGAGTTACAACTGTATTGAGAAGGACAGGGTAATGGCACAGTAGATACCAAATACAATGCCTACACCGACCGGCATAACCTGTTAGCTTTCAGCTTGTTCTGGGAGTTCAACTGAGCGTAGTGGTCTGAATCTAGCTCGAGTAATATACGCTCTTTGGCTGCGGTTCTCAGAGCAACTGTCGCTAGAGCATTACACCTGCCTGGTGTTGTTCCTTGTGAACTAAGTAGTCGTAAGGGAGCTGAAATTAGAGTCAAGAAGTCGCTACTTTCTCAACTGTTGAACTCCTTTATGTTATGTTAGCTTTCGTTCTTTTTTTTTTCATTTCGTAGATTGCTTTCTAACTCTCGAACCAAATTTGTCTTGGGTGCCAGCCCACGGGTGACCAGGGCGCGTTCGACGAAGGACAGGACGAGTCTGGGAGTAGCTCGGAGCCCAAACCAGGCCGCAGGGACAGCGGAAGTGGCGCCAAGGGGGCGCCGCCTCAGTCCAAAGCCACCGCTGGCGGCGGTGGGGCAGGGCCGGTGGCGAACAAACCTTTCGACGAAGCGCACTCCTTGGGAGACGAGTCCGGAGACTTGTCGTCGGAAGACAGCATCATGACCAACGACAGCGAACCCAAGGGGGGCGGCGGGCGCAGCGGAGCAGGAGTTGCAGCAGCGCCTGGAGCTAAACCGGGAGGAGGAGGAGCAGGAGCAGAAAGTGCTCCTATGACTGGTTCGACTGCCGTGTCCTCGTTTGCGCCGCAACAACAGCAGCAGCGAGCCGGAGAGGACGCGAAAGCGAGCGCCAACATAACGGCGAGCAAGCTAGACGAGTCCTCCGAAGCCAGCGAATCGGATGAAGACGACGACGACGAGGACGACCCCATCGGAGGCGGGCGCAGCGGTGGTGTTGGCGGCAGTGCTGCTGGCGTCGCAGGTGGTGGGGCCGCTGGTGGTGGAAGCAGCGGGAGCGGAGGAGCGCGCACCCCCGCAGCGGGGGAGTACAACCCGAAAGACTTTGCGCACTTGCCGGTGTCGTCGGAAGTGAAAGACTTGTTTCAGTACATTTCCCGCTACAAGCCCCACGAGGTTTGCCTATGACTGTGCGTCTGTGTGCGTGTGTAGTTTTGGAGGGTGCAGAGCAGAGAAATGAGACCAGAGAGTAATGTCGTTTCTCTTGGTGCTACAGTGAAGCGAATATTCAACGAGAACTGCTGCTAAATTCTTTCACGCCTACTATTTCTGACATCAGGTGGAGTTGGACACGTCGCTGAAGTGCTTCATTCCGGACTTCATTCCCGCTGTAGGCGAAATGGACGCGTTTATAAAGGTGCGAGGGGAGATGTGCACGCGGTAGTAGGGAATGAGGGGAGAGAACTACAAAGAGAGACACATCACATCTCCTTCACAAAACGCATTGGCATTCGCGAGGAAAGTATGTGGTCCTGTGGTCCTGATGAATTGCCACTTTTTCAACACCTTCGCCTCCATCATGCGTCATTCGCAGGTGCCGCCGCCCGACGGGACGCGGGACGAGCTCGGCCTCAAAGTGTTGGATGAGCCCGCCGCGCGGCAGTCGGACGCCACGGTGCTCGAGCTGCAACTGCGCGCGGCCAGCAAAAAGCAGCACGGCGACTTGGCGATTCGGAGCATCGAAAACGCCGCCAAAAACCCGGGGGAAGTAGAGAAATGGATCAAGTCGATTACCGACTTGCACCGCAACAAGCCCGCGGTGGAAGTGCATTACAAGCGAAACATGCCGGACGTGGACAGCTTGATGCAAGAGTGGGCGCCCGAATTGGACGAACTGCTGCGGGACGGAAGCTTGCCGCTCCCCAAACCGGAAATGGACTTGACTACGGAAGAGTACGTTACAGAAATTGTGTAGTTCCTCGTTTTCTTTCGTTACTTTCCCTCTAACTGGACTCGTTTGGATTGTATCTCCGGACTTATTCAATGCTTTCAACCTTGTCCATGTCCCCGCACTTTAATAATGTCGATTTCTGTGAACTGTTGCTCAGGTACGCGCGGGTGTTGTGTGCTCTGGTGGATGTGCCTGTCTATGACTCAGTTCCTGAGTCTTTGCACCTGGTCTTTGCGCTTTATACCGCCTTCAAAGAAAACCCGCATTTCGCTGCCCGAAGCAAAGCAAACCAAGCCCAGAACATTGGCGCGAACAACGGTGGCGGCCCGGTCAGCAGTGGCGGCGGCCAGGGATCTAGGAGCGGAGGAGGAGGGCAGTTGATGAACGTGGACGGCGCCGATGTCTTTTCTCTCGAATAAGAAGTGCATTCCTTTCAATGGCGCTTAACACACAAGCCCTTTGAGAGCTGACTGTGTTTCATGTGTCATACATAAATAAGGGACTTCGCTCGCTTGAAATCTATTTTGTTTGATATAGCTCGCTGGGTGGATTGGCGGATATGAATGCCCCCCTAGTGTATTGAGTGTAGTTTAGAAGTAATTTACACAAGGAGCAAATCTTTCAAACTCCCCCTGGCAATTTCTAATGTTACTCGCCGTTCGCCGTCGTCGTCCCAAGAGCAAAATCATACCACATCCCAGTCGAACTAATTTTGGTTTAGGCCGGGTTTACAGGGTAGGGTCAGGGTTGGTGTTTGTTCTTGCCTGAATTCGACTACAGTACATGTGGCTTAAAGTAAGTGCTCAATTGATTTTAAGCGCGACTGGGGTGTGCTCTCAGCAAAATTCGAAAATTAACAGAAATTGGCACTTTCTTTGGGTGCCCTAGCAGAATATTTCCGAAGACGCACATACAACAAAGATAAATTGCACAGCGGCAACAAACATGATTAAAATACTAGGCCCAGGTGAAGGCAACTTTCTTCCATGTGCATGCTTCGCTTAAATGAGCTCGTTCTTCTGTAATGAGCTTTAAACATCCGGCGCAGAGACAAGGAGGAGCGATGTAGCCTTCCAGCCAACTAGTATTTTATTTGCCAAGTACAATAATTATCTTAGATGAATCGCTGGGGAAAAAGTTATGCACCGCTTGATTTGGTATTATCTGAACATTCGATAGCATTAGTTTATTTTTGATACCATTGCAACATTGCAATTTATTTTGTGCCACAGGGACTAGGCTTCAAGCACGAGCATGCCCATTAACACCGGCAGCGGTTTAGGAGGCTACAATTCGCTGTTCCGAAGGACAAGAGCTGAAGAGCTAGCTGTTCCTTCAAAAGTTTTTACACGGACAATTACAGATGTCATCACACTGCTTCGGAAAAGTGTTGGAAGTAGTGCCTAATCCCGGTCAAATACCTAGCGGCTGAGCAGCTGTGTTGAATCCCGAATCATCCAGTATCCCTGTTCTATTCTGATATTGTTACTGCTAGAAATTCATTTGTTATAAATATATTAGCTAAATTAAAACACTACATATCCACAGAAAGCCCGGTGCATGAGCACGGGGAACTACTACCTACTCAAACAGTGGAGATGACACCAGGGGCGGTATCGTCAGGTGGTGGTGGCGGCGCAGAAGGTTCCGCCGGAGCTGGCAGTGCTGACGGTGGTGATGGCTCTAACGCCGTTGCCTCAGAACTCGAATCTTTCTCTGCAGCTGGCGGCTCTGAAGGCGACGCTTTTGGGGTAGAATCAACCGCAACACCCACACTTTTCTTTTCTGAAGTCACTGTGGAAGACCCTGATGGAGCACTGGATGATGATGACGAGGAGGAAGATGACGACGAGGACGAGGACGACGAAGAAGACGACGAGGACGAGTTTCGGTTCACTTGCTTTTTACGGGTGCACGTGCCTTCCAGGACAATGCCTTTGTCCGTGGCCCACTTTCTAAACGCCGAAGAATTGAAACGATTTTTCACGCCATTTTCGGTGCGTCCTTCTAAGCCTTTCGCGATGGCGGCCCATTTGTTGCCGTGAATTCGGTGCAGTTCTAAGAGCTGGTTGTTCTCCGGCTCCAACCTGCGATGTGAATGCGTGAGGATCGATGTAGTAATGCGCGTGTGAGCAGAGGAAGAAGACAACATTTGACATGACGAAACAATGCTCGATGAAGAGTACATGTAACTTTAGCAAGAAGTGCTTCCAAAAGTGAAGTAAATAGGTGTATCATGATGAATTCGAAATGAAGACAAACAAACAGTAGTTCATTGTATTACCATTCCGCTTTCACGATGCTTTTGTCCAAGTGGTTAAACCACCGCTCTCGGCACTGTTTTCCGATTCGCCCTGGCAATTGCTCCGCTACTTGTGACCACTTCACCTGTACAAGGAGGAAGAAGCACACGTTACGGAGTGTTTCAAAGTAGAGGCAGGAAGAGAAGAAACTCAAATTGTACTGCATGTTCAAATTCAGGGGAATGTGAACTCTCCGAGACTTTTAATGAAGCTAAGTATTTGTTGCATCACAGAAAGAGCAAGCGAGCAATCGAACAAGAGAGTTTGAACGTTCTACTTCGATCCTCGCCTATATTACGATAGTGAATCATCAAACCTTGTGGGCACCGTGAGTGGCCACAGCTTCTGTCACCACAGCGTCTTCTTCATCGGTCCATGGCCCTTTCTTCAAACCAGGCTTGAGCACCTTGTTCCACCGGTGCAAACATTGCACGTCCGTGAAGTCACCGCTTCCGTCGTCAATCACCGAAGGAATGTTGTCTCCTGCCGTGGCGTCAGCGCTACTGCTACTACTACTGCTGCTGTTGTCGTTGCTACTGCTGACAGGACCCGAAGAAGAAGAAGAAGATGAATCAGGGACAGGGTCTTTCATGCGCGCAGCAATTTTCTTCCATTCTCTCGCGCCGTGGACCGAGACAATGTCGCAGAGCCGTTTGTCCTGCGCGGGGGTCCAGTTCGAAGGTCTTACAGGGAGGGACGCCACTTTGGCGCGCTTGCCGTCGGGCCCAGTGGGGCCAAAGGGCATGGGGTCGTCGCGAGGCCTCTTGGTCGCACTGCTCGACCGTGATTGGCTCTTTCGGCTGCTTCGGGGATGGCTACTACTGCTGCTGCCACTGTTGTTGCCCAGACCGCTGAGGATGCCGCTGCTGAGGTCTAAATGCAGCATGCCATCGCCGCTGTCGCTCCCCGCATCAAGGTGCCAACCGCTGCCTCCTCCACTTACGTCACCCGCCCCTGCGTGAACCTGTTGTTGGGCGGTCAGCACCGCCAAGTACGCCGCGTGCGCGTCGCGCGTTTGGTCGTCTTTGCTGCCACCTCGCTGAGCGCAAGCCACGGCAGCGGCGTGGGCATGGTGTGCAGCCAATTGGTGGATAGCAGCCTGGGCTGCGTCACTCTCCGACAATTCTTCGAGGGCGTTGCCAGTACTACCGTCAGCCGTTGCAGCACTTCCTTCGCCGCCACTACTAGCTCCATTCCCTGAACCTGGTAACGCAAGGCCCATACCTAAAGCTGGCCCGTTGCCTAATCCTTGAGCAGCAGCTGCAGCGTTAGTTTGGTTCGTACCGTTCGTAGCGGTTGAATTGAGTCCAGAAAAGCTTCCCTGCTGCTGTTGGATGAGCATCTGCAATAGAGCTTGTTGCTGCTCGCTACTCCCCTGTAGATTGGCCATTGACCCTGCTTGAGCAAGCTGAGCAACGGTCGCTGAAAAGTCGCCAGTGAAGGCATTGCTAGCGTTCAAGGCAACTGAAGAAGTCGAAGAGGAACCGGCAGCAGCACCAGCAGCCGTGGAATCTGATGCGCCATGATGAGCGTGCAGCCCAGGTGGAGGAATGTCTTGACCGTCGGTTGGAGGCACCAAATGCGCCACGTCTTCGCCTTCGGCTGCTTTGTCCCACGCCGACTTGAACATGGCTTGCTGCTCTTGGTGCCGCGCTAATATAGTTTGCTGAGACAGAGCAGCGTGCAGCATGTCCTGCTGCAAGCGCTGTAGCTCTTCCATCTGCGGGGAAACAAAAAAAAACAATCAACATAGGAATCGTGCGTTAGTGCCTCGGACAGAAAAATAAATAAATACGTAAATAAAATGTCGATGTCTCATCCTTGGGCAGACAACGTAGACTACTTCAGTAGTGGGTTCAACAAGCACGAGCCTCGAAAGGGGATAGCATTAGCTCATTTTACCGAAGTCGTTTCAGACTGATGAGCTTCTTGCAACGCAGAGCAAGCAACCAAATACTGTTGCTGAGCGACCAAGTACTGTTGCTGGTGGTGCAAGTGGTGCGCTTGCTGTTGCTGGTACAGCAATGCTTGAATGTACTCCGTGGATTGCTGGGCCACTGATTCTTCAGACGTAGCCTGACGCATGTAGGCATATCCGGGCAATTCATTTTCAGAAGCGATTTATAGAAGAAAGAGTAAGGAGGTAAGTAGACAATTTGTATGGAAACTAATCGAGCTCGTTTGCTATACTTTCCGGTAGAATGTTGTTATAAAGATAAAGTTCAAGCACGCTTAACAATGTTAAATCAGTTCGGTGCTGCCTATTTGGGCGAAGGAGGAATTGGAGGTTCGAGCAGCCAACATGCCGACGCTCAGCCTCGCCTAACGCCGCAAACTAATCACTAGGATACCGAAAAGATATTACTGTGCTAGCTAGTGTACATAATGATGCGTCGGCCTTTACTCTCATCGCCGGAAAGGCAGTTAAATAGGAGAAATGTAGAAAAGGTGGCGCCACGTGAACTAGTATAGGATTGATTTTATTCACCTCATTCGCCGGATCCCGTCCGGTCAGGCCATTTTCTGTGCCCTCAGCTGATAATGCCTGCAGCGATTCCGTTGACGTGCTTTGCTGGGCCATCAGTTGCAAATACACCTGTTGCTGGACTTCGGGGCTGAACATGGCGAGTTGTTCTTCTAAGCCACCAACATCGCCAGCTTTCAACGATGGGACGGTCTCATCAATTGAATCGGCTGCAGTTGCAGCTCCTGAACTAAATTGAAAATCTAAGGTCCCAGACGCAAAAGCGTCGTCCATGGATGGATGGGCGGTTGGTTCTTATTTCGAGTTGCCTAAGGGGGCTTGGGAATTATAATGGCGCGTGCAACGGCACCCGATTTTGTCACATGCCGTTGCAAAAGTCGGACTCGTCAAACCAAACCAGCAAAGGATTGGGTTTCGCACACAACCATCTCGGAAGCGGAACGTGAAAGCGGAACGTAACGTAACGTCGTCGCTCGTCGCAGGTTTTCGGTTTCGGTCCTGTAGGAATGAAGAACGGTGCAGAAATGCAGAAACCGTTGAAGCGAAAGCTAAATGATGTAGCCTCTAAAGATAGTTAGCAAGAACGCCAAAGATAGAAGCTGATTTCCTTGCACCTTCTGTTGAAATTGATAAAGAATTGAGCTTAAAAGCAGCGCATTGTTCTGCTCTTGTCATTTAAAGTCGAAAGCACACTCGATGCCAAACACTAGCCTTGAAATTTGGGTCTCGATTTTGTATTCTCTAGTATCCCTCGTGCTTCTGGATCCTTCGTACGGTTTTGTTCCATTCCAATCACGACCTCATCACGTGCTCAGGAGTAGTGTGAGCACGTCTAAAGCAGCAGAAGCAAATCCGAGCATGATTTCGGGGCGTGCGGTGATATTTGACATTGATGGCACGCTGTGTGATAGCTGGAACTTAGGTGCGTGTGCATTGAACTCGAAATCACCTTCTAGACAGTAAAGCTAGTATTGACGTAGCAAGCCAGAGGAAATAGGACTCTTCAAGCCATTTGTCTAAATAGCGAATGATTTCATCTCAATTATGCTTCTTTTCTTTTCCTTCTCTAGGTTTCAGTGCAACCCAGAAGGTGCTCACAAAGAAGGGTTACCCACGCACCATCACAGCCGAGGAATACCACGCATTTTGTATCTACGCTACTCCAGAAAGGCTCGCTCGCCACGCTGGCATCGAACCTGTCGGGTACGAGTAAAATAGCCCGACTTTGTGCTCACACAGGAATTGTTGAATTTTAAGCGAATTGCATGCATTTTAAGTTTTTTTTATAAAATTAGGCTTCAACCGAATATTGCACCTGAATCTGCTCTACTTGCTTACGATTGTACTAGCTAATCGAATTGTGCGACTCGGCACCGTCTACAATTTCAAATATCTTGATCTTGTTGATGCAGATCTGCAGAGTTCATCACCGCCGGCATTGAGCTTGGAGCTGCTTTCGACGAATTGTACATTGGTCTCGTCGATACAAATACAGCTGGCTTTTTCCCTGGCATTGGCAGCATGCTTGAACAATTAGTGCAGGCCAATAACAACAATGGAAATGAAATTGATGAACCCGTAAAACTGGGCGCTCTCACAAACGCTGCTGTCGCCTACGCTGAAGCGGTGATGCTTCCTCTCCTTGTTTACAGTGAATCAGCAGAGAATATTAGCTTCGTTACACTATGTTTTTTTCCGTTTCACACTTCAACCTCGTTCCAATCTTTGTTAGCAATCCACCTACTTTCCAATAACGATGATTTATTGCGTGTTTTTCAATTCATGACCAATGTGTCGTAAATCTTTTCACTGCTCCGTATGCAAGCATAGGTGCTAACCGCCAACGGCGTGCGTCATTTGTTTGGCACGGTCCACGGGGCCGACAGCGCTCCTGCGGCCAAGCCCAACCCTGATGGTTCGTGTTACTATTGGCGTAGCCTGGCACTGCAATTGCTCTAGATTTCTCAATTGGCATGCTTAGCATATATTTCTTTTCGCCTTCTGTATTTTTTCTTTACTTTTCGCCATATCCTCGATGAATTAGAGGTCTTTTCACGAGACAGATCCAGCCATGTGCATTGGTACCGTGCGCACTAAATGTAAGCATCGTCAAATTGTTTTGTTATTGTTACATCTCACTGAAATTGCTGCGTGCAATCGCAAATGCGCGTTTGTGGTGGCTGCCTACAGGGCTGTTGCTGTGCTGCGCTGAATTAGGCTTGCCGCCAAGCCAGTGCATATATGTGGGCGATGCTCCCACTGACGGCCGTGCTGCGCTGGCTACTGCTAGTGCTTCTACTGAGGATGGCGGTGGTGCGCTTGGGATTGGAGTGTCGTACGGGAGCCATTCTGCAGAGAGCTTGGGGCCGCATTTCGCTACCGTAGTGCACTCTGTTGAGGAACTTGGTGAAGTGCTTACTGCAGCGCTGCGTGCGCCTGAATATGTGTTTTGAGAACCGAGTTTCAGAGGCGAAGGCCGAGTTACCCGCATAATGAAACTCATGCTCTCAACAAGCCTCTATTTTAAAAATGATTTCGAGAATTCACCAAAAGCACCAAGCAAAATCACTAATCAGAGTTACACTCTCGACTATCGAACATATTGCACGATACGGAACTCCCTAGAGGTGTTGGGTGCCATTGCTATTGGGCACAGGCGCATCTCCTTCTTTCGTTGCTTATGTCTTACAAGCAACAAACAAACAAACAAACACAAACCCATGATGGACGTTTTTTTTGAGACAGGCCCCGAAGGGCCGGAATTAGAAGACTAACAGGTAGAGAAGAAAAGCAAAGCAGCGCAAACAAGACCTAAGAAGCTAATCAGGCGCACATGCCCGA
>Ga0307982_1001134_pt1 | contig 21407 bp, 15 predicted proteins | sample OrgLakmetagen989_FD_201847 | JGI IMG/M metagenome (GOLD analysis project Ga0307982, IMG submission 201847) | Saline water microbial communities from Organic Lake, Antarctica - #989 | ecosystem: Environmental > Aquatic > Non-marine Saline and Alkaline > Saline | place: Antarctica: Organic Lake... | reverse complement strand
GCCACAACGAACCTGGCTCCACTCTTGGGAATCAAAGGCCAGGGGAGGGATTAAGTGTGGGTTGCTTGCACGCATGGCATCTGTAGCTGGGGGGGCGAATGCAAACAAGGAAATCTCGCATTCGTTGTCGGCCAAATCGGCGCTCTTGCCGAGCAAACGCTCCAGGGCCGAGGGGTCAGCGCCGGAGGGGGTGTCATCAGAGGTAAACACCCAGATGCGCTTGTCCTCTGTGCGCTTCTCGGTGGCCTTCAGCCCAGAAAACGCCAGCGAGGACGCCCACAGTGCGTTGAATAGGTTCAAATTGCTCGACGCAGGCTGCACACCGTATCGCAAACTGGGGGCACCTTCACCGGTGTGCCGCTGGGCTTTGGTCAGCAATACTGCGACCTCTTCTACTGAGTCTCGGCCTGGTTGGTCCAATGGTACGATACAGTACAAGTTCTCAAAATTTTGCTTGCTATTTGATTTCTCCTGCACAAAGAAAATTATCTGACCGATCAGCACCGTCCAGATTCGCTGAGCGTACACTGCCAATGATGTAGACGCCAATACGGTCATCAGACGAAGTAATGATGCGGTTGCGCAAGAGCTTGGATGTTGCTCCCAGGGCCATCTCAAACAGAGTCTGCAGGCACGTTGGCGTGGCAGCTAAGTGTCGAAGGGCACGACGGAGCACGAACCTTGCCTCCAGCATTTCGCTGGAACATGTTTTCTCTTCCATCAATCATAATAATAAGGTTATCCCTAGATGACGTGAACCCCTTCACTTGATCCTGCATAGTGCTCAGCTTTGCAGAGCCTCAACCTCAAATGCCGCACAAAATACCCACCTGCTCCTCCTCATCATCACCCAGCTCGCCGAGAAGGCCTTCCCATGCCATCGTGATGTATATGTTCAATGTAAGCTGGACTACTCGACCGGTACAAGCTGGTGGTAGAAAGCTGCGAGCAAACTCCGGAACGTGCCGAGTAAATGCGTCGCAAAAGGTAGCAAAGCGAATTGAGCACTGTGCAGCAAGTCCTACAAGAGGTCAATTGCGGCGTACGAATGAGTGCGTTTCAGTTTTAACAGTCTTTTTATCGACACCAGTCGCTGAGAGACATGCAACGAGCGAGAGCTGTTTTCTCAAGATTGCTGGGCTGGGGGGCCTTGGTTTGACCTTGAATGCAGCAGAGGCTGCAGGGTTTAGAGATCGAGGCCCCAGCACTAAGCAAACGGCATTTCGAGTGAGGGCCAGCACCAGTTGGCACATCCTGAGTAGATTTATAAGGGGCAGGGCAAGGAGTCGGAGCAGGGCACACCCCAGAGGGGAGCACGCGTATGCTTTTGATTCGTGGCAGCGCCCCAGCGCGCACCGAGGGGTTGGAGGGTGGGAAGGTGGGAAGCAAAACTTGGGTACTCCTCTACATGCAGGGCACTCGAGCTCGGGCAACAATGTCCCGTTCTCTCATAAATCTACCAGTGGCACTGCACAACCCACGCGTAGTACTAGGCAACATGCTTCTGTGGCGGGGGGCTCGTTGGGGGCCTCCGCCGACAACTGAGGCCTTAGTTTAAAGCCTGAGGCCCCTAAGGAGCCCCCCCACCACAGAAGCATGTTGCCTACGTGTGAGTAGTGCAGTACCATGAATAGATCTGTGAGAGAACGGGACAGGGCGAGAGAGCACCCCCTACGTATACGTAGAGGAGGGCCCAAAGGTTGATTCCCCCGCCCCCTACACAGGCTCTGCGCAGCGGTCGGGCAGGCCACTGACTGAGCCGCAGATGTGGATGGCATGGCGAGTGGGGGTGCAGGGGGGCTAGTCGCAGTCCTCCCCGATCACCCGCTGGCTTCAGGTGCCGCAGCCGGCTGGACAGCGACATGCCGTGGAAGCCAGGCAGCGCAAGGAAGTGGGACATGGTAGCGGCCCCCAGGCTGGCAGATGAGGCCCCCTGGAATCCCTCTGCAAGACGGGACAGGGTAAGCTCTGGCACGGAGCTGCCCCCGGCCAGTCTAGGGGGCCCAACTGCCAGCGCCAACGGCACAGCAGCGGGTTCTGATCATCCATGATGTGCCACAGAGATACACCTGCAGGTGGCTACACATGAACAGTGCTAGTTTGGGGCTTGTGTCAGAGGTGTCTCGGCCTGAAGCTGCCTCCCTGCCAGCATGAAGCGCGCTCATGATCAGCTTTATGACCAAGTCATGCATGGTGTGCTTGTGCCTTCTGACACCCCATTCCCGCGGCCCACCTGGGCATGCGCGCAATGGCCTCCGCATCCCTGTCCCCCCTGCCAGCATCGTCACAGTCTCAGGGGACAGCCCCCGCACACCCAAGCTGAATCAAGGCTTCAAAGGCTCACCACATGCACATGTGATCCATGCTCAGCAGCAACTGGCGAGAGATGATTGGATGGGCAGTCTCCGCCTACACTCCCAAGCTCGGATGGCTGAGGTCATCCAGAACTCTTTTCTAATCACGCTCGTGTACTTACACAACTAGCCCCAGGCTTGAGGTACTACGTGCCGTAATCAAGCTCCGTCCATTGGCGACTCCACCATCAGCTGTTTGAATCGAACTGTTTTGCAGCTGCTTGGATCTGTCTGTGTTGTCTGTCTGCAGGTGTCATCCGTCTGTGCCACCTGTCTTTTGTGTCGTCCGTCTCTGTGTCATTTGTCTGTCCTGTCCCTGTCTGTCGTGTGGTCGCGTCATACGTAACGGGCACCCATGACGCCACCACCACAGTATGCGAGTATACACTGTTTTTTTAACAGTTTTTGTAAGCAAACTCCAACCAGCAGCGTGATGGCTGGGCCGATGCCCCAAATGGACACCCGCCAACAAGAGCCGAGCGAGCTGCCTGGGACCAGCCTGGAGGGATGCGGCACATTGCTCGCACGTGTGTCGCCGCCTGCAAACATTTTTCGAAGTGTGTGTCAGCACGCAATTGCTTTTTTGTGATTTTGTGTCGCTGTTCACGCCTCAATCTCCGCTCCCGGTGCCAATTCTGGGCCACAGCATGCACAACTTGATACACGTTCCCCCACAAGTGCATATCCCCAAGGCGGTGTCGGCGGGTGACGTGCACACCTGCGCGCTGATGCAGAGTGACGACATCGTGTGCTGGAGAAGTGGACTATACGGTCGCCTGGGCTACGGCAGCTCCCAGCCCATTGGCGACTCATCCGCAGCTTTGCAGGTGTCCAGTCTTTCAGCAGTGATGGCATTCCCAGTGCCGCCATCATCTGCACCTACCCCTTCGCTTAGCAGCTCTCCCACCAGCACAGCATCCAGCACATCCACCAGCACAGCATCGGGCACATCATCCAGCACAGCATCGGGCACACCAACCGGCACATCATCCAGCACCCCCAGCAGTGCATCGGGCACACCCAGCACCACGGCATCAGGCACAACCAGCACCACAGCATTGGGCACATCCACCAGCAGTGCATCAGGCACACCCAGCACCACAGCATTGGGCACACCCAGCACCACAGCATCAGGCACGATCAGCCCGGGTGTGTCGCCTGCGCCCACTGGTAGCCCCACCACCAGTCTATCTGCTTCACCATCTGCCCAGGCAGCCATCGCTGAAGCTGCTGCCGGCAGTGACGATGATGACGGTAGCTTCACCGCTGGCCCAATCACTGCCGTGACGCTGACGGTCTTGGTGGTGATGGGTGCTGCTGCAATGGTGGTGTGGCGCCGCAAGTCTGTCCCCGCCCGCCGCAGCGCCCGCCCCGTGCCGGCGGTGCCAAGGGCACAGGTGTAGAATGCAGCGCGCATGGCAGCAGTAAAGTCACCATTGTCCAAGCACTAGCGGTCTCAATGTATGTCTCCTGCTATGCACGGCCACTCTCTATACCATCCTCAGCAGGAGCTGCACCACATGCAGTGTACGCTGGGCGTGGTGAGCCCCCCCCCCCGGATGGCAGCTTTGCTCATGCCTGGGATGATCACAACGGTACTGCCACAGCAGCGATTTCATTGTCCCGGTACTGTGTCCTCGTATGCCTCCCGGCCCCCAAACATTCAGCACCCCTGTACCTAGTAACAAACACCGCTCAAAGTTGTTGAACAGGTGCAATTTATATCGAAACGCCCCATCATACCGCTAATTATGCTCTACGCCGCTGTAAAGCCACGCAGTGCGTGTCCAGGAATTTTGAGGCAGACGATTTTTCTTCAACTGCCAGAGTCAAATTTTGAAACGCATCCTGCAAGCACCAGATTAAAGTGGCAAGTGTAGTTTTTGATTCTACGTCTGCTTTTGGTTTTTTAACGGCAAGCTTGCGTATAAAGGCAAAAAATGGAGCCCGAAAATGACCATTCCTCGGCCGAGGAGCGGGTATGATTTTGGCCCCGTTTCATAGTGAGGTGCACCGAAACTCGAACACCGCAGGCCTAGCTCCCAGTGGGTGTAGCATGTGCAGCCTATTTTGGGTCCCAGCAGGGCTCCGGCTGATGCGTGGATCAGCCCCAGTTTTCATTTGTGTAAACCTGAACCCCTGTTGTTACCTTCAAATTCTCAGGGGGGGGTACCTTCGTACACTTGCATGACAAGAAATGGCAATAAAATTTGAGGTGCGCTTTTCCCAAAACTTTCGCACTCTCCCCTCTGGAGCTGAGCTGGACTCTTGTTCTGTTCTTCACAAATCTACTCAGGCTGTGCCTCCTTCCAGGCGCCCCGCCCCCTTCTCGTACTTGTCCGGTGTAGGGGCCTCAATCACTCTAAACCCACGCCATGGGCCTCTGCTGCACCACCACTATTTGGCTCAAAGCCCCCTGCCAAAAAGAGTGAGCTGGGCCTGATTTTTTGTGCATTTTGACTAGCCAATAATTCGAAACTTTGCAGTACTGGCCTCTGTCACCAAAAGTTTGGTTGCAGCATACAGTAAAGCCAAGAATTTAGCAGCGAACTCATTCGCCTCTGAAGCAAACATGTCGCAACTGCAAGAGTCATCAAACCCCATTAACCCCCAAGTGGGGAGTTTAGTCACTGTAATTGATGGTGAGCCTGTTTTGGCACACGGTACGTGAAAGGGCAACAGTCCCGTCTGGCAAGTGCAGGACGGTGAATTGCGTGGAAATTTCAGGGAAGCTTGTACCAGGGCGACAATTTGCTCAACACCACTCCCGATTACGCGCTCAATCTATGCGCAGCTGAATTACACGGTGACTCTTATTCGTGCTATCGAATCTGTGCATGCGCTGGTGTGGGAGCGGCGCTGTATGGAGTTGGTGCCCTCGCGGCACTTGCATATGTCGCTTGTGGTGGCTCGTGCCGCAAAGAAGAAGTGCAGCGCACGCACATGTACCTGACGCGCAGCGCCATCGTATTCGATCGTTACGTATATGTGTGCGGCTGCTGCTGCTATAAACAGGTACGATGGCAGTGTCACGTGCGGTAGTCACAGCAGTGAACTGATGTCTCAGTCACATCACCTTTGGGCAGGTGCAGCGGCTCCCGCATAAACACCAGCACACCGCCCCATTTTCCCCTGCAGGAGCGTAAAATGGTGCCATTGGAGAAAGTGCAAGATGTGGCCTTGGCAGCCAGCTGTGAGTTTTGCCACATCTGTATCTGAGACATTTCTGACCCGCCTATTGAATACGCAGGCTGTGCCGACTGCTGCGGATTTGTGCCACCAGGCACCAAGTACTACAAACTGGAAATCCAAACTGTTAGTAAACTGCGCACCGCAGTCGCCTGGAAGCACTGCATCACTCGCGCTGCTGCGTTTTTGCAGGCAGGTGCGTCAGGGCCCAAGGCCACCGGGGCTGAGATCCAAGCCATTGCGCTGGCTGACCCTGAGGGCTTCCGCAACGCAGTCTTGGCTGCTCGCCGCATCCTAAATGGCCGCGGTACAGACACCGACACGCAGTTGCTGAACTATTCCGGCCCTGTGTTCGGCGAGGGGAAGACGGCATCCGACAGTGCCGCCGTCCTGGGGGCGTCGGCAGGCGCAGCCATGGTGGGCAGTAGCGTCGCGGCGGGAGATGAGCGTGTGGTAGCACTGCTGGGACGCATCGGGGACTTGCTGGAGCAGGTTGTGGAAAATGGCTCCACGGGCAAGTGAGGCGGCAGCCGCACTCAAACGTGTGCAGGTCCTGCACTCCCATTGACCATCCTGACATCGTAAAGTGGATTGATCATTGCAAGTGCAGCGTACTTCATGCAGGTAGCGTGATGTCGTTTCATGTGGCGAAATTTAGCACCTGCTGCCTTTTTAATTCGAGGGGATCTGCTTCGCAACGCCTCCACCAGTAGCTGCCACCAGCTAAACCACCTGATTCACCCAGTCACCAGCATAGTGTGCTGGGTACACTTTCATCCCAACTCGTTCTCCTCATGGGGGCGGGTCGTTGGCCTGGCTCACTGTGTGTGGCGCAGGGTGGGGGCCGAGCAGTCAAGAGAGGAGCACAAGAGTGCAAAAATCACAAGTCTAGCTCACTAAGTGTGTGGTAGGCTTAGAAAAATGAGGACTCCGACGGAGGCCTCGCGAGTGCACGGAGAAGCCCTTCTGCGCAGGCGCAGCATGCGAAAGGAAGTCTCAGATACCCCATCATTTGGGGCTGATGGCGCCTTTCAGAAAAGTGAGCTTGGTCTACACCATTTACGTGCGACTAACATTTAAAATATATACAATGTCCTGGTACATCACTGCTGCACCAGCTGAGGCTGCAGACGCCGGAACTCTCAAACTGCACCTCGTGAAATTTCTGCTGCCATGGCTGTCAGACAGCTATCTACTGTGGCCCGCTTTCAGCCTGCACTGCGGAATCACACCTCCCACAGCAGCCGATACATCCAAGTGCACTGGCACAAAGCTCGAAGCTTTTCGGTTCTGCCTCTCGAAGGAATCAAGGTGCTGGATTTGACTAGGGTGCTTGCTGGGCCATACTGCACCCAAGTACGCAAAAACACACAAGCATGCAGAGGGACCCAATATACATTTCACCAACTGTTTACAGCTACTTGGAGATGCCGGTTGTGATGTGGTCAAGGTTGAGCGGCCAAAAATTGGAGACGACACCCGCGCCTTCGGCCCTCCTTTCTTGGACGCTAAACCCGGTTTGGCGTCGCAGCAGTCCACCAGCACGTACTTCCTGAGCACCAACCGGAACAAACGGGCCCTTTCAGTTGATATGAAGCATAAACGAGGTCGCGACATCATTCTTCAGTTGGCCCAGTGGGCCGATGTCGTTGTTGAGAACAGCGTGCCAGGCAAAATGGATGACATGGGCCTCGGCTACAAACATATGCAGCAAGTGAATCCTGATCTCATATACGCTTCTATCAGTGGATATGGTCACGAGGGGCCCAAAAGCAAGCTACCTGCATATGATAGCGTCATCACAGCTGCAGCTGGGTTGATGAGTGTCACAGGCGAGCGCACCGGGCCGCCAGTGCGCCCTGGGGTTGCCCTTGTGGACCAGATGGCTGGCATGTTCATGCATGGGGCAATTGTACAGGCCTTATTTGCACGCAGCCGCGGCGCGGGTGGGGCACTGCTTACGACCTCACTGTTCGAAACACAGCTGGCCACCATGGCCAACGTGGCATCTGCAGCTGCAAATGCCGGTGTAGACGGGCAGCGCTGGGGTACTGAGCATGCAAGCATTGCCCCACACAAAGTATTCAAGGCATCTGACGGGCAATTCTTCTTCCTGGCTGCGTTTAATGATGCACAATTCGCCCGTATGGCTGAGCTGCTGGGAAGCGATGGAACCGTTGTTGCTTTTGGCGACGGCGCCCGCACCGTTGACTGCACCAAGAATTCAGAGCGCGTGCAGCACAAAGAGGGTATGGCAGCATGGATTCAGGACAGGCTAGAGGGGGGATCTCCCAGTGGGAACTCGCCGGATTTCAAGTCGCTCACCCGAGACCAAGTGGTCGCCGCTTTCACGGAACAAAACATTCCTTGTGCGCCAGTGAATACGGTGAAGCAGGCATTGGAAGACGAGCAAAGTGTATCCCTTGGTATGGTTCAAAATGTGGATGGACATGCAGCCTTGGGTTCGTATGCGGCTGTACGGCACCCAGTGCGAATCAATGGGCAGATTGCTCCCATTCGACGCGCAGCGCCCACAACTGGGCAGCATACACGGGAGGTGCTGCAGGAACTGACGAACTTGACAGCAGGAGATATTGAGACTTGTTTTCGGGAGGGGGTTGTGGAGTAAAAAAACATTATTAATTTGTCAAAACATGGTCAGGCGCCTGCCAGCCGGGGCAGCCTTGTTCAACTGTGATAGGAAGAAGTTATCTTGCGAGATCTTTGTCTTCACAGTGGTTGGAGTGCTTGGAAGCATGTACCCAAGCACCACACGCATTGCCAGCACCACATGCTCGAGCAGAAATACGACAAGCATGCGTTCAGCTGAGCTCAAATTCGGGAAGTAGTCCACCCAAACAGAGCTAGCCAGGGCCATGTGTGCACAATTCGTCAGGAGAGCAAGCATGGACATAATTTGCAGGATGGTGAACCATACCCCGATTCCTGATGCTTTGCGGGCGATGGGCCGTCGTGTATTGTACGACAAGTTGACTGCGGTGATGCGCAGAGCTGCCAATGTGCGAAGCCATGCCAGCACAGGTGCCAGAGGAAAAGCCCAGGAGAAAAAAGTCACAAATCCAAATGTGAGCAAGACGTTTGCCCATGCCTCGAAGGAGTCGTGTTCGGGAAGCCTGGCCTCCCCCCAGGCTGCTGACTTTGCATGTCGCAGCAGCCGCCGGCCGCGCTTGCCCTCGGTGACACCAGATTGCTCTGCCCGCTGCACTTTGTGCTGAAAACGACACTCAGCACAGCGGCGTCTGCAAGCAGGGTACACCATTTCAAACAAGGTCGTCCAAAGCTGACCAGCCACCATAAAAGCGGCCAGCTGCACTGCCAGCTGCAACACCGATTGCGAATCGGAAAATGCATAGTAGTAAAGAGAAACAAAAGAGTTCACAAACCTGAAGACAAACACCTTTGCAATCAGAAAGTTTTGGTGCAAAGTTTGTGTTTTGTGGTTCTCCCAACTGTTCATGCGCGTTGCAAGTTTACTAAAGAGAAAGTCGAGGGTGGGAATTAGCAAACCGTACGCAATGGGAGGCGCCACCATGGCCAGCCACCACGCAGCATGTCCTGAGTAAGGGGCAAGCGCTTGAAACGACGCCAAGCTGAGTGAAAAGTCATCAGGCTCGGTCGTATTGGAGCTGCCCGCCCCGTGTCCCATGAAGCTGGTAGCACCGGCTGATGGATCTCCGTACTTGGCCTCAAGCTGTGCCAAGACTTCGTCTCGGGTGCGAAACACATACAGCATGAAAACAGTGATTCCAGCTACCCAAGTGGCTGTGACTGGGATGGTGATTGAGTACTTTACAGCGCGCTTCCACTTCGGGTACGTCCGGTAAACCTCACCAGTGACCCTGTCTTGCACCCAGTCGCCACGGAATTGTGGGCGAGTCGCCTCTTCTTGTTCAAAATTTAACACACCCCAGCGGTGAGCCAGCTCCATGTTCTTGGCCCTCCACATCTCCAAGAACACGATACTCCAAAGTGCCACCGAGAGGGAGTACACAGGAACCATGAACACGTCAATGGTCCCTGCAAGCAGTTGCGAAACAAACAGAAAAATTCCCAGAATGGACGGGAGAATAAGCCACGACGCGTAAAACTGCATGAAGCCAAAGTAGAACGCAACTTCCTCGCCGAAGTAGCTCGCAATCTTGTCCAGTGGGACATCCCATGTTGCTGTGCAGCACCTTGATGCGCTTCGACCGCACCTGGCAACAGACGCTGAGGCGCAGCAAATAGCCAGGCAGCAGCGGTTCCTGCGACAGCACTTGAGGGGCAAGGCATTGATAGTGGGTCTGCACGTGCTTTTCCTACCCTGGGCCTGCTCTGGCTCGGATAGCGATACACAGCAACAGCAAATGGCGTTGCAGAATCCGAATCGGCAGAGCTTGTTGTGATCATCGTTGTCGTCGGGCGGCACTGCGGCACCTTGCGCTGCAGGCAGGCCTGATTTTTGTGTATGCTGCCCTGGTGTGTTCACAGCAGACTTTCCCGGGGTTCTTTGAAGCGCTGATGCCCCTGTAGCAGCGGTCTTACTGCGGGCTGGACTTTGATATGCGTTAGACTTGGGCTCGTCTGATGCTTTCGGCTCAAACTCTTCAGGGTCCACAAAACACATCGAGTGCAGGGCGGTCAAGCAGCAATTGCCACTGACATGCGGTGAGAGGCCACCCACATTTTGAATAAGTGAGCTGCTGGAGCGTAGCACTGGAAGTGGTGTAGGGGCCACTGGCAGTTCTCGGGCCGGGCCAATCCTGTCGAAGCGGCCGTCGCTGCGTGTTGGCCTCCAGGTGTATAGCCAGTCGTTACGCAGCTCAAACAGGCGCTGGTACATGTGCAGGGGAAACATCGATATCACGTATGCTCCCAGGGGGGAGTTTTCGCCCAAATCAGCTCCCCCCTCACGGGTGGACGATCGCAGGATTGTGTCAAGCAGCATCTGCCTATCTGAGCTATGAAACAGTGAGGTCCCGTCCCGTTCCTCAAGTACACCCTCACAAGCATCCGCAAACTCAATGATGGGCTGAAATGCCCATTTGTTTGCGCGTTTGAATCGGCTCCACCCACCGTCGCGACGTCGCATGCGCAGGTGCACCCGCTCAGCTTCTATTTCCAGACGGTCCTCAGGGGCACGCACTTTAATGAGCCATTTTTGGCGATTCAAGCTTCTCACTCGCTTGGCATTCAAGCCTGCTGCTCGCAGACTATCCAGTATCTCAGCACAGCGGTGAGGTCTGTGTGCATGTCCAGCGGTGTGCACAGTGCGGTTTTCACCTCGTCCTTGCCGATGCAGACGCGCCTGCCTTTCCTCGCTGTCATCAGAGCCACTAGCTGTGTCACTTTCTGAGGCAGAATCTGCATTTGATGCCCCGGATTGCCTTTGGAGGGCACTTGGTTGCCCCCTGAAATGCCTTGGTGCAACTTGAGCCTCGTCCTCTGATGCGACAGTTTCCAGTTCAATATCGCCTCGACGAACAGCTGGACTTTTTGCCCATGATGCAGATAAGGTTGGTACAGTGTGAGTGTCGAGCATGCCTTCACCCAGCTCCGGATACACTTCATCGGTGTTTCCCATGGAGCTGGCTAGCACCCTTTGCCGAAACTCTGCAGTGGCCCGCATGATTGTGTCTGCCTGGGCACGAGCAGAGGCCAATTGTGCCTCCTGCTTCGCATTGAAGACGGCTCGCACAATGATTGCGAAGTCGAATGTGTCTTCGTTCGAAGCGTGGCTAGGGCGATACTTCACCTGAGCAGCTCCTCGCCCAGAAGTGTTTTCGTTTGACGGAGCGAGCTCCAGTGGGATATCATCATCGTCATTGGAGTCAACATATGCATCAGCAGCACCATACGTGCACGCTGCGCTTTCAAAACCTTCGAAAGATGCACTTCTGGGAAGGGTGCTCCGCTGTTTGCGTGCCGCAGCGTGCTGGAAGCTTGGCGCCTGCAGCGATTCAGCAGCTCCACCATGGGCATCATCCCGGAGCGCCGACGGTTGGCGAGACACAACCTGTAAGGCAGAACGTGCAGCTGCGTGGTTTGCCTGATGCGCCGGTACACCAAGCTTGTAGGCTTGGTAACGCTGGCCTGCCTCCCCAGCTTCCGTGTACGCCAGAGAGGCGGCAGCGGAGGACTGCCTGCGAGCAGAGCGCCTCAAATCATCTGGCTGGACAAATAGGTTCAAGGGCGCTGGCCCATCTGAGTCACTTTCGAAGACCTCAGAAGGCAAGCTGTGAGCGGGGGAGTCCAAGCCCCCCATCACCAATTCTTGATCCTCCCGTTGCGATGCTGGAATGACCGCCTCGTGGTGCTCTCCATGGCTCAGACTGTTGAAACTATGGTCACTACTTGGTTCAAGTGAGCTTGGTGACCCAGGCAGTGCCGCCGCAAGTTGTACTGGACGCTTGCTAGGCCTGCCTCTGTGGGTGACGTTGCTGTCTCGTCGTCGAGGATTCGAGCGAGAATGCCCCATCGGAGCACGGGGATCTGCCAATATATTTTGGGTGTGCTTGAGACGTGTATGTGGGTGATGTTGCTCATAGTCGCTGCGATCACCATCAGATAGGCTAACTCGGTGACTTTGCCTCCGTTTACTTCGTCTGTTTCTCCACGGTGGAGTAGCAATGCGGGAAGCACGCACCGATCGTTGCAATTTAAATTCTTGAGCAAGCCCCACTCCTTCTAAATCAGAATTCCTTGTATTAAAGTGTGCTGCGTTGTGTCGCGCATCTGCCGCCGAAAGTGCAGCGTCAAACTGTGACCGTTGAGTATTTGATGAGCTCGTAACGGGTGGCTGCCGTCTTCGACGACTTTGTCGTCGAGATCGAGGGCATTGGTGATCAGATTTTGTATACTGCATTTGATTCTGGCCTTTCATGTGCTGAGCTGGCTATTTGCCCTGAGCTCCGTACTTGTAGAAGGGGTTTCACTGCGAGCGTTTTGTGACACGTCGAAGAGCCTCTGCCTATGAAATTTCAGCACATACCCAGGCAATTAGTTTCATTCAATGTTGATATTACCATTTTGTACACTTTTTGCTTACCGGATTTCCGCATATCGCTGAGATGCCCCACACTTGCCTGCCTAGTTGAGGACAAGGGGGGCGTCGCTTGATCAATTCATATCGTGGCCTAGCATCATCAGCAAATTGAATTTGGCGCCAGACAGGGCGTAGATGCCACTCACCTGGCCGCACGTGCTAGTATCGTGTACTTGACTGCAGCCCTGCGATGGCCTCGTCGCCGCAAGCCTTCGGCAGCGAGCCGCAGTTGCTGGTGCCAGCCTGTTCGTTTCTAGCCCCGCAGGCTCGACTGCCGTGGGCATCATGGGCAGAGTGGTGCAAAGTCATGGACGGACTTTGGAATGGGAAGGTCTCCAACTTGCAGTGGGCAATGGGCAAGCTGCGGGGTTGGCAGAACCGCCAGCGAGTGCCAGTGTGTGTCGTCTCCACGGCTGCTCTCATGCAGCATGCCATTGACGACCGCGCGGCTTCGCTGGCAACGAAACCCCACAAAGAAGAAATGTTGCGAATGACTGGAAGCATGGCTGTCATCAGACTAGTGAATGGTCTCGTTGACGTCAGTGCTGGGCGCTCTGCGTTCCGCAGCGTCGCTGTAGTTGCTGAGCGGCTGGGCATTCCTCGCAGTGCTGTGGATTTGCGGCACGAAAGCACGCACCAAGTACTGCCAACCTTAGCTTCAATTCGAATAGTTCGCGATGAGCTGCTTATTTGGCTTCAGCATCGATATTGGCATGCCCAATACGATGCACTGAATGCGGAAATTGAACGAGCACATGCAGCAATTTTGAATCCCTTGGAGGCAGCTGCAGCAGAGTATGCGAGCGCAGCTGCCGCCGACCACGAAAAGCTTTCTGAAGTGGAATCAGATCACAGCGGTTCTACGGACACGGTGGCTGCCACCTCACAGGCACCGAGCTGTGTGACATTTCGTGAGCCAAAGCGGGGAGACGTCCTTTGCGGTGCCATTCACGCCCCTGCGACCTCCAGCAAGAAGCGAAGGACGCGAAAGCACCACGATGATCCTGAAGGTTCACCTCTCCCAAGCCCGCCTGCATCTTCCAACTCTCCGTTTTTGGGAGCTCCAAGTGGCGAGCCAGTCCCTCCAAGTCTGGCTGTGTGCTCTCTGCGGGCGCCGGCTGTCGCTGTTCCCAAGGGGCACGCCGCCCTGGCTGCGCACATGGCTGTTCTCAGTGCCATTCCTGGCACACCGGAACACAAATCTCTGTTCACAGCTGAGTCAACTGCAGGGCGTGCCCGCGCAATTGCAGGCACTGGCGATTTGGTGGGAAGCTTCGACGCCATGGGGCACTACTTGGGGAAGGGGCGGGGCTCCAGGAAACGCCAGCGCGCCATAGAAGCTGCCAGCATGGCCAAGCAGCCCCCCGGTCTGCACGAGCCCCACGCGTTGCCCCTGCTTCTATGTCCCCTCACCAGCAGCCCCAGCTTAATCCTCGCCGCAGTGCTGGTACCGCTGCTGCTGGATGGGAGGCCGTGCAGCCCAGGGGACCTCGGAACACCAAATACCAGTCCAGGGCCTCATATTCACGACGATGAGCTGTACACAGCCGCAGTGCTCGACCTGCAGGGCATGGGGGCACCCCCCCCCGCGGAGCCAGAGCTGCCACAGCACCCGCCCCCCGGCGCCGCGCCCCTCCTGCCCGTGCCACACTCCCCCCTTGCAGAAGACGTGTACAGTGCTGCATCAGTGAGCACCACAGAGTCCATTTTTCACGCCACCCGCGAAGCTTGGACGCCGTTCCTATTCGACCTTCAGAGCCGCTTGCCAAACTGTGTTCCGACGCTGGTTGTGTTCCTGGTGCACCGACTGCTGCACGAAGAGGCACCTGGTGCCCCCTTCCCAGCCTCCGCGCGGCAGCACATGCAGTGGCTTTGGCTGCGTTTCTTCCTTTCCCGGCGTTGGCATTCCCTTTTTCACCATGAGCTGGCGCTGGCCCCATCCAGGCTGCCAGCCGCGGCGACGCATCCTCTGCCATCACTACGAGATGTGCTTCTATCTGGGGTGGATGCTGTGAAATTCAGTGGGGACTCGGCTGGCGCTGCCCCTTGGGGGGTCCCTATATCGGGCAGTGCAGGAGGGGGTAACAATTCGTGGCAGCAGCTGCTGCTCTGTGCTGAGTGGAGCTCTGAGCAGCAGCAGTGGATGGACCGGCCCTGTCCATTGAACTATTGCTCTGGGGTGCCCAGGGTTGAAGATGACGTGGCCATGCGCATTGTGCATTCAAGTTTGGTCCAGGCTGCACTTGAGGCGTCAAGGGACGAATTTGAGCCCCCTTATACCCCCCTTGGGGGTGTCTTGCCCCTGATGAGTCTGACTCATTTAAGTGCAGCTGGTGGCCGCGGGGCAGGTGCCAAGCCAGTGTTGGCACTGCTCGCTGCTCTTGGGGTGCAGCCGGCAAAGAGCATCTTGGGGGGGCAACACCCCTGGTGGGACCCCCCCTCTCACAACCCTCTGGCCGACATGGTCACGCAACTTGGTCACAAAGCTGCTGCGGGCTCAGCGCCACCGGCGCCTGCTCGGCAGGTTGCATTTGCAGCAGAGGCTCACATAGCGGGAAGCGGCAGCAGCCCAATCGCTGAGAGCCCCATCCAGCAACACGCCCGCGCAGCACAGGCTGCGAAACAGCGCAGCGCAGCAGCACCAGTCACACCTGTGCATAATGTGGGCACTAGTGCTGGCTTTGATGTGTCCACTGCCATTACTCCAGCCTTTGACGAGACCGCGGTGCTGTCCCTGGATGACATCGAGAACATGTTGGGCATGAGCGCCAGTGCAGAACACGGCGACACAAGCGCAAGTGCAATCACAAGTGGCCATGCAGCGGGTGCGGGGCATGCTGCCCGCCAGAAGCAAGAACACGGTGGACGCGGAACAGCGCCCCCCAAGGTGCGGGGCAAGCGGAACACGGGAAGCATTTTCGGAGGAGCTGAGCTGAATGACACCGTGAGTGACGCGTCTTTGCAGCGGCGTGAATTCAGAGGTGCTGCAGCCACATCCCAGATGCTCAGCTTTGAGGATGACTCAGCAGATCGCGGGGATCATGTGCAGAGCCATCCTCAGTGGCGCACCAGTGACGAGCACTGTGTTCTCCCTGAGAGCTTTGCGCTGGGGCGCGTGTTCCAGACAGGTCTTCGCTGAGCGCCAACATGCGTGGCCTGATCCGTTCCTTCAATGCATTGTATTGGCCCTTTTACTGTCCTATTCGCTTGTGCGTGGACGTGGGCATAGGGTATGGGAAATGGGGGGTGGCCTGCTGCAGCCCACAGCCCTTCCTTCGGGGCACTGCGACAACCACGGTTTGTTGAGGACAGGTGTGTAGATCTGTGGTAATATCTCCAAGCATCCAGGGTTCGCAACGCCCCCGCCGCCTCATCCAGGGGGGGGGGCTTCCGAGTCCAGGGGGGGGCTGCCATCCATGGAGGAGAGCAACCCAGGCCGCAGGGGGGGGGGGCTTCCGAGTCCAGGGGGGCGCTGCCATCCATGGAGCAGAGCAACCCAGGCCGCAGCCTCTGCCTCCTGCGAGAAGTTCTGGGCGATGTGGATCTTGGCAGCAGCGGCCATGGCAAGCACAGATGACACGGTGGCGGGGGGGTGGTCCGTGCTGCAGTCCGCCCCCATGCCCAGGGAGGGGGGGGCTTTGCCGGATCGTTCAGCTGCTGCCGCCGCACACGCCGCCACAGCGTCCTCCGGAGAGGTGAACACTACACCTGTGACATTGTGCTGCACGAGGGAGAGGTTCCCTGCGTTGCAGCGCACCACTACAGGCACCCCCAGTGCCATGGCCTCCATCACTGCATTGGGCATACCCTCAGACAAGGAGGAATTCAGCACTGCCACGGACGACAGCATGCACTGCAGCAACTGCACTCGCTGTATGGGGGGCAGCAGGTGGATGTGCGGTTGCTGTGGGGCGCTGGGCTCGGGCGGCTGCAGTGAGCGCATTGTGTCGTGCACTCGCTTCAGCTCCGGGGCGCTGAGTTGGGGGCCGACTACAGCGAGATGCAGCTGCCTGTGGGGATTGAGAAGGTTATGTTGAGTGAAAGCTTGCATGCAAAACGTGACGTCTTTCACAGGCCGAATGCCGGCAGGCAGCAGGACAACAGAGGCTGCGAGGGGCAAGCCTGCCAGCTCCTGCACAGTCATAGTACTGTCTGCTGAAAGTGCCTGCGGCAGCTCAACAGCCTGCGGAATGACACGAACATGCTTTAGAAGTTGTTGTGATTCTATCCTGAATGCATCGTCGACGCGCTTCTCAGCTGAATTGTTGCTCTCAACAGCAGACGCAAATTCTTTCAGAGCTTCCACCATGCCATGATGAAACACGCAAACTGCCTGGGCTGCTTGCAGCACTTGCACCAAAGTTTGCATCAAATCAATATTGGTTCCTTGGCAATGTACATTGACATCAGTCCCTGTGCAGCGGCACGGTCGTTGCGCTCGTAGCCTCAGCCTCAGCAGCCTTACCTCCACAAAGCAAAATGAACGGCCGTTTCGTTCTGAGCACTGGGATGCCTGAGCGAACAGCATGCATAGCCACAAACACATCTGCACTACTGCACTCCAAAGTCTGCACAGACACAAGAGGTTGCCTATCGTCGCCCAGCGCGTTGAATAAGGCTCACTTGGGACAGTTCGTTGTCATTGCAATCAATGAGTGTGCACTCGTGTCCAGCCGTTACAAACACTTGCTGTAGCCGCGAACAAGTGTGCATATTGCCTGTGTTAGGCGTGAGTGAAGCCACTATCCCAATTGCAAGCTGCACGTCATCCCCTCGTGCTGCCATTTTCAAAGTGCCGCGAGTCTGTCCAGCCTCGACCCCATGCCAACCCACACACCACCGAAGCAAAACTGGACATGAAGGCGTGGAAGAAGCCAGGGCAGCCAGAGATTTGCTGATCTTTGTTGAAAGGAGAGACCATGGCAAGCACGGGTGAAAAGGGGCCTCTGAGAGCACTTGAAGCCCCCTCCGCCGCCCCGCTCCTCACAGATTCTACCACTTTGACCAAGATTGCAGATACCAACACCCGCTTTATCCACGAGGATCTACGAGGAGTTTTATTAGTAGTGATGGCTGCAGCAAGCCAGCTGGTGAGCAGCGCAGAAGCCGTCGCGGCCGCTGACAAAGGCTACATTATCCGAGTCGGCTCGGAAACTCAGCGGCCAAGAAACACAGAGACGCACCAATGGATACGAATTATCATGATTTCAGACACGCATAATAAGTCAGTGTCCTCGCATATTGAAGCAGTGTCCTTCATCTGGTCTTGTTTCCCTGCTAGGTATCAGTCACGTCGATGATTTCAATTCAGGCATGATAAAATCGGTGACGTACCTCTAGGGGATGTACTGCTGCATTGTGGTGATGCAACCATGACAGGAAAAGCCTCCAATGTCAAGAAATTTGGAAAATGGATGGCGAGTTTGCCACATAAGTACGTCAGACACAGTATTCTTGTGACACGACATTGCGTCAAGGCGATTGGACTACCGAATGCAGATACAAGCTGTTTGTGCCCGGAAATCACGATTACACTCTTGATCCAGAATACTATGGTGAGTCCGGTTCATGGAGGCGTTATCACCCGGAGCCCCGCTTCCCAGACTTGCAAGCAGCTGAAGCTTGCCTGGCTGGAGTGACGATAATTCGGGACAGCAGCGTGAAACTGCATGGCTTGAACTTCCATGGATTTCCGCACATTCCAGAGCCTCATGGCAGAAAAATGGCTTTTTGTCACGTGTTGAAAACTGAAGGCAGGCCAACACCCACAATGAACGCTCCGCTGTCCCTCATTCCCAGCGACACGGACATCCTGGCAGTGCACGGGCCCGCGTTCGGATACCTGGACCAGATCCTGTACGGCAAACGCTCTGTGGGCAGTGCAAGCTTGCGAGACTGGGCGCTGAAGCACAAGCCGGCTGTCCTGGTGTGCGGCCACATCCACGAAGCCAGGGGCGCCCTGCGGGACAAGCCTTCAAATGTCACATTTCTTAACGTGGCATGCCTCACTGCTCGCTACAAACAAATAGAAGACGCTGCAACCGTCATGGATGTTGGAATACCGGTGAAATATGTTGGGGGGGGGCGAGCAGCATCAGTCCTCCCAAGCGAGGAGTTGCCGGCCCCAGCTGCAGGCCTGTCGTCTGCTCCTACAGAAGCACTGCCTGCCCCAGCTGCAAGTTCGTGTGCTGCTGAGCCCCTCAGCGAGGAGCTGCCTGGCCCGGCTTCATCCTCATCCACTGTCCCCCAGACAGCTTGTGCAGTGACAGGGCAACAAGCTGGCGAGACGAAAGCTATGGGCACAGGCAGCAAAAACAGTGGGACATCCTGTGAGCACGATCGACCTGACATCACAGATTCGTCCTATCAACTGCTGCTTCACTCACAATTGGAATATCGGGCCGAATGAGTGTGTGGGTGTTCCCTGGTGAGCACAACAGCAAGCAGCAGAGAGGAAAGCAGCGAATGAGCCGTTGGTTTTACGGTTCATTATCATCCCCACCTGATTATGGAAGGCTGTGTCGGTCTGTGCTGCCTTTCAGATGGTGAGCGGTGCAAGGGGGGCTGCTCTGCAAGTGCTTCGCCTGGAAAGCAGGTGATGACGCAAACTAGGGGCAAAATTGCAAAGAGGGGTGGTGTCGTCTCAAGGTTTGATCACAGCAACTTCTGGCAAGTGACTGCTGGCATGAGCAACTCTCAATGGCTATCCTTGATGACTCCTAGCAGGCCTGTGATGGGGGAGGGCAGCAGCTGTCAGCCGATGTATGAGTACGTCACAAAATACAGACCTAGCCCCCGATTTTGGGCCTGCCGGCCGACGAAAAAAGGGGGGGTTTCGTTCCCACATGGTCCTAAAAGCAGGCCCCCTGGAAATGCCTGTCTGCTTTTCACATGCTCAGATCGATATCGGCTAGGCCTGAAATAGGCACCTGAGGGGCAATTCAACAAAAAATAATCTCTGTTAAGTCTGCTTCGAACGCCTCCCATCCTCGGTTTGCAGAGGCAAGGACAAGGTTGCAGGGATAATTTCCTTGGCCATCTGTTGGCTTGAGTAGTCATGGGCTGTTTCCAGGCGAGTCTACCGCGGACGTGCTTGTAATGCATGATCATATGGGTCTTTAATATGTTTGCAGGCCAAAGGCATGACGCAGGGCATGCGGGCCGCGGGATTGCACAGGGATCCAGCGGAAGACAACCGCCGCGTGAGCGGAATGCAATCTGGCGCAGATGGAAGGTCGCCTGCCCAGCCCGGCGCAGTTGTTGTTCTGATCATCCTCAACATGATGTTTTGGCTGTTCCAGTTCCCTTTCTTCAGCGAATCCGAGTTTGTCTGGCTGCCCACCGTAAGCTGTTGGCTACCCGAAACGTTAGCGAAACTCGCACTACCAATGATGCCTTGCAGGTGTTTGCTCTACTGACACTGGTTGTGGTTGTGTCAGGGTACATTGCCACCGCAACAGATTCTCGTGATCCCATGTTGATCTACATTCCCGTAAGTCGCACTCAATGGCTCAAGCCGTCTTGCTTCTGCACGCTCTCTGCTGGACGGATCGTGACTTGCTGCAGGGCGAAGCCGTTTCTCACGTGTCCTACAGCCCGCCTCCCTATCCGATGCCAGTGGAGCGAGTTTTTTCTCCCAAGGATGGTCGTTGGGTGTTTGACACTTCAAAGTTCTGCCGGGCAACTGGAAAGTGTGTGGACGATTTCGACCACTACTGCCTGTGGCTAAACAACTCAATCGGCGCCGCAAACTACACCCCGTTCCTGTACGCACTTGTGGGCGCCTCTGTGCTTGTGCTGCTGCAGACCTGCGCATGCATTGCCCAGGTCATCCTGTGGGGGGTCGACTTGGAGTACTTCCAGCGGCACGCCGCCGACACAGTGCTGAAGTCCGAAACCGACTTGGGCATCATCCTGTGTGTGTTTCTGCTGCTGCTCATCGTGGGCATGGGCTTCTTGCTGCAGCTGCTGCTGTTCCACGCGTACCTCATCTACCACGGCATCACCACGTACGAGTTTGTGGCGGATCGGGAACGCATGCGGGCAGTGGTAGCCCAGGGGCTTCAGGGGGTACAGCCTAGATTCATGGTGGGAACGCCCGCTTCAAGGCGGGCTCGGCGTGCCAGGATCCGGACAGAGCACGCTGCCTTCGCGGCACGCCGCCTGCGCATTCGAGCAGCGGTGTGGGGGGACATACAGAAGGCACTGCAGGGGGGGCAGGAGGGGCAGGATGCGAAAGCACGGCAGCAAATGGTGCGGGACCTGGCGCCCGTGTCGTATGCTAGGCACTGCCAGACACACCTTGCCCCAGCTGAGGCCAGTGGTGCCACCGCCCCAGGCATTGAGCTGACCAGCGCTGGAGCTGCTGCCGGTGCCGGTGCCGGTGCTGGCCACAACCGAATGCAATCAGCGGAGTCAGCAGTGTCCACTGTGGGCAGCGCCACCACAGCCAAGCACCTGCCAGGGCGCGGCGCAGTGGCCCCCGCCACCAGCGGCGAGGCTGTGCAGGGGGGGCTGCCGTCTGGCTGGAGCAGTGAGGCGCGTGTGACCGCCCCATCCACTGGGAACAGCGACAAGCAGAACAGTGCAGGAGGCCTGCCTGCAGTTGTTCCCGGTGGCGACTCCACCCCCAGCGTGTCTGTTCCCGCCAGCAAGTCTGCTGTGGACGTGGCGGTGGCCAGCCAGGGCAGCGGGGTGCTTGAGGGGGGGCCGGATATGGACGTGGCGGTGGCCAGCCAGGGCAGCGGGGTGCTTGAGGGAGGGGCAGATGCGCAACACGACGCCACACAGGCAGGCGGCAACTCTGATGACGAAGACTC
>Ga0307982_1001132_pt1 | contig 21417 bp, 14 predicted proteins | sample OrgLakmetagen989_FD_201847 | JGI IMG/M metagenome (GOLD analysis project Ga0307982, IMG submission 201847) | Saline water microbial communities from Organic Lake, Antarctica - #989 | ecosystem: Environmental > Aquatic > Non-marine Saline and Alkaline > Saline | place: Antarctica: Organic Lake... | reverse complement strand
TAGAAAGCTGTGTACCCCCCTGCACGATTCACCGCTCTTCAGTTTTGGGGTGGGGGTTCTAAATGGGGCGGGGGGGCAAGCTCCCCAGGGCGCCTCGATGCTGGAGCTCTCAGCTTTGATGCAGAGTACCCTTGACGGCTGCAAGCTCAAGAGGTCGCATGTGGGGTGCGGCGCACTCAAAGGGGTGCCACGTGGCTCCCTTGGTCCGTCTGCGCAGCGCGAGAGCTGGCGGGGGCTCGAGAAGTGGATAATGTGCTGTGCTGCAGCGCATGCGGACTCCAAGAAAGTTACTCACAGTGACGCACTGGCACTGATTTGCTGCTGCTCAATGCTCCTCGCCTGTCTTGGGGGGCCTCTCACGCTAAGCCGGGGCCTCTGCTTGATCACTCTGCGCGCTGCTGCTGAGGGGAGTTCCCCCGCCGGAGCCGTAGGGGCAGGATCTTGATCTAAATGCTGGTGCTGCGTTGTCAAGTTGCTACTTGCAATTGCTACGTACGTTTCTGCTGCTCCTGCGGTGCCCAGGGAGCCTTCATGAGGGCCCTGCCCAGGGGCACCTGCGCAGGGAATATGCCGGCAGGCAGGCAGGAGGAGATGACCAGCACCAGCCCGGACACGAAGTGCTGTGCCCAAAGTCCAGCTAAATGCGTGCTCACAGCAAGCTGTCAGCCTATAGGCAGCTTTTTGTCTCTCAGCAAAGCCAACTCCTGGCCCGCGCGTGGCCCCCACAGCCGGTGTGTGTGGGGGGGTGTCGTGTCAAGTGCGGATTAGTTCCAAGCGAGAAACATCGTTGGAGGAGCATGCCGCATTTAGTGAAGAAGCACTCAAACCTACTGTGCCAGATATCCCACTTCCCGCTCACGCCTCATTTCAATTTGATTTGACGGCTTCAGTCCGTGCAGCCGTACGACGACCTCCAACGACCTCCAGGTTTGACATAGTCAGCTGCCTCGGACCCGAAGATTGAGACTAGCTTGCCGGCTGCAAGCTTCCGTTGGTCACCACCTTGAACTGCTTGCTTGCTTTGAGAGCTTATCTTTACCCTTGCGCTGCACCAAGCACTGCCATGGCAGAGCATTATGAACTTGGAGGTACGAACTCAGCACGCGTGCGAAGCGACACCTCCCGCGCAAGTACTTTACATTCGCAGAGTTTGTCAGGAGAGGAGGACAAGGATCCATTTTTCGGGCAACACGAGCAAACCAAGAATTGGCAGTCAAAGTGCTAGGAGCGCAAACCAGTCGAAGCGCGCGCTCTGAACTCAAAGCAGTGAGTTTTGTTGACTGCACAGCGAAGCAGTTGAGCCCAATGAGTTGCAAAATCGGGTCAAGGGACCGGAAGGGCAGTTCGAATTGTCGAAGTAGGGGCCATGGGTGTTTGCGTGTCCTGCTTTTTTCACATCGTTGTCTCCTGTGTGTCTTTCTCCCTGCCCAGCGGTTCCATTTTTGCGGCTTTTGGCATCCGCTGCTGCTCTGAGCGCCGTGTCGCCTTGCTGCGCAATATCACTCGCACGAAACATGTTGGTACAGTTTCGTCGGTTGGGTACAAATCACGGAGGTATTGTGGTTGCGCACCATCCTCAAGTATCTGCTGACGGCAACATCTTGCTTCCTCTGGAGTTGGCTGAGTCTGACCTTTTGGATGTCATGGAATCGTCCAGCACCCGCAGTTTTGGAGACTCGCTTCTCATTCGTAGCTGGATGTCACAAATCATCAGTGCCTTAGCTTTCAGTCATTCCCGAGGAGTGGCTCACCGGGATGTGAAGCCCGAGAACATTCTCCTGGTTTCGCCTCAAGTAGCGCAAGTCAGCGACAGCAAGAGCAGCAGAAGCGACACACTGGAGCGCGGGTCCGGATCAATAGTGCCGTCTTCTCGTGAGAGCAACACTTTGGCAGATGGCGCCGATTGGCTTCCTCCCGCAATCGGACTGGACCGTTGGCTGCAGCACTCAGCAAAGCTGTGCGACTTCGGCTCAGCGCTCATCGTGCCGCCCAGCTCAACGGTTGCTGCTGCCCACGGTGCTGTTGGCAGCAGCTTGTATGCCGCTCCTGAAGTGTTCCAGTTGCACTTGACTGGTTCGGACCCGGCTTCAGCGGCCTCCCTGTGGCCGGGGTTCAGAGAAAGCCTCCGCCTCGCCCAAACCAAAGCAAAAGCGGAGGGCAGCAGTGGGCCCATGCGGTACTGCGGCTTCAAGGCAGATGTGTGGAGCTTCGGCATCACCCTGTACGTCAGCGTGGTGGGCCGGCCTCCCTTTCGCGCCGCGTGCCCCCTGGACGCGGAGTTTCGGGCCTTTGTGCTGGCCACCCAGCCCAAAGACAGCCGGAAACTGCCTGTGCTAGCGCCAGAGCACATCGTGTGGAAGACCTCCACCAGCGCCTGGGACTGGCCGGTGGTGGTGGGACCAGCACTGCGCGGCCTCCTCCTGCGGTGCCTGCAGACAGACCCAGGCAGGCGATGCTCCACGGCTGATGCGTGCAGTGACGCCTGGTTCAGCAGCCTGCTGCACGGCAGTGGGCAGGTACATGGCCTCACTTCGGTGCTGCACTCAGGTGTCACTGCAGGCAGCCAGCACGCACCCCCTGGGATGTTTGACTCCAGCACCCCCCTGCAGCCTGGGGCGGAGGGGGGTGGGCCCCCCTCCTCCCAGCTCCCCAGTGGCGGCTTGCGTACCACAGCTGTGGGGCGCACGTGGCTGGAAACACACGGGGCTCGGGACGCGGCTGCGCACAGCTTGGTGCTGTCGGAGGCATCCACCTCCAGCGCCGACCTGGGCAGCGGCCGCAACAGCTTTGTGGAGGAAATGCTAGAGGGGGGTGAGAACGGGGGCGATAGGGGGGGCTGGAAAAGCAGCACACAGCTGGACGCATACCTTGCTCAGGCAGGCATTTCCTCGGCGCTCAAATCGGGTGCAGGGGGGGGGCTGGACACCCCCTGGTCAGCCGGCTTCAGCAGTCATGGGCCCGACACCATTCGAGCCCCCTCCCACAGCAGCACCGGCGCCGTGCACTCCCGAGGGGTAGTTTCGGCGGGGCTGCCATCCAGCAGTGCCGCCATGGGTGCGTGGGGGGGGGGCTTTGCATCCTACGGTGACTCTGGCGACACCGACGCAGCAGCAACGGCTGGCGGCACAGCCGGCACTGTGGGTCCTTTTGACCCAATGCAGTTTATCATGTCGAGGCCACACAGTGGTGCATCTCATGGGGGGGGTGCACGGGATGGGTCTTGGCTGGAGGAGGGGGGTGCAGGGGGGGCGGGGTATGGCTTTGGCACCCCCTCGGCCGATTTGGACGACGGGGGCAGCGTGTTGTCTGGGCTCTCAGATCGGCACGCCCCTGGCGCCGCCAATGCCAGGGGCCGCCCCGCCACCCGAGAAGCAGAGACAGCAAGCAGCAGGGGGCGCTCTGGGAGCCAGAAGCGCCGGCGAGACGACGGCGAGGACGGGGGTGGCGGTGTTTTTGGCGCTGCAGCTGCAGCGGCGTCCTCCATCGCTAGTCGGACGCCAGACGAGGCAGCGCAGCTGCCCCACAGGGAATCACTGCGCACGCACTCGGGTGGCTCTGCGCGCAGCCTGGCGTCGGAGGACGGCAGCAAGCGCAGGCTGGTGCGGGAGAGAGGGGGGGGTGCCGATTCCCCCCTGGAGGACACAGCCCCCCTCAGTCCGGCGCCGGGGCAGGCTGCCGGGACAGAGTACAGCACTGGCAGCGGCAGCAGCACGGAGGCACGTAGGGCAGCAGTCATGTCCTTCCTGCGGGGAGAGCGGTGAGGTGGTGTGGGGGGCTATCACATGCATGCTGTGAAAAGCTGTGCGAAGCGGTGTTTTGCGCAGTACGCGAAATACATTCCTGACGTGTCTCATCGCGGCCAGCTCCGCGGGAGGGGGGCGCTCACCCCCACTTGGCGTAATCTTCATGCCGGAACAGCCCATCGCCCTGCGCCACGATCCAGTGCCGCTCATTCCAGGCATTGGGTTCCCAATTCATGTAAAACTCAATGTCTTTGTACGGGTCGTGGTACTTGAAAGTGCCGAAGTTGGCCACGTACTCCTTGGCCCACCACTTGGTGGACAGCAGCACCGGGTTATTGGTCCAGTTGCACTCTCGGCTGTCAATGCAGTACATGTAGGGGTCCTTGTTGCAGTACCAGATCTTGTCAGGCCACCGCTCTTCGGGGTGTGGCATCCAGTGGTAGTGGTTGCAGAACAGGTTGGGCTGCTGCCGGAACACCTTGTTCTCCTTGCCCTTGAAGAGCACCTTGGCCCAGTTGGGGCTGCCTGCCCGCCACCTGTGTCGGTATTTCACCACATGTGCTGTGCCCTCCTTCACCAACTTCACCCCCGCCGACAGCTCCTCGAAGCCGCACTCCCACGGCTCAATCATGCGGAAGTCCTTCTCCATGAACATGAAGTAGGGCGTGGTGGCGTTGCCCACCAGCCAGTTGAAGGCGTGCAGGATGCCGTAGTTCTGAGCGTCCCCCATCAGGCGCATGTTGGGGGTGCGGGCTACCCAGGGGGCGAAGAACGAGTCCAGCTTCGCGTCCCGCTTGTTCAAGTACACCAGCACCTGGGACACCCCCGACAGCAAGCCGTTATCCTGGAAGGTCTCCAGGGTGCGCTGTACCGTGGCCAGCTCCTTGCTGCCATACACCAGGATGCCCACTGTGAGCTCAGCGATGACGCCGGGGGCAGACACCTCCCCGCCCCGCAGTGCGCCGGCGCCCCCGCCGCCCCCTCCTGAAGCCAGCCGTGCAGCTGCGCGTGCCTGGCATGCACGAGGGGGGATGGCGGGGGGGGTGTACGCCGGGAGGGCCCACTGGCTGAGGGGGGTGCGGCTTGGGCGGGGGGGGCAGCTCCCCTGGTTCTTCTTGCACCACGCAATGTCGTGCACGTGCCACATGGGCTCCTTCACCAGCGGGTTGCACGTCACTGTACAGAAGTGTGTCTCGTCGCTGGGCTGGCACATGCGGTTGCCCTTTGCGGCAGTGAGGTATTCTGGGGTCACTTGGGGGGGGCAGTACTCCCTGTCCGTGGGGTCGTCGCTGTGGCACACAGTGGAGCCGTCCGCCTTGCGCCCGCACACCAGCCCCCGCAAGTCAATGCCATCCTTGGGCCCCGCAGCGTCATAGCTGGCTTTGATCTCCTCTTCGGCAGCTAGCTCCGCCTGCTGCCCCAGCTTGACCCCCCCCTGATCAGGCTGCAGACAGGGCTTATCGCCGCTGCCGCAGGGGTGGGCGCTCCAGCCTACCTGGGCCATGTCGCTATCGCTGTTGCACTGTACAGTGCAGAAGTACTTGTCTGTCTCGTGGCAGGTCCATTGGTTGGGGGCGTCGTCGAGGTACTTTGGGGTGACGGCTGCAGGGCACTTGGCCCCCTGCGCATTCCAGCAGGAGGGCTTCCCCACAGCAGACAGCTGCTTCCAATCGCCGGAGCACTTGAGGTGTCTCAGGCGGTACCCGTACTTCTCGGGGTCGCGGGGGGGGCTACGAATGTAGTTGAACACCCCACAGTTTCCACCGTCTCCATTGTCGTACCGCTGAATGACACCTGGAAAGCGGTAGTCAATGATGGCAAAGAAGTTTTCTGTAAGTGACAATGAGTGGTGCGCGCACTTGGTTTGAACAAAACGATAGGGAGCTTGCTTACCCTCTGTTCCCATGAACCCCTTGAGCAGGGTTTCCGCCTTGACCAGCTCAAACAGCTCTGCAGCGACTGCCAGAAACTCGGGCCTGCCTCCAAAAACACCACCACGTCCAACACGAAGAGGTAATTTGTCATCGCCAATGTACCGCTGGAAGGCAGCAGCCTCAAAGCCATGAATTTCACCGTGCCATTCTGAGGGCGTATACTCGAAGAAGGTGGTGAGCATCCCCTTGTTGATGAGGTTTTCCGCAATGAAAGGAGTGTTTTTTGTGGAGAAAGAACTTGGGTCGTTGCAAAGATGCCCCGCATCGATGAAAATAAAGCCGTCAGTGTTGTGCGGGTTCAGTCGGGCAGCTTCTGTGGTCAGGCGAACTTTCGACATGACGAGTGGGTTGTAAAACTCAAGTGTGGCCTGGGGGGAGTGACTCAGCCAGTCTTGCCTGTTGGACCACTTTTTGTCAGTGCGAATTTTCTGCAGCTCGTCAAAGTAGGCAAAATTCTTCTTGATGTCGTCAGTGGTGATCGGGATGACATGCACCGGGGATGGAGAGGTGTCCAACAGCGGCTGAAACTCCGCCAAGTGATTCGCATCCAAGAATAGCACCTTGGGCAAATCATACTTGACAAAGGCCTTCATCCGGTCAATGTACTCAGAAAAGGTCCGTTTGAAGCCGCCGCCCAACTTGTCTCGCCCCAAATCCACCATGGCGGTGACAAGCGTCAGTGACTCAACCGGGCGATTCAGTGCTGCATTCAGCAATCCGGAATTTTGCTCCAAAAGCCAGTGGCCCTTTGCAAGCCAGTCCATGCGTGCTGCTTTGGATGGAGGCAGCTCACTGAGCCCAACAACTTTCGTGGTGGGCGGGGCAACATGCGCCTTGCCCGGGGTATGCGGCTGCACCACCACTGGATCAGCATTCAATGCAGGATTACTCTCGCTGGCTGGTTTAAACAATAGGCCTTCCGCTGCGCAAGGTGCTCTTGTCTAGGTGCTGGCATCGTTACGTCGGCGTTTTACCTACATCCTCCTGCCGCAGGTCTGTTTAGATGCATGTGATGACCGTCACCAGCAAGCTTCACGAGCGTGTGAGCTTCGGCCATGTCCTTTGACACAACATTGCCATCGCGAATGTATGAAAGAACTGTCCACAGCCACACACACAGCATGCATGCCATGACCAACCCAACCATGCGCGTGAAAGCCGTGCACGCCTTTGCGGCGCCTGATTTTCGCCGCCTGCCACGGCGTATCGGTCGATCTTGCATGTCAATAGTTGTATGGTTATTCTAGCAGAAAAGCGTTTCTGCAGGCTTTCGCAGACAGCAAACTTGGCCAGCAGCCCACAGTGCTGGCTTCGGCGCAAAACAAATCCGGGAAAAGTCCGGACACAGATTATCGGGAGTTTACGCAGCCCAGCACCTCCACAACCCAGCTAACAGGACTGAATTGTGCCAACCAGGGCTTTGATGTTAAATTCAAGCGATGGCTTGCCTTCAGACACTTAATGATTGGATGGGGGCAGCTTCTTCGTCGCTGCAGCATCTGAGGCAAGGGGTGTGCTATTGCAGGCTGCCAAGCTGTCTCATGCTTATCAATCAGATTTGCCAGAAATTTAACACTTTATTCCGTGCCTGGAGTGCGCACGCTGTGCTCTGCGTGCAAGCTGTATTCCCCTGTCAAGTTGCTGCGAGCCGGAGGTTTGCTTTTTGCGTAAATTCAAAGAATGGCTGCAAGTCGGGCTGTTGCCCTCAATCTATACCGCCAAATGATCACCGTATGATGCTTTCGACTGCCAATGTGAACGATGGCCTGCTCGTATGCATTACTGCCTGCAGGAGGCGCGAAAACTGCCCACAAAGCATCACAGAGAAATGGTCTTGGGGAAAATACGCACGGAGTTCAAAGCCCAAAGCCAGGCCGATAAACCGGACCACATTGAATTTCTTTTAAGATACGGGCATGTCTCATTAGATGAAATCAAAGAGCATGTACGTTGTTGCTCCTTGTCTCAAGCTGCACCTTCCACGCTTATTCTCCCAGCGCAAGGCCTTGACACGAAATCTCGTGACCGGCATGGACTTGTACTAAGCCAAGACACAGTGCAGGCTGCGGCGCCGTCCTTATCCGACACGTTTTATTAACCTGTATAGTGCCCTCTTAGCATGCTTCTTCGTACAAAAATGCTGCAAAGCGATGACAGGGGCCAGGGCAGCTCGTTGCACATCGCAGCTCGCCGCAGCTTGAGGGAGGCTGCATGGGTTTCATGCTGGCTGGGGTCATGAACAATATGACACTGCCAGGCTGGACAGCTTCAGCTGCAAGCGCTGCACTGCCCGAACGAGCTTGTCCGTGGGTCGCTTCTCGATGTCTCGCCACTCCGCCTACCAGACCCCTCACGACTGCACGGCACTGTGGGCCACAACCACGCCCAGTACCTGGTCATGACCACAGACACCATTTACGCCCATGCCCATCGCTATGACGAAGCAGTGTGAGCTGCATTTGCGTGGCTAGCAGGCGGAGAGCTGCCCACCTTCACTTCTCTCCACCCAGGTATCTCGGGTGGAAATCATCGAGGAACTGCCAAACTCCAACAGTCACTCAGAGTTGAAATGTGTATATTCTGTACGAATCATCCGCGTGTTTGCCATGCTGTGCACTCAGAATCAAGGGGCAGCGCAGGCAGTAGAGCAGTCTAGTCACCCACCCCTACTAAACATGCTGCCCTTGTCGTCGCCTGAAGGAAATTCACAATTTGTGCAATCACAAACTGGCTTTTATGTTCATCAAAACTTCCTTGTGCCTTCGTTGCACCACTTTTAGCATTGCAAGGAGCTCGACAATCCTAGGCGTGAGAAATATTGGAACGTCGCTGAGCGACACCAGTGCCTCAGCTTGCCACAGCCTTTCGCTTGTACCAGACTCCAGGCTTTGACAACCAGCAAAGGTTCTTTCAGTTCTGGTTTAAAATATTTTGGGGGTGGTAAGTTACCTGTCTGTGCTATTTGGACAGCCTTCGCCTCGAAGCACACTTCCGTGCACTTCTGGCACGAGTGCGTTGCGGCGCAGCTCATGCAAAGATCCCTGTTTAAATTTGTGCTTTCATTTGAGAAGTTATTTTGAGGGTGATTTCTGTTGTGTTTTTTTGCGAAAGCAGCTGCACCAGAGCGCCAGTTTGTTTTTGAGCCCGGCGTTTCGTGTTTGTGACCCAAACTAGCTCAGCATCGCACAACTGTACTCACACCGCAGGCGATTAAAACCCTGGTTTAAGTCACAAATGTCAGACTGGGATGCCGTTGTGCGCGGTTCAGTGCTCAGCGGGTCCAGTTCAAGCTCTGGCGCTGGTCGCCTGACGACAAGCGCTGTGCCGGCACAGGCGGGTCTCTCAAACCCTGTGGTTGCGAACATTCTAGCTTCTGCAGCTCCTCGCTCTGATTCTGAAACAGAAAATGCTCTGAACTCACTCAAAGATATTTTCGGTGGCAGCTCAGGCTCATCCTTGTCCCAGAACCAAGTCGGTGTGCATTCAAAAGAAAGTGCGGTAATTGGTAACTCAGACCAGCCAAAGAAGACTGCTGCCTCTGCAAGCATAGCCGACGCAGCAGCAAGCGCGCTCCAAGCTGCGGCAGCACATGCATCATCGCTTGGTGTCCCAGCTGCCTCTCCTGTGCGGTCATCTGCAGGTTCACACAACAGTGATGCTGAGAGCGCCACAGATGACGCCGGCTCAAGTGACGGGAATGAAAGCAGCAGCGAGGCGGGCAGCGCCGACACCACACCCCACAGCCCTGTCCAGCACACACACCCCATACTTCAAAGCCCTGAAGGCCAAGTGGATAGCGCCTGCGGGGAGGGGGTCATGGGAGATCAAGCATCCCCCTCCCCCCCCACTGACCCCTCAAACCCCGATATCATGCCCACAGTGTACGCTGGCATCTTCCTGTCACGCCCCTGCGAAGACGGATCTGGCCTTCACTGGCTTATGCAGCGCAGCGAGGGGGGAGGGGCCCCAGATTCGGCTGGGCAGGGCCCTGAGGGGGGGGCTGGGCAGCTTGGGCTGCAGCGCTTCCCAACGCTCACTGCCGCCACACAGGCGGCCACAGCTGCCCTCAACTCGATTCAGGGACAGGTTCCACTGGCCAGTGTGGCGCGAAGCCTGGCAGCCGCCTGCCGGTCCAACCACGGCTGCCTGCCCCTTGCTGCCAGCCTGCCCATGCCCAAGCCTGCAAAACGCAAGCGGGGGCGGCCAAGGAAGCACCCGCTGCCAGCAGAGCAGCAACCAGTGTTGTCCTCCAACGACCTTCTTCTGGAGGAGCCCTGCGACCGGTATATTGAGCGCTTCCGGCGGGCCCTTCGGGGGCAGACTGACCTCGCCTCAGAAACTGCCTGCCCTCAGTACACACCGGAACAGACTGGGGAGGAACAAGAAGCACAGGTGGCAGAGCACGCTGCCATGCATAATGCCAACAAGGCCCTTCGGAGTGCTGCAGAAGCTGCAGCTCGAGAGGCTGTGTCTGCAGCAGGCAGCCACTCTGCTTGGACAGCAGACATGCTGCTTGTAGGCACACCCCCTGACATGGATGAAGCACCACAGGGGGGAAGTGAAGCTGCACCTGTTGCCATAGTGCCGCCTACACCAGCCGTGGAGTCACAAGGCATGACCGTGCCCCTTGAAGGCGGCACGCCGGTGGTAGGGGGGGGCGGAGGCGCAGGTAGCCCCCCTATGCAGCCCACCAGCACAGTTCCGCAAGCTGAGGCACCTGAAAGCAAGAGGAGCAGCACACCTGTGCAGGCTCAAGACACGCCCTGGTGGCAGGCGGGCGGCTTGCGGTCTCCCCTTCTGTCCCCCGCCCAGCGCCTGGCGTGGCTGGTCCCCAGTAATCCCCGCCTCGTGCACCCGCAATTCGCAAACGCGGTGACAGGCGTGGACCCCGAGCGCGTCAAGGTGTGCCGCCTGGCGTATACCCAGGGCGACGTGAAACGCCGCCGGACTCTGCGAAAGCAGCTGGACTGCGCCCTGGCCCTGTCCGTGCGCCAAGCTGAGCAGGTCACCTCCAACACCGCAGCAGCCCACAATCGAGCTGCGTACACACAAATGGCAAAGCACCTGGTGGCTGATGCGCGCCACCAAACCTCGGCGTGTCTGCTACCCATGAATCTGCACATGGCCAGCGCTGCCCGCTCGCCGTCCACCCCCCATTATTTGCGCACGGCCCCTCAGGCAGCCAGTGCCCCGCCCAGCGACGTGCAAGAAGTCAGTGCAGATGAAACGCCTGTAAATACCTTTCAGGGCCTAGATTTAAAGCTGCAAGCTGCAAGCAGTGAGCTGCAAGATGGCAGCAACGAGTGCGGATACAGTAGCGCGACCCCTCCACGGGGGGCATCGCACAGCACCGGGGGGGGGGTCAAGCGGCCCCGTGAATGGAGCTCCAGCCGTGCACAGCCCGGAAATGGCCGTGCTCATGACGGCCCTGTGTTTTCTGCGCAGCATGTGGCTGCACTGTACGTGCCCCCCCACCTGGAGGCGGAGACGGCGAGGCCGGCGTCAGCAGCGGCGGCAGCCGCAGCTGCAGCCGCTGCATGGCGCCGCAGTATGGCGATGCAAGACCCAGAGGGGGGGCCCCGTGTGGGGGATAGGGGGGCCCACTACGCCCGGCTGGGCATGATTCGAGCCGCCAAGCACCGGGGGCTGCAGGGGGGGGCTATGCGCATGGTGCTGCCTGCCACCACCAGCGACCGCACAGTGAAGATCCAAGGCCTGTCAACAGTGGCATTCAGCACCACTCTGCCTGCAGTGGCTGCCTCGGTGGCAAGCAGCGGGGCCGCTTCCCCAACGGTGGTGCAGGGGGGTCCAATCCCCCGTGTGGATGAGCAGCACCCAGCTCCTGCAGCAGCCGTGTCAGGGGTAGCGTCTGCTGGAGAGCCCAGCTCGCTGCGCGGCTCAAGCGGCACCTCTCCACAGCTGTCTGCTCCGCCGCCGCCGCCGCCTGCCAGCACTGGGGAGGACGCCTTGTTGCCACAGCGGGTGCCGCGGCACATTGCGCAGGAGGCAGACCGCAGCGCCGCGTACGCTGTGGCATTGGCCAATAGCTCCCGCCGGAAAGTTCGCCCCAAGCGTGTGTTTGTGCACTCGATGGCTGTGTCTGAGCTGGACGTGAAAGTGGAGGTGGATGCCCAGGGCACGGAGGTGGTGCATTTCAGCGTGCCGCCCGACTACTTGAACGTGAAAGACGAGCTTTCCAGCCGCAACCGCTTGAGCAAAACAGCCATTATTGCGCTTAAGTCGTGGATGATGAAGCCGGAGAACTGGCGCAGCCCCTACCCCGACGATCGCACACGGCGAGTACTTGCAGGGCAGCTTGGGTTGAACGAGACGCAGGTAGCCAATTGGTTCCGCAACGAACGCAAGCGCATATGGCTTCCCATGAAGCGGCGAGCACTTGCAGCAGTGCAGCAGGCACGGGCAAGTGCCACATAGTGCCTACAGGGACGGCAGCGTTGCATCAGGTCTGTTTGACACCCCTCGAATGGCACCGCGAAGCTTTCCACTCAACAACGACTATAATTCCATTTCCAGAAAATCACCTTCAGCTTTTCCCTGAACAGATTGTTGGGCTTACCTCTCCAGACAGCTATCGATCCCCTTAGATCTTGAATTTTGAAGTCACAGCCGGCTTGCAGCAATTTCTGCTTCTCTCACGGGCATGAAGCATTTGCTCGGGCTCATTGCGCTGGTTGCTACATAAGCCTTGGCAAGTGCTACAGAGTGTCCGTACGTTTCGTCAAAATCGATCAGCCTTGAGCCCTCTCCACAATGGTTTGTGCAAGCCAAGTTTGCTCAAGTGTAGAGATGACTCACTGCTCTCATACATTCGCTTAGGTCCGCTCCCAACTGCACCTCAGGCCTAGCTCATGCAGCCGAGGGGATGCGCAGATAAACTCAAGGGGCTCTCAAAATTGTGCGGATTTTGGCGAAAATAGGCCGTATTTCGGTACGATGCGCAGATAAACTGCCGAAAAAATGCCAGTGGGGGCCTCGAAATATCTCGGTGAGCTAGGCCTGCACCTGGTTTGAGCAAAGCATGTGCTGCTCCGAAAGTGAGCTCATTGAATCCTTTGGCTCGGACTTCCCAAATGCGTAAGTCATTCTCCACAGCTCGTGCATCGAACACTTGGCGTCAACTGGAAGTTTCCTCGTAAACTGCCTGGCTTGCAGCATGGATATGTCGCCAGCTTGTGGAGAAAAATTGAATTATTTTACTTGCTGGACCTGTAGCCCTCAATCAAGAAACTTTATTGAACTCGTCACTAGACAGGCAACAGCGTGCAACTGGTTTTGTGATTAAGTGTTTGCAGCTTGCTCAAACATGGCTGTGCCAGTTCCAGCAAGCACAGCTATTTTACGCCTCAAAGATAAATATGCAAATGGACAGGCATTCTGCCAGGCAAATGGTTTCTTGGTGATGAAAAATGCCGATCCTGCGGACTTGAACGCTCAATGTTACCAGCCTCGTGCCGGTGTTGATTTCTTTGACTCGGACGCATCAGCAGCTTTGACCACTAGCTCCACCTTATTTGGATTTATCTTTGGGTTGGCGATGTTCATGTTTACAGCATGGGAACAGCTGCAAGGTATCTATTCTAAGCCTGTAAATCAAGCTGGGCGCACGAACAACCAGCTCGCGAAGCAAGTCTCACACTGCACCTGGCGTTGGGCGCTGACTCTTTGTTCCATTCTCGTTTGTTCGTTGCCACTTCAAGTAGCTTCCAATAGCAGCAGAGACTACCCAGCAGTCGAATACTGCCCGTACATGCAAAACCGCGCCCCGCGCTCAAAAGCCCTGACTGATCACTGCCCGTGGTATTCTTCACTGGCTTGCTGCAACAAAAAAGAGGCTGCAATCTTTGCTGGAAGCAATGAGCCACTCCCCGGCGCCTCACCAAAATGCCTGGCAGCTCTCGACTATCATGCCTGCTGGCCATGTGCACCTTACCAGCAGTGTTTCTACGACCGCGTGAACTTTCGAGTGACCATGTGCGAATCTTGGTGCGATGCTATCCACTCGCTTTGTGGTACAGCACAGTTTAGGGGGCAGAGTGTTGCTGCCCGCTTCGCAGGCGGCAATGCGTTCTGTCGGGCGATGCATTTCGACGTGCCCAGGTGGACTCTAGCAACGATTTCACCAAGTGCTTCATGCAGGCAAGTGACCATGGCTTGATCGTTAATGGGGCAGCTCCAACTGCAGCCAGTGCGGTTGCTATTGTATTTGCTGTGGTGTCTGGGATTGTACTGGGCGGGCTGCACTTTGAAGTAAAGTTGCCAACGACGAGAGTGCGGCTGCCACGCAAATCGGCGAATCGCAGTTGTGTACTGTGTGACATGCCTTGTGGCCCTTATTCCAGCTTCTTTGCTGTAAGATATCATTGGCCGTACGTTGTAAAATTGAACTGAGACTGGCTGCACCTGCCATCACTTCAGTTGTGGAAATTGCCAAAGAAGCTGGCAAAGGCAAATCCAGGCATTATATGACAGCTCTAACACTAACGGTGTGTCCGTTGATCGTGATCTGTTCACTGCATCAGTTTCTGCCAAACTACAGACCTTCTTCTCCTCCAAGTTGGCGGTCATCGATGCTTTAGCTGTGTCTGCTGAAAACGCGCACGGTAGAAACAAGAGCATTCAACCAGCTGTGCAGTGGCCAGACTCTGACACGCCTACAAATAAACACACTGAGCTGCTCCGCTACAGTTCAGCGTTCAAAACAGAGGTCGATATGTCGCAAGGCTGGGTCAAAGTACCTGCCGAAGCTCCTCGGGATGGAGTTCCACTTCGCCAAGACATCGCTTGGTCGCAGAATTTGAACAGCGAGTGGAACACCAATAGAGCCGTTGATACGGACATTCGTTGGCAGTACATTGGAACATCCACAGGATTGTTTCTCATGAGCCCGGGAAAGGAATGGAGCACAAATCATCAAGGTTTACTGCCTGATTTTGACCCACGGTTTCGCCCTTGGTATGTGGGAGCAATCTCTGGCCCGAAGGATGTTGCTATCGTCATGGACTGTTCTTTGTCAATGACTGAATCAGGATCGTGGTCCACTGCGGTAAAAGCTGCCAATCTGCTTTTGGATACCCTCACGGCAAATGATCATGTGGCCGTTGTTTGTTCTGCCAAGTCACACTGGCCACACGAAACTTTTTCTAGCACAGCGAATGTCTTTGCTGAAACTCATTCAGTCGGCTGCATGAACAACAAAATGCTCCCAGCTACTGCCAGCATTGTGAACGATTTCAAGTCACGCCTGGACGCTTACGTCAAGGGTGCCACTGACTTCGCATCTGGGATAAATCTAGCTTCTCAAATTATGAATGCACAGGGGCGTGAAGCATGTCAGCGCATCATGGTGTACATAACTGGTGGGGAGGATGGGGATGAAGTGCGGTGCGATCACGGTTTGTTGACGCAGGACGGACATGAGCCTGGACCGCTCTGTGAAGCCAGTTTCAAGAAAGGGTATAATGCTGCTGCTGCAGCAATGCGTGCTGAATCACTGTAGGGAGCAAGTCTCTCACACCGTTCGCCTCAAACTTGGCGTGCGGCATCGGCCACGGCATGCATGTGGTGCTGCCAGGCTCAACAGACATGGGATTAGCGTTCGCACCTTACTTTTCATTCTTATCGCAGCGAACATCGGCAACGGCAGCAGTCGTGCCGGCACCTTATGCGGACAAGTCAGGCCTTGGATTGGCCATGACTGTCTCCAATCCGTTCATGACGCTACAACAAAAGACATACTTGGTGTTATGGGTATTGGCATTGCCTTGACAGCTGTTGAGGCCGTCGTGGCTAATGCACGCTGGGGGGACGTGTACGGCTTCATCATGAACAACGATGGGGAGGCCATCAGCCACCCGCTGCTGAAACCCACTGCCGACCTCAGCGATAGCCCTGTATTCCCAGACTTCGAGCTGCTGGAAGGACCTTTGCCTGAATTTGTAAGCGTGCGTGAAGCTATGTGCAGCCAACAAGCCGGTTCATCCATTGTGCGTGGGCAGACAACGACAGTGCCACTTGGAGACGCAGTGGAAGGTGTGACCACGATTCAAGGCGACTTTGCGTATCACTTCACGCCCATTCCCGGTGCAGGCATGTCCTTTGCTTTGGTCTTTGCTGTCCCGACTGACGATGTTCGCACAGAGGTTGAAAGCCCATACAACAGCAGCACCGTCGAAGCACCACATGGAATTAATTGGTATCATCGCATCGAGAAGTACTTGCAGCCAAACGCAGCCATTCAAAGGCTGAGCTCCGAAATCGCTGCCCAGCGTGCCTCTGCACACGATAGCAACACACTCTACCCAGGAATCTACGTCACCCCCAACCACACGACCTTCAAACTTTCTCCACTGGCTTTCTGCAACCCAGCTGCCTTTGTCGAGAATATTTTTGCAGAGAGAGTTGACAAGCTGCACATGTACTTCAACACATGGTGGGCAGCTCGCCAGCCCGTGCAAGTCTATAATGCGAGCGACCCTGCTAATCCATGGTCCGTGCGTCAGCAGGTGCGGGCCGAGGTTGAGCTCACACATCGCTTCGACAGCGTGTGGCTGAATAGATCTGCACAAATCACATCAAATACGGTGTGGACGTACTTTGGCAGCACAAATGGCGTGTTCAGGGTGATGCCTGGTTTTCGGTGGGGGCACGACTACGACCCCTCCCACCGGCCTTGGTTCAACCGGGTGCAGTACCGGCCCTCCCTTGTGTCCGTGTCCACGCCGTACCTGGAAGCAGGCGGTGCTGGGCGAGTCAGCGCGCTGTCCATGCCTGTGTTTTATGGCAAGCCGGCCGCACCTGCGGCTGGCAGCTGCACCCCTGCCCCGTACGGTGCTGCCTGCAACTGCAGCACATCGGCTCAGTGTGCCTCAGGGCTGTGCTATGACGGCACATGCAGCCATGAAAGCTTGGCTGGCGTGGTTGCCAGGACTTCAAGTACTCCTTCTTCCAATCCCTTGCCCTAAATGCCATGAGCAGCGGCATCACAGACGCCTCTCGCAAGTGCGACCGCAGTTATGCCTGTCCCACTGGGACAGGCGCGACCACTTGCCAAACAGGCTGCTACCTGCTGGATGATGCTGCCCTGCTGTCTGTGGCTTCCGCCCTTGGCCAGGTGCCGGCGTCAGACACCTACACCTTCACAAATGTGGGCCTGGGGCGGCTGCATGGGGCCGTGGGTGCTGCACTAGTAGCTGAGGGCGTCATTCAGCGCAATATTCGCCAGGATTTCCAGGGCAAGTGCCCCATCACCCCTGCATACGAGGCTGTGTCTGCCAGCGCAAAGAACCTGGTCATGACTGTCGCGGGGGGTGAGGACGGGGCCACAACTCGCGGCCAGTTCCCGCCCTTTGGGAACTCGTTCGGGTGCGTACAGAGTGTGCAGTCCTACAAGATCGTGGAAACGGCCTTTGAGCGCTTCGCTGGGGCAAAGGGCGTGGCTCAGTTCGAGTACACGTCCGGGTGTGCTGGCGGCACTGCTTTCATGGCACGAGTGCAGGGCACCAACACGTACACGCTGGTAATTGAGAACATGTTTGACATTTCCGACGATCCGTTCCGCTTTGCGTGCGATGTGCAGAACAGGCTCACCACTCAGGGCGCCACACAAAGCCTGAACGGGACATGCGCTGAGGTGAAGCACGCTGGGTTTGAGCCTTCAGGGACATGTCCTGCACTACACGACCCCTCTATGCAGTGTGATGTGCAGAATGCTGCAGCTGGACGAGCAGTACCCCTGTGGCTGCTGCTAGTGGCCTCTTTGGGTCTGCCGCTTGCGTCACCGCGCATGTGGGCCGAGGCTGCGCTAGGAATGTGATAAAATGGCACTCTGCTACAGTGGCTATATGTGTTGTCAAGTCAAGTACGCTTATGACGTGCGGATTGCTTTCCAGCAGGGCTGAGATGAGCATGGCCACAAGACCACACTATACTCCCTTGGACGTGAGCCGCTTGTTTGATTGATTTGCACCTGCTGGATCTACCTCCCAGTGCAGTCAGCAGGAGTCTGACATACGGCTACTGTTGCTGACAGGGGGGAAATGTTTCCACGCCCCTCCCCCCAACCCGTAAACACGAGGCTTATGCTGGGCGTGTTTGCCGAGCCCAGCACCGAACGACCCTGAATGCACTGCTATGTTGACCGTGTGAGCAACCCCCCCATTCCTGCTCTTGGCAAGTTCAGGCTGGAAACGACGGAGGGAGCCGCTCCTTGCTATCGCTTCTCGGGGGGGGGGCAGGAAAGCTCCCCCCTCGCTGCAGGTGAAACCTAGCACATAATCGCTGCATGCCGCTCTTGCCATACATTTGAAGTGAAGAATCAACTTTTACTTTCTGAGAGCATTGCTTGGCTGTGTACTAAGAGGTTTGAATCAAGTGTTACATCAATTGCAAGTGCACTGCACTTCATTTCACTGTTGAAAGTGCTGCTGAACGTCCAAAAGGGCTGAAAGCCACTGTAAGTAGAAGCAACAGAATAAACTTTGTCCGATATGAGCTGTATGAGGCCTTCTGCCCCGTAGCATGCTGCGACAAGTTGTTTGACTTCCTTGGCTTGGGCTGCGCTTCGTCCTTCACCTAATCCTATAAACATGGCGTACATCGAGCATGCCAACGGCAAGGCAAAGTCCGATGCACATGATGTTGGTTTATGTGTGCTTGATGGATGTGACTGTGCGCCCGTTTCCTTGCTTTGATGAAATCCAGTCGGGATCTTGGCTCATGAGAATCGCAGCGCGACCTGTTTTGCAAGCTGCATTGGCCTACTTGCTGCGGAGCAAATTACAGCCACAAACGTAGCCCTGCCCAATATACAATATACTTCATTTACAGGTTCATTGCATAAGGTGGCAGCCCACAGCGCATGGTCACGCCTTTGCCTTAGCGTGTTGAAACTGCAAATTCTCTGAGCTCGCTAAAATTGCGTTTCAGGCATTGCTTTTGGGAGTATTCCGCTGCAAGTCTTTAAATAGCATATCACTAAACACAGACAAAATGATTCCAGCCCCCCCTGGTGCTCTTCCTGGCTCTGGCAGGGTGCAAGTCCCTTGGCGTGCCACGGGCTCTGTGGATCGGGATGGTACCACAGCGACCCTGGCATCGACACGGCCGCCTCGTGCCACCACGGGCTGGCTGCTTTTGACTGCCCTGCTTATTGCTGGGCTACCTGCAGAGGCCACAATATTCCGCTCCCCTCCATACTCCCTTCTGACCGCAACCGCACTGCCTGCAGCGCTCCAGCACCACTTGCAGCGGGAGTATGCCACGGCAGCCAACATCTCCACGGCCACTGTTGGACGCCTGGATGCGGATATTGTGCCTGACATGGCCATTGGCTTCCCAACATTTGACTGTGTGACTGCGATCAGCTGCGGCGGTGTTCTGCTTGTGTTTCTCGGGCAGGGAAGTGGCTCCGCGCCCGGAGGCGATGCCCGCTTTCAGAAGGTGGTATGGCTTTCACCTGACAACTCAATTGCACTGCGGAGTGTCCGCAGTGATGGCACATTGCTGGGCAGCAGCATTGCACTGCTGGGTGAGTCCACTTGCACTGTGCTCCGCGCTGCCTGCACCCTCACATGCCTTTCACACGGCAGGCGACGCTAACAAGGACCCCACCACCCAGGAGGTGGCCATCGGTGCCCCAGGCAACAGTGGTGTATCTACGTGTGGCTTCGTGATCATAGCATCCATCACACAACACGGTGAAGTGACGGCCTCCTCAGTAATGACCCCTGTGGCCAGTGGGCAGCCCTGCAGTCCTAGTGCTGGCTTCGGCTCATCAGTCCTGGGGCCTGGAGACTCACATGTCAATGGGCTGGTTGAAGTGCTAGTGGGCGAGCCATCCGGCTCGGCGGTGGGTCAAGTGCACGTGATAGAGCTAGACACATCCAGTCCGACGAACCCGTATCTGGTCAGTTGGGACGCCGGCACCCTTCCCCCGCTGGCTGTTGGCACAGCGCTTCAAAGTGGAGAGGCCTTTGGGTCCTCCATGGCCAGCAGCTACAGCACCGATACTAGTGGCTGCGGCATGGTGGTGTATGTGGCTTCCAGCAGCTTCACGGACGGGATGGGACAGGTGGGGCGCATCCTTGTGGTGACCGCTGATCCAAGCTACGTCCCAGTTGCACTGGCCTCCCTGGAGTCCTCCCAGACTGGATCATGGACTGGATCAGGCATATGGAGTGATGGCTCAAAGCTGAAGCTGGCTGGGGTGGTGCCTGACATGTCTGCTGACGGCTTCCCCGATCTGCTTCTCAGCCTTCCCGGCACCAACGGCGGGAGTGGGGGCCTGTTCATTGCCCCCATGGAGCCCACTGGCGCGCCTTCTCTTGCGCCATCTTGGGTGCGACAGACTGATTTTGCGGGTGGGTCGGCTAGCAGCATCGGCTTTGGTCACTTGGCATCCCTGAGCGACAGCGGTTTCAATGGCTTGCAGCAGTCCGCCAGCTCAGGCCCGACGTTGGTGGCAGTGACCGGCTCGCCGCTGCAATTGCATTTGGTGCCGCTTTTAGCGTCTGCGGCTGAGTTTGGTGGGGCTGCGCTGTGGAATCCTGCCATGCGCAGTGCTGCTGTGACGTGTCCTGGCAACGTTCCGGTGCGCTCAGCAGCTATCGATATCGCCACAAGCATGGATCTGACCACGGAGGCACTTGGAGGTGCAGCTCTATCTCTCAGTCGTGGGTATTGCCATGCGTTATTCGCTGCAGACACAGTCCTGCTGGCCATGTCGGCACCTCGCGACGGAATTGTGGTCAGCCAGTACGGCGGTAGTGTGGACATTGTGCGGTACACCCCCTCCACTGGGGCCCTTGTGAGAGCCGCGACTAACATTCTTAGCGGTACAGATTCCAACATCAACACTGACATAACTCGGTACTTTGGGTACGATCTGGACTTTGTTGGCGACATTGACGGCGACGGGGTGCCCGACTTGGTGGTGGGAGCTCCCAACTTAAATTACAAGCTTGGCTTTCGATTTGCTGTCGATGGCAATGTTGTGGTGATATTCATGCATGCTGATGGCAGCGAAGGTGACACGTATGCATTCACCATCACTGGAAGTGAAGACAGCCTGGGCTCAGCTGTGGCAGGAGTGGGCGACCTGGACGGCAATGGCTGCGCCGACTTCATGGTGGGCGCCCCACGAGCAACGCATGCTGACGGCGAGGGAATCGTGAGCATGGTGCTGACCCAGCAAGACCATCTGGATCCGACTTTAACCGTTTATACACTGCGCCCTGGGGCAGCCGGAATCCCTCTTCCTGCAACTTTATTCCCTGGACACGTGGGGCCATCGACGGCCTTTGGGGAGGGCATTGCTCGTCTGCCAGTGGACATGAATGGCGATGGGCGCCTAAATGACATTGTCGTGGGCGCCCCTGATGTGGACTCTCAGGCAGGTGCGCTGGTGTTCATGTCGCTGTCACATACTGGCGTAGCCATCGCAAGCTCAATTCATGTGCTACGGGGTAGCTCTGCGACATCTGGAGGCAACTCACTGAATTGGGTAGCCGGGGACCGCTGCACAGTGCGTTCTGCAGCTGGCTCTTTTCCCCCTGGTGTGTGGGACCGGACCACAGGCAGGCACCAAGCCCAATTTCCCGTCTCATGCGACTTTGGCGCGCACATTATCACGGTGTCGGTGGATGCGGGGTCGCAGCTTGTGTTGCATGGCTTTGAGACCATCAGCACGACCACTACCACCGGTGCGGCGGGATGGAGCGGCT
>Ga0307982_1001131_pt1 | contig 21417 bp, 13 predicted proteins | sample OrgLakmetagen989_FD_201847 | JGI IMG/M metagenome (GOLD analysis project Ga0307982, IMG submission 201847) | Saline water microbial communities from Organic Lake, Antarctica - #989 | ecosystem: Environmental > Aquatic > Non-marine Saline and Alkaline > Saline | place: Antarctica: Organic Lake... | reverse complement strand
CATTGGACACCCTGCCTGAGCACCTGCCGCCTGTGCAGCTGCCTGCGGGCGCCAAGCCTACGCATGTGGCGGCTGGGAGTGACTTCACCTGCGTGGTATTGGACCACAAGTCGCTCATCTGCTGGGGTGCCAACGGCTACGGCCAGCTGGGATACGGCAACAGGGACACGTACGGGGACTCCGAAGCCACAGCTCCTGCTGCCAACATCACCGTGTCCCTGCCAGACGAAGGACCCATCAAGCAGCTTCAAGTGGTGCGGGATGTCGTGTGTGTGCTGTTTGAGGTGGGCACGGTGTCCTGCTGGGGGAGGGGGCAGTGGGGAGCACACGGAGGCAACACCATGGATAACTTGCGCGCATCCCCCGAGACGATGCTGAGTGCTAATGGTACTGTGCAATTTTACCAAGACCGTAAAATGGTGTCCCTGGCTGGCACTGTGGACGGGACCCACATCTGCGCCATTCAGGAGGGATTGACAGCAATGTGCTGGGGACGCGGTTTCTACCATGCACTTGGGCGCAGCAGCAAAGACAATGTAGGCGACTCTCCCAGCCGCTCTGTGGCATCCTACCCCCAAGTGCCGCTGCCGTACAATTTCACACAGGTGGCTGCTGGGACTCAACACACCTGCGGTCTTACTGTACAAGGGAAGGTGTACTGCTGGGGTGAGGGGTACTTTGGTGCCCTGGGGTATGGCAGCTATGCCGATGTGATTGCTGAGTCCCTCGACCCCAAAGTGGACGCAGTGCAGTTCCCTGGGGGCCAGAACGCCACCGCCATTTATGCTGGCGGCTACAGTACCTGTGCTGTGCTTGAGTCCAACGACCTGCACTGCTGGGGACGCAATGTCTACTACGAACTTGGATACGACCACAACCAAATGGTTGGTAACTCTGCGCCCCCCATGCATACCGTTGCATCCACCCCGCCTGTGCCCCTGCCTTCTGCCGCTGCCATCAAGGAGGTGCACAAGGGTGACGGTGCAACCTGTGTGCTGTTTGTGGACAACACGCTGACATGCTGGGGGGAATCACACCTGAAACTTGGATGGGGAATCGGAAAGCACACAGCTCCAGTAGAAATGCCGTTGTACGCTATCCCCACCCCCCCACCTGTGCCGGTGGCCTCCCCCTTTGGACCCTTTGTTAGGACTGGCATCATTATCGGTGACGGCCCTCCAAGTCACGGTGGTGGCTCGTCGAGTGAAGATTCTGATGACATGCCTGGATCGGACACGCAAGGGAGTGCTACTGGTGGTCCTGCAGGAGGCAATGATAATGAGAATGCTGGCGGCGGCCAGACTGGTGGTGGCTCGACTGGTGGTGGCCAGACTGGTGGTGGCTCGACTGGTGGTGGCCAGACTGGTGGTGGCCAGACTGGTGGTGGCCAGACTGGTGGTGGCCAGACTGGTGGTGGCTCGACTGGTGGTGGCCAGACTGGTGGTGGCCAGACTGGTGGTGGCCAGACTGGTGGTGGCCAGACTGGTGGTGGCCAGACTGGTGGTGGCCAGACTGGTGGTGGCCAGACTGGTGGTGGCTCCGAGGCAGGCGAGACCGTTGGCGGCGCAGCAGGCGCAAGTGGGGGTGTCGCCACTGAGGGCACTGCATCCCTGGCAGGGGGCGTGGTGGCAGGCATCGTAGTCGCCGCTGTGCTGGTGCTGGCCGTGGCGGGGCTGGCCGTGTACAAGCTGGTGCTGGTGCCAGCTGCGGCTGCCAAGGCTGCTGCTGCCGCGGCGGCCGCGGCAGGCAAGGGGGGGGCAGGCACTGCGGCAGTGGCCACGATGACGAATCCCCTCTCCAGGGCTGCAGCTGCCAAGGCGTAGTGCCCCGCAGCTGCAGCAACTATATCCGTGTGTGAACGAAACTGTACACGAGTTTCTTTTCCTTGAGTGTGTGACTGGTACCCGCAGAGAGTAGTGCAAGGATCAAGGTTTTTCTTTTCAATCACGCTGACACACCTTGCCAGAGAAGAGCAGCATAGACAGTGTCAGCCATGCACCTTGAGACCACACGACGAGTTAAGCGGCCTGCAAGCATGTGCGCGTCTGACGAAGCATGCTTGCCTCGCCTGATTTGGAATGCTGCCGTTGTGAGAGCTAAACCAGTTCAGTCTCAAGATGTATGGAGCACAGCGATGTCAACCATGATTTGAGGTGATCAAGCACAGCAGAAAGCGAACTATACACTGCGGTTGTCATGCATGCCTGATCCTCACTGACACTTGGCTGGTGGTGAAAGTCCAGTTGGGTGTAAGCCACCTTTGTCGCCGGAGTGCTCTCAGTTGCCTCTACCCACCCTGCGCCGGCTCTGACTCAGCCACAGTGCAAATGACTTGCCTTCATCAAGTTTGCACAACTAGGGTGTGGTGCGCAGAAGTCAGCAATCAATGCATCAAAAATGCCACATGGAATAAGGGGCAGCAGTGCAGAAACAGTGCAGCAGCAGACCTTGAGAGGCTTCTGGGCGCCACTGGGAGCGCCAAAGCACAGCTACAGTACCTTGCTAGCCACGGAATGTTGCCACCGCCGGCTTGCTGTGCGGCTGTAGGCGTCCTGCAGCTGCCATGGGCGGCGCAGCAGCCCCAGCAGCGAAGCCACAGGCATGCTTGCCCCCCACTGGGCGCTGTAGCACACTGCACCAGCACGCAAAATGGCCCCAGCAGCGAAGCCACAGGCATGCTTGCCCCCCACTGGGCGCTGTAGCACACTGCACCAGCACGCAAAATGGCCCCAGCAGCGAAGCCACAGGCATGCTTGCTCCCCACTGGGCGCTGCAGCACGCTGCACCAGAGGCAAAATGCCTTGCCACAAGCACTACCTGCCCAGTAGTGCTGTCACCGAAACGGCCATACCCGCCACCCCCCCTCCCTCAAAGGGCAGTCGCGCCCAGGCTTCGGCTGGCCAGCTGCTGCACTTGTGCCCCCCCCATGGCGGGGCCAGCAGAGCAGGGGGCGGCACTGCAACACAGCAGCTTTGCATGCACGCGTCTAGTACAGCTCTGGGCCAGTGGCGGGCAGACTGCGCCCCCAGGCCTGCGCCAGCTGCTGCACCTCTCGGCGGGCCCCGTACTTAGCCCCCGGGGTCCAACCAGAGTGTGTGCCAGGAACAGAGGCTGCCGACCGCACCACAGGGCTGGTGGCGCTGCGAGCCAGCTGGTCCTCCAGGTACATGCCTGCGACCCGCAGAGCCGCACAGTTGGCTCCCGGGAGGCACACCTTGCTACTTTTCACGCCCATGTGCTGAAACAGGTCAGGCAGCAACATGTAGGTGTGGCGCGATAGCTGGGGAACGGCAGTGAGACAGGGCTCCAGGGCGGTGTCGGTGTGGGGCTGTACCTGCGCACGCAGCATGCAGCTGCTAATGAGCCCTACAGTGGCCGGGTTGAATGCCTGGGCCACAATGCAGCAGGGCTTGGAGGCATGGCGCACCCCCTCTAGCGCAAGGGGGTTTAGCACAGCTGGGAGGTTCTGCCGCCCCGCCAGCAGCAGCCACAGCAGCAGCGCCAGGCCAAAGAACACCCCTGGCAGCAGGGCCTGCCGCGGTGGGCGCTTGGTCAAGGCGGCCACAGCCGCGGTGGCCAGCAGCACGCCACCCACCGACAGCGCCACGAGTAGGGAGATATCGTTCAGCTTGTTCTCCCAGCCCCCGTAGTTGTCCGGCATCATTAGTTTCAGCCACAGCCACATTCCGTCGTGGGCGAGTAGGTGGTCCAGGGCGGCCGCCAATGCTGTGTCCCACGCCACGCTGGCCAGTGCGTCATCCTCGAGCATGAGGAACACGGAACACCCATCCCCACGGTCCGACATCCATTGCAGGGCTTGGCCGTACTTGAGGGGGGGGGCAGAGTCTGGCGTGAACTCCTTGGGCATGTGCACGACAGTGTACCCTGCAGCCTCCAGTTGCTTGGCGCTGTGGGGAGAGGTGGGCCGTTGCCGTCCAGCTGCGATAAGTTGTTCGTCGCTGGGTTCTTCGGCAAAAATGGCGAACTGCAGTGCCCAGCTTTCCTCTGTGCGCTTGCCTAGCACGCTTTCAAGAGTGCGGAAAATGTAGTTGTCGTAACGGCGGTCGCTCATGATGCCGATGCACAGTTTGCCGGAAGATTGGACGCTGTCTAGGGGTAATGGGTACACATCTGCATACTGCTTGTGCTGCTGTGGACCTCCACCGTGTTTATAGGGCTTTGCATCTCGCGGCCAAGCTGTGGCTGTTGCTGCGTCAGCTACACTTCGGGGGACTTTCTCAGGCAGCCTCAAGACATGTGCATGTCGCACCAGCCAGGCGTTCGTGATGTCAACCTCAGATGCAAAAGCACTGTACCGAGGTGACCATGCAGCAATTATTACAACGACTGCAACGCACAGGGCGACTGCAGCCCGGCAGAGCCAGTCCTGACCGCCAGCCGCCCAAGAGCCCGAATTCCGCAAGTGTGTCGGGCTCACAGGAGATATGCACTGCGTGCCGACGGTGGTAAGCTTCACCCTGCACTGGTTTAGAAAATGCCTCGGACCTCGAGCAGTGGTGGGGCTATACGTGTCCAGCATCGCACACATCGCATCCCCAACGTGCGAAAAGCTAGACAAAATCTGTTGTTGAGAACCTCCGGGGGTGCAGAGTGCACTGAGCTCAGCTCCACAGCGCAGAGGCGTGGATTTTTGTGAGACAAGTCAATCAGGTTTGACAAAGCTATTGGTCCGCTGAAGATAGCTTCTGTTCTACCTCCCCACCTCAAGACGACTTTCGGCCTCCAGTTGCAGCAAAGTGAGAGTAGTTGCAGGGGGCCAACGAAAAGTGCATTTCAGGCGTACGTGCACGCTTACCGGCTGACTTGGCAATTCTGTTTCATCTTCAGCACATGTTCGTTGCGGGTTTTTGGGTCTCTACACAAGAGTTCTCCAGTACAAGACCTGTCCGAGTCCCTTGCCTCACTCGCCCAGTAAAGGTAGCACTCCCTTTTGCAGCTGTGCAACGCAGTGCCACGGCTTTCTCTACTAACTCGGTGAAAAATGATCGGTTTGATTGTTGGGTTCATCAGTTGGGCCTTCAATTTGGTGCTGGATTTGATTCCAGGCAAGATCCGTGCAGCTCTGTCGGATGCTGTGATCTCTGTGCTGCAGCCTCTGCTGATGCCTGTCGTCTATGCAAACATGTTCCCCGATATCTTCACCCGCATGGCCATCCGTCTGCAGCTGCAGTAAGTTCCCGCACTGTTATGAAGCTTGCCGGGTCTGCGGAAGCTTTCCCGCGCCAGCCCGGCTAGGGCGTGGTGGCAAGCCAATTGCATGCTGGGAGGATAGAGGGACATGGCTTGCTTTCACAGAGGCGCCCTTGACCAGTACATCAAACCCACCGTGGAGGAACAAATTGAGTACAAGATGAACTACGTGAAGGGTGCGTATTCCTTACGGTCGTGATGGGTGCTTGACACTGCTCCGCGCGGATGTTGTGCCGCATTTTCCGCTGCGTGCCACACAATCAAGCTGTCCAGCAACTGCGTCAATCTGCCCCCCTGCACAGAACTGCGCAAGAGCACAGTTGCCTTGGCGACTAAGGAGGCCAACGAGCAGCACTATGAGGTACCAGCGGATTTCTACGAGTTTTGCCTTGGGCACCGGCGCAAGTACTCATCTGGCTTCTGGCCGGAGGGCGTGGACACCCTGGATGCATCTGAAGACGCCGCGTTTGACCTCTTGGCCAAGCGCGCCCAACTGGAAGACGGCCAGCGCATCCTGGACTTGGGCTGCGGCTGGGGCAGTTTCACGCTGTGGGCGCTGGAGCGTTTCCCCAAGGCGCAGGTGACCTGCATCTCAAACAGCTTCTCCCAAGCCAAACACATCCGAGGCCGCGCGGAAGCCATGGGAGCTGCCCACCGCCTGACCGCTGTGACTGCTGACGTGAATGTGTTCCAAACTGACAAGGACGCGTTTGACCGTGTGGTGTCCATTGAGATGTTTGAGCATGTGCGGAACTACGAGACCCTGCTGGCCCGCGTGCGCACGTGGTTGAAGCCAGGCGGCAAACTGTTCGTGCATGTGTTCTCGCACAAGACCACCCCCTGGTTTTACGACGAGGGCTGGATGGCCGAGAACTTCTTCACCAACGGCCAAATGCCCAGCGACGACCTGTTCCTGCACTTTCAGAAGGATCTCACGGTGAAGGACAAGTATTTCATGGATGGCACGCACTACGCACGCACATGCGAGGCGTGGCTGGCCAAGATGGACGCACACACCGACACCGTGCGCGCCCTCATGTCTGAGGCATACCAGTTCCCGGGACCCAATTCCGCCGAGACGACGAAGAAGCTGGTGGACTGGCGTCTGTTCTACCTTGCATGCGCTGAGATGTTCGCTTACAAGAACGGCGAGGAGTGGGGCGTGTCGCACTACGTATTTGAGCGCACGCACTAGAGGAGAGTGTCTGCTGGCGGCTGTCCATCCCTGGGGACCCAGCAGCCACTGCGTGGCGCAATTCCATTGTCAATGCGCACTCGCAGCTCATGCCATGCCTATATATTGCAGCCAAGTGGTGCGACTGCTGCCGCATGCCGGTGCTGGCGTGCTGGGTCCCCGCCGCGAAAGCGACAGCTTGTAGATGCGGCCCTGTGCGTGCACCCTTCGGAGCACCGTGGGGCATGTGCCCGTTACAGGGACAAGTATTATATCTCTCACAGCACTTTGCACCGCCTGTTGGGCGGGAGGGGCGTATTTGTAGGACATAACCCCCCTGCCACACAGCCCTTTCCCCCCCAACCTAGCAAGAAGAGTTCGTTGGCTCGCCTCCATGGCGAAGAGAGCAACAAACAACTCTGCAACTCACACAGGCACACATGACCTTGTCCATCATGCCTTCACGCCAGCAGACACAGAAGCCTTCCACTCCCCTCCTGGGAGGAGTGGGAGACGAAAGTTCCGCACGCAAGCGAGCCCGAGCACGCCAAGTGCTTCCCCGAATCCGCTTGGAGGCTTTAAGCCCTGGGCGAGCGAAACTTGTGCTAGCTGTGACATATACTGCCCTGGTCGTTGCAGTTGTTATCGAGGTGCTCAATGGGCAGCATTTATTGTCCAGCAATGCGGAGCTTCCAGCTCAACCTTGCGCTCAGCCTCAGAGCATCTCTTTGGACAAAAAGCAAGCCCTGGGCTGCGTGCTGCCAACCCCTAATTTTGCTTCAGGCAGCATGTTTGAGGGCACAGTGACAGGACTTTCCATTCTTGTGGGCTCCTTTAGATTACTGCTTCAGGTGCCGGCTCCAAATGACGCCTGGGCCAACACGGTGACAGACCTTTCATTCGACTGGCGTTTCCAAGGAGGCGCCGTGCATTCAGAACTACCAGGAGGCGTGGAATGGATCAATATTGCAGCCCAGACCAATGCGACGGTGTCCCTAGTGTGCCCCTGCGTTTCGCTGCAGAGTGCCGCATTGTCGCGCTGGCCTGCTCCGGAAGGCGTAACGGCAACCCCAGCGCAGCTGGTCGCCCACGAGGAGATTGCACAAGCCACTGCGTATCTCATGACAAAAAAAAAAGCTGACGTGATTGTGGACGCGGCATGTCCGGCAGGCAAGGTGGCGGTGTGCAATGACCTCGCTGTGCTTCCCAGTTCGAAGCTCTCGCCAAACACCGCTGGCGGCTACACTGCTTACAACTTCACACTGACCTTCCACGATGCGAATATAGCCACAGTGGGTAACGGCACCAGTTTCAATTTGCAGTATGAGTCTGCTGAGCGCCGCTTGACGGATGTGATCATCCGGCTGGTACTCATGGTGGTCACAATGGCTGCCGCCGTGGTGTGGTGGTGGCGCTCTGCGGAATTTGAACTGAAGCACATGCCCGGAGCACGGCAGCGCAGTCTGGCTTGGCGCTGTTGCTGCGGCTGTCGCCAGTGGGTTCCCTTCCGTCGGTGGGTGGGGTACCTCCTCATTGCCGTCACTCTTTGGCAAAACCCGCTGTATGTCACCCTGGCACTTCTGCCCAGCTCCAGTGCCCACGGGGCGCTGTTCCTGGCTGCAGCTGCCATTTCCGCTGTCGCGTGGGCCATGTTCTTCCAGCTGTGGCTTCTGTTCATGGACGGGCTGCGGTATTTGAAGCTGTCAGGGTCGCTGCCTTTCAAGTTCTACTTGCCCAAGGTGGTCTTCGCAGTTGTGTTCATCCTGGTGTCTGTGACCCAGTCCATGCTGCAGACCCCCCAATGGTGGGCATGCACCCCCTCCGAGGGGGCCTGCAGCGACAGCAAAACCCCCCTCCTGGCCAGCGAGGGCATGGCCAACCTGCGCATATGGCTGCTGGCGGCAGGAGTATGCTACATTGTGCTGCTGGTTGCGTGGCTGGTGTGGTTCCTGCTTGTGACCATGCGCACCTCCCGTGTTCTGCGGCGGCTACCCTACGGCCCCTCCCGTATGCAGCAGCTTACCTTCCGCTTCTTCATGTGGCAGCAGTGGGTGGTGGTGGCCTTTGTGCTGGCGCTGAACCTGGTGCCTGTGGTGCGCCTGGCGCTGAATGTGCGTGCCGCGGAGGAGGTGGCTGGCGCCGTCAGCGGGCGGGACGAGCGAGTGGACACTGCACGGCAGGTGGCCAATGCGCTGTCGGTTGTGGGCTCGGGGCAAAGCTCCGCATCGGAGTACCTCGTGGTGACAGTGTACGCCCTGGTGGTTGCGTTTGTGTACCAGCCCCCCCCCGAGGGCGCCGGCGAAGACCTCGGCAGCGACAGCACCCCTCTATCCGCCACCCCCGGTGCAGCATCCCATGGACGCTCCGTGCACACTGCAGCACGGAGCATGGCTGCTGTAGAGGACGGCATGAAGTGGCTACTGGCCAGCATGGGTAGTGTGGTGGGGGCGGGGGACACCAGGTCGGAACAAGAGCGTTTTAGCCTTGAAACGGCTTGCTGGCTGTTCGACTTGGCGTGGGCGGCTTACCTGGACCCACCTGAGGCGGCGGAGCACCTGCCCACGCCCAAAGACGACAAAGGGGAGCCTCTGGAGCTGCCCCGCGGCGCCCTCACTCGCTCAGGGGATGGGGCTATGAAGTGCATCCCCCACGACTTCGAGTTGAATCAGTTCATTTATGACGCCGACACAGACACGGCGGTCATGGTGCTGACACGCGGCCCCCGTGTGGTGGTGGCATTTAGAGGCACAGCCTCCAAACGCAATGTGCGCACAGACCTGTCCTTCTTCCAGAAAGAAGTTGTATTTGGGCGTGGCTCTACGGGGGCCAGCGACTACTCTGGGCGACGGGGTGGAGGTGGGGGGCAGCCCGGGGTGGACACGTACGGCGGCATTGGGCAGCCCCCCCCCTCCCAGGGGCAGGAGGGTGCTGACGAAGACATGGAGGCGGAGGGCGCGTACTGCACGTGGCTGTCCCTGGCCTGTCTCCGTCGCTGCTGTGCCGCGAACTGCCGCTGCTTTGCCTGTGTGCCGGGCGTGCGCCAGGTGCTCCCCCTGGTGCACGATGGGTTCTGGAGCGCCTACGCCAGCGTGCGGCCTGTGTTGAGGGGGGTGGTGATTTCAGCGCTGGCTGACGCCGGCCCGGATGCTCACCTGTACATTACAGGTCACTCCCTGGGAGGGGCGCTAGCGCAGATCGCCGCCTACGACATGCGGAACTTCGTGGTGGTGAACAAACGGGCCTTGACGCGGGCAGGACGCATTAGCAGCGGCATTACACCCAGCCGCAGACATACACGACGCGCTGCCAGCCGCAGTGGGGGTGCCGCCGCTGGCCGTGGGGGGGCTGCCGCAGACCCCAAGCGGAACGATGCCATTGCAGTTACTGGACAGGAACACCCCGTCAGCCGTTTCAACGACGTGGCGGATTCCGGCGACGATGATGAGGGGCATTGGTACGAGGACCCCTTGACCGGCGAGAAGCGCCGCATTCCCAAGGCGGTGCAGACAGGGGTGGGCAAGACACGGCGACGGCAGACAGTGCGGTCGGTGGGGGATGAGGGAGCAGGGGGGCTCAATCCCTACGAGGGGGGGCTGTGTCCACAGGCGTGTGTACTGCCATGTGTGTGCTGCGACGCCTGCTGCGACACGTGCTGTGCCGACCTGCTGGATGCAGGGGACATTCCCGACGCCGACTTGGCGCAGAGCCGGGGGGACTTCTTGGATGTGAAGGCGGGGGTGGATGATCCGGGGGTGGGCATCCTACCCTCCCGTATGGAGACGCCCAGCAGCGGCGCACGGGGCTTGGGGCAGTCCGCGGCGGATCGGGACAGCGGCATCACTGTGTATTCCTACGGCAGCCCCCGTGTAGGCAACGCCACTTTTGCTGCCCTGTACGAGGAGACGGTGGGCGGGCGTGCTTTCCGCATGGAGGCGGACGGCGACTTCGTCACGGACATTCCAAAGTTCATTTGGATGTACAAGCACACCGGAACAGCGGTTCTCATGGATGTGTTCGGGAACATCATCGTGTCCCCCTCCTTCATTGAGACCCGCCTGCAGCTGTCCAGCAAAACCAGCTTCGTGGCGCATACCATGAACAACTATCGTCGGGCACTTATCAACGCCCGGGACATGATCGGCCTGCCTCTGGCTCCACGCCTGCTACACGACAGCTCTGTATGGCCCGGCGAGGGCGAGGGGGCTGCTGCGGCGCAGCTAGGGGGGGTGCTGGATGAGGAGGGGGGCACTGGGGACGAATCAGTGTAGCGCTGGCTCACGGCAGCGGACTGCCTGAGGCGTGGCAGCTGGATGAAATGCATTTGTGCGCAAGGGGCCCCTGAGACGTGGCAGCTGGATGAAATGCATTTGTGTGCAAGAGGCTCCAGGTGTGCAATGCCAGCCGCTTGCACCTTCAGCTTTGGATGTGGCCTTGGTATAGCCACAGCACCTAACACCTTCTATAGATTGTGTGGGCAGCTGCAGCTGCAGTGCCTCCCAACCAACTGGCACCTGTCGTGCCCCAGCCCCTGTTCCCCGGCTGTGTCACTCGGAGCCAGTTGGGGGGGGGGGGGGTGATCACTTGCGCCGCTGCCGCAGCTCGAAGGCGTCTGTCTCAACGATGGCGTCCTCGTCCACGTCGTACTCCACTTTCCCTGAGCTGCGCTTGCTGGCGGAGCGAGTACGCCCCCGGCCCTCGGCCAAAGGGGGGGCGATGGGGGGGCTATCGGCCTCTGTTTCGTCACCCTCAGTCAGTGTGGGCACGGAGGTGGATGCGTTGGGAGACACTAAGCCTGCAATAGTGGTGAGCATCTTCACACTGTGCTCTCTGACATGCTGGGCGCCGGCTGCCCGGGCGTGCTCCAGGCCGGCTGAGGCTGCTCGCCCAATGTTGTCCAAGTGTTGGTCAATGTGGTTTTCGTACTCGGACAAATACGGAGCGACGACTTGCTCATACAAGTATGTTGCGCCTTTGAAACGCGGCAGAGTCAGCCACAAAATGAAGACTATCTTTGCTTCGAAGTACAGAGGCAGCCTGCGAAGTTTGGTACATATGCTGTAGCAGGAGGCGGGGGCGCTGACGGCTGTGACGCACCACGACACAAGTTGGTCTGCTACCATTTCAAATATGAGGGAAAGCGTATTGACGATCCTGCGCAATCAGCGATGTGTGCACGAGCTGCGAATCTGTCGACTCCGTAACGGCGTTTCGTACCAGTACATGAGCCACTGCTTGTGCTCTTCAGCATTTCCGCTTCGCACTGCTAGGTAGCTAGCATATGCAGGGTACATATTTCCGACGATGTTGCTGAAGGAACAGGGGCGTGACGTGTTTTCAGAACATCAGCTGGATGGGAGAAACTCACCTCACAAATCGAGACACCGCTGAGCTCCAAGCACCACCCATTGGTTGTCCTTGAAAGAGCTATTCAAAGAAATGCACACAATGTGGGCTTTATGAGCCTTTGTTGGGTTGAGACCCTCAAGAAGCCTCTCTCTGAAAGGCAGTGTCACCTCCCTTTCTGAGAAATGTCCTGCAGTTGCTCGCTTTCGCGTGAGAAACAAATCACAAAAGAGTGGGGTGCTAAGTTGAACTGCACTCACGCATACTGCTTGGCCATATGCAGAACGTTTGCATTGCACATCTCGAAACCAACTCGGTCAACCAAAAGCTGTGGCTTGCCGCCTGACCCCCCTGTGACCAGTTTCCTGTTCAGTCTCATTGAGGCTGCCGCAGATGCTTGTCAGCCCTTAACACGCACCCAAGACATAGTAAGAACAAGGCTTCTCATTGTGAAGCTGCAGTGCAGTTCTTCATATGTGTCAGGCATGTGCAGTGGCTTGCTCGTCCACAGGGGCGGGGCGGGGCTGCGCTCATGCCGTCTTGGCTGGGCGCACGATCAAGCCATGCTTCATGTTGGTGAGTACATCGCCCCAAGTGTGCACAGGGCTCTGCCCCAGGGCTGAAAATAGCCCAACCCCTTGCTGCACGGTGGCTAGGAAGGGAGTCCCCACCAGGGCGTCCTTGTAGAACTCCTCAGCCTGCTGCATGAGAATGCCCAGGGCTACTTGGGCACCGTAGGCGTCATCGGGCGCAGGTGCCTCCACCAACGCTGGTGTCAGCTTGGTAAGCACTGCACCTCCTGTTTCGTGGTATAGCTCGACGGCGACCGCCCTAGACTCCCGCACGCTGCTGCCAGTGAGATCCAGCATATCATGGGAAGTGCTGGGGCGGGCACGCTTAGCTGGGCTGGCACTAATGTCAGGTTCTTGCTTCATGGCGCCTTCGTCTCGCTGGCGCACCCCCCCCCCCATGGAGGCTTGGCTGGGGGGCTCCCCCTCAGAATCCGAGTCACCCAGCTCCAGCACTCCGTCCTGCGTGATGACAAACAGGGACTTGGCGGCTGCAGCTGCTGCAGCACTGCTTGTGCTGCTTTGACTGGCACCCCCCTGGGCCTTGGCTGCAGTGCCCCCCCCTCCCCCTCCCCCCGTGCCCGCCACCACCATCCCTGCGCGCTGTCTCTCCAGATGCATGGCTTCGGGGTCTCGATACTTGAAGTCGAAGTGCACCACTGGCTCTGCGGGGTCAATTTCCCAATGTTGCACTTCCACGTGTTCCATGTGCTGGGTGTTCGGGCGGGCAGTGGCCATGTTCTGAGTCAAGGCCGCCTTGGAGTCAGCAGACGGTGCAGTAGAGGAGGCGTCTTTCACCTGCCCCACACTGCACACCTGCGTGGTGACATCACCTGCCCGCCGCACCGTGTACACGGCAACTGTGATGGACCCATTGGGGGAGGGACGCTTTTCCCCGGGGAGGGCAGCTGCTGCGGCGGCAACAGTGCCTGTTCGAAACGGTGAGACATTGTGCAAGACATCGGGCCACTTGGCGGTGAGTGGCCAGCCTGCAATGGCGTCATGTGAGGCAGGAGCAGCAGCAGGTGCAGCAGCAGGTGCTCTCCGCACAAGACCGCTCACCTCTGATGTCCAAGACGTCACCGGGCTCAAGCCAGTACGTGTTAGAAAAGACCTTTTGGCCATCAACCCACAAAGCAACAACTTTTCGATCCATGCTTTCACTCAAGAAGTGCACGTGGTACTGCGCTCCCGGTGCCATTTCCACAAATCGGCTCCTGCGCGGAAATTGCTGCAGTGACACAGGCAGCAGGTTCACGCTTCCAGACGTACACGTCAGTGCCAACTCTGTGCTCAGCATAGGCCTCACTTGTATGAGAATTCATAAGGCAGCACGAAATGCCCCGAAGCTTCATGTGTGGAAACTAAAAACTGCAATTTGCAGGGTCAGATACAACGAGACGGCGAAAGAATCCTCTTCGGCACGTTTATGCAGCGCTTGCAACGGTCAGCAAGAAGGCTAAGGTGGCTGCAGTCGCGGTGCCCACTATTGTGATGATTTGAAATGACCTGCGGGCTTCAGGCTGAACACGATGGAAACTTCCCACACGGGAGATTATCTTGGCAAGGGGCCAGTTCTCACAGATGTCGTACGACCGACCCCCAGACGAGGGTCCCACTTATGGATTCGCTTTGAAGCAAGAAGGGGCTTGTCTAGCGAAGGCATAACGCAGCATGACCAGGCTGGCAGGCTCGCTCAATCTCAGGCTGTCGGCTCGCAGCCGCTGCCTCGCCCCATACCCCGCCGCCCCAGCTGCGGACCCCCCCCCGTGCTGCCCGATGATCATGGTGATGCACATACGCGGTTGGGAGTGCTGTAGTCCCTGCAGCTGCCTCAGGACTGCTCGGGCTGGTACACAGTGCACTAACGGGGACGGGGGGTTGTGTGGTTGCGCAGCCTGCAGCCTTTGGCTTTTGGCCCAAAAAGACCTGCAGCTGCCTGAAGGCCTGCTTCGAAGGAGGTCTGTCCGTACAGGGAGTGTTGTGTTGGCATGGGTGTATGCGACCCCCCCAAGCGAAGGGTACAGGGGGGGCTCCTCAACAGGGTCAAGTGTGCCGGTGAGTTTTTCCCAGCACGACAACGCGAAGGGGTGCGACCAACATACCAAGCTGCGCAAACAGCTCATTTATTCAATAGATTGGAGAGTTTACGTGGTACCTCGAGGGGCTATTCTTGAGCCGACATTGGCATTACTCAACCAGGAGCAGGACTTCACACGCCCAGCAGGCCCACCCACAAACGAGGCAAAGGTGCCTGTCGAGCTGAAAAGCGGAGCTATCATACCTTTCTAGATTTTATCAGTATGGCTGCAGAGACTGGACGCCCAGCCGGGTTACCCGATGTGGTGAGTGTGCACCGCTGCAATTTCCGCGCTGGCTCCCCTCAGCGCACACATTTTCTCAGGTGTTGAAAGGTCTCTTTGAAAGAAGTGCAGAAAGACGCACTGCTGCTGCCGAGCAGGTCTCTTTGGCCGTGCAGAACTTGTCAGCTCGTGGAGCCACATCTGAAGTGCGCAACCTGGTCGAGTTTCTTGCCGAGAATTTTACCCAGTCTCAGTCAGCGACCCACCGCAAAGGCGGACTGGCCGGCATTGCCGCAGCAGCAACCGCATTGCGAGGCAACACAGCAGCCTATTTGGATCTGTTTCTGCCCAGTGTGCTGACATGCTTCAGTGATAGTGACTCGAGCGTGCGCCAGATGGCGCTGAGTAGCCTCTTCAACATTCTGCAAATGGCTGATGAGGCAGCACTGCCTTACCTCAATGTCATGTTTGTCGGCGTGTGCAAGCTAGCTGCAGATGTGGACCCCGATGTGAAAAACACTCTGGATTTGGTGGACAACCAGCTAAAAAGCATGGTCACTCACGCCGCGCAGAGCTTTGACACTGCATCGTTCGTGCCGTTGCTTCGCGACCACGCCAGCAGCACGGACATGTACGTGCGTCGGCTCTTTGTGTCTTGGGTCACCACGCTGGACTCTGTCCCTGAAATCAACATGCTGGAGTACCTGCCTGACATCATGGAAGGCTTGTTTGCCATGCTGAGCGATGCGAATCGCGAGGTGCGCACAGACGCATATGACTGCCTTGAGGATTTTCTGCAACAAATCGCGGCAGTGCCCTTGGCAGAGTTCGAGGAGTGCGTGGCACTGCAGCCGATTGTGTCTACTCTCGTGCGTTTCTCCAGCGCTGAAGCTCGCTTTCCTCGGGTGACTGCAGTGGAGTGGCTGTACCAGCTCATCGACTTGGCCGGCAGCATTGTGCGGCCCGTGTTTGCGCCTGTGCTGGACACGGTGCTGGCACGCCTGGGCGATACGCAGCAGGACATCGTTGAGATGGCCTTCAAGACCTCCGACCTGCTCATGGCGCTGGTGCAGCGTACTGATGGGGAGGTGGGCATGGAGGCACTGCTGCACATCATCACGGAGACACTCCCCTCCACGGAGCAACTGCAGCGATCGGAGGCCCTGCGGTGGCTGCAAATGCTGCTGCAAAAGGCGCCTGAAGACGTCATTCGGCGGGTAGACAGTGTGCTCACGGCACTGCTGCATAACCTAACTGACGACTCCTCCGTGGACGTGCTGAAGTTGAACCTGGACACGCTGGCACGCCTGGCGCTGCACGACAAGGCGTACTTCTTCAACACCATTCTGCATCGCATGCTGCAGCTGCTGGCGGGGGACCGGCGCCTGCTTGAGGCACGGGGGGGGTTCATTATTCGCCGCCTGTGTTTGCTGCTGGATGCTCGGGACATCTACTTGGCCTTCTCCCGCCTGCTGGTGTGGGAGCCCCGTGCAGACTTCGTGGCGGTGTTCATTGAGCTACTCTCCCTCATCCTGCTCACAGCAGGGGAGATGGGCGAGTTCCGAGCCCTGTTGAGGGGGGCTGTGGCGGGGGGGGGCGAGGAGACGGGCGCCGGCAGCCTGCCCTCCACCCCCCCCTCACCAGAGACAGGTAGGGGTGAAACAGCGGTGCCGCAGAGCAGCAGCACGGCTGTGGCTGCGGGGGGGGGCATAAAGTACGCCGCCGACATGTCCAGCTATGAGCTGTTCTGTGTGCTGTTCGGAACATGGAGTCACAACCCCGTGGCGACGGTGACGCTGTGCTTGCTGTCTGAGGCGTACGAGGTTGCACATGGCATCGTGGCGTCTCTTGTTGAGCGGCAGATCACGGTGGGTCTATTGATGCAGCTGGACAAGCTGGTTCAGCTGATTGAGTCACCTGTGTTTGTCACCATGCGGGTGCATCTGGTACACCCAGAGCGCCCAGACCATGCACATCTGCTGCGATGCCTGTACGCGCTGCTGATGCTGCTGCCGCAATCTGCGGCGTTTACTGTTCTTCGGGACCGCATCCAGAGTGTCACGTCGCTGCACGTGGCGCTGGGCAGCGGTGCCGGCAGCAGCAGCGGCGCCCTGGTGCTGCCGGCCTCCCTACGCCCCGTGGTGTCCACTGCATCGGCGGCGGTGCTGGCCACCCGTAAGGGCTTGCTCATGGAGCATTACATGCGGGCACAGCAGTGGCGCCTGGCCAATGCAGCTGCAGCGGAGGCCCCCGAGGGCCTCACGGCGCCGGGGGAAGCGGAAATGGCGGCTGCTGCACTGCAAGAGGGGACAGATATCCCATGAGCATGTATAGGATGTGCACGCTACATTGTGTGCCCAGCTGGCACCATCTGGTGCTGCTCGCGGTGAGCTCTGACCAGGGGGGGACTGCCTGATGGTTTGACGGCAAGCCTGAAAAAACATGCCATGCACCAAATTGCATAATTCCAGCGCATTTGGAGGTATTTGGCTCACCCTGCCTGCCTTCGTTCCCTGAAGCGATACGTTGCCTTTCACATCGTTCTCAAAGGCTCCGCACAATGGCTGACGCTGGCTCCGTCGAGACGGTCAGCAAGACCAAGCAGCGCCACAAGCGAGAGAACCGCATGCTGCAAGCAAAGCTGAAACAAATGAAACGCAATAAAGCGCTATCAAAAGACGAACTCACACAAAAAACGGAAGAACTGGAGCAAGAGCAAGATGCCAGGCACTCCGCGGAAATTGCTGCAGCCGAGGCAGCTGAAGCAGCAGGCACCGTTGGTGCAACCAGTACCGACGCTGGTGATGATCTAGCGGCTGATGATACTTCTGCACCAACATCCAGCGAAGATGCGCCTGCCACGCCTTCTGCTGCAGCCGCAGATGGCGAGGTGGATGTGCCTGGCGATTGGAGCAAAATGAGCAAGGCTGCACGCAAGAAGGCCCAGAAGAAGGCCTCCGAGGCGAAGAAGCGGGAGGCAATGCGTGCTGAGGCTGCCGCTGAGGCTGCAGCAATGGGCGACGTGAAGAAGGTGGAGACTGACACGCTCATTGCCCAGCTCGCCAAGGAGGGTGGCCGCCTGGTGAAGGTCCCTGCTGACGGGAACTGCCTCTTTTCGGCTGTGGCCGACCAGCTATCTACAGCAGGGGCCACTGGGCAGGGCATGCTGCATGATGCCCATGCATCGGTGTCTGGATCCCCCCAGACCCTTGACGAGGCGGGGCACGACATCCCCATCAACGCCTCACAGGCCCTCAGGCTGCTGGCCACGCAATACATCGCTCTACACGGGGACGACTTCGCTGCCTTCCTCATAGACGCAGAGGGGAATGTGGCGGACGTGGGCGCGTACTGCGCAGACATGGGGGACATCCGTAAGGGGAAGTGGGGGGGGCAGCCGGAGCTGCTGGCGCTGTCCAAGGCCCTGAGGACACCTCTGCGGGTGGTGCAAGTGGACGATGTCATGCGCGCCACGCCCAGCCGCCCCTCGCTGCTGCGCTCTATGGTGTTCGGGGAACAGGAGGACGGTCCCCGACTGACTGTGGCGTTTCACAAGCACTACTACGCACTGGGGGAGCACTATAACTCGGTGCGGTATGGGGGCTCGGGGGGCGAAGCAGTGGAAGGTAGTGCTGTGAAGGCTGCTGGACTCATGGGGGACACGCGCTGAGATGGCGCGCCCTCCATAAAATTTGAATGGTCAGTGTCCGTTCACAGAGTGCCCCCCTCTGCACGGACGAAGAATTTGCACAACCGTGCACAACATGCAGGAATACTTTGCGTGTCAATTCAGTTCTCTTTATTGTTGTTGCCCTGTGTTGTTTCAGCGCAGAGCTTTCTTCAGGTGAAGTGTTTTGCGTGGTTCCCGAACCAAGTGAACACAGACCAACTCGCACGACTGCAAAAACAAGGATACACCCTTGTTTTACCGTCTTTTCGCTGCATATCAGCTTACTTTCGATCCAAACCTTAGTCCAGCATGGGCAAGAAGGTGAGCATCTGCGCGGTGCGCCCTGACTGCAAGAAATTCTGCCGAATGCGGAATTTGTTCATCTGCCAGTCATTCCTTTTGACACTGCACTTAACGTCAACACACCACAATAACAACACGCACAAGGCAACAAACATATGTATTGGATTTGCAGGGTGGAGCACGCCGCGCAGCCGTTAAGGCTCGATTGGCCGAGCTTGAGGCAGAGAAAGAGACCGAAGAGGTCAGCAGCACGCCCGACGACGCGCCAGGCAGTGCCGCCGCCGCCAGTTCAGTCGCTGCCAGCGACGCCCCCAGCGAGGCCACCAGCAGTGCACCTGCTGGCGCCGCTGCCAGCGGCGGCGACCAATCTCGTCGCTTCGGTGACGCCACAGGCTTCGAGCTGCATCAGCGCCTCATGGATGACGCCATGCGGCTGGTGAGCGCCACCACATCCACTTCCGCCGAAAAGCTGCCCGACACCTTCCGCGACATCAAAGTTGAGAATCTCTCCGTGGTGCTTTCCGCCAAGGAGTTGCTGAAGGACGCCGAGCTATCCCTCAATTGGGGACAGCGGTACGGATTCCTGGGACCCAACGGCTGCGGAAAGAGCATCCTGATGACCCTGCTGGGCCGCGGGAAGCTGCCAGTGGCCAAGGGCCTGGACGTGTACCACGTGGTGGGCGAGATTGACCCCTCCGACATGACTGCCCTGGAGGCTGTTCTGGCTGTGGACACGGAGCGCGAAGCCCTTGAGCGAGAGGCAGACGAGATCGCAGACCGCCTGGCAGAAGACGGCTTCAGTGACGACGACATGCAGGGCATGAACACGCGGCTGACAGACATTTACGAGCGTTTGGAGGAGATGGAGGCGGCTACGGCTGAGGCCCGCGCCTCTAAGATCCTGCATGGCTTGGGCTTCACGGCCCAGACCATGCACAAGAAGACCAAGGAGTTCTCGGGAGGCTGGCGCATGCGCATCGCCCTGGCGCGAGCGCTGTTCCTGAACCCCTCTGTGCTTCTGCTGGATGAGCCCACGAACCATTTGGACATGGAGAGTGTGCTGTGGCTGGAACAGCACCTTGCGCAGTTCAAGAAGATCCTGTTGCTGGTGAGCCACTCCCAGGACTTCATGAATGGCGTGTGCACCAACATCATCCGCATGCACAACCAGAAGCTCATGTACTACGGCGGCAGCTACGACTCGTACGTGGCCACCCGCGAGGAACAGGAGCTGCACCAGATGAAGCGATACAACTGGGAGCAGGACCAGATGAAGCACATGAAGGAGTACATTGCACGTTTCGGGCACGGAACCTCCAAGATGGCCCGTCAGGCACAGAGCAAGGAGAAGACCCTAGCCAAGATGGTGCGCGCGGGCTTGACGGAGAAGGTGGGCAGCGAGAAAAAGATCCGCATGGAGTTCTTCGACCCCGGCAGCATCCCCCCGCCTGTCATGCAGATGGCAGAGCTGTCCTTCGGCTACCCTGGGTGCGACCTGCTGTACGATAACGTGGACTTCGGCGTGGACTTGGACTCCCGCATTGCGCTTGTGGGCCCCAACGGAGCAGGCAAGACAACCCTGCTGAAGCTCATGTGCCGCGAGCTGAGCCCTATCACCGGCAGCGTGCGACCACACCCCCATCTGCGCATGGTGCGTTACACGCAGCACTTTGTGGACACGCTGGACCTGAGCAAGACGCCCCTGGAGTTCTTTGGAGAGTGCTACCCCAAGCAGGGCCCTGAGGACATCCGGCAAATGATCGGCAAGTTTGGCATCACCGGAGACAACCAGACCATGATCATGGAGCTGCTGTCAGACGGTGTCAAGTGCCTAGTGGCCTTTGCCCAAGTGGCCTACCAGAAGGCACACATCATGCTGCTGGACGAGCCCACGAACCATTTGTCCATCGAGAACATCGATGCTTTGGCTGACGCCATCAACCGCTACAAGGGTGGCGTTGTGCTGGTGTCTCACGACATGCGTCTTATCTCCCAAGTGGCGAAGGACATCTACGAGTGCAGGGATAAGGCGGTGACCCGCTTCCCAGGGGACATCCTGGAGTACAAGCGCAAGATGACTGCGGAGTTGGCAGAGGCCGCCCGTATCTTTGAGGCGTCCCAGCGCGCCGCTGGGTCCGCCTAGATGGCGTGGCCTGTGCACACCGCTGCGTCTCAACGTGTGTCTGGCAATGTATACTGCTTGAGCTGCGGCCTGCTGCGCGCATGTGTGTGCATGCATTGCGCGCTACTTGCGTCCCGTTTTGCTGCTGCCCCGTCCCGTGTTGGCCTCGCTGGCTAGCTTGTCCGCTGCCTCTGCCTCCTCTACCGCATTTGCCTGCTGCGTCATGAGGTCGTCCATATCCATGAGGGCGCCCATATCGCCTAGGCTGCCGCTGACGGCGCTGCTGGCCTTGCTGGCCATGGTGGCGATACGGTGCAGGATGCTGTGCAGCGCCATCACACGCCCCTGCACATCAGGCGGCACCGCAGCCAGCAGCGCATGTGTGGCGTACACATCGCGCCCCAGCCGACGCGCCCCTGGCCACACCCACACAGCTGTGCTCAGCACCATGATGGCCATCATGACACCAGTCAGCGCCTGGCTACGCACCAGAGCTGCCCCGTGGATGTCCCGGCCGTTCTGCTGAAAATCGCTCGCCAACCTGTCTGCCACACCCAGCATGTACGGGAAAACCAGTCGATGCAGCAGCTGCGTGGTGTTGAATGCAATGCTGCCCCGCGGCGCCATGGCACGCACAAAGGCGTCGTCATCCCTGGCCACCAGGGCTGCCTGCATGGCGGTGCTGTTGCCCCCCCTCACATCCCCCGTGGCCAGCTGGCTGG
>Ga0307982_1001130_pt1 | contig 21432 bp, 2 predicted proteins | sample OrgLakmetagen989_FD_201847 | JGI IMG/M metagenome (GOLD analysis project Ga0307982, IMG submission 201847) | Saline water microbial communities from Organic Lake, Antarctica - #989 | ecosystem: Environmental > Aquatic > Non-marine Saline and Alkaline > Saline | place: Antarctica: Organic Lake... | reverse complement strand
GTACAAGTACAGAACGCTGTTTTCTATTCCTCAAGAAGCCTTCGACATGCTGGAGGACTTCGGGCCCTCGGTGGTGCATGTCGCGTCTCCGTGCAATTTGTGCAAAGCCGTGCTCGAGTGGGCGCGGTCGAAGGGCATCGGCCGCATTGGGACATTTCACACAGACTTTGCAGCTTACATGGAGTACCACGGCATCATCATAGGCCTGATGGAGCCTGCTGTGTGGTGGGGCATGCGCTGGTTCTACTCGGCGTGCACACGTGTGCTGGCCCCCACCGTCTCCATGGTGCGCCGTCTGGCGGAGCATGATGTGGGGGTGCCTGCCCACCCATATTACGACCTGGCCAGCCGCATCGGCATCGGGCAGGACGTGCGGCAGGACGTCGTGTCTGCCAGCGAGAGCACCCAGCAGCCGTTGTTGGGGGTGTGGGGGAGGGGGGTGGACCTGGACGTCTTCACCCCCTCCCGTCGCAGTGACGCCTTCAGGCGCAAGTGTGGCCTGCGGGAGGGACAGCTCATGATCCTCACCGTCAGTCGCATGGTGCGGGAGAAGAACCTGAGCACACTGGCAGGTATCGCGAATTCCCTCGTGTCACACGGCGTGCAGGCCAAGCTGGTGGTGGTGGGTGACGGCCCGGAGCGGGAAGCCATGACTGCCGCCTGTCCCCAGGCACACTTCACAGGAGCGCTGTACGGTGACGAGCTGGGCGCTGCATATGCCAGCGGAGATGTGTTCCTGTTCGTTTCCGACACAGAGACGTTCGGGCGTGTGAACATCGAAGCCATGGCCAGCGGGCTGCCGGTGGTGGCGGCGGGGGCAGGGGGCACTGTGGACATCGTGCGGGAGGGCGTGGACGGATTCCTGCTGCCTCCACGACAACCTGAAGCATTCATTGCGCCCCTGAAGCGGCTGCTTGGGGACGCAGAGCTGCGACAGCGCATGGGCGCGGCAGCCTTGCAGCGCTCCAAGACGTACAACTGGGAGCTGCTGTTCCAGGGACTGCTGCAGGAGTACAGGGTGGCGTCACAGGGAGTTATGTCTGTGGAGTGCTGCGAGAGCGCCAAGCCTGTCGTGGAAGAGACATTCCTTCCAGAAGCTGTGGAGGGGGCGGTTTGTTGAGCAAGCTTGTCGCGTCGCGACCGTATGAGGTGCGCAGCAAAACTTTCACGCAGAAGAGCACTTCATGATGCTCTCAAATCAATTTCGTGTACTATTTTGCTGCTTTTATTGCGATCTCCATCCGCGGGTACAATCGCAAATTTCTGCGTTTGCTGAGGACTGTTGGGTCCAATCACCGCACACGCCTGAGCGCAATTTGACAACTTCAGAACACCCTCGCTCGACACTGCGCTCATTTTGTGTCATGGTTGGTAAAATCGATCAGCTGCTAGTGTTGCTGGTGGCACTGCTGCCGTTTGTGATTGCAACAGCGCCAACCATCACATTCGGCCTTCCTTCGCGTTACATTGAGCCAAACACAGGTACGGAATCGCACTGAGCAATGCGTCACACACAATATTTACTAAACTTTCACAGACTTCAATCTGAATGTGAACCTTGGCTTAGAAACTGCTGGGCACTATCCTCTGGTTGATATTGGTACGGCTGTGATTCATCGAAACACCGTGCGGCTCTGTCACTCAATTCCCGCTTGCAGCATTTCCAACTGGAGAGCTTGATGTATCAAATACTGCTGTGATATGCTCTGGTGGCACAACCTCACTCTCCATCGGGGTCATTCCGTCGGGTAAGTCTGGCAATGATTGATCGTAGTCGCTCGGCGACATGTCGTTTGAGCTGCAGGCATCGGAGTGCGCTGCATCCCTCACCCGTTTGGATTGGCTGGCGGAAGCCCTGCAAACGTGTGCTCCAAGGGCAATGTGACTATTTTGTCGTTCACCTGTGACGTCCAGAACATGACGGTGCCGCTCACATTCTTAGTGGATGTGATCACACTCCTGCAGGAAAATTCGTCCCTGCCCTTCCCTGTCACAGCTCGAAGCGGGTTTCAGCAGCAAGAGCTGTACCCCCCCGGCAGTGACAACTCAGAATTTTTGAGTAATCAAACCTCCGAGATGTGGCCAGTGTCCACCGACATCCTCCCATTTCGCAAGCCGAACTCGACATTGACGGCTGTGATTACCCCTGAGATCGTGCCTGGGGTGGATAACGCCTTCACCATCGGCAGCGTGGTGAACATGACTCACTCCTTCTGGTTCAGAGAAGCTGAAACAACAGCCTGCACTGCAGGGATGGGCGTCACATCTGCTCAGCGCCTGCAATTTGGCGCTGTCGTCAACAGCACCATCGCAGTGGTGCCCGGTCCCTTGCTGTTTGACGGCGCACCCGCCTCCCCCTGGCATAGGTGGGAGCTGCCTGGCACAGGAGACGCAGGATTCAGCTTTGTTGCTGACGCTGTCACGCTGGATCGCGACGCAGGTGACCAGAACTTGCTCTTTCAAACCCAATGGGCAGCAGACGACTTTGGCGTTGCCATAAATGGGGGAAACATGGACTTGGTAGCTCGCATCCAATGCGACCAGGTGACTGTGCTTGAGACACAGCGCTTCACAAACCTTTTGGCATATGAGCCGCTTGTGACGCTGCTGCGTGTGGCGCCGGCTGGGACAGAGGTGCCGGGTGTGGCAGGCTTCTCCTCGCAGCTGTTCTTGACCGCCACGGCCTCCGCCGCTGCCGGGCGCTCCACCGCGTTTAACGGGACATTCCTGGACACAACACTGGATGAGCATACTTATTCCATTCAACGTGTGGCTGTGGGGGGCAACGTGACATTCAATGCTTCCGCACAGCTTGGTGCAGGGGGCAACAGGCTGGGCGGATCGGGGCCCGGCGGCGCCTACCAGCCGTTCTTTGTGTCGGATTTGCCGACTTTGTTACCTGGTGAGACTGTGGACCTGGAGTACGAAGTACACATCAACATTACCACAGAGGTGAACACACTCATCAACGCCCAGCTGCGTGTAGACTACTCCTCCCTTCCCTACCAAGTGCCCCCGGCCACCTGGCCCCGACAATACCAGGCACCCAGAGTGGTGCCTCTGCGTGTTGTTCCACCCGTCATGTCCATAAGTGTCGAGAACTCGATCTCTGACACTCCCCTTGTTGCTCAAATCGGGGAATTGCTGTTCCTGCGAGCAAGCATCCCCCTTGTTCCGGGTCTCATGCGTGCGGCGCAACTGCTGGGCTACTCGGTTGTTCCGGGTCAAGTGCAAGCTCTATCGCTGCAAAATGTCACAGTTGCCAATGCGTCCAACTTTGGGTCTTCCTTGGGCCCCCTTGAGCCGGATGTAGTGGACAACTTTGTGTTGGACCCGCTGGCGGTGCAGTGGCTGGTGTGGGACCTGGGAGACGTACAGATCCGGGGCAACCTCAGCTCCGCATCCAAGATTGAGTTTGACGTGCTGCTTCGAGTGGTCGATCTGCCAGACTTTGCACCCGGCGCTGCCATCGCTTTGTCCGGGGCCTTGGTAACCAGCTTCGTGGGGCTGGGGGTGGTGGGCGAGACAGTCACCCTGGAGCTGCACCAGCCGGAGCTGGCGGTCGCCGTGACCAGTGCAACAGGGGTGGGCCTGGCTCAAGCTGGCGACTTGCTGCAGCTGGAAGTGCAAGTGTCCAACCCTCCGTCCCAAACAGATGGCTTTGCTTGGTTTGTGCGTCTCCTGGATTTTACATCGGTGTCGGGGCTGTACAGGGTGACAGAAGTGCAGGTGGGCGGCACTGTGGTGTACCAGTCTGATGCCAGCAACACTACTGATGGCTTTGTGAACCTTGGTTCTGGCCCGTTTGGCTCAAACTGGACCGTTGCAGAGCTGCCTGACGCAGATGCAGGGGACTCCGTGACAGTGCTCTACACAGTGCAGCTAAAGGCTGACATCGAGCTTGCATCAGCGTATAGTATTGACCTTCAGCTGCAGTGGGCAACCCACCCCAACGCCACTGCAGCTCGCCATCTCTCAGCATCAGTCAGTCAGGCGTTCACCACCGCCCACCCGACGGTGAGCTGGGGGGCGGTGCAGGGTGACGAGACCCGCACTGCCGCTGGCCTGCATGTGGTGGCAGCAGCGCTCGTCGTCAACGTCACGATTGAGGTCCCCCCGGGCTTGCTGACGGCTGCTGAGCTACTCTTGTCGCAGTCTGGGGCAGCCCTGTATTTTGTGAATGCCAGCGCTGTGTACCCCGAGGACAACTTGACGGTGGCAGACGGCAGCAGTTGGCAGACGCGACTAACCGCCCCGGCTATGGTCGCCTCGGGGCCTGAGGGGATTCAAATCCAACTTGGTGATGTTTGGAACAGCGATTGGAGGGCCACCGGCAGCAGCCGGAGAGTGACCTTTTCCCTTCTGTGCTATGTGCAAGACTCTACAGCTGTGGCTTTTGGTGCAAACACCGACACGCTGACTGCACAAGTGAACAACACGGTCGGCATTGTCCCTGCGGTCACAAGTGCTCTGAATATTGGCATGGCCCAGCCTGTTCTGAGCGTAGCCCAAGCCGTGAAGACGGCAGCCACAGTGGTGCAGGCACATGACAGCATCGTGTACGCAGTGCAGGTGTCGGCATCAGGCTGCGCAGCGTGCAGCACGGCATATGCTGTACGTTTGTTGGACACAGCTGCTAGCACACAGGCGTACGCCATTCAGCAGATCTCGGTGGGGGGCACTGTGGTGTGGCTGCGACAGGACTACGGCGTCTCTGGGGAGGTGGCGGTGTCGGCGGGCCCGGGGGGGAGCTTTGACCCCGCTCAAATGGCAAACATATCCTCTCTGGCTGCAGGCAGCGTGTGGGATGTGGAGATCACTGTCACGGTTACCACTGCAGCGGAGACCTGGTCCTTGCTGCAGCCTGTGTTCCAGGCGCAGTGGCTCAGCCACCCCGCACCGCGGTTTGTCCCAGCGCGGGCAGCCGATGATGACGAAGCTGCTCCCACTCAGCGTGTACAGCGCATTGCTATTTCGGGCTCTTGGGCAGTGGATAACGCCACCTTGGATGCGTCTGCGGCAACCATCGCCTCCCGTGTTCGGTACACGGCTCGAGTGGAGGTGCCCCAAGGCACAGCCACAACTCTGCTCGCTACTTTGAGATTGTCCCCTGTATCGGCACGATACCAGGAGCTGACGCCGTTTCTTGAGAGCGCTGTGGCGGACGCCGGTATTCGTGCTGCCCCGGGTTTGAGTGCATGGACAGCATCCCACGCCACCCCCCTGGTCAGCATCGGCACATCGGGGCGGGGGGGCTACCACATCACACTTGGCAATGTGGTGAACGTAGCCAACGATACAGATGCCGAGTTCATAACACTGGTGTTTTCCTACCGGGTGACTTCGGTGCCAGTGCATGGCTTGACCGTCGCCAGCTCCGTTGAGGTGACTTCTGTTAATGTGGTTGCGTCTGCCACGCTGATAACCTTGCCGCTGCTCAGGCTGCGAGAGCCATCGTTGGCGTGTACCGTGGCTGCCCCTGCTAGCATCACCCTGGATGCGTTCACGAACAGCACCTTCACCTTCACGAACACGCTGGCCGTGGGGCGCTCACCCGCGTACTGCCTTCAGCACCGGGACAACACTGTGGCATCCAAGCCGTTCCGAATCATGCAAGTATCTGTGGATGGCAGTGCTATCTTCACCAGCACGGCTGTTGGCCAGGGCTTCCCAGCGAGCAACACAGGTCCAGGGGGGGCTGACGCTGGCCTGCTGGCTGCACCTGCTTGCCACGTGGCAATCACCACCGCCCGGACACTACAGGTCATCTATCAGCTCCAAACAGCGGCAGAAATGGGTACATCGTACACCATTCCACTTCAGACCCGGTACAAGTCGCATTACGCTGGGGTGGCCACCGCCGCCGATGCCCGGTCCTACTCCGCCACATGTGCAGTCGCAACTGTAGTGGTGCCGCAGCCGACCATTACCACTTCATATACTACTGAAAATAGCACTTCGGCTGGTCTGTGTGTCCCTGGCGAGATCGTGTCTATATCCACGGAGATCACTTGGCCGGAGGGCAGTGCCTCAAGTGCCAGCCTGGTGCTGGACACGTCTGTGTCGTCCTGTACCACAGCATGTGTGGGGTTTCTATACATTTCCTCCAGCTCCTCAGCAGACGCTGTGTTGAGCAGCACTGTGAATGCGGCCTGGTCTGCGCTGGCTGGGGTTGAGGGCGTGAAAGTCGACGGCTTGCCGAGGGTGACGCACAACCTGGGCAAAGTGACAAACAGCGGAGCCGATGACTCACAGGATGACAAAGCCCTCTTTCAGTACCAAGTAGCTTGCAGCGGTGCAGCAGCGGCGACAGGCTCCACGTTCTCTTGGCTGTCCAGCCTGACCGCTTCGACTGTGTCTCGCACAGCGACCAGCTCAATCGTGCTGGCTGAACCCGCGATTACACTCACACTGCTTACACCGGACTTCTTCAGCGTGGATGCATTTGACCAGCTAAACGTCACGTATCGTGTGGATGTGGCCTCAGGTGCCGCTCGCAGCTCTGTCCATTCATTGGAGTTCCAAGACCTAGCCCTGGCCACGGATCTGTACCGTGTGTATGCGGTGTATTGGGACGACAAAGAGCTGTATTCCGTCATCCCTGACGACGACACCGTTGGGCGGCCCATCAGGGGCACTGGGCCAGCAGGTGCACGGGATGTGTTTGGCCTGCTGCCCACCCCACTTGGCCCTTTTGCAGCCGGCGACAGTCACGAGCTGACATTCTCCATCATGCCCCGCATTGAAATGCAGCTACTGCAGCGCCAGGCCTTTGATGTTCGGGCGACATATCGCAGCCACTCATTCAGCGGCCAAGTCGGCCGCCCGGCGGCCGCTCTGGCCAAGAACTACACAACTCTGGTGGACCGTAATGCTGAGATTCTCTTTGATGGTGTTGCTGTTGCGGCGATCACTTCGCCTGCCTACCTGCCAGTGGGCAAGCAGGTGGACTTCAACGTGTCGCTGCGCATTCCGGAGGGATACCTTCCATACGCACTCATCACCTTCAATGTGAGCGAAGCAGACTCGATGCAAATCGCGTCTCTGGTGAGCCTTCGCGGATCTCCCGATAAGTTCGTGAACAGCACCCTGGGGGAGTGGGGGTCGCCCAGTGTGCCGGCGCAAGACCGCTTTCTCCCTGGCGATGTGCAGCTGTCCTTGGGCAATGTGTCCAATTTCAACACAATCAACGCGCAGCTGGAGTGGATCTTCATGACCTTTTCAGCTCATATGAGCGATGCCAGCAGCAATGTGCGTGGCGACAGCAGTCTCCTTACGGTGGACATGTTCACCGGGCGGCCCTCTCGCCGCTCCATTGTGCCCATTGGTGTCTCCAGGCAGGTCATCACACAGGAGCCTATGGCGTCTGTGGCATGTGTGGTGTGTGGACAGCCCGCAGCTGTGGATGCCTCGGACTTCGTCGTGGTGTCGTACCAAGTGCAAATGGCCAATGCAGCTGCCGACCAGTCAAGTGGCTTCAACGTCAGCTTGGTGGACCTAGCGGCCTGGAGCAACAAGTACCGCGTTGTTAATGTCACACTGGATGGTACTTTGCTCTGGGAACGCTCCGCAGGTGTTGCAGCAAGCGGTAACCTGACCTTGGGCACCGACGTGCCCGGAAAATACGGCGAACCAGACGCCCTGGCCAGCTGGCCTGTGCAATCTCCAGGCCAGTCGATGCTAGTTGAGCTCTGCCTGCAGTTAAGTGCGGATTTGCTGATTGGCGAGAACGTGGATCTGCGGGCAGCTGTGGTAGTGTGGAGTGACGGCATCTCCCCCTTTGCCCGGCGATACTCAACTGCCGCCACAAACGACGCAAGCTTCAGCACAGCTTTTGGCGCACCTGTGCGCACTTTCACTGTGGATCGTGTTGCAGGCGATGCAACATTGGATGGCGACGTCACCTTGGTGCACGCGGTTGAGTGGCTTTGTACGGTGGATTTGCCTGAGGGTCGCCTGGACTCCCTGCAGGTGTCCCTGGGCAGCAGCGCCTCCCAGTTTACGTTGCTGCATGCAGAACTGTCCTCTCCGAGTGGGGATGTCTCATTTCCGGCTGCCTCCTTGCCGAGCATCAATGCTGCCGCCAATGTGGGGCTGGGGTCTGGCACTGCCACAGCGTCCCTGGGCAACGTCGTGAATGCAAATGACGACAATATGGTCACGGAGAGGCTGCTGTTCCGGGTGTCCGGCAATGTGTCGGATGCATTGTCGAACACTGCCGGCGACATCGGCAGCAGCACCTGCACTTTCACCATTGGAGGCATCTCCACGACTGCTACCGGCAGTCACCGCACCATGGAACCGAGTCTGGCATTCAGCAGCACTGCAGTGGGGACTATAACGGATATACAGGCGTTCGATAATATCACAGTTGAGCTGGTGACCAGTAACGCAGCCGGAATCTCTCGGTCCTCCGCTTTTGATATTCTGCTCTCTTCGCCGGTGTTCGGCAGTGGCCTGCTGCGACTGCTAGAGGTGTCTCGAGATGGAAGCTTACAATGGTCGGCCACTTCCAGTACAGATGGGCTGGCAGTGCAGGCCACTGGCCCAGGTGGGGCAGCTTTTCCTGGCCTAATCGCTGCCCAACAGCTGCTGTCGCCTGGCGGAAGCAGCACCGTGAGCGCAGTGTTCCAGGTGCAACTGCCTGCGGCTGCAGCAGCACTGAATATCTTCACCAGCTCAGTACAAGGACTTTCTCTCCCCCGTGGCTACCTTTCACGTGCATACCCGCTGAGCGATACTGCTCAGTTCAGCAATAAAGCACACCTTCTGGCGATCACAACCTCCATTGCGTCAGCTTCGCACGGAGAGCCAATCCAGGTGTGCATGCTGCTGACAGTACCGCAGGGTACACAGCCGTCGAGCATCCTGCAGTTGGGTCTGACGACGCCTACGCTTGTCTTGGGAGCCTTCCCCACCAGCCAGCCTCCCACCTCAACTGTGCCCACTGCGGTGACTGTCCCCTGGCAAAACTCAAGCGTTGCTGATGCGGTCAACACATCCACATGGTCCATTGCGCTTGGAACGGTTGTGAATACAGATCGCGACTCCTCAGTGCCCGAAGTGGTGTCATTTTGTGTGCTGGCCGCCGTTGATCAGTCGCTTTTGCTTGCGCCTGGGAACCTGCTGGGCTTAAGCAGCTCATTCAGCTCAGTATCAGACAGTGCAAGCGCCACCGCTGTCAACGTTGTAGTCACTGAACCCTTTGATGTTGCCGTCTCCTTCGCGGCAGCTTCAGCTGTTGTCGATGCGTGGGACGAGCTGACCTTCCGAGGCCAAATCGTCGCAGGCACTGCAACTTTCAGCTCCGCGGTTTACGATGCTGCCCTACACATGCCCAATTTGTGTAATGGTGTGTCACTTGTTGTGGTGGCATCCGTGCATGCTTGGGTGGACTCTGGCGTCCCCAGTGCCGTGCCGCTGGCCAGCTGGTGTGCGGCACACGCCACCTCGACCCCCACTTCCCCCCTGCACTTGGGGGTGCGCCAGCTGGACCCTGGAAGTACGCTTCACTTTGAAGTACTTGTGCGCGTGCGTCCGCTTGTGCAAGCGGGGCAGGCCTTTGGATTTGGGGCCCAGGCTGAGTGGTATGGCTTTCCACCAGCGGAAGTGTTGTCCAGCACTGCCCCCAAGCTGCACTCAGGTGTCGCAGCGGAACAAATCCAGCTGCGAGTGGAACACCTCTTGCCCAGTGCGCCTGTGCCCCGTTTCTTTTCTCCGGACACCGGCGCCCCCTTGGCGCTGCTGGCACCTGGGTCGCACTTCGAGATGGTGTTCCCACTGCTTGTGCCGGAAGGGGCACATGAAGATGTGCGTCTGCAGCTCAACACGTCGCTTGCAGCTTGTATTCGCCTGGATCCCAGCAGCGCTGTCATAGCTGGCTCTTCCTCCATCACCGGGAGCGCCCCCTCGCTTGTGCACGCGACCCCCCCTCCTCTGCCGGGGCACCTGCAGGTATACCTGCAATGGCTGAACAATACAGCGCAAAATGGTGATGCACAGATGTATAATGTGACTGTACAAGCCCGTGTTGAAGTGGGCCCACAGTGTGCCCGTGGCGACAGTGGGCAGCCCCGGCTGAGTGCCAGCTCGGCTGCGCAAGCCCAAATCGAAACGGCCGTTTCATTCGCTGCATTGAGCATTGCTGAGCCAGATTTGTTCGTGCAGGTCAGCAAGTTGACGGCAAGTGCCACTGCGGATGCACTGGATTTCGTGTCGTATCGCATCCGACTGACCACTCTGTCCACCTTCACCCACGGCAGGGCATTCAACGTTTCGGTGTTCGACTTGGGGCTGGAGTTGTCCGAGTACTCACTGTATGATGCCCAGGTTGAAAGCCAGCCTAGTAACGACTGTGTGGCGCAGCACGACCCAGCAGGGTTCTTTGTGTTTGCCTGCTTGCAGATCAGTCCAGGAGCCAGCGTGGCTGTGAACTACACAGTGCAGGCATCGGCATCACTCCCAAGCGGCGCCCAGCTGAAGCCAAACATCACTGCTATATGGCAGAGCACACCTGGCGTGCAAGGCCTGTCTTTCAGGGAGTACCAAGCTATCAACCAGACCAATGACGCCGTGCTTACTCCCTTTCCGATTGTGAGCCTGGACACTGCTTCAGGCGTGGGTGCCCTCAGCACAGGCACCATTACCCTCGGCGAGCCTTTCTTGTTGCAGCTAGATTTACTCGTTTACGAAGGTCTCGCTCCTCAGGTGACCCTTGTTTTGAACTCAACTGATGCTTGCTGCGTTGCATTCACGTTGGCAGGCACAGTGTTCCCCGCCCGAGTTCTATCAAGCATGACCCCTGCTGTCGCACCAGGCACCGCATCGTCCTTCCTCATTGACCTGGGAGACGTTGTGAACAGTCGCACCAACGAGCCGTCAAGCTCAATCGAGCTCGAGCTGCAGGGTGTGCTGCCGGCCAGCGAAGTCATTGTGTCTGGAGACACTATCACGTGGAATGTCTTCGCATTTGTGGATGGAACACATGTTAGCAGCAGTAGTGCCAGCCAAACTGCAGTAGAGCCTGTCGTGACCGCTGCCCACGCAGTGCAGGGGGGGCTGGAGGTGCAAGGGGCGGAACAGAAAACTGTACAGGTCACGGTTGCGGCCAGCGTTGCCCTGCACGCATCAGATGTGCACGACGTCCGTCTCTCTTGGCCGGTGACAACAGCCTACCGTGTCACCGGTGTTGCGGCTGGGGGGTCCTGGGCGGCTTCCGTCACAGGCGTGACTGCTTGCGACGCGCCCCAAGAGGCCGTCACGTACTCATCCCTCAGTGACTTAGACCTGGTGCCAGCAGGCTCTAGCACGGTGTTCCAGCTGACCCTTGTCTTCTGTCCTGCACTGCAGGCCAACACAAGTGCACCCATCCCGCTGAGTGCATCTTACAGCTCCGCGGCGGCAAGTCACACAAGCCGCCGAGGCTACACAGCGCAATCGCCCGAAGGGACCATCACCACACCTTCACCAACCCTCACAAGCTCATTTGCTCTACATGTTGGGGCTGCAGATGGTGTCTTCACGGCTGGTGAGGGTGTGCGAGTGTCAGTGCAATTGAGCTTGCCGGTGCTTTCGTTCCCAAGCTTGACTGTGCGCCTGCTGGTGGATACGCCAACGACAGCTGCGTTGTTGAGTGCACAACGAACGAATGCAGCCCAACTTGGCTCAGTTGTGGCATCAGCAGCAACCACCCTGGTCGCCGCCGCCGTGCTGCTGCACCCTCAGTCCGCAAACATCAGCAGCGGCTACGTGGTCTCCACCTCCACAGCGCCTACGATGCCTAGCTCGGCAGAGTTTGAGTTTGACATACAGCTGGACAGAGCGTGTGTAGCTGGGGCTGCCGTTTCCTGGCGCACCCTGCTGTGTGTGGATGGCCTGCTGTGCATCCCACACACTGGCCCCAGTGCTCAAAGCCTTACCTGTGCAGAGCCCCTGGGTGGTGTTGCTACCCTGAGCGCGGCATCCCCCGGTACCCTGCAGGGCTTAGAGCTCCTCCGGTTTGCACTTGGGCTGTCCATTCCAAGCGGCGCTCTGCAAGCCAATGCACAGTCCGTGGCGCTGCAGACTGTTGGGGCAGACTGGCAGTACATGCAACTCCAGGCTGCACAAGCAGGCTGCTCCAACCCAGCCCCACTGGTGTCACCATTTACGGTGTTGGCATCTGGACTCCCGTTGGCAACTGCGTACGGTCTAGGCAGCAGCTTTCTGGCCCCCTTCAACAATGTGTCTGCTGGTGCAGCAGACTCCATGTGTCTGGTGCTGCAAACGACAAACATGCTTCCCATCGGGGCACAGCTTGAATTAGACATGACCGCACATTTCACGCCGGTCGGCTTGTCCACGCTCCCTGACGTGAGCAAGGTGAACACTTACACAGCCGTGGCTGCACCTACAGTGGTGTTCCAAGCCACAGACTTCGCGGTGTCAGTCAGCGCTGCTTCTAACTTTGTTGGAATCCCGTCAATCCGCTTCGTGGGTGGGCAACCTTTGGTGGTGCAAGCTGTGCTGAGCATTCCCGTGGGCGCTGCTGCCGGCTTCACGGCGTCCCTCCGCATGCTGGGGCCTGGCATTGTGGCACGCGTGCAAGAGGTCAGCACAGCTACAGACCATACAGTGAACATCAATGGCAGTGCATGGGTGACAGGCTCCTGGAGTGCGAGCGGTATCCGTGCGGTTGAAGCGTGTGAAAGCAGTCTGCTCCGACCAGCGCTGCCGGCCACGCAAGCCACCTTCGCCTTCGATGTGCACACAGAATGGACAGGCTGGGAACAGGGCGATATTATCACTGCAGAGTTCCAGGTCGACTGTGATTCCTGCGCTGGGTCCTTGGCCACATCAGCAGCGGTCACTTTCGAGCGCAGCACTGTGTCAGCTGTGGACATTCTGCCCTTGGCAGTGACGGACATCGACGCCGGGGACGAATTCAACATCACCGTCTCCATTCAAGTAAGCAGCACTTCTGCACCGGTGTACAATGTGCAGTTACTTGACGCTTCACTGTTGCTGTCGCACTACAACGTGACGGGGGTTTGGCTGGGGGACAGCTCTTTGCAAGTGAACTCGACACACAGCTTCCATGGTCACATCGCCACCATCCCATCACTTAATCCCAGCAGCACGCACATTGTGACTGTACAGCTGCTGTTTCTGGACCAATTGGAGGTCGGCTCCACCCTGCCCTCTGCTGCGCAGGTGCGGTTCGATTCCTTCCCGGGGCCCGGGAGCCAGACGGCACAGATCGGCGCAAGCGTGCAGGCTGTGTTTGCATTTGCTGACCCTGTGAGCACTCTGTCCATTGCTTGTGATGTGTATTCTGAATCCTCACAGCGCTGCTCAGTAGGCAGCGCTGCCACTGTCACTATTGCCTCGTCAATGCCACGTGGCACTGTGAGCAACTTCAATGCGTCTATGGACCTGGCCGGCGCCACAGGCCTGAAGTTCCAAGACTTAGCACAGATCGACATTGATGGGTTACTGGCTTCAACATGTGGATCTGCGCTGAGCATCAGCTCCGTGCCTGGGGGCTTGGAGAGCTCCACTTGCTCCTTCACCACTGAGGCTGCATCAGTGTCCAGCTCGCTGCGGCTGGTGCTGCAGGCTGTTGTGTCCAACCACGCAGCAATCACCAATGGTACAGTACTTCAGCTGGGCGCTTTGCTGCTCAGTAGTGCGTTTTCCACTGCTGTTCCAGCTGCCGCGGTTGTAGTGTTGGAGCCTCAGCTTGATGCCGACGCTGTAACGGGGAACTTCACCGATGTGCAGGCGCTGCAATTGATGGACCACGGCACAAACCTGACCAACTACAATGTATGGGGGTCAACTGCATACAACGTGAGCTTGCAGTGGCAGCTCAGTCCCTCCAGCACGTGCCCCGTGTCCTGTGGTGACGCAGCTGCCTCGCCTGCACTGCCCAATGCAGTCACCGTGGACGGTACATCTCTCGCACCTCCAGCCTGCATTGATGATGAGTACCCCCTGCTTGTGTCACGCCTGTCTGTGGACGCTGCCATCCACGTGCTGCAGTCCTTCATCGGGAGCTGTGCACTATCTCCGCTGCAGGAAGCCACCATGGCGCCTGTGCTGCAGTTCTCTTCCCACCCCCACCCGCTGCACGCACGCAACTACACGCTGCCTCTACCCCTGCTGCATTTCAAGGCTCTGGATAATGCACCCCAAGCCGTCACGGTGTCCCCCCTGGCACTGCTGCCTTCACTCCCCGGCATCTACACCCCTGGTGCCCTGCTGCAGGTGGACTTGCCCTTCCACATCGCCCAGGGCTACACGCACGGGTTTGAGGTGAATGTGACGTTTCCTCGGGCAGCTGTGAACATCAGCTCTGCAGTGTGGGTGCACCCCAGCTTCCTGCAGCTGTCAGTTTCTGGCTTGGGCGTGGTGCAGTCGTGCCACGGCAGCCCCGGGCACTGCAGGGTGGCAAGCCCTGCTCAAGACATCAGCAATAGTGATGTTGATGTAGTATCAACCGAGATTCTCCTACTTCGGCTGAACCTGACAGTTCTTTCCTTTGATTCCTTTGCCTTCAATGCGTCCTCCACCTGGCTGCCACACGCCCCGGCGAGCTTTGCCATGGGGGGGTCCATCCAAGTGAGCAAGCCCCGTGTCCAGGGGGCAATTATCACAAACAGTGAGAATGGTGCCGTCGGCCAAGAAGTGCTGTTTGTAGATGTGGACTTGCAGCACGCTGGTGGCAGCCTGGTTGATGCGTTCCACGTCCAATGCCTGGACTTGCAGTGGCAAACCTCGGCGCCACTGTACCACATACTGAACGCAAGCTTGGTCATGGGAAATTCTACTTTGCAGCCTGCCTCTAACTCGTCGTTTTGGTTCTCTGTGTCTCATTTACAGCTCGGCAGCGTCGCCCGTGTGAGGACAGCGATCCGAGTGAGCGCCACCCTGCAATGGGGAGCCAGCTTCAAGCCCCAACTGCAGTGCACCCTTGCAAGCCACCCTCTGAGTGAAGATGCCTCTCGAGGGGTGTTTGATGTGTCCAGTAACTTCACAGTGCGTGCGCTCAACTCCACGGCGGTGGCGGGCTCCCTTGTCTCCTGGGAGCACGTGCCGTTGCTGCCGGGGAATGCTGTCACTGCCGGCAGCCAAAGCATGGTGTGGTTCAACTTGACGCTCCCAGCGCTGTCTTCGCCCATGCTTGAGGCACACTTGAGCATTGGGCAAGACGCTGCCCACGCCATTGCCAGTGTCACCGCTGTGTCCTCGACCATTCAGCATCCGTCCTTCAGTGTGTCTTGCCCTGCTTTGGGACAGGCACTGCTATTGGGAACGACTGTAAAGCATGATTTGTGCAGCCTGTCAGGGCAGCATGATCAAAGCGGGGGGATAGCTGTGGGTGTGCAGCTCCTGTACTCCATCCAATGGGCCCCGCACCTTGGGGCGGACGATCTGCCGACACAGCACCTGCGCCTGTCCCTTCTCCTGGCTAGAACCGCGTCACCCAGTGTTGATGTCAATGCCTCCACTGCTGATGTATCATTCCCTGTGGCTGCTCCGAACGTCTACTTGGGAGCGCTCTCACCTGCGTTCTACTCTGGGCTGTACCGTTGGGAACAAGCGACTTTCGATTTGAACGTTTCCACGCCCGCCACACAGCACTCCTGCTGGTTCAATGCCTCATGCAACTCCAGCTGTGTCGCTCCCACCGCATCGCTCATTTCATCGCCTGCCTTTGAGCTGCGGCTGTTCGACTCGGGGCTGAACCAGTCTGTGGCGCCCGGGCAGCTGTACGAAGTCACACGGCTGCTCGTGGATGGCACTCCAGCAAGCCACGATGCTGCTGCTTTCAAGAATATTGGGCAGCTGTGGTACATTTCCGAGCTTGCCAATGATGCCGTGCTGCACATTTCCTTTACCGTTCGGCTGCTGCTACCCTCCCTGTGGGCGACTACAGTGGCTCCCAGCCTCACCGCCCAGTGGCAGACCTTGCCTCAGGACAGACCTTTCGCCAAGCAACTGAATTCTGGGGCATGTGGAGCTCAAGGGGCTACCATTGGAATTGTCAGCCCCACGCCATCTGTCACTGCCACGCCATCTGTGACTCCTACACCCACCACCACACCAACGCCCACGCCCACCCCTATCAGTGCACCCTTCCGTCAGGCCGAACACCAGGAGTCTTACGAGGTTTTTCATGGAGCAAATGATGCTTTCCTTGTGCCACAGCACCAGCTGCTCTTCTCTGACACGGCCAGTGGGCCCTTCGCCATCAGCACCACACGGGGTGCCTGCTCCGTGCTTGAGCTGCAGGAGGAATGCGGCCCCTGGTGGGACGATGTGCACCTGCAGTTGCATGATATGGCGACGAATGATGGTATTGAGCACCTTTCATTGTCTTTGTACGCACCAACAGGGTCGCCGGTGACAGGATCAGCCAGCAGCCGCAACGGTATGCCTGCAGCTGACTTGACCATGGAGGTCACTGTGCTGGTGCGGGGCTCCTCGGGTGAATACAACAACGCCACTGTACGTGTGCTGCTGCTGGATCACGAAACCAACACAGTGAATGCCTTGGGTGCAACGGCGCTCAGGTCTTTCCACGGGGCCGTATTGCCGCGTCGCCAGCGCTGCTTACATGTGCTGGGATCACAGCAGGGCTTGGTGCAAACTATAGTGTTTCGCTTCGAAGTGCACCCAGCTGCACAGCGATCGTTTTCACTGCAGGGTGCGCCAAGTTGGGCAAATGTTGAACAGGTCGTGATTGCAAGCACCAGCTCTTCCCAGCAGTGGGTGTCTGGCAGTGTCCAGGTGCAGGTGGCAGCAGCGGGCGTGCCAGCTGGTACGCATGTAGTCCAGCTGACCCTGCGTCTCGTCTTGGGGGGGGTGGTTTCTGAGTCAGCCCTGCAACTGGAGCTGCAGGTCCTCAAGTCATCCCTCGGCAGTCTGCCGGAATCGGGGAATCTGCAACTGCGCCCAGGCAGTGTGACGCCATACACCCTCCAAGTGACCAACCAAGGTGTGCTACCTAGCCGGGTCGCGGTGTTGTTTGGCAGCAACGGTATTTCCCCCCAGCCTGCTTGGCTGAACATCTCCCTGCCTCGGTCCACGCTTCTGTTCCCCTCCTCCAGTCTGGATGTGCAGCTGCTGGTGGACGCCAGCCGAGTGGGGCAGGCAGGCAGTCGGGTGGAAGTGACTTTGTACCTGCAGTCAAGCGGACTGACGATGTCTGAGCACATCCAGGTGCCGCTGGCTGTGCTGGTCTCGGGTATGCTGCTTTGCCCTGCCAGCCTGACTGCCGTACTCGTGGCCGGGCAGCGCACCGCATGGAACCTGCAACTGTCCTCCAGTATGAGACAGCAGCTGAACGTCACAATTGTGCCCCAAGCACCGCTGCACATTGTGACGTCTGCAAATGTATCCTTCCCGCCTGTGGCCAGCGGTACAACTGAGCGCCTCCATACGTTGCGGGTGCAGATGACTGCAGACGGTGCCTTCTCCCAGGTGGGCAAATATGCCTTGAATGTCACCTTGCATGCAGTAATGCTCATTCATGGGCAAATTTTCACCGAAATGCGTGTAGTACAAGTCCAGGCGCAAGTCACAGCGGGTGTGGTGAGCCCCTTGCATTCCAAGCTGCATCTTGTTTCAGTGCCTGGGGCCGCGTCTCCTGCCCTGCGCCGACAGGCACTCACTCAGGCAGCTCATGCGGAAGTGAACCAGACAGCCGAGTGGATTGTCGCGTCAGACGGCACTGTGCAGCTCCCTGTGGCCAGTGTGGAGGCCAATGCTGCGGTACAGTATGCGGTAGTGCGCTTGCACGATGCACACGGTAACGCCATCATATCTCCCCCTGCAGACCTCCTCCTGACTGCTGCTGCTGCACAGCACCCTGATCAAGCCACAGCAGGTCAATTCCAGGTGATGTTCTTGCTTGAGGACAGCGCTTCATTGGCAGCTCAGCTGGTGCCGTCCCGTGTGGGGGCCATGACTGTGCAGGCCAAGGTGGGGGGGGTGGACTTGCTGGGTTCCCCAGCTCTGGGCGTTGTGACCCCCGCCATATGTGCAGAAGAAGGCTATCAACTTGCATTGTCCGGCTTGCGCTGCGATTGCTCTCCTGGCTTTGAACGAGGTGTTCTGCTTGAAAACGGCGCCGTGGCCAGCGCGGAGCAGTGCGTGCCATGTCCCGGCGCCTTCGCCAAGGGCTCTGCATCCAACACCCGGCGCTGCCAGCGGTGCCCCGATGGTCAATTTGCTTCGAATAACCGCACAGTGTGTTTGCCGTGTCCTGTTGCTCAACGCCTGCAGTGTGCAGCCGGCTCATGGAGTTTGCAGGCTGGGGCTTGGTGCGTAGGGTGTACCCTACAGAACGCTGCGGTGCCCGCTGGACGCAGGGCACAATCGGATGGTGTGGTACAAAAGAAGAGCAATAGCAGTTTCCAGGAGGCTATCTTGACCAGCGATGCGATCGTGCACAGCTGCTTCAATGTGGAGGCCTGCGAAGTGGCGTTGGGGGGGCAAGCCATGCACTGTGCAGAGGGCTACAGCGGCCCCCTGTGTGCTGTGTGCGATGAAGGCTATGGGCGTACTTCGCGCTTTACATGCAGTCGCTGCCCCTCTCAGGTGGTCTCGTTTGCTGCTGCTGCACTGCCCCTGATTCTGATGCTGTGCTTGGTTGCTGCATACGCGGCCCAGGGTCCCATTCCCCAAGAAACGGCAGCCAGAACACTGTTTCTATCCGCGTTACGCATGAGCATCACTTGGTCGCAAGCTACACTTGTGCTTTTCTATCTGGATATTCAACCGGCGACGTACTTCAAGGGCTGGTTTATCACCTTGCTGCAATCAGGAGCCGGCCTTCGTCCTCAACTGCAACCATTAGACTGCCACCTAGGTGAGTGAACTCCATACAGTACCTTGATCGCCGTCGATCGCCGTATGCACATATTTTCCCTTGCTTTGCAGATTCTTTTGACGTCTACTGGCGTGCTGGCATGTCAGTGGCCCTACCATTTGTGCTCGTTGCTGTGGCGCTGGTGGCGCTGGCCACAGCGGCACTTGCGCGAGCCATGTGCTGCCGTGGACCTGCCGCCGAAAATAGACAGCTCATAGACGAAGACAGTGGTAGTGACTCTTTGGTCCCTGCCGTGAGCATTCCCGCCCCTGCGAGTGGCGGCGACTGGAAGAAACAGCCACCGATGCAGCAGGCAACCGGCACACAAGAAGCAGAGCAGACAAAAGCAAAGTCAGGGAATGCTGCATTTGAAGATGATACTGTGGCACCTGCAGCCACGGGCAGTGCGCCCTTGCAGTCATTGGCAGACCCGTCCATCGCTCCCAAGTCCATCGTCCCGCACGTGCCGGTTTCAAGCCAAAGGAGCCACTCCCGCGACTCCTTGCAGGCCGGGCCAAGCCAAACTCAGTCGCCCTTGCAAAGTTCAGTACCGAGTGGGCTGGCACACGTGCAGCTGCAAGTGCGGTCTGGGCGAGGGCTGGCTGCAGCTCCACGATGTCTTGCGCCGCAGCACGCGTGTAGCCTTGCAGCACGCTGTGCAGTAGTCCTCGTGTATTGCTTTTGGCTGGCTGCACTACAAGCATCTTGGGACGTGCTGGATGTGTACAGCCTTCCCATCTTTGGCCGCACTCTGCTGCGTGCTGATATGCGCCGCGGGACGGATGACACCCTGTATCCACTGGCGCACATGGCCGCCTGGGCGGCAGCCGGTGTGTACGGTGCGGTCATTCCGCTGGGGGTTGCATTTTTCTTGTATGGCCATCGCTACAACGTGCGGAACATGCTGTTCCGCTCCAGGTTCGGCTTTTTGTTCCTGGGCTACGTCATGCCGCCCCACGTTGGGTATCGCCGAGCCCCGGATATGCTGGCAGTGGCAGGGCAGTGCTGCTGGGGCTTCGATCTCAACCGCGTTGTGTGGATGTGGCAAGCAGTGGACTTGAGCAAGCTTGCGTTGCTGGCTTGTGCCGTTGGCTTGCCAGCGTCACCAGAGCTTCAGGGGCAGGCAGTGCTGGCCATCCTACTGTGCTTCCTATGCCTGCACTTGGCAGTGCAGCCGCTTCAACGGGCTCTCACCAACAACATGGAGAGCATGCTGCAGCTGTCCCTGGTGGCGGCGCAGGGCGCGTCGCTGGCGCTGATTGAGCAGCAGCGCCTGTCTGCCACAGCTGTGGCCCTGCTGCGAGCGGCCATTGCTGCAGCCCAAGCGATAAGCACCATTTCCATTGCTGTGCTTCTGCTGTATTCCAGCAGCGGCCGTCTTCGTGGCCTGTGCAGCAAGCTGTCATGCCGCAAGCCCGGGGATGAAATGCTCAGTGCCTCAGACAGCTCAGAGCAAGAGTCGGGATCGTCCTTGCACAGTGTCAGCCTGCTGGGTCCCGGGCGCTATGGGGCTCGTAGCTTGGGAGCTGAGCAGCATGCTGCTCCTAGCCTGGTGGCATCCATGCGCAGGGCAGCGGCGGGTGACCAACGCGCAGGGCGCAAGGCGCGCATGTGGCAGGAGAGGAGGCGAGACCCACATGCCAACAGTGCCCGTGAGAAGTATTATGCGACCACAGCAAGCATTTCCAGCCATGTGCAAGCGGGCGCCGCCTCTGCAGGCGGCAAAGGCTTCAACAGGCGACGGGACCCCTTCTGGTACAAGCGCTTCCTGGAGCAGGACGCCATTGCACAGAGACTGCGCAAGGATGCTGCCTCAGTGCTGCGGGAGTACACTGCCCAGCAGCGGCAAGGCGCCGTCGGCTTCAAGGTACTCACCCGCCGGGAAAAGATTCGGCTGCTCAAGGTGCAGTTGTTCGGCCCCCCGCAGGCGCAGCTGGCTGGGCACAGAGCCCCACCTGTAGGCAAGGATGATGAACTGCCAGTTGCAAGCACCAGCAGGCCGGCTGAGGGGCTGCCTGTGGCCAGCAGCCGGCAGCAGCCGGCGCACGAGCTGGACGCCGGGCGGGAGGAGGCGTCCCTTCTGCAGCAGCTGAAGAATACGCTGCAGCCCTCACACGAGCAAGCCTGTCAACAAGGTGCTGATGGTGCAGTTGAAAGCGATAGCTTGGCTGACGAAGCGCTGCTGGAGTTGCTGGGTTTGGATGAAGACGACACCTCGGCAGGGACAACCGGTGCAGCGCGCAGTCTAGGCAGGCATGGCCGCCGCACAACCCACACACGCCAGCAGCGTGAGGAAAGAGTTGTGACAATGTCGAGTGATTCTTAAATTCAAGTATATGTGTCAGTTCTATCACCAGCACAATAGAAACAAGTGGTCTATCCTTGCCTGGACGAAATTGCGCCCCTTGAAACAGATTCACAGTCAGTGAGAGTTGAATACTGCGCATTCACGCACTTTTGTTTACATCGAGTGCAACTAACCACTTTCAATCAATATGGCTGACGCTACTCCCGCCACCGCAGGCGCCGGTGAGGCGGCCGCGGCGTCCAACCCAGCTCAGGCAGCTCAGGCCGCC
>Ga0307982_1001129_pt1 | contig 21435 bp, 24 predicted proteins | sample OrgLakmetagen989_FD_201847 | JGI IMG/M metagenome (GOLD analysis project Ga0307982, IMG submission 201847) | Saline water microbial communities from Organic Lake, Antarctica - #989 | ecosystem: Environmental > Aquatic > Non-marine Saline and Alkaline > Saline | place: Antarctica: Organic Lake... | reverse complement strand
AGATAGAAGCGGTGAAAAGCGACGAATGAATTCAAGATTACGAGGTATAGTATTGAGAGACCAAAAAGAAAAGCAACCACCACCACTACTATGACCGTACCGTGCGTTTCGCGCCTCCTGCCGCTGCTGCTACCGAATAACCTCCAGCGTGGGCAAACAAATTCAAAACTGACAAGCCGGCTGCACCACCACAACCTCCTTTGCCACCTCCTTGACTACTAGTCACTGCACTCCGACTGCGGTAGGAATGCCCATGGGCCAGCCACGCGCGCTGCGGCCTCTGGTCTAAGAACAAGCCCGTGCTGAGCCGAGTGGACCCTAAACCTACGTTGTACCTATAACAGGGGTATGGAGAACGGGGAGGAGAGAGAGGAGTTGAAGAAGCAACAAGAAGAAGAAATATGTTCACTGTATATACACTTAGGATAAGCTTCCTTGAACTTTTGCACGTTGGAGAAATACAACGGATTCACATTAATGCTGCACGGAATGTCAACTTCTTTATTTCCCTCTACTTAAGTATCATACATCTCACCACACGCCATGTTCTGCCACTGCGATGCCGCCGCCACTGCCACTCTTGCAATCATCATCGTCACTGCTGGTGGTGGTGATGCTTTCACAGCTGTGCAGAGGTGCGCCTCTGAGGAGTTGAGGAGGAGGTTGGGTGTTGGCTTTGGAGCGATCTTTCACGGTGGCAATTTCGTAGACCGAGCCTAGAGGGCCATGCCAGTGGGACTGTAATAGAATGGAGTAAGAGAGAGAAAAGAGAAAGAGAAAGATAATATGGACGAGAAAGAAAAGGAGACGGAGAGAAAAGAGCACACCCCAATAAATTAGAAAAACATGCAAAATTTCCATTTTGAATTTCCATTTTGCGAGAAAGGGAGGTTGAGACCATGAGTCATCTAGGCACCTGGAGATGATCTAGGCATGTGTCCCGAAAGGCTTCACTGACGTCCGACGGTCGCAACACCAGCAAGTGTGGGCCATACCTGTGAGCGCGCGCGCACCCATGTTTGCAACATACGTTAGCAACAAAGGATGATGTCCATGAAGTGCTCACTACAACAAATACTATGCCTCAATAACACGAGAAGAAACAAAAAATAAAGACCTATCACACAACATCGCATCGTCACCGGTCAACTTCGAAGTTTGGCGGAAGTCCGTCGGCAGCGCCGTGCAATTCACGGAAACAGGTCGTAGGGTAAGACGCTGCGTCTATCCCTGCCCTAGGAGGCTCGGCTTTCCCCTGAGATGCAACGGCAGCAGCAGCAGCGGAAGCGCGTAAATCGTCACGAAGAGCTGCCGCTTTGGCGATGATACTGCTCAAATCGTTCTTCTGGCTAATGGCACCCAAGGTAGCTCTAGCTGCAGACGAAGGGGCCATATCGGAAGGCAGCGGTGCCTTTACTACATTCACTTTTTGTTTTCCTCTTGATGCTGCTACCGGTGTTGTCTCCGCTGCCACAGAGGGAAGTGTGAGGCTCGCGCAGTGCAGTAAAGTGCGGAGTACAGGGCGGTCTATGCCACTTCCTTGCCAGCGCCCGTCTCCCCGCACCGGTGTTGCCTCTCCACCTCCTCCTCCAACTTGTTGTTGTTTCGCTAAGGCTTTGCGTATATTGAAGGTGCAGTCGCCACCAACAGCACTTTTCTTGCTCTTTTTGCTGCTGCTCTTATCGCCGCCGCCACCATTATCGTTGTCTCGTGTAGGAAAGGCGCGCAAGTTCCATCGCACGTTGGCTCCTCGAATATTCCCCTTTCCTTGCTAAAATAGCATGAGAGACCAAACGAGATACGAAGATTGAGAATAGTGGTGGCAGTTGAATGAAGTGCTTTGGCCTAGACCTTGGATTTATCATGACGGAATAGACAAGCGAAGTGTGTGCTATTGTTTCAAAAAATCTGATCAAGGTCACCTGATCAACTGAAGCGCCAGGAGGGAGCAATTGACGAGTTGTTGGAGGTGCTTCACAGATCGCCACAAATTGAGCTTCGCATCCATGAGCATCAAGAGCCGCCTATAGGGTAGCATGCATGTCAAGCACACGCAAACGTGGTCAATTTAGCAATGAAAGTGGGCATTGCAAGTGACGGTAGGCACGTAGCTAGGTGACTAGTTATCAAGGGACGAGTACAGGACAGTGCACACCTGGCCTCGAGGTGAAGTAGCAAAGCACATAGCGCCAGAGCAGTCAGCGTCGAGGCATGGAACACCTTCCATTCCAGCGCCACTATGGCCAATAGCTTTTGCGAGCCCATCATTCTCAAGAGTACTTGAGTCTGGATTTGCCAACATAGTGTCAGCTAGCCATGCAGATACGACAGGTGGGTTTGAAATACTTCCTGGGCTGAGCGCAGCAGCAGGCGAGGATGCCCATCCGTAGGGTTTGTTAACTACTACGAAGTCGTCGCAGTGGTGCAGCACCGTAGGCAACAGGTAAGGAGCAGGCACTGCATCGCGCCACTTCGGCACTACTACATTAGTGGCTGAAGTCGGTTGACCCGAGGAGGTCGGTGTGGGAGAACGTGGAGGCTGGCCACCACCACCGCGACCGCTACCACCACAACCAGCCCCTCTGGAATTCGGCTTCATGTTGCGCGGCCCGCCTGCTGCTAAACTTGACGCTTGAAGCGCTCGTACTGCTAGGATCATGGCACTTGCACCAACGCTACTCAAGGCTCTCATCTTCGACTGTGATTGCTTCTGAATAAATAAACACGCCAGTTTCTTCTTTTATGCCTATGTATCTGCAGGTAGACTATGTGCAGCTACTGGGAAAGAGTAGAGCTCCTAGCCAAGATCAGCATGTCAACTTGATTAACGGATGCGCCGCATGTCTTGACATCTTCTTGAGGACTTCGACATTTCGACTAGGCTAATTGTAAAAAAGCTCCAAAAAGTGCAAAAAAACGCTCCAAAAAACGCTTTCGGCGGTTTATTCCCGTATTTACCGTATTTTTAAACGTAAATGGTCCCAAAAGGGGGGATTTCGGGGTTTCTTTGGATTGAATTCGTTGTCCATTGGAGTATAATTTGTCCGTTGGGGAGCGTTTTTGGAGCTTTTTTTTTTCCAGAGATTCTCAAAAAAACGCCGACCTTCTTTACCATAAGCCTAATTTCGACGTGGCGAAGGTGTGAACGTGTGAACTGGCTGACATGTATGTATCCTGCACCCTAATATAGCACTTTACACTTTACCCACCGAGTGCTCCAAAATCAAGGCAAAAAATGATACCGTTTCGCCGGTATAGAGTCTAGTAGTTACTCTTAGTTAGTCAGCTAGATTGATTTAGGTAAGAATAGTGGCTACGTTGAAGAACTCGAGAAAGAGTTTTTTCGAGAATAGCTGGCTCCACCTCGGTGCTGGTCTCACCATGAGCGTCGTTACACTGACGGGCCAGCTTCTCAACACGAGGCCGCTTAGTTCGCGGCTAGCCTTTGCAGACTTGCGCCTTGTTTCTTCTTCTACGAATCATAGTTCAGATAGTATCGCTAGCCAGGATGCCGAGTCTTCTACCAAAAAAATCATGAGCGGAAACATGGATGGAGAAGTTGTCGAGCTTGTATTCAAGGCATGCCACGGTAGCGACAGTGCCTCACCAGCAGCTGATCCAGGAGATGAGGACAATTCTTTCGCCGCAGGAGGACCAGCAACGCTGGAGCACATGTATGTTTCGTCTGTGCCACTCGCACTTAAGGCCGTCTGCGTAGGCGATGTGGTGCTAGTGCGTGGTATGTGGGAAGCAGCAGCACGCAATGGTCGTGCTGATCATAGCCCTAGCCCGAGTGGAAACATACCCACTTTACGGTGCTGCGAAGCTCCAGTGGTACTCAATTCGTGGGCATCGGCTGGCAACGAAGTACCCTTTGTGCCCGTTTATGTTTCAAAAGCAGCAGCGGCGGCAACGGAGGTGGTGACAGTGAAAGATGACGATGCAGCAAGTAAAGATTCGGTAAGCGTGTCTGGGGTTTCAATACTGCCGTCAACCCAGGGAGTAGCTGAAGGCAATAACGGCACAAATGATAATTCTCCATCTGCCAAGGAGCTAACGTCGACGGCAGACTCGGGCATCTGCAAATTCTTCGTCAACACCGGGCGGTGAGTGCCTTTGCTAGCTAAAGCCGTTTGTTTCCTTCCTATTCACCACTGATTGTATTTCTGATGACGTGTTTTTTCAATATAAATCTTTGGTTGCAGTTGCCCAAAAGGTGGCGATGGAGTTTGCCGCTTTTCGCATCCCAGTGACCCAAAAGTGCGAGCAGCGTGGGTCGCGGCTCGGCGCAAAGAAAAACGCGAAAAACAAGCTTTGCTGGGGGACTCCCACCAAGATCCCCACGCCAAGCAAGCAAAAGTGTGCACTGCCTATCGTTTATCTTTCTGCCTCTCTTTCTGTGCATTTTTCTCTCTCTTTCTCTCTCTCCACCTTTCCCGCTCCCCCGTAATACATGTATTCCAATCACGCTCTCACTCTCTCTCATCCCTTCCCCCTTTTTTACCCCCCCTACTGAAAGGGCGCGCGGGCCGACGTCTTTGCGGCCTGGCTGGTGGCCACGTTTGGCATGGATTATTTGGCCAGCGGAAGTGGGGTGCTGGACATCGCGGGTGGGCGAGGGGAGCTGAGCTTTGAGTTGGGCGCTGCTCGGGGGGTAGGCCCTCTAGCTAGTGTAGAAGCTACATGTACTTAGTAGGGTGTCGGTGACTCTAGCTCACAACACGAGAGAGAGAGTTTAGGAATATGATGATCTATTTTAGATCTTTTTAAACTTAGTTCAGAGAGTTTGTGTGTCCCGTATGTTGTTAATGCGTGTGTGTTTGCGTGTGTTGACATTGCGCTACAGGTGCCATGCACGACCATCGATCCGCGAGAGCGGAAACTCTCAAAAAAGGAATTCAAATGGCACGCAGCCAAGGTTTGTGAACTATGCATTTTCTACACTATTTCACTAGCTATACGTTTCATTTTGTACATTTATGTCTCAACCAAATACGTATCTGCCTCCATGATTTTGTTCATGCAATCGATTAATTTTCATTCATTCTTCCTCTGCATGGTTTCAGCGAAAGGCGAAAGCCAAAGCCTTGAAGTTGCATGCGTCCGACATCAACGGTGGTACTGAAGGAACTGGTGGTGAAAAAGGAGAAGAACACATCCAAGAAGATGATACAGGAAAGGCAAGTGGGCAGCACATTCGGGCTTGTTTCGAGCACACGTTTGCAGACAGTTACCCGGCCCTTCTCCGAGACTGCACATGTATCGTGGGCATGCACCCTGATCAGGTTCGAATGCATTTGTGCACGTGTACACAGGCAGTGTTATTGATTCCTTTTTCATAACTTCTTTTTCTTTTCAAATTTTTTTGCTGCTCCTTCTATATTATGTACCATTTAATTTATCGGCTTTCTTTGCTTTTTGAGTTCTGATACTACGCATACACACGCACTAATAAATACTTGTGTACATGCACAGGCCACCGAGGACATTGTTGACGTCGCCATTTCCCACCAGAAACCTTTCGCCATTGTGCCGTGCTGCGTGTTTCCGAAAGATGGGTCTTCGATGCCCTTTGAGGCATGGTAAGGAGAATGAGGGAGGGGTCTTTGTTGGGTTGATAAGATACGGTGATGAATGCGTGCGCGCCAATTTACTCTCGAGTCAAATATAGTATACTTTGTGTGGTCTCAGATTTATATTGCCCCTTTTTCTGGTAACTGAAGTTGTTTCTACAGTCGCCATCTCTAGTGCTTTGTCTGCTGCAAAGCTCTCATGAAACAGTATTCACTTTTCATTGTTTGCTTGTTCCCTGTAATGTAGGGTGGACTACTTGCGTGGGAAAGCGAGCAATATTCAAACGGCCTATCTCAACTTTCAAGGCCGTAATCTCGTGCTGTATGCGACGGGCTATGATGGTGATGATGCGCACGATAATGAGACATCTTTAGGAACTATGGAACATCCAAAACGAACACCAGTAGCACCAGCTCAAGTGGCTGGGGACTTAAGACCGAAGAAGGAAGTTTCCAGCGACTCGAAGAAACGAAAAGAGATCGAGAACTCGACAGCAGACGGCAATTAGATTCGCCTCAGATTTGTGTGTTACGCTTAGTATTCCCTTTTTCCAATTTTCACATATTAAGCCTTTCTCGAGTTCTCGAGTGGCCCGGCTATCCCGGCTGGTGACTGGTGACCCTTATTTCTTGTTCTTATCTCTCAGTCCTGTAATACAACCACCGCAGGAGCTCTTATCTCCAATTAAAATTTCATGGAAGCATCGCAGGTGCAAATGGCGAATAACGAATAAAGTCGTATGTAGTATAGACTATATAATCAGGGTTGAGATTCCCGTTTCCGGTTTCCGCGGAATTCCCGCGCGATGCCAAAAAAAATTACTTCACGTGGGATTTCCGCGGGAATTCCGCGGGTTTTCCGCGGTATTTACGATTTCCGTGCCGTGGTCATAAAGGCACTGCCAAATTCCCGTTGCGGAAATCACGTCTGGTTGGTAAAATTTTTCCTTTCCGCGGGAATTCCGCGGAATTTCCTGCGGGAAACCGAACCTAGTATAAGTATCTAGTCTAGTCTAGTTAATACTCTCCCAAAAACAAAGAAAGACAAGCACACAGCAGTCACAGAGGCACATATAGAATGCACTTGAGCTGCAAATGCACTAGCGAATTCGCTCCAGAAGGCCAATTAAGGCTCCAACTGGCGCCTTTCCTCCGAACAAGTCGGCGGGACTGAGTGCTCGTTCGTGTGTCACGTCCCAGGTCCACGAGGCAATTCTCAACACCCATTTCAATGGAAATTGATCTTCATGAAACAACAGTTTAAGGTAAAAAAGACTCGGCGCGGACGTCAAAACTTTTGTCGCTGGCGCCACTCAAGGTGCTCGTCCACATTTGCTCAGGAAACGATACACCACGGCAGTCTTTAGGCAAGAGTCGGCACCGCAAATCACTCTGTGTTCCACCGGGATCTAGCATGAATCGAGCCACTTGGGTCATAGCGCCTGCTAGGCTGAAGTGTGATTGTGAGTACTTTAAGGCCGCAGCTTCCTTCGCTTTAAGCTCCGCCAATGAATCTGGCGCCTTGAGATGGTCTAGAAGGGCGCTGAGGTTCGCCAGTTGCGCAGTGTAGCCCAATTGGGGGAAGATGGTGTCGTGATAAGGCACCCAAGGAAAGTCGGTGTAGACGTGGATGGGTGCCAAGCCCATTTGAATGGCTTCCGCCACATGGTAGCTCGTGCGGCCATAGCCCCTCGGGCACAGCTGCGCGCGTGATGACGCCATCACCTGGTATGCATATACAGTATAATTTAGAACACCAACCAATGGAAGAAAGCCACTTCGTTACAAGTATTGGGAGGAGGCCATCGACTACAAAAATAGAACGACAAAAACACCAGGCGAAGCCACTAGTGTAAGAGACTGAAAAAGAAATCAGTTTTGTATCAACTATCTCTCTACTATGGCAGTCTCGTGTCTACCTGTAGAAGAGCTTACCGATCGCCACGCAGGCCCTTGGTAAATCGGCACTTGAGCGACAGACGACGAGCTCGAACTCGAATCGCTATTCTTCGATGCAACTTGTTGCTGCATTGCCATGTAATGTCGGAGTACCTGCATCATATGACCTCGGAACTTCCCAGGAGAATGCCCTACCATTCATGCCGCAGACCAATAGAAGTTACAATATACGCAGCAGTGATGTGGGCTGTTTTAAGAGATGGGCACGTAAAGGCGTACCTATGTTGCCAGTGTAAGAAGCTAGCAATGGGCGGCTGGCGAGAGGCAAGCGCTGTGGTGTAGTCTCAGCACTCAGCGGCAATTCGTCTTGTTTCAGAAGTGGCACCGCTACGTGGCCATAGCCCCCAGCGCTCAACACGAGGATATTGGGGTACTCCCGTCGCAGGTCGAACACACCCTCGAGGCCAACGTCATTCTGTGACAGAGTGATGTAAAGCACGTCCTTCCGCAAGTGTTTTTTAAGGGTTGCCAATAGACCGGGCGGGTATTTCTTGACATTCAAAAACCACCGGTCAACCCATGGAAGGAGAATTGGCACGAACGGCCCAAAGAAATCACGGAGACAGCTGGGTGCCTCTCCAGGCTTTTTGGCATCGTACATGAGAGGCCCGAAATGCGAAGCCCACGCGTTTTCAATCCAGGGCCCCTCAAATTCAGCAGCGCGATGAGGATGGTGCTGCGCTTTTTGCTTCCACCGAGCAAGAGCGCGTTCAATCTGCAGGAAGTGGTCCTCCGCATCCAAAGGATACTTCAAACGCGATTCTATTCCTGGAGTTGTTAATGCGAGACAAGCAGCTCCTCTCGCTATGTCAGGAGAAGGTTGAGCTCGGCACGACGTCGAGGAGTTGAAGGAAATCGGAAGCTCGGCAAGCAAGGCATCGGTGGCTTTGTCGCTAGTTTCTTCTAAAAAGCTTTTGCTCGCGGCGCCACTGTCCCGTCTTCTGAAGTGACCCCAGCACGGCCCTATCAACTGCATCTCAAGGACAAGACTCAAGAGCGCAACAAGAGGAAGCGATGGTGCCATCTTCATTCTCAGACCTCAACTGATTTTCTCGCTGGAGCTTAGGATAACGGCAAGCTTGGGCTACCTCTGACTACTACTGTATATGCTTCATGTGAACGCGGCATGGTAACAACTTTTACAGCACATCTCACGGCTAGCTACTGTTTGAAGAGAGCGCGCAGAGTTTATGAGTGCACATTCTCGAGTTAACGCAGAGAATCAACGCTGAGTTCAATAACTTCTATCCTAACATGAGGGTGTGGTTACAAATCAATCAAATTCAGCCATTTTTTGCCTTGAGATCTTGGGATTTCACACTTTCACACCTGTACCGCTACACGCCACGATCAACGTAGTTGATTTCAGTGACGTGACAAGGTGTCAGAACTAGGGTCGAAGTCGAAACCCAAGAAAAGGGAAACATAGGAAACAAACCCTGATTTTGCGCCTGTTTCGTTTCCAAGAAACAATAGAAGTGCTGCCCTGGGCGTTTCTGGTTTCTGGAAACGAAACATGTGGGCTTCGCGGGCTGTTTCTCTTACCATTTACCTGGATATTTCGTTTCCATCTCTTTCTTGCGTTGAGCGCCACAGGTGGGATCGGCAGGCACTAAGGAGAGGCAAGTAGCGAATAACTTTACTGGAGCCCCATGTATTTGTACGCGAACTCCACAATTGATCAGAATTTTTGTCATCGCGCCATCTAAACTGCGATCCGGGCTTATCCCCAGCACAATCTCCTGAGGAGCACCTTCCTTTTGGGGCGGAATGGAAACGAAACCCGAAAGAAACCGTAGAAATCCAGGTGTCTCGTTTCCTCCAGGGAAACAGAAACAAGCAGTCCGCCTTCCAGGTCCGTTCCATGAGAAACGAAACAATCCTGTTGGGCTCTTTTCCCGGTTTCTCGTTCACTCTGATGCAACCAAGAAACAACCCCTGAAAAGTCCGTGTTTCGTTTCTTCCGATTTTTCGTGTTTCAACTTCTTCCCTAGTCAGAACATGGTTGATGTCAGATGTCAGTGACAACGTGTCAGAACATACGTAACGTGTCTTAAGCACGTGCTAGCATATGACAACGTGTCAGAACAAGCACGCAAGGGTTTTTTGTGTCTGTGATGTGACGGAGTGACTGACGGACATTTTTCAGTGAGAGCACTATTGAGATGCCGGTACTAAACATCAAACTACGTTGATCTATTTTATCATACTATAATAGCACAAAATAGCGCAACGACTTGTTGGCTCGTTGGCACAATTTAAGCCCAGCATCCGCCGCAGCACCAACATGGCCCACCCGCACGGGGCCCATGCACGGAGAACACTCATAAAGGACGAAACCGGCAAGGTAGACATCTTTCATGATGTATTTGACACGAGCCCATTGCCTCATAGTCCTAACTTCACCTCTAAACCGTTTCGTGAATCTCTTGCTTGATGTGATAAGTGCCGGCCTACAAGTTACGACCTCCCGCCAAAAGACAATGTGTACGGCATCAAGATGACAGGATTGGGAGAAGGAGCTGCCTCAGGTATTTTTTAAGATACAGTTCCGGTACTTACCCTAGCGCTGTGCTATTCGTGCGAGTATACCATCACTGGCTCTCACAATTCCTCCTGGTTTCACACAGTTATGGGTAACTTGGAAGTGCACACTGCATCTAAGCCGGCAGTCTCTGATCAAGATCTCGTTCGCTGTAACAGAATGGCCGTCAAAAATAAGTGAGTTCTAGTTGTTTAGTTTAATTATCTTGACTTTTCTTTCACACAGGGCAATGAGGATGTGAGACATTTGCTGAATATAAACGCGTTTCTAACGCTACCGCAATTCTTGTTCGACTTCCTGGCCAGGCTTATTACTGCGAAAGACCAATACAACTTTCAGTTGTCTCATCAGGACGTGAAGAAGATTCACAGCCGCCACTCTATGTTTGAAAAACCTGAAATTCCGGAGCATGCGAAAAGCGTAAGTTTTGCGTTGCTGCAGTATGGGACCGAACATTTGGGTTCACAAATACTTTACTGTGCGAACTGTCTCTTTCTCTCTCGTAGCGGCCATTTGGTATCACTTCCTACCCTCGCCCGGCCGACGACACGAGCATTATATTCAAACCGCCTGATGGGTCGATCAGCAAGGTGCGCTATCACTCTGAGCACATCCTTGCACGCACATGAGACTTACCGCTCCACCACCCTTTCCTACCTGAACCACCTAGGTGATCAATAATGAGTTTGCAAAGAAGCCAACTGGACCTGAAACCTACCCAGATATCAGCGGCCGTGTTCATCCAGGTAATTTTTACAGAAGCACTCGTAATTCATTCATAGAAGTTGGAAGTAAGTACGAAGTCTGCACAAGTTGAAAACAGACAGTGCGTTCGTGGGCTAGGTTGATTACAGCATTTCCTATTGGCTTTCTAAATGGCAACAGCCACTATGTTTATACATCTAACATGTGCTTCCATTCGATGCATCAGGTAAAATGCCTGCCCCTAAGGACACGAACTCAAATCGGCTTAAAACGAAAGCCAACACCGAGCAGCCCGCACCGAAAGAAAAATTCATCATGAAGCGCTTTCAAAACATCCCCGCCAAGACAACAAACAAATAGACGATTTTCATGGTTTACCGGTTGGGATGAATGGTGCATTGAGCTGCCCTCTGCCTCTGCCCTGCTGTGGGATTTTGGGACTTGCAACTCGGATGGTGTCTTTTCTTCACATTGTATTCATAACGCAAGTTGTGATAAATTCCATCAGCGTGTACCTTCTATTCAGCTAAGCATGCATAGGATTCACTTCTGTATCACACATACCAGAAATGCATCTGGCTACTGGCTGCCATGCCATGCACCATTCTAATTAAATTCCAAGGCGAGGCGCGAGGCGCGGTTTATCTTGTATCTGGTATCACTGCAGCGGCGCGCGCGCCGCCGCGCCACGATCAACGTAGTTGATTTCAGTGACAACGTGGCAACGTGTCAGAACACACGTACGCAGTACCCAGTACGTACTACAGAACATGTACATATGTACACTGTATAGTACAGTACGTATGTAACGTTACCCAGATAAGAATGTGATGTGGCAGAGTGACAGACACATCTTCTGTGACAGACATTTTTCAGTGAGAGCAGTTTTGAGATGCCGGTACTAAACATCAAACTACGTTGATCTATTATCATTTGACATATTTGAGTCATTCGAGTCGCGTATTTTTGTAGCTTCAGTACAGTAACAGAAGCAAAGCAGAGGTTTTGAGTTTTGAGTTGCGAAGCTAATTTCAAGGACATCGTGAGCTACGGTAGCTCGAGAGCTCCTATCATGCGTGCTTGACTAGTGTATCGAGTCTCGAGTTGTCGCACAAAAGCACTGACCGTAGCATCTAAGCTAGAACAGTCAATTTTATCTTGGCTATTTCAACGCAGGCAATTTGATCACATTGTCATCTTACGGTAGCTGCTTGCGTGTCTTCTCACTGAGGCCAAAAAGCGCATGCTTGACTACTAGAAAGAGATAGAAGCTGCCACACTCTTAAGGATAACTGCAATTGAGCTTCTCCAATATACATCCCGAAATCAATGAGGCGGCGCCGTCGAACACGAGATACCTCACCTACAGTTCAACCTTCAGACACTACTTTGCCCATTCACCCACGCCAACGGGAACGGGAACGATTGCAGCGCTCGCAAAGCAAGCGCGAAGGAACGACAATGACCAAAGTCGAGATTGTCGAAGATACTGCAAGGTCAGATAGTGCTGCATCCGCATCAGACGACGCCTTAGATGAAGGTGCTGTGGAGGCCAAAACAGACCACGAGCGCGCTGATGGATCCCAGCATTGGAGCCCCCAGGTGTGGGACTGCGCAGTCAATGGCAACCTTCAAGGCCTCCTCGTGCTCGCAGCCCGGGGACAATTGGTTGATGTGCCCCACCCAACCACCGGCATTACCCCCCTCTGGGCAGCCGCTGAAAGTGGGCACTCAGCTGTGGTCCAGTTCCTCTTGGAGACCATGGGAGTTCGCGTGAACACGCGTGCCGTTGACGGCAGCACTCCACTGTTTGCAGCAGCTTCTATGGGCCACGCTGCGGTGGTGGCAGCTCTTCTGGACGAAGCCAGCGTGGACGTCGACTTGCCACGCGTTGCAGACCTTGCCACCCCTCTGTACGTGGCCTGCCAGCGCGGCTTCGTGGACGTCGCACAGCTGCTGCTCGAGTGCGGCGCCAACCCCAACGTGCAGCGGCGCGGGGGCTACTCGTGCCTATGGACGGCGTGCAATCGGGGGCATGGCGCCCTGGTTGAAGTGCTCGTTGGCAGAGCAGTGAACCTTGCTAGCGGTGATGACGATCACGACATGATTCCCGACTTTGCGTTAGCCAATGAGGCGGGAGTGCGACCTGCCACCGCCGCGAAGCGCGCAGGCTATCCTCAGCTCGCTGCATTGGTAGAGCGCACTGCGAAGCACCAAGCAGAGACTGCGAAACGAGCCAAACTCGACGCTAAAGCTCAAGAGGCAGCAAAAACACCAGCAGCGATAGCGTCAGCTGAAACGTCAATGACCGGCACTGCTGGTAACAAAGAAGAGGAACGACCAAAGCCGCCGCCATCTCCGATGTCACCTAGTCGGAAGAAGGCCAGCGTAACTCGAAAAGATAGCCCTAGTGGGATTGATGAAGGCATTGGCAGTGCTAACCAAAGTGGCGTTGACAAATCGATGACCACAGCCGAAGCTGTACTCAATGCTAAGAGCCCTGACACTTCTCGAACCAGCGCCTCGTTAGAATCCATCAGCAGCACTTGCAGCACTAGCACTAGCACTAGCAGCAGCAGTAGCAGTGTTAGTGTTAGTGCAGCTGTAGACCAAGCAAGCAAAGACAACAACAACAACAATGATGATGACGGTGATGACAACGACGAGGAAGGCCTTCCCATAGGCCAACTCATTGAGTCGCCTGAGGAGGCAGTAGCTGCGACAGTGCCCGCCACCACGCTGCGGCTTAGGCCTGAGGACAGCATTTTCGTGTACTCCAAGCAGGAAGAGCGCAGCTGGGAGTGGGAATGGTACATTCGCCAGAGCCGCCTCTTCACCCACGACATCTGTCGCTGCGCTCGAGATGGCAACGAAGACGACGACGACGACACCAGTGGCAGTAGCGCGCAGTCGTCGTCTCGCAAGCCTCCTCCTCCTATTGCCGACGGTAGCAGCAGCATCCACCCGTGCAAGTGGTGGCGCTTGCAACCGAAACTCTTTGAGCTGGAGCCTTGCGTGGTCTCCACCGCCCTCTTCGAGCAGGTCGCTCAGCTTCATCGTCTCGCGGCCGAACGACAAGGCCTCTTTGCATCCGCAGCCAGCAGTAGCGCTGACAAGAAGAAGATGAAGAACAGCGGCGGCCTCCGAATCACCCAGTGCCTCTTCACCGAATCGCGTGGAGCGTCAGCTGGGTCTCTGCGGTGCCACACGCTTGAGCTTCGCATTGCCGCGCCTCGCCCCAAACGAGCTAAACAGGCTCGGCTCGCGTTCACTGACCCTCGGCTCGTGCGACGTGACGAAGTGGTGCTCTTGCTGGGCTTGCCGCTGCGGTTCCCGGCCGACACCCGAGTGCGCGTCCACTGCATGCAAAACCGCGAGCGAATCCCGCCGCAAGTGCTGGCTACTCCTGCACTGTCATCTCCTCGCGCAGGTGGCAGTGATGCTCTTGTCACGTCGTCAACACCACAAGAGGAGGAAGAAGTGTTACCTGGAGCCCTTTTGCCTTTGACAAGCTTATCCCATGGGTGGCCTCCTCACTTTTCCTTGGCAAGCTTCACCGGCGACTTCTTGCAGCGCATTGAAGCTTTGAGTGCTGAAGGAGATCCGAATTGCGGCCTGCTACCAGTGCCTCCGTACCGCTTGTACACGGAGGCCGCGGACGCCATCCTCGAGCGAAACAGTGCGTCATCCTTGTTTGAATCAAAATTTAACAGACATGTGATCGTTTGTGGGTGTCTACTTATATGCGCAGCCCCCTTTGTCCTCATCCTTACCATGCGCTATGGTGTACATTCGAGCTCTTACTTACACCCCTTTATGATCTTTGTGTTGCCTGTATTCACATCTTCCCCAGTCATCGCATCTGAGGCTGCTGAGGCTGCGCGCAAAGCGAAACACGACGCTCCTCTGACACCGGAAGCAAAGAAGGCGCGGTGGTTGGTGTTTTTTGGTGTTCTCGTCCAAGTCGGCGCAGTCTTTTTGCTCCTTTATCTCAAGCAGCATGGTATCTAAGTGTGGGAGACCAAGGGGGCGCCAGCACACACGGCACACGGCACACGGCACTAATCATAATCTTCAGGGCTGTGGAGCTGTCGAAATGCGCTTTGAATCGTCGAATTAAGGGATGTGGGCTATGTGCTGGCGATTCGTGAGAGCCACGGTGCTCGAATTTTATCAAATTTTTTTAAATGCTCGTGTCGCCATAGCCCACTGCTCTGCATCTCTGCATGGCCGTCGTATTTCTAGCTCGGATTTGCTACCACCTAGCGGACTTGTTTTCAAGGGGCTTCATCTGCCATATATTTTCCCAATTGGGCTTTATTGAGTATTGAGAACCACTGGCCATTTCGCTCTTCGGGGTAAGTTTTAGTAAATTAAAGTGTCATACTTAAGCTTGCGGTTACACTGCTCTATATCTGTAGTATAGGTATAAATTAAACCACTACAGTCACTACAACTAAAACTTGTGTATGATCTATATGTATTTATTTGAAGTTCGGATACGGGATACGCCAGTGTGTCGTGTGTCGCTTAAACTCTTAAAGCGTCAAATTATTAATGGTTAGACGGGACTCCGACTTACGACTTATACTTCACACCCCAGTGCTATGTGCTATGGAGGTGAGTATTAATACTGAATTTCATCTAAGCACCATGCAGTGCCGTGGCACAACTGCAAAGGTTCAAGCATTCGGAGAGATAACGACTTAATAAGGGACAAGGGGAGCTCATACAAACTCTGAATCACGATAGATTGCCATACCTAGCGATCTCTCGACGCCTTTTCGTCGGCCGCTTTCTTGGCTCGCTTTTGAGCGGCGCTCAAGGCCTTCGGAGCTCCGCCTGCCACCACATGCCATCGCTCCTTCAAGTCCGCCAAAGTAAACGTCGTACTAGAAATGGATGCAGGCGCGTCGAGAGCAGGGGCAGGAGGCGAGCTGGCCGCGGTGCTGTCTTCCTCGTCCATGGAGCTCACAACGTCTTCACCAGCGATTTCACGAAGCACGTTAAGCACGCACATGTCAGTGCTTTTGAGGGCGAAATCGATGTACTTGGCGAGGCCAATTGCGAGCTGCTCGGCGTCCACTTCTTTGGCTTTCTTTCCGTCTAACAAGCCGCGAAACAGCACTTCCGGGCTCATGTACACGATTGACCGCAGTCCTTCAGCGACAGACTCCTTCAACTCTGCCGTGCTTACAACACGTTGAAACGCCTCAGTGCCAGCCATCTCTTCTCCACCGCTTTGGTTGCTCGCCATCGTCGTCCTGTCCCCCTGTAAGCGGGCCAGCCGCTCGCGCTCTTTCTTTTCGCGCGCGCTTCTCTGAGCAGCTGTTCGCGCTGCATTGGCGGCCGCAAGCTCAGAGGTTGACATTGACCCTGTCTTACGAGCTGGACCTGCAGTTGTAGCGGCAGCTTGTGGTGGCACTATAACTTTTTCGTCCTGCCTCTCTTCTAAGACATCGTCGGCATCTGCTACCTCCACGACATCTAAAATTAAGGGTTGAGCTGTGGCACTAGTCTTAGACAACTCGCCACTTTTGTCACCACTGAGAGAAGAGGTCTTAGCGGAGGCATAGAGTGGCATCGACGCTATAGGAGAGCTGTTGTGAGTCTTCGGTTGTTGTTTCGGTTTATGAGCTCGAAGCCGCTCCAGGGACTCAGCTGCTCTCGGGTTGCCATCAGCAGCTGCCTGTATCGAGGGAGAGGAAAGAGGGGAGCCGTAAAGGGCATTGAATAAAAGGCTTTAAAAGAAACACTTAATTCACACATGCGGTCGGCACAATCAGTTTAAAAAAGAAGCTGAATCCCTCACTTGCTTACAAACACACAAGGCCACCGTCGCCTTTCCTCCTTAAGAATACCTTGGCATAGAGCTGTAGCGCGCGGTGCACGTCCTTGGCCACACCGGCTCCGCCGATCTCGAGCAAGTTCGCAAGCAGCAAGTCCGCAGTGACGTCGCCTAAGCCACCCCACGAGCCCGCTTCTTCCAGAAGGCGCACGGCGGTGTCCCCACTGCGAGGCACGCAACGGCCCTCGAGGTACATGCACGCTAAGTTCACCAGGGCGTCAGCGCTGCCCGAGGTCGCTGCCTTCTGCCACAGCCGCACCGCTTCGTCGTAGTTCGGCTCGTCGCAGCCGGTGCCGCGGCTGGTATAGTGCGCGGTGCCCAGCGAGACCTGGCTTGGGGCATAGTTCTGCGCCGCGGCCTTGCTCCACCAATGCACGGCCATGGCGGCAGCGCTGCTGCTTCCCTCGTCCTCGGGAGAGCCGGAAGGAGCCAACCCTTTGTGGTAAGCCACGCCCACCGTGTGCTGTGCTGCAGCGTCTCCACCCTCTGCGAGCTTCAGGGCAGCAGCAAAATTAGCGTCGCTGCTTGGTTGCGTTGGCAGCAAGATTCCGCCCCAGCTGCTACGCCGGCCGCTGCTCTTGCTAGCCTTCGCCTTCTTCCTTCGTACTTCCTTCGAAGTCAGTGACGACGCTCCGACTTCACAACAAATAACAACTTCTCGATCTGCGTTGTTTATACGATTTGAATATTTTTGTGAATTCAAGGTCCGGAAAAGAATAAAAGCTTTAGATGAAAACAGGATTGCGCACCTCCACGATCCCGGCACTCCGTTAGAGCGGCTTTCAAATCGGCAATGCTGAACACGTCGATCCCACCGACAGACGAGACACGGTCCCCCGGCACCACGCCGCCGGCATCAGCAAACGACCGTCTTTCAACCTTGGTGATGAGCAGAGTCTTGTCTTTGGCCTAAGTAACGTGCAGCGTGGGTTAGATGTGTCAGTTTCTTCTCACCCAATAAATAACAACCTTATTGGTGCCCTCGAGCTCAAATTGACTGACCGTAATACCCATAGGCTTGTTCAGGTCCATCACAAATGCATGCACTTCTTCCTCAACTCCCTGCCTATCTGCCATCCCTGAGCCGCTGAAACGCCTTGAGAATGCCTTCAGCATGCTAACTGTGGTGTTATGAGAAAATGATAATCTCGATAGATAATGCCGACTAGACTTGTGTTCGCTAGCTAGAGTCCTATGTACCGCCTGATTACCACCCTCTAAAACTATCAATCCAATTTCCAATGATAGTCACACTTCTCCTTCCAGTGCTCTCTTCATGATGGATTGGGAACGGGGCGCAGGATGGGCGGGCACAACTCTCGAAAACACACGCGTGAACCAACCGCGAACCGCGAACCGTTCACACGTTCTATTCTACAATTCCCTGTATAGAAAGTCAGCTTTTTTGTGCAGAGCAAGCTTTGTATCTTTGTGTCTTATCTCTAACTAACTGAGTAGCTTTAGCTAGCTGGCTGCCAGCTAGCTACGGTAGCCGCAGGCGGGCTACATTTGTTTGCTATTTTTGGTACCTTCTACGTTTTCATATACTACTGCAGCAGACACAAAGCTATCGACTGATTATAGGTTGTAGTTGAGTCGACTACACTTCTCCTCGGGGAGACACGGCCATCAATGACACCGCTTTCTTAAGACGTTCATGATTTGGGCCCTTATGGATTCTAGCAGCTCTTTGCTGCAATGCGTTTAGCGTTTTTCCAGGAACACGCTACTTGTCAGAGGATGGCTTACCGCCAACTTGTCCGTTTCGGGCTGCTCTTGCTAGCTTTCCCAGGAGTAGCAAAGGAGACCATCGATGCTTGCCGACGAGCGTATCCAGAACTTCTGTCGCGGGTGGATCGTGAGCTCGAGCCATGGGCCGCCGAGGGTATATCTCGCGCTCAACTAGATAACCTTTATAGCTGCCCCGGCAATGACGGGCGTCGGCGTTTCGTTGGGTTCTTTGCATCCGTTAGGTCCGGAAAGCTCGGTATAGAACAGGCTAGAAACAGACCTATGAAGAGAAACATGCACCTTACCATGATGCTGCAAAGCGTAGCTGCGTCTTTTGAACTACCGGACGTTGACTTTGTGATGTTGACTGCTGACCACCCAGAACAAGGCTTCAGCAAGATGAGCAAGGTTCCCGTAGATTCCCACTTCAATCGGTCTAGTGCTCCTTTGCTCCTGGCCTATCGCAAGCAGCAAGACAATGGCACCGTAGCTGCGCCAGACTGGACGTTTTGGAGCAGCAAAAGTGGATCAGAGCACTACGCGCCCGTGCTGCCATCCATTGACGAAGCTGCGGCCTTGATACGCGCTGAAGCTGCACTGCATCCGTGGGCAGAACGCGACCCTAGGCTCTTCTTCATGGGCGCAAATGCGCACGGCGACGAGCGTTCGAAAGTTTGGCAGCTCGCGCGAGATGAGCCAGGCTGGGCGTGGGTCGGCGTGTCGAATGTTCAAGCTGCTGGCAGTGCCAAGTACGGGGTTAACTTAGAAAAGACTCGACCAGACCTTTTCTTCAACGAAACTACTTTACCTGAACATTGCAAGTTCAAGTATCTTTTGAATCTTGCTGGTAATGCAGCCTCGAGCCGATTCAAGGTGAGAAATCATGCGCGTCTTCTTCACGCGTGGCTATCAATTGCACTTCATCAGTATCTTGTTGATTTTGTTCTGCGTGTTGTCTTTTTGCGCGCAGTACTTGTTCTTTTGCGGCAGCGTCGTCGTGTCTCCAGTGCGTTCCGGCGGCAACGGTGGCGCAGGTCCAGGCAACGAGTACGAGGAATTCTGGTCCCATCGCGTGAAGCCGGGGGTTCACTATGTTGCCCCACCCACGGTAACCGACTTACCCGCTACGATATTAGAGCTCCGCGCCAACGACGCTGCGGCTCGCACAATAGGCCAAGCAGGCGCTGCTTGGGCCGCCCGTGAGCTCACGAAGCACGCAGCGTGGTGCTACTGGGCGGCGCTGCTGCACAAAATGGCTGAATTGGAACAGCGAGGTGGCGCGCTTCGCCCGCGAGCACCCGAAGATCCTCTGAGCTCCCTTCGCTTCGGTGGACCACAGCCCTCGCAGAACGCTGGCGTATTTTGTGAGTCGTGATCGCAATTGATCGAGTGAAGCGTGAAGGTGTCGGTTACAAATTAATGTCATTCAGAACACAGCGAAGGATCGGTTAAATGTTCTGAGTGTTATCATCAGATCTGGTTAGGAATACGCCCTGATGTATTCAACCGAATCCGGAATTTCCATGGGCGTTGCGTCCGTAGCATGTGCTGTGCCAGTCTTCATCATGCCTTCTATCTTCGATCATCAAGTTAGTTCAGCCACTCCTCTTTAAAGGCTCAATGTCATGGACCTTGATACTGGTACTCTAGTAGCTACATTAACAATCAGTTTATTCGTTGGGCTGGCCACGTTGGGCATTATAGAAGGCTCTAAAGTGTAAAGGGCTTTCTGTCAACTTTGAAGAGTGGCGTGCCATAGCAGAGGACAATGACTTAAGTCTGGTTTCAAAATTATTTCATGAACAGTTTCCACTTAAGAGGGGGGTGGAAGTATTATGCTTTCTGCCTCTGCACACTACCCTCTTTACGATTTTGACTTGCACGCAACGTACGCGCGTACGCTTCTGCCTGCAGCATTGGCTTCTGTGTCATTTGGGTTTGTATTAGTTCGAGTTCGAGTTCAATGGAGATGGCGGACTTACTCGAAGCCTATGCCTCCTTCCGAGACTTGATCCTACAGGGTTCATGGGAGTAAAGATGAACATTGCATTATGCAAGAGGACACTCAGCCCAGTCAGGCTTGTTCTGGAGGCTTCATTAATACGCACTTTTTTGCTATTTGTTGTTATTTCTTTGCAATTGGGGAGTATAATCAAGTCGAGTCGAATCGAATCGAATCGAATCGAATCGAATCTAATCTAATGCAATAAATTCTACTCATTTGACTATTAATTTTTGATGATTTTCAATCGCGTGTTTTCAGGAGCTACATCGAGCTAAGTAAGCTTCCAGACTCTGCGCGTCCAGAGATACAGAGTGCATGTATACAGCAAGTAGTGCAGATCTGTTGATCTGGAAAGACTTGCGGGACGTTACAATCTGCCGTTTGTATTACACCACCGCAGGGTGCGTAACTACGAGCCCATAACCTGTTGATCTGGAAAGACTTGGAAGTGACCAAGTATCGCTTACGAGGTAAAAGCAAAGCATCGCCAACAACAGGAACCCTCCCTGTATAGCTCTGCAGCTCCTAAAGAAGACTGCAAACCCCACTGTTCTCACATCAGCAAGATCTGTACAACTTCGCAGCAACCCCCCCTCCTCTCCCCCGTGCTAAAAGGCACAGTGCTATACTATAGTGTCTTTAGTTCTGTAGCTGCAGCTTGGTAGCTACAGACCTCTAATATAGCAGCAGCGCTCTGGCAGGCTCTGACTGGCTCTGGCATCTGATGTCGCCAATAGGCCTCCGGGATTAAAGCTGATTTTTTTGAAGATCCTTGAGAACAGGAAGCTCAAAAGAAGCTGCTTAACGGACAAGTTTCAGTCAAACGGATGCATAGCGATATAGCGACATCCCTAACTCCCCCTGAGAAAAACATTGAGACGATGCCCTGCTGGGGCAAAAATAGCCCAGAGAATTGCCTCGTGGACCTGGGACGTGACACATGAACGAGCACTCAGTCCCGCCGACTTGTTCGGAGGAAAGGCGCCAGTTGGAGCCTTAATTGGCCTTCTGGAGCGAATTTGCTAGCGCATTTGCAGCTCAAGTGCATTCTTTATGTGCCTCTGTGACT
>Ga0307982_1001128_pt1 | contig 21442 bp, 3 predicted proteins | sample OrgLakmetagen989_FD_201847 | JGI IMG/M metagenome (GOLD analysis project Ga0307982, IMG submission 201847) | Saline water microbial communities from Organic Lake, Antarctica - #989 | ecosystem: Environmental > Aquatic > Non-marine Saline and Alkaline > Saline | place: Antarctica: Organic Lake... | reverse complement strand
GCACCCCCCCTCAACAACAGGTCACAATCTTGTTACGCGCACTCCGCAAGAGCGGTCGCACATCAATATATTATCCACAAGTAAGTAACGCTAGCCCACATTGGTGACGATGCTTTCGACCCCGATTCACCTGAGCAAGCAGACTGCGGAGATAACAACTGTAGCTACACGATCACACAAGGCAATATAGTGCCTCGTGTTCCACCTGGATGGTTTGCAGTTGACTTTGATTCGGGAGTTGTGAGCTTGACTGGTGCAAAGCTGTCGTTTTCAACCATGCCTTCGATCATTGTTCCAGTTGAGGTGACTGACATTGGCGGCAGGACAGGATTGATCACTTTGAATATCACGGTGCTTGACGAAAACGAGCGCTCTGAGGTTCTGTGGGCTTCTTCAGTCGCCCTCAGCGACCCATCGTGCACCCCCGGCCAGACCGTTGTATCTGGCACAGGCTTCCGCATCCTGGACGACGATGCAGGCCAGCTAGTTAAATTGAACATCACATCTGTTCGTGACTCTGTCACACAGCAGTCCCTGGGGACTCCCTTTACCTTTGGCTTTCAAAACTCCGTCGTGCCGACATTCCCTGCTGCAGCTGCTGCCTCAGCAACCCCGATTGAGTTACATTGCACAGCTGACATGCAAGAAGGAACATACATCGTCAATGTGACAGTAGCTGATGCAATTTTCCCGTTGGACTCTGCCCTCCAGGTATTTCTGAGCTTCACTGTGCATGTGCGAGACACCAACCAACAACCAACCCTGCCAGGCGTCATAGAGTGCACTGTGAACCAGGTAGACGCAGCGGGGACGCAGTTATGCACAGCTACAGCAGTGGACGTGGACCCACTCCAGTCCTTATCCTTTTGGCTGGGTGGTGTCGGCGACTCGATTTTTGAGTTGCGACAAGTGTGTGAGCCTTGGGGCACATCTGTCCAGAGCGCAGCTTCAGCTGTCAGCCTCGGTGAACTTAGCATGCGAGCTGGATGTGCCAGTGGCGAGCATGTCCGGTCAGCCACTTTGCACTTGGGGCCTGCTGCCCGCCTGGATTTCCAAGGATTGCTGCAGGCAACTGGGGGACCTTGGTTCACTGTGCAGGCATTTGTCGTAGATTCACAGGTTCTGACTGACTATGAAATCCAACAATACGACGACTCGATGGAACTCAGCGCATTTGCAGTTCCATTCCTGTTCAATGTCACTGTGGATGTAGAGCCGGTGGCAACTGTGACGTCCATGACAGGTGCTGAGTCTGGCCTTCTCACCCAGGGTGGCACTCCTATCGCCATAACGGGTGAGAATCTCCCACTCTCAGCCACGGTGCCTGCAAATCTGACAGTGCATCCGGTGGCAGCAATAACATTCTCCACGCGCCCAGCGTTAGGAGGGGAGGCTATGCAGTACACAGCAGTCTGCCGTGTGATGTCTCCCCGCACCAGTTTGCTGTGTCACGCCCCCGAGGGATATGGCTTGGGCGAGAATGCAACACTGCAGCTGTATGGTGGACAGGTGTCCATTCCTCTCCCAAGGGCGTTGAACTACTCCGAGCCTGTCGTTTACAAGCTGAAGGGCCCCGGCACCCTGGAAGCAGATACTCAGGGGGGGCAACTTGTGAATATTGAAGGCAGCAATTTGGGTGACAGTAAAGCAGCGATTACCTCCATCCAAGTCAGGCAGATTTCTGCTCTCTCGCAGTTTGCTGGGGTGGACTTGGATGACTGCACCATGCTGGAGGCACACCGCCAGCTGCAGTGCAGAACACCGGCCGGCACTGGTGCTGAGCTGGCATGGTTCATCACCAGCCGCGGTGTCACTTCGCGCACACCAACAACCGGCTACGCACTCCCGCGGATCAACACTGCAACAGTTATTTCTCGGGATGACCGTTCAGAAGTTGACGGAATGGACACGGCTGGTACTTCGACTCTCATCATTTTGACCGGCGACGGCTTCGGCACATCCACGAATGACATTGATTTCATGCGGTATGGTCCTCCTGACAGCTCTGAAGTGGAGATTGAGAACCCGAGGAGCAGCTCCTGCGTGGTGCTACCGGCTGAATCTGGAACACTGGAGTGCTCTGTTTTGGAGGGCACAGGCTCGGGTTTGCGTCTGCAAGTGAGTGTGGGAGGTCGGGAATCCGAAATCACTGGCAGTGATGTTATTGTGTCCTACGGTGTGCCTATTGTGATTGGAGCTGCTGGTGCTGGACAACCAGTGCTGCCACTTCTGAGCACAGCATCCCAGGACCAAGTGGCAATTTACGGGCAGAACTTCGGCTCAGGTGTCCCGACGAGTCTGGAGTTTTCTATTGGTTCAGAAACAAGCCCCTTGATCTTTCGCAATACAGATGCCACCCTGGTGGCTGCTCATACTCGCATGGACCTACGGGTTCCCGGCGGAAATGGCCTAGATTTGCGTGTTCAGGCTACTGTTGCCGGTGTTGCCGGGAGCGTGGCTCGCATGGATTTCGCCCCACCTGAGATTCATACAATCACCGTGCAAAATGGCTCTGCGATTACCAGTGCCATGACGCTGCTAATATCTGGAAAGAACTTCGGTTCGTGCTGTTTCAACGGAAATCCTGCATCGGTCTGCGCCTGTGCTGAGACAGGCAGCTCTGCGACGCGTGTGCGTATAGGTGGGGTCGGACATCCCACTGATACCAATGTGCGTACCTGCCACGTGCTGGCCATCGATTCCACTGATACAGCTCTCACCTGTGAGCTGAGAAACACGCCCGTTGAGTGGTTCGTGTCGGCAAGCCCAATCCAGATAACTGTTGCAGGTCAGACTGTCAATGATGCGTTCCTGTACGAGCAATTTTTCGACAACATAGTGCTGGAAGCTGTTGAAGTCGTCTCAACATTGACAACAAGCAGCGGTGGCCAAGTGCTGCTTAAAGGCCGCGGCTTCCGAGATTTGCCTGGGTACGTAGAGACCTTCCAGGGGCAGCTGAGCGGCTCATCCCAAATTGACAACTTGGACTGGCAAATCGTACCGAGTTCACGAGTGGACGAATGGGGCGACAGCCTCATCCGTTTGCGCATGTTGCCAGCACAAGGCCGCATCTTTGTTCGCGTGCGGACTCCCGGGACAGCCTCGTCAGTGACGTCATCGCTGTCGCTGGCATACAGTCCTCCAGTGATTTTGAGCATGGATGGGGTCGACCGACAGTTTACAAGCGAAGGTAGTTGGAACCAATTTACTTCGAGCGTTGGTGATGTCGGGAATCGGCTGGTGCTGCTCGGCTCTAACTTTGGCTCCCCGATCTTGCTTCCGCTCGCCCGGTGGCCTGCCTCTCAGCGGGATGAGGAACGACGCAACCGAGGCACTTATGTGAGCTGCCAGCCATCGTTGGTGGCGTGCGTGATCAATGCCACGCATGTGCTTGAGAACAGGGTGGTGGTGGGCGGGGCACAGTGCGCCATTGTTTTCTGGTACTCTCAGGCCTCTGAGGGCGTCGTGGCTATGGACATGAATTGGTATGCACCCATACCTCGCGTTCGGGACTCCCTTCCCGTACGCCGCGCGCACGGTCCGGGCTCCAGCGCAAGGCGGTGTGCTCCCACCTACATGAAACGGAAACAAACCGCGCCTTCCGCGGAAAAAAAGAACGACTAAAAACAAAAACAAAAAAAAAGAAAAGGCCTGCTTCGCAGCTAGACCGGCTTCTTTAGATCTGCAACGGCCCTGCCGTGCCCGATCTCTACAAGCTCCCTTCATTTAGACGCCCCCCTCGCCGGCCTTGCGAGTACCCATGTTCTCCTCTGCAAGCTCCAGAGAACGTATAAAACGACACTCGAATCGAGTGCCTTCCTCCACAAGGTATCGGGCAGCACAGTGTGACAGTGTTCATACACCGCAGAACAGTGCAAGAGGGCAGCACTGAGGTGCAGTTTGAATCGGCATTTGCTCCAAGCAGATTTGTGTATCGCGATCCTGATATTCGGCGTCTTGTACATGTTGCCCCTGATAGACCATACATTCTGCCATTCGAGACCCACTCTGCCACGCAAGGGGGGGACACTGTTAATATCGTGGGGGGGTCATTTGGCTCTCCGGATGTCGCGCGGGGGCAGCTGCAGGTCGTTTTGGGAGAGACTGTGCTGGCACCGGATGACATTTTGGTGCATTCTCACAGCTTGATTACATTTCTTAGCCCCTCAGGCACTGGTCAAAGCATTAGCTTCAGGGTTGTGTTGAATGGGGTGTCATCCCCTGAAGCCCTCTTCTCGTACGATCCGCCGGTCGTTGCTTCAATTGAGCTTGAGGATTTTTCGCCACAAGATTCAGAAGTGGCGCAGGGCCTTGCAATGCTGCGAGCGCTACAAGGCACGTTCCCGTCCACAGTATCGCCAGAGTTCGGGGTGGGAACATCTCCCAAGGCGCTCATTGTTGCCGTGGGTGTCTCTTCTGCGGGTGTCTCCGTAGTGCAGCCACTCGACCGCGCTAATGATTTTGGCGTTGCCGTGGTTGATGGGACGCTCCCTGTGAACGCAAGGCTCAGCACAGTCACCATCCGCGGGTGGAACTTTGGTGAAAATGAGCCGTTGATCGAAAATATTCGGTTTGGGGCCACAAAGTGCCTGCCCGGCCCTGGCCGTCGCACAGTTTGGACCTCTAATACTGTTTTGAGGTGTCGAATTGAGAACCAGGCAGTTGGCGATAGGGGCCTCTCAGTGACAATCGGTGCATACGAAACACAGTACTGGTCTTCAAACAATTCACACACTGTGTTTGCGTGCGGTCCGGGCTTTTTCGGCGCAATAGCGGGCACTGACCAGTGCCAGCCCTGCCCTCTGTGTGGCACACCAGAGTGTTTGGGCCAAATCTCCACGAGCTGCGATGGCGGGACGCTGGCACCGGAGGCGCAACCGGGCTTTTTCCGCATTGACTTGACACAGCCGCTTGAGCAATCATGGGCCCACATCTCCAGTGTGTCAACTGAGGATGTATTGAACCAGCTGCGAGATGCGACTGAGTTTGTGCGGGATGGCGCGTCCAACCTACTGGGGGAAGTCCCCACGCAACAGTTTCCTGACATGTTTGGCATGCCGACCTTTGCGGGCTCCGCTGCCCCCAGACGGCTGGAGACCCTGTTGCCTGCACCAGTGGATGCTGCTAGCCCAAACTTCACGTCAGCCCAGCGATACTTGATCACCCCATGCCTCCCTGCCACAGCGTGTGTGGGGGAAAATCGATGCCGGGCAGGCCACGAAGGGTTTGCCTGCCAGCGCTGCTCGCCAGATTTCTACCGGGTCACTGGCCAGGATGGCGATTGCTTGAAATGCCCAGATGACACCACCGGCACAATCATCATTGCTGTTGTAGGCGTGTTGGTAATTCCTGTTCTTGGAGCGGCAGGCTACATCATGCTGCACGCTCCCTCAACTGTCGGCATCGCGCTATCCGTACAGACCTTGCAGCTGCTGCGGCAAGCGGTGAAGTTGAACATGCCTTGGTCCAGTGCATCTGAGGATGTCGCTTCGGTGGGTGCCTTGACACAAATTGACTTCTCTCTCTCTCCCCCCGAGTGTGGCCTCGATGACTGGGACTTCATTTCGAACTGGTATGCTTACCAGGCAGTACCGGCTCTGTTGACCGCCGGCTGCATAGCTGTGTACGTCTTCGGCAGCATTTTCATCTCAATTCGTGAGCGCACGTGCTCGCTCACAGGAGACGCCTTGAAAGTATCTCTGTCACTGTGGATCACACTGTTGAACCTGCTTTTCGTCGGCCTTGTGTCGTCTGCGCTGGAGGTGTTCAGCTGCCGTGATTTGGGGGGCAAACAAGTGCTGAGCGCTGACGTCGGCATTGATTGCTTCGGGGAGCGCTACGAGTCCCTGCTTGGCTGGGCAGCCATCTCCTTGTTTGTGTACGGAATGGGCATCACTGCATTCTTCGCGCTGGTGCTAACGGCGTGCCGCAAACGAGTCAAGCATAACATCAAGCTCATGACATCTGGGGTGCATTACAAGATTTACCAGATGAATTCTGCTGAACTGGCTAAATTGCCCCCCAAGCAGCGGACTGAACGAACTCGGAACACACTCGTGCACGACTTGTTCGGCGGCCTGTACCTCCCGTACACTGCCTCAGCATTCGGATGGGCGGTTCTTACCCTGATGCACAAATTCGCCGTGACATCGGCCGCGACTGTGTACCGTGCCCAGCCCACTCTTTCGTCTCTACTGCTGGGGCTGGAGCTGTCCATGTTCATGCTCCTTGGAGGCTTGATCCTGCCATTCCGCCAGTCCAGCCTCACGCTGTCTTTCCCTGAGGCTGTGCGGTCGGGGGCCTTTGGACGCTCCGTGGCATATGCCCAGGAACGAAAGATTCGCGCTGCAGTGGCTACCCTCAGTGCCCAGCTAGTTGACATGGCCCGCCGTGTGATGAAAGACACCCCCTCGCTGCGCCCCGTGATGCGAGCAGGGGGGGGGGTAGGGGCCCCTGAGCTTCCTGCCCATCTGCGGAATTTGCCGTTGAGATCAGCTGCAGGCACCTCATCCACCTCCCAACTGGCAGGCTTCAGCCGCCAGGGCAGCATGCGTATCGGCCCAGGGCGCAGCACAGGCATGCAGCAGATGCTTATGGCGGGAGCCAGCCAACGACAGCTGGGCCTGTCCAGCCGGGGAGATGACGTGAACAACGCCGGGGAGCACAATGCGCATGCAGGCAGCAGCTCCTTCTCCCAGGATGACTGGGCGGAGGGCAAGGCCCGCTTCAGCAACCCCATGCTACGGCGCACGGGGGCAGCTTCTGGCCCAAAGGCGGCTGCGACCGCCAACACGAACACAGGAAGCGCCAAGAACCTGGAACACTTCAAGTCTGGCAGCGGCAGCGCTCGGCGTGCTCCCAAGAAGTACACCGCTGGGGCAGCCATGTTCGCACCAAGCAAGCCCCAGCGGCGGTCCACAGCTCGCCAGGGGGTGGCATCCACTGCACGGCTGCTGGGCAGTGCTCGTTGCGCAGGGGGGGGCAGCGGCTCCTACGATGGCTCACAAGACAGCAGCACCTATGCCATGTCTAACCGAGAGTCCTTGGCCCAGAACCCAGCAGTGGTACTGCCAAGCTCATCGGATTTAGTGGGGAAGGATGCTTCCATGAATGTTCTGCGACTGAACGGACTGCGCACAATGGTCGCCGCCTCCAACGTCTTGCAGGTGCAGCGTGCCAGTCGCACGACCAAGGGTCGCAGACGGCGTACTGCCGGTCGCAGACCCAGCCTTTTGGCAGCCACGCCCAATGTGGGCGAGGGCCTGGGTCTGCTCCGCAGTACGGGTGGAGGGGGGCGCCTGCATGCTTCGTCTAGCCCATATAACCTCCAGAAAGCCTTGGGGGACATTGACATGGAACTAGGCATGACGCAGACTGATTCACAGTTGGCAGCTGCTGAAGAGGGGCCCCCTTCTTTCAGCAAGGGGGTGTCCTTGGATGACAGCCAGCTCCGTGCAGGCCAAGCACGTGGGGGTTCGACTAGTGCGCGTTTGAACGCGTTGCGTGTTCTGGAACATGGTCCACATGGAACAAAGGGGTCAGGCCAGGTCGTCGTCAGGGAGCGTCACGCGAGCAAGAAGCATGCTGATGCCCGTAAGTACGGGGGCATGCGAGCAGGGAACTTCAACCGGGAACACACTGATACTTCGTCTGACTCCGAAGCAGGGGGCTTGTTTGGTGAAGGAAGCTCATCTGGCAGCTCATCAGAGGGCTCCGTCCAAGCTCACGGGCTATTCGGCGACCTGTCTGGCGACAGCTCAGACGCGGGCAGCTCCTCGTCACATGACGACATGCTCGGCATGTCACGGGCGCGTGTGTTGCAGGCAGCACCTAAGTCTGGAGTGGGACACGTCAGGGAGATGTCCTCGGCATCTGATGAAATGGGATCGCTGTTCGGAAGTGCAGGCTCTGCTTCCGATGACAGTTCCGACGGAACTAATTCGCCAACACAGCCCCCTCTCGGCGAGCACCTGGGGGGTGGGCGTCTTCGCCGTGTTGAGTCCGTAGTACTACCGCTGCCTGTGTTTGAGACGGCTCCTGTGTCCAGGCGGAACAGAGGAGGCGTTTCTTCGGAAGTGTCCCGGGCACAGCGCCTGGAAAGAGCCGAGAATATTGCTTCAGCGCATGAGGATGCAGCAGGGGCTGGCGAAGAAGCTAGAAGCACTGATGCAGGCAGTGTTGCTCGGCTGTCAAGAGCAGCCTCTGTGATATCGTCCTCTGGTACGGAACACCAGAGCAGAGACACATCTCTCGTTGTTCCGCCTTCCCCTGGTTCCGCAGGGCACTTCTCCAGGTTGACTCGTGCAGCAGTGGTTGTGTCCGCCCAGCATGGCGTCAACCAGAACACTCCTGCAATCGAGAACACCCATGTATCTCGTCTGAGCAGAGCTGCCATGGTTGCACAAGCCGCTGATGTCACCACTGGCATGGACACAAGTGTAGAGCACGCAGGTCAGATGGCCCGCCAATCTCGAGCAGCTTCCGTCGTGGCTGGCCACAGGCTGGCTGGGCCCCAAGATACAGAAAGTGCAGTTGTAGCAAATCCACTGAAGGACTCAGTGGATCGCAGGCAGCAACGCGTCGAGTCCGTCCAACTTTCAGTTGGTGGCTCTGGTGACTCGGAACACAGTGCCCTGCGAGCCGGTACCTTCAACCTCAGCGACTTGCAAGGTGTTGATGACGCTGCGCTGCCCAGTGACGGCACAGCCGGGGCGCGTCTAGTGCAACGCTCAGCCTACGCCACGCTGCCCAATGGTGTGGTTGTGCGCAGTCCGCTGCGAGACGGTCCTCGGCGCCGCAGTAGTGCAGCGCCGCTGGGCGGCGGGGAGTCAGGCACAGCTGACGGGCAGGACGACACAGGCGATGCAGTGCCCGTCGTACTCGACACGAATAGCGTGGAGGGGGGGGGTCAAGGCGGTGAAGGGGGGGCGGTGCGTGTGAAAAACCCATTGATGCGCCATCTTGGTGGTAGTCCCAAGCACGGCTACTTTGATGCAGACAACTCGGAGGCTCCACTCATGCTTGACGGTACAGAGTCAGTGGCATCTTTCGACGACGTTTTAAATGCCACAGCAGAGCCCACAGAGCTGCATAAAGCCTCGGCTCAAGAATCAAGCACGGGAGAAGCAGCCACACTTGCGGTTGCTTCAAGCAGCGAAGATACAGACTCACAGCCCAGAAGCACCCCACGGGTGCAACCCACGCCCGACTGCAAAGCTGCCCCTGTTGGAGCCAAGAACAGCACCAAGAACAGCACCAAGAACATCTCTACAACAGCGGTTGTCCCCCGCGGCAGTATGGTGTTCAGCGCAAACCCCCTGCTGGCTGGGCCTAGCGCCCAGGCCCGTCTTCGGCACGGCCCCCACCATGAAAATTCAACGCGGCAAGCCGGTGGTGCCTCGGCGTGGGGGGGGGTCGCAACAGACACCCCCTTTGACCTAGATGCGCCCGAACGCGAATTGGAGCGACAAGACGAAGATATTGACTGGGACACGCTGCCTGTTACAGCTATTCCCTCCAAGGCGCTGTTCGTCGCTGCGTTCCTACTTGAAGAGAAGCGCGACTTGACGTGGCCCACGGAGGTCTTGCGGCGCCTGGGCATGACCAAACACGACCGAGCGGAGCTCAACGCACAGGCTGCACACAGCTGGAGGTCGCTGCTCAAGTGCCCTTGCCTCCGTGGCCTCTCCTGCCGCAGAGCGCCTGCCCACGCGGACAAGCCGGGGGGGGGTGAGGCAACTAACCCTCTCAACGCAGCCCTGCATGGAGGCGGCGGCGGTAACCCAATGCAGCGCAGCTCCAGCAGCACTGCAGACAAAGCTGCACCAGAGCCAGCTGTGGAAGCTCTGACAGTGGCTGACGAGAGCCTTGGGCGCGCGTGTTGCTCGCTGTGGTCGGTGCTGGGTCTCACGTTGCTGCGGAACATGATTTTTCTGTCATTGAACTACAACCTTCTTGGAACACTGTTGAACGTGTTTTTGTTCATTGCTGTGCAAGGTGCCCTCATATCCGCCTCGAACACGAACAGTTTGCCTGTGGAGCTGGTTGCTGCAGCACTGCTTGCTGCAGCTGCAGGCTGCACCGTACTCGTGGAAGTTGTGCAGGCAGTCATGTACACGTGGTGGCACCAAATGGCGCTCAAGGTGTACTGTCCTGACGAGCAGTTGACCAATTTGGCACGCAAGTATGTGCAAAGCACGCAGGTGAAGATGCAGGCTGGGCTGCGGACCCTGCAGCGAGCTGGTCGCAGAGCGAGCGGCATGGGAGGGCCGCCGCCATCTGGACCGCGCCCCAATCAGCGCCCCGCAAGCAGCAAGAACCCACTCAGCACTGTGGCAGAGGCTCCCAAATCTGAGCATAGTGTGCATAGTGTTTAGAAGAATTGGTAGCTAGTTGAAATACATGTGGACACACACCAAGACAACACTAGTATCTGACTAGTGACTACTGAGAGACAGCCCCGCCCCACCCACTGTTGAGACTGCCTTGGGCCGGAGGTTCCGCTGAGCCTACACAAGCGCATACTGGAGACGAGACATATGAACACATATTGTGAAATTTTCTGCGTGAAGCTAATGCTGTGATGCGGCAGGCGCCGCGGCGCCGCCTCCACCCGCCATACCAATGGATGCTCGCCTCACTCGAGCCAGCACAGACGCCCCCGCCTGTCCTGTGAGGGTCAAACGTCTGACGCCCGTGCGTGCAGCTGCTCTTGCCTTCTGGCTGTGCACCTGGGCTCTGGCTGCGACAGCTGCCACACGATTTTGGGCGGAAACTGACACGGACCGAGCAGTACGTGAGATCACTTGAGTCAACACCTTGTCGCTGCGGTACAGTCGAAGTGCGGCGTGGTGCCAGATGGCATATGTGACAGCTTGAAAGACTTCCACGGCGACTGTCAAAGTAGATAAGAACAGCAGCAGGATGGCTGCGAGCAATTCTAGCGGCACTTTGGCCACGCCAGCCTCCTCTGATTCGGCGCTCACAAGGGAGCCCTGCACCGCCACGAACAGACACAGACTCATCACCACTGCAAGTGTGTTGTAGTCCACAGACAGACGCAGGAGGAATCTCAGGGCTAACTTTAGAACAGTCTCCCAGTACAAAGAACACGCAGCAGGAACATCTGGCAAGTCCTGCTCCGGTGCTAGAACCCTTGCGGCTATGCTTCGGCGGCGAGCGTTGCTCCCAGGGGACGAGCACACACCGGTGGCTCTCTGCAGTGGGTTCACTGACACCGATATCGAGTTGCCGCCTGGACGCCGGGGGCGGGAGGGCTGTTGGAGTCGGCGGCATGGGAGCTTACTCATGCACGCTGCCCCACACGTCACAATCAGATGCGTGAAATCGCTCTTCACTGTCCCCTTGTAGAGTGTGTCAGCCTGTAGCCAACGCAAGAAGCGCGTGGGCCAAGTGTTGTCCTCCTTGTCCTCCTGCATGTACGCTGCAAGCGTCAGCGCAGGCAGCGGCACCATCTCCTTGGGCAGGGTTGCCCACTCCACAGTCACGTCGCCGTGCACAACCAGCGTGGGTTGCCGCCGATCCAGCTTGTACACCCCTGGAGCCTTGGCATACTCGTGTTGAACTGCCGGCTTGGCTGCTTTCATGCCGCCCGCACCAGCCGCAGAAAGGCATGTAGTGGTTGCGGTGCCCGCACCACGCTGGCTGTGAATGGGATTCGAATGCACGACAATGTGTGATGCCGAGCTACGGCGTTGCCCCGCTCGAGATTGTGGCATGTCGGCCGCAGCTGCAGATTGCACTTTCCCTCTTCCCACCGGGGCGTCGCCCTGTGCAGGGGGGGGCAGCAAGTCCCGCTTGCTACCAGGGGGGGGCTTGGGGGGGGTCATTTGCTTCCCAGCCACCCGCAGAGAGGGGGGAGGTGGTCTCTTTTTCTTCAGTGGCGCGTCCTGATCAGTGCAATTGTCGTGCTCAGTTGAGGCCGGCGCCATCGATTTAAGGGGATTAGAGATCATCACGCCCCCCTCCTCGGCAAACCCCGCCCCTGTAGCGGTGGACTGTGACCCTGGCTGTGGGTCACTCCGGGCCTTCTGTTGCGACTTTGCTCTGGCCAGGGCTTGTAAGATGCGACTGCGGGCCTCTGGTGACGTAGTCACGCTGGGCTTGCGGCCTGCGCGGAGGGGTGAAGTGCACATCGGGGAGCCGCCCTGCGGATTAGAGGATGAGAAGGCAGCCAGGGTGGCAGTAATGTGTTTAATGCCCGTGCCGACCTCTCTAGCCTTGGCTTCAAACACATTCACGCGCTTGGGCGACGTGGCATCTGCTTTGGGCGTTGCTGGTGTGCCCGGGGCAGCACCTGGACTGGTCGCTGGCTCATCGCTGCTGTCTGAATCGCTGGAGCCCTCGCTGCCGAACAAATTGCCTGTGGAGGAGTCTGAGTCGTTGGATGCAGCGCTTTCGTCGCCGCTGCTGGCAAACAGTCCATCTACGCTCCCATTTGACGAGCTAGAGGACGCTGACGCTGAAGAGGGCCGCCCGTGGGGGGGTGCAGTGCTAAGCACAACATTGGCGGGAGGGTCTGATGCTGGCAATGCACTGGAAGCCACCGGTGGGTTCCCCACTGAGCGGCGCAGGGCGGTTTTATGCACAGTGGAGTCTCCACTGGATTGCTTGTCTTGTCCTGCGCTGGCTGACGCAAGGGAAGCCCTCAGGCGAGAAGCAAGGTCCACCGCGGGAGAGCTGGCCCGGGCAGCCTTGAGCAACGGGTTGTCTCTCACACTGAGTCTGAGAGAGTTTTTGGCAGATTTAGGTGCCGGCATGACGTATGCCTCACTGCTGTCACTGTCGCCATTGCTCCCAGCCAAGGCGTCGAACACTCCGAGCGAGTCGGCTGAGCTGTCTGAATTGGCGCGCCCAGGCCTCCCATATGATGCAACTGAGTTGCGCCGATCTGAAGTGGCCTTGAGACTGGTGACTGTAGCTATTGAGGGCACATCTGACCTTGCAGCGGCAGTTCGCTGAGCTCGTGACGCTGTAGACAGGCTTCGGCCATGAGCTGCTGATGCACTGCCAACAGCCGCAGACACTGGCGTTGTTGCACCTTGTTGGGCTGCAGTGGAAGCCCTTCGCATTGCAGGGCTTAGGACGGAGGCCCGAGGGTTCCTGCTGGCAGTCTTGGGCCTGTTTGCAAACTGAAGCATAGACACAGCAGACGCCCGGCGAGCTTGGAGCACCACGCTTGAGTCCACGCCTGCGGGTTGCTGCTCTGGCACGACTGGTGTACGCTTGGAGTCCAGAGTGTCATCCATGAGTGAGCTGCTACCAGCATGGGCAGTTTCAGGCTTGGATGCAGCCAGCCCAACTTGCTGGGTCCCACAATCTGCAGGAGGGGGGGCATACTTTACAACTGTGGGTCGAAGGTAAGGAAACTTGACCAGGAGCTGGCGGGCATCTTCAACCACAGCACTACCAGCTTTGGTCTGCACCTTCACCATTTTCATCTTGAGAATATCGGCCATTTTCTTGCCGTAGGTGCCTTTCCGGGCTGCTTCCACAAATGACATAAGCAACATCCCGGGTCGATATGGCCTGAACACAGCACCAACCAGAGCAAATACAACAAGCTCCATGCTTATGAGGGCAACAGATACGCCCACTTGAGTTCGGAACACTGTTGCTGCAAATGTCAGGGCAAACTTGTGCGCCAGAATCACAACCAGCCACCAAAAGTACGAGCTCTCAAAGGGCTTGTACATGGCTCCAAATAACAAGTGAGTTCTTTCCAGGGCAGATTGAGTTTTGGGTTGAAAGAGGTTTTCGAATTCTTTGCGCATGTGAGCCTCATTTGCCTGCTTGACGGCCGCGTCAATGACGTGCCCAGCTGAGATCAAGCGAATATTTGTTCGGATCCTCTCAGCATTTGCGATCATGATCAACAAAAACAACCCACCAATACCAGCTCCATACGTATACAGCGACACCGTGGCCCATGCAAGCATTCCATCATATCGATCGCCAAAGCAATCAATCCCGACGTCAGCGCTCAGCACGCGCTTCCCACCCAAATCGCGGCAGCTGAACACCTCAAGTGCAGATGACACAAGTCCAATGAACATCACGTTCAGTAAAGCAACCCACCCCATGAGACAATTCGTCAAAATGCCAATTGGCACTACAAGCTCCCGCTTTTTGAATGAAAAAAAGGCCATGGCGCCCAAAAAAATCGAAACGAACAAACCGGTGAGGATCACAGGCAGCATTTGGTACGAGTACCACGCTGAGATGAAATCCCAGCCTTCAACTGAGCAGCTTGGAGATGATACCGACAGGTCAATCTGGCTGACAGCACCCATTGAGGCACCTGCCTCACTCGTACTGGACCAGGGCATGCTGAGTTTCACCATTTGACCCAGCAGCTGGAGCGACTGCACCGCTAGAGCGATGCCCACGGTGGATGGTGCGTGCGCAGCAACGTACTTTGCCGCCAGGAGTGCTGGTGCTGCGAAAATCGCCACTAGCACAATCGTGGTGGTTGAGCTTTCGCTTGTGGGGCATGGCTCACACAGACCCTCCCCTTTTGTACTTCGAGAAAAGCCCACGGAGCAGCGCTGGCAAGCGATGCCTTCATGCCCTTCCAAACAGACGTTGTCTCCAAGACAGGCAGCCTCTGGGGCACACTGCACCATGATGTACTTTTCTGCTGTTGTGAGATTACTTGCAAGAGAGTTGAGCGGTGGAGGCAAAAACCCAACCAGCCTGCGAGCTCGTTCCATAGAGACCTGCTGCTGCTGCTGCTGCTGCTGCCGTGCAATATCGCGCACTGCGGGCAACTCCAGGATGTGCGCCCAACTGGCCTCCAGCGGAGCCGTCAGTGAAATACGGAACTTTCCTGGACTTGGCTCAGGAAGCGTCCCACCGCCCTCACATGTGGTCACTTCGCCCGTGCATTCCCCCACTCCACACACTGGGCAGGGCTCGCACACATCCACACCGGGCTGCACGCCAAAAAAGCCTGCCGGACATGCCAATTTCACACCTGTGGAATTGCCCACCCATGTCTGAGCGACCGTTGCACCGAGTGACAGCGACAGACCCCGAACACCGACAGTCCCACTTTGCAGCTTGCAGGTTAAACGAGAGTCGGAATTCCACACAGTGCGGGCTCCCAAGGGGGCTGTGCATGGAATGTCACCGAACATGATAGTCTCAGTCGTAGGCGCTGATTCGCCGAAGTTGAACCCCAGAATCGCCACTGTTGCACCGTTGGCTGACACAGGCAATAACGAGGAGTGCAGTCGTAGACCGTTCTTCTCCGCAAGCATGAGGGCGCTAGGAGTCGCAACCCCTACGCCGTCAGTACTCTGGCCCACAACACGAAATATAGCAGAAGTGGTGCTACCATTACCGCCGCCAGCAGCCAGCTCAGGCGCCCTGCCTAAGCGCAGCAGAGCAGAGCTGGGTTGTAACTCCTCGAGGGTCTGCAACTGCACAACTGCAACAACAGGGGGGTCGTAAGAAAATAGCGACTGCACAGAATACCCATCATCTGGCGACAACGACACGCGAATGATATGATTTTGTCCAAATCCAGGCGGCGTCAAGATACGAATTTCGTTATGATCTTGGGCAACAATGCTTCCTGGGACGAGCTCAAAACCGGCAATGGTCACCACCAGTCTACGCCGGCCGTTCATAAAAGTAGAATTTGAAAATGAGGCACCTTTGATGGACAGGAGATCTTGACCACGAACGCGAGAGTGCCACCCCGGCACGCCCTGAGGCACATTGTACGGGCGCGCGGGACCCAGCCGCTCCAGGCGAGATATGGTGGGCGCAGCATAGCTGAAGGTGTCAGCTGCAGTGACTGGCTGAGAAGATAGAGTCTTCGGCACAGTGCTTTCTTTGCCAATTCGCTGGTGGATAAACAGAGTGATCGGCAGGTCTTTTCCGGCACCAGTGGGCGGCAAGCAGACGATGCGTGTGTCGTTCCAGGACACTATGGCACACTCCCTACCGCCAATCTCCACACGATTCTCAAATGAAGACGTGGAATCCAGCAAACAAATACCTGCCGAGCAGATCACCCGCTTGCCGGGCGTGGGACCCGCGCACACAGCTGGCTGAAGACCATCACCGTACCTATACCGCTTCGGGATTCCAAAGTCGCGCCCAGTTAGCTGCAGCATGGAGGCTTCATTCACGAATCCGCTTCTTGTGTCATTCTCACAGTGCAAATGCCCGATTGTGCCGTCCTCGGGATTCCAAAACCCAGAGGTGGGAATAACTGCCGTGTTCATCTGAACAGCACTGTTGCCACCTGCAGTGAGGTCGGGCACCCTGTATTTGATGGTTTTATTGCCAGATACTCTGTTGGCAGTACCAGCGATACGCACACGCACAACTAGCGTGCCTTGACCAGGTGGCACGCTCACTATAATCTTCGAGTCCTTCCAACACAAAATCTCCGATTGAAGCGGAACCCACGATGCACTTGTATCGTTGTCTGTCCCTGGGACGCATCTATCGAAAACAGCTTGTTCGACAACGCCGGGTGAATCCCGAAAACTTCGGCCTTCCAGTATCATTGAACTGTTTGAGCCGGGAGACAACGTTGACCCAGGGGGGGGTGCAGTAGGCAGGATGCCTGCTGCACACTCGCAGGGCATCGAGCCTGCTGCACACCTCCCTTCGGCGTCGACCTCGACTGAGTCCAGTACCGGCACATCAATCAAGTCTTCAAATTTGAACCGAAGAGTGGCGTTCTGGTTCGCTACAGACACTGTCAATTGCTCAATATCCGGATAAAATGAGTCGTTCTGTTTTGGAAGGGCGAACAGTAGGGTGTCATCCCCGCTGTCAATACTCAGAATGTTGCAGCGGACTACACCGGAGGAATGTGTGACGATGTGCACCTGTGTTGCATCCACACCCTGCTTCGAGCACAAGCAGCGCATTGTGTTCACTTCGTTAGTTTTCAAGCAGCATTTGCCAAACGAAGAGCCCTGCAACTTGAAAATAATCTCTCGTTCGAGTGTTGAGCCTCTGTCAATTGTCACCCTGGAAATGTGTGGTGCAGCAAAATTGACACTAGAATGTTTGCCGGTGATACCAATGGCGGCACCCAGTGAGACTGTGCCCGGCAATCTATCCACAATCGCTTGCACTTTGTGTCCAACACCGTTGCCGCCAGGGACTCGCAGAAGAACGGAATCGTGCTGAGGAACTAGCAAAGGCACATTAGGAGCTGGGTCTTGACTTTTGAACACCACAGTCCGGGAGGGAATTGTGTTTTGCGTGAATGTCACTGTTGTCTGGGTGTTACGGCCGAGATTGGTTCCTGCCAGCTGAGACGAAGCACCATCCTGAGTCGAGTACAGAGTTGGATCAGTTAGGAACGGTTGACCAACGGCATTCATGGGGCCGATGATCTGTGGCTCAGCATAAGAGATCGTGATGTCTTCGGGCGAAATGCTTGAATCTGCCCCAGACACAGTCAACCGCAATCGATGGCCACTGCCCCAGCCAGGAGCCACCGAGCACAGCCAAGTGTTGCTCTTCGAGCCAGTGCACTTGGTTGCGTCAAACCTGGTGAAATCCCCGTCTGTGAATGGTCCGTATGAAAGAGTTGCAGTATCACCAGGCCCACCTCCAACAGTTGACGTCACTTCAATTATCGTTCGCTCGCCCCCCGTGTCCATTCCGGAAACAACAGCCCGCGTACTGTTGTCCAGAATGCGTGCATCTACGATACTGGGTACCTTGTAGAAAGTTGTCGGGGCTGGTGAGACCCGGTTGTGGGCGGTCACGTGCCAGCCCAAGTTGAAACCTGTTTCAGCACGCACTGCACACCGAATCTCAATTTGCGGAACGATCATGTTGCATGCGCGCAGGTCCATATCCACTGGTAGAGCAGTACCGTTTGGTGACGCTGGAAGAGATGCGAACACTCTACTGACATCACTCAAACTTGCACCAAAGTTTTCTCCGCGTAGAATGATTTCATCGCCCCCGCTCAAATCAGAGACGGTATTCCTTTGCGTCCAGGACACGTTGCTGGATGCAGCGCGAACACTGAAAATAAAGGGAGGCGCAACATTAATAGACTCAAGCGCCAAGTGAATGCCGGGTAAACTGCTGTGCAGCGCCTCAAACTGAAGCTCGGCAAGCAAACTGCCCTGACTTGCATCCGAGGGACCAAGCGGAAGTGTCACGCAACTCAGCGTTTTGTTTGGTACAAGCGTGAAACATTCTGCAATCGTGGCGTTTGATGTCTCTGTGCCAACGATGCGTGCAACGACTTGGCGAGGTCCGCGTGAGCAGTCGCTGCGGATATCATCTGGAAAATGTTGACCGTTTACAACAAGCACAGAGTTCCCCAATGCAGCAATTCCGGGTGGAGGCTGCTCAAAAGACTGCAGGGAAATGTTCGAGCTGCGTGTTCCCACACGAATCGGGACAATAGAGACAGTCGACATCCCCCGTCCCTCTGTCGTGGGCTGGTGCACCTGGTATGCTTGAGGCTGCAAGCCGCCGCTGAGCAAAGTGGTTCCCGAGTCAACCGACTGAGCCGTAAGTTGGATGTCCAGCAAAACTGAGCCGTGAGCTATGGAGCAAGTAGCTGTTGCAGATTGCAGCACCGCCTTGGATCTCATGAAAAGCGTGCCTCCCATGACTCGACCACCCTCACATGCCCCAGGCAGCGACGACAAATCAAGACCTGCTCCACTCGCCACCTGCATCTGCCCTCTAGACCATGGCTGGCACAGAGGCGTCACATAGAAGCGGGAGCCATCCTCGTCTGGCAAGACCACACTGATGGACTGCCACTCATTGGCATCACTACTGGTCAGATTGCACAGGGCATGTCCAGGGGCCCACTGAGCTGGCACCACACACGGCGTCTCTGGTGAGGGGGGGGCAGGAGGCACATTGGCTTCCGCCACTAGCACAAACACGGCCTTGGTGAATACATCTGTGCCCAGCGTAGCTGCTAGGATCACTTCATACAGACCGTGAGGCATGTCCTGCCCAGAGCACTCCAGCACAGTGGCAGGGGCAATTCCCGCAAAGTCGGTCTGCGACCGGCGGGCGAGCGCTGCAGGGACGGTTGAGTTCCTGACCCGCAGCGGCAACCGATTCTGCGGGCTGATCACTTCCGTAGACTGGTTTACGAAGCCTGAAAATCGGACCAACCGCTGCACTTCCAGGTGGTATCCATCCAGATCGGCGCTATCAGGCTCAACCAGGAGGATGCCAGTGACGGAGGTGCCCGCACCACATGCTGAGCTTTGCACAGGTAAAGCGTCAACAGGCACAATGAAAGGCGGCTCGTCACCATTTTGCACTTGTACTGTTATGTTCAAGATGCCCTCTCGGTTTTGAGAGTCTCGAATGGCCACCAGCATTTGAAGCACGGGAACATACTCGGCTGAAAGAGATGGACTCAACAGCCACAGCTCATTTGTATTCCCCCCTGGAGGACCCCGCAGCTCAAAGAACCCGCTTTCGCTGGACGGTGAAATGCTTCCAGGCAGCAGGCTGTACGTGCAGGGCCAGATGGTGCCACAGCCAGGCTCCCCCGGGGAATCAGGGTCTGTAGCATGAGGAGCCAAGTCCAACAGCATGGACACGGGTGCATCTTCGGGAACGTCAATGCTGATTGCCTTGCTATTTGGTGTCTCGTCATCTTCGTTCATGACATTGATTTCCACTGTGAGGTCACTGGAGGAGCCACTGGAGTCCTTTGCAGAAATCTGTGCCGTATGACTTTGGGCACTTTCATAATCCAGGGGAAGCCCAAGGCTCACATCAAAAAAGCCGGAAGAGGTACTCAGTGGGAAACGACTGGCGTCGCTAGAGTTAATACTACACTTTGTTGCAGTTGCAGGTGCTTGGGCACAATCTAATGATGGACTCCCTGAGTACTGGTCAAATGCGCGGACCCTGACCAACGGGAGTCCAACGAACACACTTTCGTTCAAACTCAGTGTCGCGGTGTTCCCTAAAAGGCTGGGCCGTAGGAGAGCCTGGGCAGCACTTGAGGCACTCGGGAAAGGCGTGAATGCTGCAACCGGGGGCAGATTGGAGTTTGAAGGTGTGGGGGTAGATGTTTGAGTAGGTGTCGGTGTGCGCGTGGGCGAAGCGGTCACAGAAACAGTAGACGAAGGTGTTGGAGATGGCGACTCCTCTAGTCTGCGTTGATTCAATGGGCTGTTATTTGATGGCTTGGACTGCAGGGAGGAATGAAAGGCAGCTATGGGTGCCACTTCGGTAAATCGCTTCGAGCCTGAGCCCCGCAAACTCGCCAGTGCAGACGGAGATTGAGAAGAAATGGGCAAGCGCGATTGAATGGGAGATGCACTGCTCGCCGGAGCCGATGGCGGGTTCAGAGTTTCTGTATCAGGACTCATCCCTAGCGGAAATTGAGCGTGTCTGCATTTGCCTGGAGGGTGGCAAGGCTTCGGAGACAGTGTATCTTGCTGAATACTGTGCCTGCGTGTATCAAACATGAAATCACCACGGCCGGCCTCAGGATCTCCACTTGGCTGAATTTGACTGCTTGGCCGAAGCAGCTCAGTTTGACGGGCGTTGCCAGCACCAGCTGCATCAGCTTCTGCAGGCTGCCCCTGCATGCGCCAAACATCCAGACTCTCACTCGCCGCCCTTGATGAATACTGCACCAAACGAAAAAGTGTGAACCATACAAGTGGCAAATTTCATCACTTTTTGCTATACAGTGCGAAGATGTCTTCGAATGAGAACGTACCACAACTGCTGGGCGATGCAGCTTGGGCATCGCTTGGCAAAAAATCCCAGCCAGCGCCAAAACTCTGCAGAGATTGGCAACTGACGACCCGAGCATGTTAATGGAGGGGGGTATTTTGCTGCTTGGCGTGCTGTGCTATGTCAACAGAAGTAGCTCAACAGTAGTGTCGCAGCGACCTGCTTTTGTGAAATTCCAGCAGTCGACAGCCTAAAGTGCAGGCGAAGCAACGTATTGCTTTGAAGAAGCAACAACTTGCACAATGATTTGACCGGTTTGGTATGTTTGAACTGGGGACAATCACCATGTATCTGATAATAATAAGCCCCCCTGCCTTCCATACAGCGCTGGGACGCCAGGATGCGGCCTTCCTCAGCAAAGCTGCAGAAACCCGAGCAGAGACTGGCTTGAGAGAAACCGAACTATTTGTGGTGCGCATGAGCCCTTTGGCCGGTCACAACTGTTGTTGAGATGCCGCAAGTAGAGCAATGTGGGTCGTGCTAGATTGGATAAGCGGCTGCTGATCTGTGCAAACTTTTGCCCAATACTGATGCCGACTCTCCGGGGGCTTTGCAACACAGTTCAATCACTGCGAACATCTGGCAGACACAGCGACACAGCTGTCCAAGACTCCGCAGCAGGCGGCTACGGCGGTGGAGCAGTCCCCAGGGATGCGCACGCAACCGGCAACGGAAATTCAGCAGAGCCAGCGGGCAGTGG
>Ga0307982_1001127_pt1 | contig 21459 bp, 6 predicted proteins | sample OrgLakmetagen989_FD_201847 | JGI IMG/M metagenome (GOLD analysis project Ga0307982, IMG submission 201847) | Saline water microbial communities from Organic Lake, Antarctica - #989 | ecosystem: Environmental > Aquatic > Non-marine Saline and Alkaline > Saline | place: Antarctica: Organic Lake... | reverse complement strand
CGCATGCTGCATTCCCCCTGCTGTGAATACGGCTCACTTGTGCGCAGCAGCGGCAGCTTTCTCGGCTTCTTGCGTTCGCAGCACCCTACGAAGGATCTTGCCAGCGGCGGATTTTGGGATGATGTCCACAAACTCCACTGCGTGCAGGTGCTTATACTCGGCCACATGGGGCGCCAGTGCTGCCTTGACATCCTCCTCTGTGAGCGCTGCGCCTTCTGGCGTGTCGGCCCTCACCACAAAGGCCTTTGGGACCTCCCCGTGGCGCTCATGGGGAAGGGGGATCACGGCGCAGTCGGCGATGGTGGGCTGCTCCAGCAGTAGCCCCTCTAGCTCTGCCGGGGCCACCTGGAAGCCCTTGCACTTGATGAGCTCCTTCAGCCGGTCCACCACAAAGAAGCGCCCGTGTTCATCGGCGCTTACCAGGTCTCCCGTCTTCAGCCAGCCGTCGGGGGTGATGGTGGCGGCGGTGGCGGCAGGCTTCCCAAGGTACCCCTGCATGACGTTGGGCCCCTTCATCCACAACTCCCCCTCGTATTCCCGCCCTGCAGGCAGATCCTTCCCGCTGTGCACATCCACAATGCGGGCCTCGCAGCCGGGCACAAGCTGCCCCACGGAGCCAGCGGTGTGCTGGGCAGGATGCGACATATGGGACACGGGGGACAGCTCAGTCATGCCGTAACCCTGCAGCACCTTGCAGTTCAAGCGCGCTGAAGCCGCTGCCTGGGTCTCTGAGTCCAGGGGGGCTGCCCCGGAGAAGATAACCTCCAGGGCCGACAGGTCAAACTTGCTCACAATTGGGTGCTTGGCCAGAAAGAGGATGATTGGGGGCACCAGGGGTGCCCAGGAGATCTTCTCCTTGGCCATTGTGCTCAAGAACTCCTGCGGGTCAAACTTGGGCACGGTGACGATGGTGGCGCCCTTCCGCAGTGGGGCCATCATCACAACCACCATCCCGTAGATGTGCTGGAAGGGGAGCACCGCTGCGTAAGCAAGGGGGTGTATGGGGGTTATACAAGCATAGGCAGTAGAGGGCTGCTGCTTGGGCACTCACCAATGACTCTGTCTTCACTGTTCATGCCCAAGTTGAACTCGGGGTGTTCCGAGATCTGTGCCACGTTGCACGTGAGGTTACTGTGGCTGAGCATGGTACCCTTGGGAGGCCCTGTGGTGCCACTGCTGTATGGCATGACGACTGTGGCCTTCTTGGTGTTGGCCGCTACGGAGGCAGGGGTGCCTGCGAATTGCACGCCCGGGGCAAACGAGAAGTCATCCTTGGTGCCAGCCAAGATGATGCGCTGCACGGCGGTTCCTTGCGCAGCTGTCTCAGCGAGCTCCTTGAAAGGCGCTGCAGTGAGAACAAATTTAGCGTTGCTGTCTTTCAGCTGATGGTGCAATTCTTCAGCAGTGTACATCGGATTGGAAGTCGTCACCACGCCTCCGAGGGCAGCGGCAGCGTTGAAAGCGATACCATACTCTGGTGTGTTTGGAAGGTGAATGTTCAAAACATCACCAGCATTGAAACCCATTGCCGCGAGAGCCTGCATTGGAAGCAGCATGGGCATTTGCAAGCCAAGCAATGGGCTGCTTCAGATGGTGAGGAGAAATTACCCGAGGCAGGTGCAGTAGCCGTCGCTTGTTGCTCACCTCTGCTGCCCCCCCAATTCGATGGGCAAGGTCAATGTACTTGATTTTCCGACCTGTGGGTCCATCCACGAATGCGTCTTTGTCCCCGAATTCGTGAGACCTCTGCGCATTTGCAAGTGCAGTGCAGCAAGCTCATGCGATTGCAAGTCAACATGCAGCTGGACCAACCTGCAGGATGAACTCAGTCAGTGGCATATCAGGATATGCATCGAGAGTGTAAGGGCTCTTGAATGTTGCCAACCCACGTGCTGTTCTGCGGATAACGCTGCGGCAGCCGCGCGAAGCCGTGATCAACATTGCAATTGAAATGGAAGTGGTTCAAGTGCTCAACGAAGCTTCCTGACAAGGCTGACAAGGCAAGGATGTGCGCTTCCAATGTGCTCTGTTATGATTTATTGATGTCACAAGTGCTGCGTGTCAAATTTGCGCTCTGCAGCTGCCCCCACCATCCCAAAAGCAAAACTCGGCCCCCCCTCAAAGCGCTACTGCTTGGTCACCCTAGGCCCCTTGCGTTGACTGCTCGACTTTGTTGCGTCGCATCTCTCCAGATAGTTTGTGTAAGGTCGTGCCTATGCCACTGTTTTGGAAGCTTCTCTGCGCCAACGTGCTCGCTGGTGAGAGATGTAATATATCAACGTCGACCCACGCACCCTCACGCGGGTGGGGGGGGGGGCGAAGCAGAGGACCAACCCATCCACTGGAATTTGTCAAGGACACTGATTGTTATCTTATTCGTCGCCCTTGCTCTCCCATGCAGCCCGGCTTGCCTCACTCAAGCTGCCGCTGGTGGCCGGGGCGAAGTCGATGATGTGGTGGGGCAGGGGGGTGTCAGGGGGGGCGCTTGTGTTCCCTGCACCTCCATGGCGCCCAACTTGCACAATTGGCACATCAGTGGCAATTCTCACCACGTCCCGTGTCGGCGAGCTGCCCTTGCTTTCCCCAGCTGGGTTGTCAGGCTGGCTACACTCGGGCGGTTTAGCGACACCACTTGCAGCAGCGAGAAGAGACGGCATCTCCATTTGCTCCAGGATGTATACCTCGCCTGTGCTTGCTGGGCGTACCTCTGTATCCCCTGAGGTGATTGCACCTTGAGGGCTGGCGCTTCCTGCACTTGGCTGCTCACCTGCACAAGCTTGAGACCCCTCGCTATGGCTTCTACTGGGCACGTCCTGCGTCCCTTGCTCTGCTTGGGGTTGCACAACTTGCACCGTGGAGGCCATTCCTCTAGAAATCCCCAGCGCGAGTGAAGCACGCTTGAGCTGCATGGCCTCTGGCTCGGCGCAGCTTGATTCATTGCTCTCTGGCGAATCACCCGCCTCGCCTTCCTCCACTTGAGCGGCACCCATGTTGGCATTCACAGACAGTGCGATCCGGCGAATTGACTTCATGAAGTGCTGTGTGCGACCGGCTAGTGTGCCATCGTGCCGCGGGGTGTTTCCGGCCGTGACCTCTCCCTTCTCGTTCACGAGAGTGTTACCCACCCAGTGTACCTTGTGCCAGCCCATAATTGTGGCAATGATGAAGTATGCTGCTAAGCAGAGAAATACAGCATTACTGCCGATGATGATTGTCGTGAGTAGTGTCCGGAGGCCTGGACTGGAGGCTTCTTCACTAAACAGGTACAGCCCCCCAATAAAAGTCACGAGCGAGACCCCGATGGAGAGACTTTCCATATTGTTCAGCAGCACACGAGTGTATGGACGAGCACGGGCGTGAATGACTGCAGCAATCACCAGAATAAGCTGTGCAGCCAGCGCTTGTGTAAAGGGACCAACTTGCCCTAAAAAGATTGCGGCAAACGAGATGCCAACTTTACGTAGAGAAACCAAAGACTCCCAATAGTACCACCTGTGCTTGAATCCCGAGTAAATGAATCCATAAACACGCATATTCCGTGGCTTTGAGAGGGAGCGGCGGCGCCTGAAGAGCACAAAAAAAGCCAATGCTGGAATGCCCAGTCCATACACCAAGAAACCCATCAAGCCTATCCCATACTGAAATCGATTCGCGTCACTGGTACCACACTCAACCTCCAGATCCTCAAGCATAAATCGCTTCCCATTGCCGATCTCCACACACGTGAGCAAAGACAGCGACGCACGGGTCAGGGTCACATGCGCCATGAAAAGCATAATGATAACGCTCACCCCAAATGACTCCATATGATCTCCCCCCCACCAGGGAGTTTGCGCCTTGGGCGCTTGGCCAGTACCTTGCTTGGCTTTTGCTGTGGGTGACAGCTTATTGGATACTTTCTGGCAGAATCGTGCCGCTACGGGCAGGCCGCTGATCTGGGGAGCGCTTTGACTGCTTTGATCGCTTCTGGTGTCATCTTGTGCGGCGCCCATAGCTTGCAATCCATTCACCACCCCTGTAATGGCTAGCCACATGAGCGCAAGGAATGCCACAAACACAATGGGCAAAATCATTGTCACCGCACTGCGCTGCAAGTAGGTGCTGCCAAGATATGATTCTTCCACAACTTGCTCGTTCATGACACAATCCGGCGAGATGATAGAGCTGTCAATTGTGGCGAAGCTATCTGCTGCTTCAAAAAAGCCGTCTGCCGCTGCTGGCCAAGACAGTTTGAAAGACGAAGCCAAGGAGATGGTGCTCAAGTGGGTAATCACAATTTTCGCAAGCATGACCTCCATGCGTCCCGGTTGCCCTGCAGCTTTCAGGTTCAGAACAATGATGACTGCAAGCACAACCAGGACCAAGCAGAACCCCCCCAGAAGAACAAGAACATTCTCAGAATTGCTTCTGCAAGTAGAGCATGTTGCTGGACCAGATCGCGCAGTTCCAATTTCACATCGGTGGCACAAGTTGCCTGTGTACCTGTCTGCACAGAGCTCAGCTCCTTGAAGCCCCTTGAGGTCCGCAACTGACGTGAACGAGTTGGGGTCATAGCCAGTGCATGCATCCTGGTTTTGGCACCTGACCAAACTAAAATCATCCGGGCTGTCGCCTGAGCCTGGTGGAAAGAAGTACCACCCCGCCAGCGGCACTATGTTCTCAGCACGACCACCACCACAGAAGGCGCCCTGAGGGCACTCCTGGCAGCGCCAATCTGACACAGGTAAATTAGTAGATAAATATTGAGACTGTGCACATGTTTCCGGACATGGCTCACTCATTATAGAAATAGTGCCAAAATTTAATGGGTTTTGCCCAACAATCCGCAAGAACACCGGCTGCGCCTCAAAACCATTAAGAGAAATGGAATATATTGTGTGAATCATGTCCTCAGATCTGGATATGACTGAGGCAGCAGCAGACTGCACAGCAAATCGAATTGCTTGCACATCCGGGCTGGGTGTTTCCTTTTCCTGAACATCTGTGCTTGGGATCGTGTCGATTTCCTGCATGTCTGCAATACCTTGCAGCTGATCAAAAGTAAATGATGTTAGTGCTTCAGGGCTGTATGAATACAGTAAGACGAAAGCGGCTTCAGCTGTTGTTGCTGACGTATTCCTGACAGTTTCCCATGTCAGCGACACGGTCGACGCAGATACGGGCCGAGAGCCACTCACATTGAATGGCTGCGTTGGCACAGTGCCAGACGTGGCAAATGAAAAGCTCCGTTTAAGCACGCCGCTGAGACCGCCGATCGTTGTTAAAGTAACGTCCAAGTTGATGCCACCTGACGAGCGTGGAATGATGCAGGCTACCTCAGATGCAGACCGGTAGTCAATGTTCACGCACTCATCGCTCCCTATCGTGATGATGACAATGTGGTCACGCTGGAGGCCAAAGTTGGACCCAAAAATGGTCAGTTGCTCGCCGCCGTCGGCAGACACTGGGTCGATCGCGCCCACAAGGGGTCCAGAGATGGGCAGGAAAAGAGTGTTTCGCTCACTCACTTGGCCGCCAACGGACACGAACACTGATCGACTGCCTGTAAATGTACCCGGAACGTCATTGCAGGCTAACTCAGTAGGTGTGATTCTGGTAACTGAATTGCACACAAGTCCGCCAATCTCCACTTGATCTACATCGGCAACAGTGTTCCCAAAGTTGTCTCCAAAGATTGAAAAACTTCCTCGAAATAGGCTTCCATTGAACCCAAATGTGGGCGAAATTGCAGCTACTGTGGGCGCTGCATACGACAGACTTGCAGCTTGCTGCGGTGACTGGCCTCCAACCACGACGCGGACTGGAACATTCTTGCCGGTGCCTGCAGGCAAATCAAAGTTTACCTGGGATTGTGAAATGAGGTTGACCCCCGCTGCAAGACTACTTCCAACCTGAACTTGAACAGCAGAAGCATCGTCACCGAAGTTGAGGCCCTGGACAACAATCGTGTCGCCCCCGGCGATGCGGTTGCCGATCGACGGCACCACGGCAAGCACAGTGGGCGCAGCATACTCAAACTTGACACTTTGCGCACTATCGCGTCCTAGAATGGACACAGTTATGACCAGACCAGTTCCCACACCACTTGGAACCGTGCATTGCACCTCTTCGTTCGACAGCCACTTTGCATTGAAGCAGTGCTTATTACCCAGGCGCACGTCGGGCATGCTGTCAAAAACACCGAAGTTTTCCCCCTGAATATAAATGGTGCCGCCACCTGCCGTAGGAAATGGCCCGCCTGTGTATCCGGTGACTTTGTGCAGAGCAAAACTCCACATTGCTGATGTTGATCCTGGGTCACTTGAAGTTCCTGCGAGCAGCACGTGGACAGGAAATCCCCCACCCACTCCTGGCGGCGAAATGCACTCCATTTCAGTTGCAGATATCCAAACTGTGTCAGTGCACTCAGCAGAACCGAAGAAGATCACAGCTTGTTGCTCGATCACGCCGAAAATGCCAGGAGTTGGTGCGAAGTTGCTTCCAGTGACTCGAATTCGTTCACCCCCCAGAGCGCTTCCGATGATTGGTTGAATGGCATTCACTTGCGGGGATGCATACTGGACGAGCATATTTATATCTGTCGTACGAATCTGTTCAGGCACATCAGGAGCGATCAACAACACCTGTGCTTCACCTATTCCAGCTGGTGCATCGCACGCTAACTTGTACCTGCGGGTGTTCTCGCCTTGCTGGTCAATATCATCTATTCGAGTGTCCGAGCATGTTGACACCATGCCGTATGGGGACTCAAGCAGAATCAATAAGGATGCAGCTGAACCCAGCTGACCACCATACCGAGCGATGAGCTCTATCTCAAGTTCCCAACCACCAGCTGTTGCGTTTCCACGCTGCTTAATATCTGTGATGGCAAAAGCCGGAGCGAAACCAGGAAAGAAGATGGCGACGGCTGATGCTGCAGCAGCTGTCTTCCCCAAAGACGAAATATAAGCTGAACCGATGGCGACAATGTGCGAGTCAATCAAAACGCACTGTGGCTCGTTGCCCAGGCTTGGGTGAATTATTTGTGATGTGCGGCCCCACATGCTGTCGAACTCACCGCCACTGACCAACGTCTCTAAAACTGAAGTCCTCTGCCCGAACATCATGCTGGTGCACATACGAATGATGTTTGAATCACCACCAATGTTTGGCGATAAAGTGTCATATGGTAAGACATCATCAAATGTCCATGAATCTGAGCTAATGTCGTACCTCGTAGCTTCACCATTAACTGGAATTTTTTCTCCCGAGATGGCATTTAGTTGATATCCACCAACCAAGAACAGTGCTCCATCAGCAGCAACAACAGCCGGGCTCATGCGGGCAACAGGCAGAGCCGCCCTGGGCTCCTGGGTTTTGTCAGCAAAGATGTCCAGCTCGTCCAGCGCTGTGCCGATCGAGCTTGAGCACGTGGTTACATCTGAAGCACAATGACGACGGCCGCCAACCAAGTATATTTTGTTGTCAAGCAATGCAGCGGTTGCAAAAGATCGTCCATTCGTCAAGGACACGTCTTCATACCACTGTGCACCAGCAGCAACATCCCCGTTGTCCTTCAGGACGAGGCACTCAATAGGCAGAACAGGTACTTCAGAGTTCTGTCCAAACGCATTAACAGCTAGCGTTAAGCCTCCAACAACACAAACGCGAGCATTTCCATTGAAATCGACCACAATGCTTGAGTGTCCATAACGGGCGAACTGCAAGCTTGGAAATACCTTGAAGGCATCAATTTCAAAATCTTCCTTGAACTGAATAGCTTGCACCAAAGTTGTGGGCATGCTTGAGTCTCCTACCTTGCCGCCCGTAATGATGACCATTCTGCTGTGATGAGAAACTGCGAAATCAGTTACAGCCGAGGGCAACTGCCCTGCGCTCTGCCAAGTGTTGCCTTCCCCTACCTTGGTCCACCTCACGATCTGATGACTGCTTGCACGCAACGTGCTGCTCGATGATGCTGCCAGGCGCTGATCGAAGCCACTGTACGTGAAGTAGATACTGTGAGTTCCGCTGATCCCGTCATTCTGCACAACTGCATCAGTCGTTGCCGCAAAGTTCACGTCAGTCCCACTCCACAGCGCAGGTGCGTTACTCTCAGAGCCAAAAATGGAGTTCGCTGAGTAAAGGGTTTCCAGAAACATGCCCGAGTCATTCGAGAACAGCAGCCGTGGCTTTGAGCTCGGTAGTGTGCCGTACTGCCGCCTCGTTGTTCCTGGTCCAGGAGAGGTGGACTCTCCCCCGATCAAGAACATTTCGTCTCCACTATTTGTAAGCTTCTTGAGGTTCACGATCCACTTTGCTGAGGATAGAGTTGCGCTTGAGGCTGCACCATCTTGCACACCGGACTGGGTACCCGGGGATCCAGCCAGCAAAACAACTGCAGACGCAGTGCCAACTGCGTCCATTTCAACCGCGACAATATATGTGCTACAGATGACAATCAAGTCTCCACTTGAACCCCACTCCATATCTTGGGGGCTGTCAAACACAATTTTCGCAAGCTTTGTTCCCTCAAATGGACCGGAAGAGGAACTTCCGGAGGCAGTCCCCGCTACTGTCTCGAGAGTACGCACGTTGGCATAGTTTGACTTGAATTCGAACTTCCGCAAAACTGAACCGTCGAAGAAGAACATGATAGGTAGGCTTGGATGCATAATTACTGTTGTCGGTGGCGTATACAGGGTACCAGATGTAAAGGCAGTTGAGTCAGCCCCTGCTTGTGGAATCAGTGAGCCGACATTTGCTCGCACATATGGTAAATTTGATTCCCAAACTGTGCTGGTTTCAAAATCATAGCAGTTGACGGATTTGCACCATTCAGCATTCTTTATTGCTATCCGGCGCAGGCGTGCAGGCATGACAGCTGGATCTGTGCTCGAAAACAAGCCAGAGTTGTAGTCAAATACGAAAGCAAAATAGTCTCCATCAGCAGTGGCACTGGTTGTTGTGGCAAGTCCAAATATATCTTGAAAGTGTGCGACTTCGGGTGGACCGTCTGAATAGCCATACAATGTGCCCGTGTTTGCAATCGTCCGTACTTCGTGGTGTTCAGACACGTCTCCCATGACTCGAATTGCATGATGGTCCGCATCAACAAAAACTACTAGGCCATTGCAGGCTGCTGAAATTCTGGTGGGGTTGTACAAGTTCGAATAAGTACCGAGCCCGTCAATAATGTAGCCGTTGTAACCTGCCAGCGCAGATCCGGCAGCAATGCCGCCGCTCCAAAATGCTGCGACAAACAAGACGTATTGGGGCATTTGCTTGCAAACTAGTTGCTTCTGTTCCTTACAAGTGGGTCTTGCTTGGGCAGCCACATGCAGTGTGCCAAGTAGGTGAGTTATGCAAAGCGCAAACCAACGGTTAACGTTTCCCTGACTTACTGTCTTCATGATGCTCAAACCAAATAACCAGTCAAGATATCCGTGTGACTCTCTCTGCGGGTGCAAGACGTTTCAGGCTGTGAAACGGTTGGCGGCAACCGGGCAGTAGTCGGTTTGTTGGTGCACTGGGTATCTGTTTACAGCAGTTGAAAGCATACTGCACGCTCAATCAGCAGCAGTTCTTCTACAAAAATTGTTTTTAAATAGCTCGACAGTTAGCAACTACAATTGACGCATTTTTACCAGAGTTGAGCCGTGCAGTGCATACGAATCTTGCCGTGCTGCATTGAGCTTCCCGAGGGCTGAACTTGGAACTGAGAAACTTACCTTTCTAAGGGTTCAGCGTTTGTTGATTTGCAAAGCTCTGTCGAAGAGCCGCTGCCGGCTTCGATGCTGGACTGGCTATTATATTTGTCTCACACAGGGGGGGGGACAGAGATTGTCGTGAAGCGCTTCATTCGCCAACGCACAAAAGCTGGGAGGAAGCAGCGGTAGAAACTCTGGATTACTCTGACCTCGAATAAGTTTTCATTACCCACACATGTGCAGACTCTGCTCTTGGCCGAAGCCCACTCCGGTCATGGGGGGCAAACAGTGATGGGAGTGCTACACTGGATGGACGACGACAGGCCAAAAGCTCAAGCAGACAGACTGCCATAATAATATCAATTGTACATACCACTGTCAATGTAACGTGGCGTTGGCTCTCTTTGGCGCTGATTTTGTCACAAATTCTTGGGCCGATTCCCAGGACAAAGCGCCATCATGGCGTCTCTGAGGACAATGCTTGAAGGGGTCCGCAGTGCCGTAACACCGACACTGAAAGGCAGCCAGTTCATTCAGAAAGGCGTTCTTACCCCCGAGGAATTTATTGCTGCTGGAGATGAACTTGTGTTCAAATGCCCGTCCTGGGCGTGGTGAGTACTACAATATTTTTCAGCGACGTTTCGCTTTTCACTCCATCGTATGCAGGAGCGCTGGAGACACCAAGCACCAAAAGTCATACCTACCAGAGGATAAACAGTTCCTTGTCACATCTCATGCAGCTAGCTCGCGCCGAGTCTCTGCTTTGAAGTCTGCTGTGCGTGTTGGGACTGTCGGGAGCTCTGACATTGAGGTGGAAGGCTGGGTAGCCCCAGAGCTGGACTTTGCGGCTGGCACCGCGGCAGCAGAAGCGGAATCGTACGCCACCTTGGTCACATCAGCTCCTGGTGGCCTTGCATCGCATGTTCGGGAAGAGGAGTACACCTCTCGCCGTTCTGACCGCGCCTGCAGCCCAGTGGGGTCTGCGCTGGCCACAGCCGACGCAGCGGTGGGCGCGTCCACCGAGCAGACCCCCCCCGCTGCTGCCCATGCCGCAGTGCTCCAAGATGACAGTGACAGCGACGAGGAGTATGTGGACATGTCTGAGTTCGCGGACAGCAACTTGGTGAAAGCTGAAGCAGCCGATGCTGCAGGCACCACCGCTGCAGAAGCCGAGGCCGCCGCCACAGGCACTGCGGTGCACCTGCTGTCAACACGCATGTACACTGTGAGCGTGTGCTACGACAATTACTACCAGACGCCCCGCATTTACTTCACGGGGTTCAGCGAGGAGGGGGGGCCCCTTACCCCAGAGCAAATGCAGGAGGACGTCATGCAAGACTACGTGCATAAAACGGTGACGATGGAGTCACACCCCCACCTGGCATCCTCAGTGCCCCACATCAGCGTGCACCCATGCAGACACGCTGCCACCATGCAGCGCCTGCTGGGGGGGCTGCTGCAAGAGGCGGCGGCTGCGGGGGTGGTGGATGCGGAGGCCAAGCTGACAGAGCGCGTGGGCATGTACATGTTCCTGTTCCTGAAGTTCGTGTCCAGTGTGGTGCCCACTATTGAGTACGACAGCACAGCTGACTATGATTTGAGCTTTGCGGCTCCCTCAGCCATGATGTAGCCGCAGGAGGCACGAGACAGGAACGAGACAGGAGTGCGTTGAGTGGAGGGGGCTATTGTAGCGCATGGAGTCTTACGCAATGAGGGATAGTGCAGGTCTGCTGGCCTGCCGCTAGGCACAAGCCCCCCCGGACGAGGGGCCGTCAGTGTCTTGTGCAGGAGGGGGGTAGCAGGACTAGAAATTGATTCCTTTCGGCACGATTCTCCAAATTTTGTTTTTCGCAAACGTATTGGGAGACCATTTCAAAGGGGGAAATTCCGTCTCACACAGAATGCAGGGAGGGTGTGACACTTGGCTGCCCTCGGAAATTTTTGAATCATTTCATGGAATGGGTTGCGGGACCATTCAGGTCCTACTTGCGAGGACTGGTTCTGGAGCATTTGTCAAAATTTATCACAAACATCGACATCAAACATATTGGTGTGGCCTCAGATATTGTACTACGTGATGTCGAGCTAAATGCAGCGCAGCTGAATGCTGTAAGTGCCGCTCCGCGTTTCGGCATGGAGTTTCACGTGGCAACAAGGCTGGAGTGTGCAGGATTTCGTGCCTGAGGATGCGGAGTTAGAACTGCGGACTGTGCGCGTAGCATCTCTCAAGATCATCATTCCGTGGCTTTCGTTGTTCTCAGAGCCCATCAAGGTACAATTGCAGCGGGTAGAGTGCCGTCTGGGGAAAAAAGGCACCAACATGAGCGGAGACCTTCCATCACTGCCCACAGCAGCCAGCGGCACAGCAGCACCATCAACAGGTGCCCGCAGCACCCATAGTGGCTCTGACAGCAAGCGTAGCGGCGTCACGTCCGGCAGGGCTTCCTCCAGCCAAGCGCCGTCGGCCGGCTGGCTCCAAGGCGCCTTGACCAGCATTCTTGCCAACGCACAGGTCGATATCTCGTCGCTCTCATTGGTGTACACGCACGGCGACGCACAGCTTTCAGTCACTGCAGAACGTCTAGGCATCATGTCCTGTGCCGAGGTAAGGGGCACAGGGCCACCTGTGCCTGCTGCAGCTGCCCCCCCCCAGCGCGACGGCCTACTGCCACCCCCGTCCCCATTTTTGAGTCACTCTCAAAAGCTCGGCGAAAGAAGCAGCCGCACATGGGTCGCAGGGTATGTTGAACCAGCTGGTGTTCGTGGGTTGGTGCGCAAACGTGTGTTCCTGCATGGCTTGGTTGTTGGGTTGAACTTCACACGCGCCTCTGGGCGTCGGTACTTCCGCGAGGGTGGTGCATCCAGCAACACAGTGCACCCAACAAGCACAACCACCAGCTTTCCACTTGGCGCTGCTGCCTCGGCTGCTGCACCTCTGCCGACAATCATGTTCACGGAGCCGCTGCTGCTCGAGAAAGTCTCACTGGAAGCACGTTGCATCATTGCACTGAATCCCCACGAGCAGCAGTCGGATGCATTCTGGCCCAGCTCAAGCGATGCAGATGCGATGGTTGTCCCAACCCGGCCAAAATCAGAACACGAGCGTGGCATGGTCAAGGGCGTGTTCCGAGGGCACTTTGTCTTGAGTATGGTCGATGTGCAGCTGTCACATGTGAGACTGAGCCTCAGTGTACGGCAGCTGGCAATACTTCGTGAGTTACTCAGATCAGAGCAGGCCCCTCCTACACCAGGGTCACAGCCGGTTGTCTCAGCTAGCCGGCTGGGCGCTGTTGGTAAACTCCCACCCCGGCCTCCCGCCATTCCCGAACATGGAACACAAGTGCAGCCAAACAAGCTCAGCGCTAACTCATCATGTGGAGCGGGATCCACCCCCGCTGCTCATGCTGCATCAGCTGGGCAGGTTGAACCCGGCGAGCTGACTGGGGAGGCTGCGGCTGAGGGGGGGCTGCTTTCGTGGGCTTGGGGGGCTGTAGCTGGCACATCTGGACAATCAGCACAAACATATGCGCAGGACGCAATTGGGCCTGATGGCTCGCCTGTAGGCGCTTCTGGGTGGCTGGGCTCGTGGCTTGGGGGGGGTGAGGGGGGGGTCGCCCAGCCACTGGAGGATCCACAGCGCGAGGAGCCCAAGGTGATGTTCTGTGCCTTGCGCCTGGACGGCTTGTCGGTGGTTATATCGGAGCACCGCGATGAAGCAGCTGCTTGTCCAGGCGGGCATGCACCGTTGTCTGGCTCCGTGCCGCCAGCCTCAGCTGGCTCCAGCCCCGAGGCAGGGTTGCCTGGCAACACTGAAGACATTCTGCATGTTCCTGTAGCTCGACTGGGCGTGGTGGCTGTGACTCCACAAAGCTCAGTTCGTGCTCGCGCCGCGACGATGCTGCAGAGCACGCCGGTGCTGCAATTGTCCATTGGCGCAACAGTCGCATCCCTGGCCTTACACAGCACATTTGCGCAGAACGAAGCGGGCACACCTGTCTCGTGCACCGATTTCAACTGTGCTGTCGGCACCATGAGTGTGAAAATAGGAGGTGATCTTCGCCTGGACGACACGGTGACTCGCACATTGCAGTTTGATGACACCCAATCTGCGCCAGGTGCTTCGACAAATGAGCAATCGAGTTTTCATTGCTGCATCCAGGATCAGGCAGTGCTCCCCGCGGCTCCTGCCGCCCTGTCTACGGACGACTGGTCGCTGTTCGGCGGCCAGGCACCGATCGACTCTGTTAGTGTTCTGCTTCAAGGAAAGCTCAGCGCACCTAAGCACGCAGCATCTTCTGATGGAGGCAGATTTGACGCCGACGAAGCTGCCCAATTTGTCAGCCATGTGGCTCTTCCAGTGTCCAGAAGTAACACGATGGATTCAAAGGGGTCCATGCACGATTCTGACGGCGGCGCAGAGCTCCCGGACTGCAATGCATCGCAGCAGCTGCAGGCTGTATGGGGCAGGCTGCTTGTGGGCTCGATCAACGGCACGCTGTATGCTACTTCATTACACCACGTGCTTGGCACGTTGGACGCAATGAGGGTAGCGATGCAGCACCAACAAGTCCGAGCGAAATCCTTCGCACAGGGTGTCGCAGGGGAGTTAGAGCCCAGGGCAGAGCCGGCCGTACCAAATATGCAGCTAGATGTGGCCATGCAGGGAATCAGCATATCTGATCACAGGCTAGCTCAGAATGCTGGTCACTTGGCAGCTGCTGCATTACTCATGGAAATAGCTGCAGTTCACGGGTCGGTGTCCAGTGGCTCCATCCCTCAGCTTGAAGGCACACAGTGGCCTCCAAAGCCCACAGATGGCGACACAGCAAGTGTTGAGATGGATGATGTACGTGTGAAGGTGCACAGCCGCCGTTTTGAGCTGCCTCTCTTTCATCTCAGCGGCCTAAGCGCTTCCGGGTCAGGGCAGCTGGCCCAAACAAAGCTGCTCCAAGCATCAGCCGCACTGCATTGGGAATCACTCTCGGCTGCAATGCCACACAATTCGCATGTGCAGCATGGCTTGGTTAGTCTCATGAAGTTTCAGAATTCTTGGCATGCATTGACTCGTCAGCCTGTCTTTCCCCGAAATGAACTGAGCAGCAGCACGCAGATTGAAATTGGGCGCTTTCGCTGTTCAGGCTCGCTTGGGGCGAATCGCGGCTTCATGCAAGGGACATTGCATGTGCATCTAGATATGTGCCACATATTGGGCTCGCCTGGCCGCCGCCTGCTGTCGTTTCCGCACGGCCACTCTGCAGAGGGTCCTCAAGCGCTGCACCTGGAGGTATCAGCATCAGGCCCAAGCAATCTGCTTCCATGGATGGGCACTTTGGCTACTCAGGACTCTGATGAAACGAGTATATTACCACCATCATGCAGTGTATCTCTGAAGACTCTTCCAGGCTGTATTGATGTTCAGAGCTGTGTGAACACAGCCCAAGCCTTCGCTGCGATGCGTGTCTCGCCTCCTCAAGCAGATGACCAGTTGCGCGACACAAGTCGGACCAGTGCCCCCCGAGATGAAGTGATCCTAGACAGGAGTGCATCCAGGGCACTGACCATGTCCTTCTGGGAAGGGGCGGCTGTTGACGTGGACGTGTCGCCCTGGGCCATTCTGCTGCACAGTCCTGTGCAGGAAGGGCCGCTGGAACTCGGAAGTTGTGGTCTTCAATTGACCAAGGCACTGTCTGAGGCAGCCCCAGCTTTGAATTGGAGCATGCTTTTGCTTGAGCACCAGATCGCCGGGGATTGTCTGGTCAAGCTGTCCGGCACCTCAGAACTAGATTCCAAGGGCGAGGCTTTGGTGTGCCAGCATACCAGCACTTTGACCTGTCAACTCTCTGCACCATTGCTCCTGGTTGATGCTTTGGTACACATCACTCAATGCCTGCAAAGTATATCGAAGTGGCCGCGCTCGCCAGGACATGCATGTGAGGTGCAACCTGACTCGCGCGACAATAGCGCTTTGCTCAAGCACACTCTCAAGGTTCTGGCGCCCCATGTGCAATTACATGCAGAACTATGTGCTGGATATCCAACTGTTGCCGAGTTTACGAACGGGAAGTTTACATTTGCTCCCGTTGATGCGACCACCGGCCAGGTGAAGGTGTCGCTGCAGGATGCAAGTGTTCGAGTGGCTGGCCATCGTCTGGCAGCGCTGCAAAAGCTGAGTGCAGATGATTCGTTTGCGTTTCACTTGAATGTGATGACACAGACTGCTGCCTCTCAGACATCGTTGGCATTGGGCCAGGCTCGCGTGCAGGTGACTCCAGCAGCGCTCCGAGACATTGCCGCCATTATCAGTACCCTGTCCACTATGAAGGCTGCAGACAATCTGCATGTTGAAATAGAAGCAGGCAATCCAGTCGACAGGGCAGCAGTCCGTACGGGGACTTTCCTGACAGATTTTTCGCTGCGTGTTGCTGCGGTGGACGTTACGCTGCTTGAGGATGCTGACAAACCTATCCTCGGCGCTTCCATTGCGAATGCTGGTCTGAAGTGTAGTATGTCAAGCTCAACGCTTACTGCTGTGAGCGCAGGTGCACGCATTAACGTGTCCCATCCTCAGCACGGGGACATGTTGGATTTGAGGTGTGCTGTGCAGGGCAACCCTGAGGACGGTGGCAGTGCTTCGGGCCAGCCGAGCCTGGCTGTGCACCCAGTATCCGTCTGGACCGTGCGGATTCTTCCTGCTCGAGCTGACAGTCCCACTGCTCACGTGTTCGATGACACGTTGCTCACTGTGCACGCACTGTCCCAGGCTTACAGAGGAGCGCTGCTGTCCCTTCAGCGCCCACCTAAAACAGCCCTGGCACCACTTCATGGCGCTTCCTTGCACCCCCAAGCTGCTGAGCTGCCTGTGGACCCAGCTCAACGTGGTGCGCTGCCCAGCGTGACTGTACTCATAAAAGTGCCGCAGTTTGCAATTGTAGGCACGGACACGACCGGAGGCAGATTGCAGGACGTGTTCAGGTGCAATGTCTCCCGGCTCTCATTCGGAGGCTCGGTTCACCGTGGAGAGTTGATTCAAGGCCAAGTGCTCCTTCAGTCCATTTCAAGCATTGGCGCTCTGTCTCTAGTGTGTTCTCAGGATCGCGACTTGTTCGACATGAGCATGCAAGTGCAACACGATGGGATCGTAGCATCCGTTCTGGCGTCAAAACTGCAGTGCTGCTTGCAGTCAGAGCTGCTCAACTTCTTGCGTGTGCCTGCTGTGCTGGAGCAGCCGGTGCAAGAGGCACAGCTCATTGTGGCGATAGCGCCGATGAAGGCCGGGCAGCAGCACAGTGTGCACTTCAAGTCACTGAAAGTATTTCTCGAGGGGTTTGACATGCAGTTCCAGCATGGGGAGCACATTGCCCATGCAGAACTGCTGCCGATGAGTCTCATTGGGCACGCGGAAACCCCGTTCACCACCAGGGGCAACTTAAGTGCCCAGGGCTTGCTGTGCACACTGCAGCTTCCAGGGATGGACGCTTGTGAGATTGTACGCATGGCTCCTACATCTGGCTCAGTGGCATTGAGCCGAGGCAGCAGAAGTCACATTTCTGTGGTCTCCTTGCACTCACCCCTGCTGTCTGTGAAACTCCCACTGCAGGAGTGCGCTGCATTCAGTCGTGCTTGCCAAGGTATGCAGATGCCCCAGGCACTGCCCAAAGCCATGCCAGCTGTTGAGCACCTGTTCCTGAGCCAAGCTATTCCTGTGGAGGTGCGGTACCTGCCCATGCCATCTGTGCAGCAGTTCAGCTCTGAAACTGCACATGCATTTGCACGTTACACTGAATCCCATGCATACGGCAGCTCAGTACAAAAAGAGTGCAGGGACTCGTGGTCCAGCCTGGCAGCCACCATGGACATCGTGTTTGCGGTGGACGCGGCTGGAACGGACAGCGACGCGCTTCCCCCCGTCGCGCCCTGCGACACATCCGTAGTGTTGCCCAATGCTGTGCTGGCAAGCGATGCTTTCGCAGTCTCAGAGGAGGCTGGTACTGGTGTGTCGGCCATGCAGAGCGCGGACTCACACTTGTTCCGGTCTGGCCGAGACAGTGCAACCAGCTTACTACTGGCGCAGAGTGCTCTGCAAGGGGCTCCGCTAGTGTCTCACTTGACTGCGCTGAACCAAACACCTTTGCAGGATGCGACGCGCTTGCTTGAGTCAACCTCCTCTGCGTGGTGGGGTATCATTGCCTTCAGCACCCTAGAGCCCCTGCTGTGCACAGGCTTGCTGTTCACAAAAGCAGGCAAATTGCTGAACGTGATGGCCGAATTGAAGGCAGCTTTCAGAACCTCCAGGGCATCTTACTCCGGTGAGCTGCTTTCTGCAACTGAGGCGCAGCCTGTTGATTTCCAGCAGTGGCAGCTCACTTCTAAGCGCACACGGGAGGGTAAAGGCAAGCGCTCACCTCGGCGACAGCTGGCTAGTATTGCATGCCAGCTGCATGCGTTCAACAGCACAGTGCAGTCGTATGTGCACGTGGCTGACTGCAAGCTTCCACTAGACGATTCAGGCGACGCTGCTCTGGAGCCAGTTTTGCAGTGGTGGTGGCGAATTTCCAAGAGCCAGCTGCACAGCTTTGGCGAGGCAGGTGAAACGTTTGGGCACAAGGCAAGTGCGTGGCAGCTGTGGTGGCGCCTGGAAGATGTGTGCAACCCACTAGGCCTTGCCCTGCCCATGCCAGTGTGCAGGCTGCAGCCATCACAAATACCGGCCTTGGCACACAAAGCAATTGAAGCAGTGGGAGCCATAATCGCAGGAAGTATTCACCTGCAGGCAATCTGCGGGCCCCCGTCATTTACCTCGAGTCTGCGGCTTGGCGTAGACTCGGCGCTCGTCACTGTGTCAGAGACAGCTTCCATGGAAGCAGATGAGCTTGTGCGCTTGTCGATCGCCGACGCACTTATTTGCAGCACCTCTGATAGTGGCAGTATGACAAGCACCATTCAAGCAAAATCGGCCAATCTCAATGCTTATGACACGAGTGTCCAGGCTGGCACGCGGACACCAGACACCCTTCTGTCAGTTTCAGGTGTGCTGGCAACTGCGCGAGCTTCAAGAACTCAGGCATCCAGAGCTGGGATTCTGACTGCAGGTCCTGCTGCAGCCGCTGGCTCGTTTTCAGACAGCGAAGACAACGACATTTTGGGTGACTTGGACGCGCGTATTGTGTGTGATGATGTGAGCAGCACGGTCGAGGTACACGCCAATGCGTGCTCAGTGGCGGTGTCTGCGGGACGAATCGCAAAGCTGGCGGAGATCCAACACTTAGTAACATGTTTTTTTGCCGGGCAAGCCTTCAGTAGTGCGTTTGACATTGGTGTGACGAATTCTTCAGCTTCGCCAGTTTCGCACACAACACTTGACTCACCGCATTCTGAAGGGGTTTTATTTCCAGGTGAAACACTGCGAATTCCAGGGGGGCTCAAGAGCAGCAACATCATGCAGCGGGTGCATAGCATGTTTCCATTGGCTTGTCAGCCTGGCGCTATCTTGCCGGTGCACGTGAATGCCAGCACACGACCCGACAGCTGGGAGCTGTCCGGGGGCTACGCGGTGCATAATCACACGCAGCACGATATGAAAGTGAGCTGCATCTTCATCAATTCCAGCCAAGCCGACCAGAGCGCAGAGCACTCGGCTGTTATCCCTGCTGCTTGCAAGGGCGATGGGGGCGTCGTGTCTTTCGTGGGAGAGGGCTTGCAGCGATTCGGGGTCTCCTTGTGTGTCCCTGGGGCGCAGCAGGCCACCCTTCAGCTTTCAAAGCCAGACCTCGACATGATCTTGCGAGGAACATCTGTGTTCTGCCTGATGGAGATGGCATCACCACCCACAACAGTCCTGCATGCCACTTGTGCGTTTTTGTTTGACAGCAGATCAAGGCGAATGGACGTGCATCTCTGCCCGCTCATGCACTTCAGCAGTGCAGGTCATGATGTTCGTCTATCCAGTGAGGCATCTATGCTGGAAGCAGTTGTGCAGGATGGCTGTGTTGGCGCACAGGACTGGCGCCTGCATTTATCCGACCGCCCCCCCTCCTCTCTTGATGCGCTGCAGGCAGCTGCTGATGTGGCGCAGGCACTCATGTCTGGTTCAAACACTCGTGTGCTCAGTGGATCCTCCTCAGCCGACATTCCCATGGCGGCGTGCTTAGGCAGGCACGCTATCGTATCCACTGAGTCCTCCCTCCGCCTGTACTCTGTCTTGGCCAAGCCGGGCAAGGCGCCAATGCTCCCTACTCCTGCACGGGCAGTGCCCATTGCAATCCCCGGACCAAGTACAGAACCAGGCACTGCCATCGTCTCCACTAAGCCCGAGGCCAGCTGGGACGCGACCGGCCCCTTGTGCACCGTAAGCATTGAGCCTGTGGTGACCATTCACAACAAGTCAACGGTGGAGTTTTGCTTGTTGCGTTCATCTGCACAGCATGCTGCAGAGGAGCCTGTCTTGTTCGAAGCTGATAGGCTAGGGTGCAGCCCTGGCAGCATCATCAAGTGCTGGTCCCTTGTGCCGCAGTTGGAGGGTGACCGGCTCAGCTTGGCCATTGCAGGGCCGGGGGCACCAAGCATGGCCAAGGTCCCGCTTGATGGCTCCAGCTTGCTGCTCAACCTGGAAGGAGACCAGCCAGCGGGGGGCAAGCTCTGCGTTGCAGTTGCCTTTTTCAGTCCCTTGGGCACGGTGGACGTGTTCATTTCGGATGCCTTGTGCATTAACAATAGCACTGATTTTGATGTCGTTCTTAGCAGTGGCGCAATGCGGGACGATGGAACAGTGGCGCTGAATGCTGAGCGGCACCAAGTGCTGCATAGTGCTGAATCTAGTGTCCATGCTTGTGCAGGCGACGGCCAGCTGCCCATGCTGGCGCTGTACTGCCAGCTGGCCACTGCCGAGCCCTTTGCACCAGTGCGGCCCGTGTGGTCTGGAGCAGTGCGCTTGGGGGCTGATGCATCGTCATCTCCACACTGCCTGCCTATTCATCCGGCAGAAGGTGGTGCAGCATGGGCGCAGTATGTTTTACAGGTGCCAGTGTTTACAAGGGCTGGGGCTGGGGCACAGCTGCAATACGTGGCACTGCGGGCAGAGCAAATGCCAAGCGGCACCACCGTGCTGCACATCATGCCCTGTACCGAACCGCCCATTATTGTGCACAACAATTGTCTCACACCACTGCTAGTCCGGGCTGAACCCCCCCCTGCACCCCTTGGGGACGCGCAGAGCGCACCGGGGGATGACCCGCTGCAGATCATGACGGTGTGCCTCCCAGAATGCGGATCTGTGTTTGTGCCGCCGCAAGCGGAGCTGCCGCTTTTCCCGAAAGGCTTGAAGGACGCTGCAGGGCGCTTCAGACAGCTGTGGCAGCTGCCCAGTTTTCGGGCAAGAAATGCGGAGCGCAGCACTCTGCCTGCCCTGCTACAGCTCGCCAAGGTGACACCGGCCGTGTTTGCAGACAGCCCCAGCAAGTCTTACAGCGACTCATGCGTGCTGCTGCTGGGAGTGGGAGAGGCGCCTGGGCCTGACCTTGTGCCTGAGGTGACGTGGGCGTCCACGCCAGTGGCTGGCTCGTTGCCGCAGTGGCTTGGCCAGCTGCGAAACTGCGCACCTGCGGTGGACGCATTGGCAGGAGATTTGTCACTGCTCAAGCGACATCTACAGATCATTCGTGCAGGCTCGCAACAGCTGATGGTGGTGCGGGCACTGCACTGCGGTAGACTGCACATTTTTGTGGCACCATTCAGCGTCGTGTCAGACCGTCTCACGGCTGCCAGCATCAACGAT
>Ga0307982_1001125_pt1 | contig 21466 bp, 16 predicted proteins | sample OrgLakmetagen989_FD_201847 | JGI IMG/M metagenome (GOLD analysis project Ga0307982, IMG submission 201847) | Saline water microbial communities from Organic Lake, Antarctica - #989 | ecosystem: Environmental > Aquatic > Non-marine Saline and Alkaline > Saline | place: Antarctica: Organic Lake... | reverse complement strand
ACGTCGATGAGCCATCGTGCTAAGCTATCAAATAGTAGGATTTTTTTAAATTCAATGGTGCGCGTGTTGACGTAGTGCGCAGTGGAATTCGAGTAAACGGCAGTTTCTTGGTTTGAGCTCCCACGGACAAATTCCTAGCCGCAAGGATTGGATCGATTCTGTCTAAAAGGATTCTCGCAGCTAAGAATCGGACTCGGCTGTGCTATTAGGGCTAAGCTTCCCTGCTTGCTTCCGTATTAGCTTCTGATACTGTGCCCTCCTTGCTCAAGCTAGCTACGTATCCTCCTGGAGTCCTGTAAGTAATTTATCGTCTGAAGGAAGGCGAGGCCTGCCTGAAGCTGTTGCGCATTGCTTCGCTTTGCTTGTTGGATTGTCAATTACGCCGAGAAAATACCATATCAGAGTAAGAATGTGTGTATTCGTTGGCTCGTTGTTGTTGAGCGTTGAGCGCTGAGAGAAGAAGCACCGGCCTAGGCTACGCCCACAAGCGCTGCATATTCCTCTGTGGTCTCGAGTTTGTTGATTCTCTCAGGGTTTACAGCAATGTCGACAGGTGTAGCTCTTCAAGCCCAAGCCCGGGCTAGAAAGCTGGTGAGTGAGTCTTTCTTGGAGCTTTGTTTCTTTTAGGCTAAAGAGTCGATCGAAATAACTTCATTTGCGTAGCGCGAGCGCAGAGTAGGCCTTGTTTATGATGAATGACGCAAGTCGGCGCAGAAGTATTGTTTTGAGACCAAAGAATTCGTTGACATCTATGTTCGCATGCCCGCTCCAGAATGACACAATTGAAGTCAACATGCGAAACGTGAAGGATTACAACGAAGTGAACATGCGAGCTAAGTGGGAGGTGACGACGCACGAGAAAATAGAAGCAGCGCGGAAGGGCAAGCGGGTCTCGCAGCTACAAGGGCAGGCCGAGGCTCGCCTGTTGGCACGGAAACGGCAGCTCGCGGGCGTGCTGAACGCAGAGATGGACGCGTGGCAGAAAGAGTTCAGTGAGCTCGGGGAGACCCCCCAAGAGGTGAAAGCAGGGTTTCAGGCGAGGGCCATCGCCCTTCGCGACGAGCGCGAAGCCGAGCGGCGCGCGTTTGTGGACAGCATGTACAAGCTGCAGTGGCAGAATAGCTGCGACGACGGGCGATTGTTGAACTCGAAGGCGACCATTGGTCGGGTGATGGCCGATCGAGAAGAGCAACTCCGACAAAAGGCCGCCATAGGTGAGAAGCTAGCAGCCGACGACGAAGCCATTTCCAAAAACTGGAAAGAGCGCATTGACCAGCTGGAAAAGAAAGAAGACGCCAAGGACGCGTACCGCGCTCAGATGGAGAAAGAAATCAAGGGGATGTTGGACACCCAGGTGACGGAGCACTTGCAGCGAAAAGATGCGCTGAAGGAGCGGCAGGCTCAGGACGCCGCGGAAGAGTTGCGAGAATGGCGGGCAGCCAAGGACAAAGAAGACGCGAAAGAAGCAGCGCGCTACACGGAAGCCCGCGCGCGCGGCTTAGAAACCCTTAAGTTTAACGAAACTCGGCTGGGCGCGCGTGGCACGGTGGTTGAGGCCCAACGCGCCGACGATCTGCAGCTGTTGAATTACGCGCTGGCCAAAGAGCGTGAAGCCAGAGGCGCCGAGCAGGCGAAGAAAAACGACGAAAAAACTACCACCAAGCGGTACCAGGAGTACTTGCGGATGCAAATGATCAAAAACGCCCAGGACATGAGTGAAGTGGATGCCGTACGCCAGGCCGCGGAAGACCGGATCTGGAAGGCGCGGGAGCAGGAGCAGCAAGACCGGGTCGACAAGCGCAACGCCTTATGGCAATCGGTGGACAAGTCCCGGCAAGCGCAAATGGCGCTAAAAGCCGAGCGCGACGCCAAGGAGCTGGCGGATTACTTGGCGCCTCCGTCGGATTACCAGGCTGAGCTGGATGCGGTGGCAGCCAAGAAGGAGAGCGACGCGATGCAAGCACGGCTAGATAACCAGCGGGCCTTGTTGGCGCAGAAGGGCTACAAAAAGAAGGCGGCGGCGCGGGAGGAGCAAGAGAAGTACTTGGAGAGTAAAGTGATGCAGAAAGTAGAGGCGGAGCACAAGTTCCGACTCACGCAAATGTCGGGGACTGTGAAAACGCACTTCCCCAACAAACACACGCAATGGTACACTTGAGAGAAGGATGAAAGGGAAATAAAAGAGAGAGAGAAACAGAGCCCAAGACCGAATGATATACACAGAGAGCGACCAGCATGACGGAAAAACTTTGGAATTAAATTTGGAATGCGGAATGCCACATAAGTTCCTGTTCCTACCTCCTGGCACCTGGGCCTAGTGCCAGTGTAAGATTCAGATATATAGATCACAAAATTATACAATACCACACGGGCGTGAGTGAGGAACTCGATCTTGTTTAATAGCCACCACGGCGAAGGACTGAAGTGGGTTGCTCTTTCTGAAGCGGGTTGCTCTTTTGGAACATATGGGCCTTGCTATTTCGCCACGTATACTTTTGACCTATGAACTGTTCTTTCTTTTTCGTTTTCGTCCAAGCTAATCCCAATTGGCACATCAAAGGTTTAAAAGTACCTCTTTTTCTTTACTTCTTACTCAAAAATGATAAATTGATTTCAAGGCGCAAGTTTTATTCTGAATACCACGGTGCCACTATGCTCGTTGAGCACGCCACCGCACGGCGTCTGCTTTGTCGAGGTGGTTCCTCTTTTGCTCCCAGGCTGCGTACATTGACCATGCATCTTCGTTGTGCTCGCCGTCCTGCCACCGCACCACACTTTCATACGCGCTGCGCACCAGTTCCTCGTGGGCACTGGCGTCCGCCAAGAGGGTCGCGCACTCCAGCGCACAGGGGATCAGAGCCCGGTGGCCGCCCGGGTACGCCGCACGAATACTGCGGTACGCCTGAGCGGTGCCGTCGGGACCACCGATGCTGAACGCCCACCGCACGTATTGTGCAGCCACCACCGTGGGGGGGTTCCCAGGGCACCGCTTGAAGGCTTGGGCGAACAGCTGATGAGCTTTGGTTGGGTCTGAGGATAACAGAGCTGCTTCAAGCAGAGGCTGGTAGAGGAATTCCACGGTCGCTACTAGAGGTCTGCTTCCCAGTGCTCGAAAGGCTTCCTCCAACACGCTATCCAGAGACGATGATGATGAAGCTGATGACGGCGTTGCTGCTGTTGCATTGGCTTCGGCTGATGCTGTTGCTTGTGTTGCCTTCTTCGCAGCCTTCGCGGTCGGTGCACCCGCGTTAGCGGCAGTGGCACTAGCAGTGGCCTCGTTCCAGGCGCACAAGTGAAGGAGCGCCTGCCAGAGCTGCACTGAAGTTGCGTCCTTGGACAGGCCTTGCCTCAAAATCACTTCCGCACGGCGGTGGCCCACTACTGGCAAGCGCGACCACGACACAACCAAAGAAGGCGTCAGCGCACCGGCAGTGTGCCCACGCTGGAAGAGGTTGTCGAGTCGGGTAGCAAGCAACGAGGCTTTACGGGATGTGTGGTGGCTGCTGCCTCCATCATCTTCGCCTTCGTCATCATCTTCCACTGCGAGCGCCCAGCGGTGGCACAGGAATTCTGCGTAGGTTCGCCACATAGCAGGGTTGCTGGCTAACTCGGATAAGCCTTGCTCTAGCACTCGAATAGCTGCCTGCTCGCCGTCACTGAGGCGCGCCTCGCTTCGCGCTAGTTGCTCGCTCCCTTCGCCACTGCCCTCGAGCAACTTGCGCTTCTTGTTCTTTTTCTTCTTCCGTTGCTTGCTGGTTAAAGGCATGTCCAGAGCTTCCAACGCAGATGTAGCGCGCACGGCCCATCCTTCGGGATCGTCTTTGAAGTCCTTGGCAATTGACTCTAAAATGGCTTTGTGAACAGCGTCTGAGCCCTCGAAGTCGCCACAGAGTTGCAAGAAGTCCCTTCGCAGGCCCAAGCTTTGAGGCAATGCTTTGATAGCATTCTCAAACACCGTGAGAGGCACCGCACCCTGGTAGAAGGCATCAGCTTGTGGATCAAGCCCTAGGGCGTTGCGGCGCGCGCCGAGCTTCTTGATGAAGTACCACTCCAAGCGGAAGTACTCCAGCCACAGCGCTTCCGCACTGGGGTTCAATCGCAAAGCGCGCTGGAAGAGCACCCGCGCTGCTGTGGTGTTGCCGAGCTCTCGGGACTGCCACTCCGCAGCGTGCAGCCACAGGGCCGTGTGCCGCGGGTGGAGCTGAAGGGCGCGGGGAAAGAGAGTGGAGAGGCGCTTCTCGGCTCGTTGAGACATAGCAAAGTCGATAAACTGAAGCCACATGTCCGGATCCGCCTAGGAAGAGAGGCAAAAAGAAGCAAAATCAACAAGATTATGTGAGAGCGATAAGAACCTAGAGTGGAATATAGAGCTCAAGTTCGAAGTTTGTATTTCTAGCCTGGATTTGTCCACCAACAGCACCCTTTTCAAACCTGAAATTTGCGCACGCCCCTCTCGAAGATGAAGAACACGTGCGCGATCTGTGCAAAGTCGGAAGTAGTTTGCTTAACTAGCTTCAAACGCTCTCGGCGCAACTTTCGGAGCGCATCAATTTTCAGCTCGTACTCGACGTACCGCAAAAAGTCTACCTGTAGGTTGCAAATTGTGGACAGTAGTGCGTCAGGTAAAGCAGAGCGACTGCGGTGCCATCATGCGAGGCCAACGTATGACCTCAACACGCTAGCGACTGGCGACTAGCTATCTAGCTTGATGAAATGTTCGAATCGATTTGCCGAAGTTAGTAAGTATCAAATCACGGTTTAAAAAAGGGAAGCGGGTAATTGAGAAAGAACCTTGCGAGCAGCTTGCCGAGCGAGACGGTATTCGAAATTACGGCGTTGCTCTACAAGACTTTTGACTTCTGCGACGGTCATGATCCGACGGTCCACGAAATCATGGAGAGACGGAATCTGCCTCTCTAGTATCTGTTCCACCGTCTCCGCCATTGTGCTGGCGTGTCAACAAGCGCTAGCTCTAGCTAGACGAGGTCACGCTACAAACCTAAGTAAGACTCCGCACACTTCAGCGACTCGCAGCGATTTCGCGATTTCCATATCCCAGTATCTAGGCTCTTCATATCATCATCGCAAAGAATATTTGAATACCCAGTCCTTTTTGGAAACATCAACTTCAGCAAGCCTTCGCAACAAGATTCACAAGCTGGCTTCGGCTTATTAGCTTCAGGTGTCAGTTCTTGAGCACTATCAGCTAATGGGGATGAAGTCGTTACTTTAGCTTCTACCAGTTGTTTACACGACTCATCCAGCAAGGGCAAGTATAATTTTGTTGAGGGCAACTTATTTTCAAAGTAGATCGTGAGGTAGATTGCCAAGCTAGCAGTTGTTCGCGACTAGCGCAGCACCAGATTTGGCTCAACACTTTTACGGATTGCAGATAGATATTAGCGATCACTATGGCCCGCATTCTCTTCACTCTGGCGCTGGTCGGATCAGCCTCAGCTTTCACTGGCCTTTTGCCACGAACACCTTTAACGAAAGCTCCGTACGCGCCTGCGGATGCTATGGCGCCACCGAGAGATCGCCGACAAACCACAGTGCACGGGATCCCTAAACTCTTCCGCTGGTTGACCGACCAATATCCTACGGTTCGTGTTATTTCTCGCTCGCAATGATATCACTCATTCGATACATCACACGAGTCTTGTATATATATTGTAAACATTGTTTTGCTCCTTCCATTTGAATAGGTAAACCAGCGCATCTCCGATGGATTGAGTGCGAACTCAGACGAAATCGACAACCTTTACTTGGATATGAATGGCATCATTCACATGTGCACGCACGCCAACAGCGATGAAATCGTGGTGATGGACGAAAAGATAATGCTCCAGCGCATCTTTACCTACACCGACCGCATTTACAAAATCGTGCGCCCCAAAAAGATCTTTTACTTGGCTGTAGATGGCGTCGCGCCTCGAGCGAAGATGAACCAGCAGCGGTCGCGGCGGTTCCGGAGCAGCAAAGAGCAAGAGCAGTTGATGGCCACGGCGGTGGCGCGCGGAGGAGACATTCCCGACGAAGCAGACCGATTCGAAAGCAACTGCATCACCCCGGGGACGGCCTTCATGTACAAGCTGAACCTGGCGTTTGGGGCGTGGATTGAGTTCAAGTGCAAGAACGACCCGTTCTGGATTGAGAACGGCGCCGAAGTGGTGTTCAGTGGTCCAGACGTGCCTGGCGAGGTGAGGAGGAGGCGCTTATGTCTTAGTGCTCACTCAAGTTTGTAGAAGAAGCAAGCTAGAGCATTGAGTGGCCGTGATTTTTCGTGAGTGGTGCTCGTATCAATCAGCACGCGTCTCTGTTTTTTTGTGTCCACCATGCAAGATATTTGCATCGAAGTCACACTGTGCCTCCCTCTTCTATATCTCATCCTCCGCTCCTCCAACATGAGGGCGAGCACAAAGTGATGGACTACATTCGCAAGGCCCGTGCCACTGCGGATTGGTGGAGTCCTTCTTTGCGGCACATCTTCTATGGTTTAGACGCCGACCTCATCATGCTCTCATTGGTGACTCACGAGAACAACTTCATGCTGCTGCGCGAGAAAATGAGCGTGCGCCATGGGAAGCAGGCCAAGAGCCCCGTGAACTACGGCCGCGAAGTAAAATGAACAAAATCTTGTCCCACTAATATAGAGGCTTCTTTTTCTGTACTTATGCACTGCGGGCCGTGTGATTCTTTCCACTCGTTTGATGTTTGATTACCACCTGGTTGCCTTCGGAAAGGATTCTTATTTTACAAGTCTGCCTTCTGGTCTACTCCTATTGGATTTTCTTGTTTCTCGTACAATTTGCCTTATTTTCTTCGTCTTTCTTCGTGTTGTTAGGACTTTGAGCTCCTGGAAATCAGTTTGTTGCGCAAGCTTCTCTCGCTTCAGTTCGTGGAATTTCAAGATCCCACCAAGTATAAGTTTGAGCTGAGCTTAGAGCGCTGCGTCGACGACTTCGTGTTCATTTGCATGTTCGTAGGCAACGATTTCCTGCCGCACATCGTGCACCTGGACATCGCCGACGGGTCCCTGAACATGATGATGAACGCCTACAAAGACATGCTTCCTGCGCTGGGGGGCTACCTAACGGACAAAACCAAGATTCACTTGCCCCGCTTGGAGCTGTTCTTTGCGGAGCTAGCCAAGTACGAACCCCATTACTTTGAACGCCGCGCTATGGAAGTCTCCGCATCGGCCGGTGGTTCGGGCCCTCCTAAATCCTCTTCATCTTCGTCTTCTCCTGCTGGTGCCCATGGCAGCGGTCGCGAGGCTCCCAATTTTGACAAAGACACGTACGCGCAAGAATACTACGCCGAGAAGTTTGGGTGGACGCCGGAAGAAATGCCAGAGAAGAGGCGAGGCTTGGTCGAGGACTATGTAGCGGGTTTGTATTGGGTGCTAGAGTACTACCACAACGGCTGCGGGTCCTGGTCCTGGTTCTATCCCCACTTGTACGCGCCCCTCGCGTCGGACATGGTGGACTTAGCGCCCATTGAAGTCACCATGCCGGAGGGGCGGCCGTTCACTCCGCTGATGCAGCTCTTGTCCGTGCTGCCCGCGGCCAGCGGTCGTCATTTGCCGCTTCCCTACAGCAAATTGATGACGGACCCAGCTAGCCCGCTAGCGTCGTTCTATCCCCCCGATTTCGAAGTCGATGCGAATGGGAAACGCAACGATTGGGAGGCAGTGGTGAAGATTCCGTTCATCGACCAAGCGGAGATGCTCAAGGTTTTGGCGACCATCGACCACAAGACTGCTCTGACGCCACACGAGCGATTGCGGAACTTGCTGGGCGAAGAGCGCAGCTTCCACCCTGCGACGAGTGTTCCACAACCTACTGGAGCAGCGGCGGCGGCGGCACCTGAGGAGAAGAAGAAAAAGCAGCAGGCAGCATCGGCATCTTCAAAACCAAAGGTGACCAAGGCCAAAGCGAAACCCAAAAATCCGGCGCCCGAGGCGTAAAAAGTGCGAGCCAGCAAAGCAGGAGCAAACAATCGAGTTTCCATACCGCGCAGAACAAAAACAGGCAGTCAGACAAAAATATCTCTGTGGCAGAAAGGATCTGGCTTGAGGTGAACTCAGCATTTATGCGAGTGCGGCACACACGTGCGTGGTGTGTCCCCACTGGATATACTAACATTAACATATCCGAATTCTACATGAATACTACCCCTCTGGCCTCTGGCCCCTTTGCCCTTGCCCTTACCGGGCACTCCGCATCTCCGCTGATCTTCCCATTTGCATTTAGGCGCTACTCCCAGTCCTAGTATACGAACAAGAGACCACGGACAGAAACGCCCCGCCCTTTGAGAGAAATTAAATCTCGCATGCCAGTAATATTGTTATTGTTATCTGACTTATCTGTTATCCTTCCGCCTTTCATTATTACGTGTTACGTGGAATATTTGATTTGCATGCTTCCTTTATCACTCCTTGAGATGATTATTTCGGCCACCGGCTTTCTCTTCTTTCGTGTTTCGTGACTTTTTTTTTGTTAGTACCAGGAAGCAACAGTAATCTTAGAATTCTGGAATCAAGGCCGCACTGCGCTGTGACCTCATTCTTAAGTCTTAAGTCCGAAGTAACTCGAAAAGGCTACCCTCTTCCGAATATTCCTAGATCGAGCGATTTCGATACAAGTCCCGAAGGGCCGAGATAAGAGGGCCAGCACAAAGGTGGCGCGTTTACTTGGGCATGATGAGGTTTTCTTTGCCGCTCACGATGGTGGCCTTGCTGATGATGTCGCCTTCGCGCACGTCCTTCAAAAAGTCCGCCCCCTCGGTGGTGTATCCGAAGCAAGCGTAGGCGCCGTCCAGCAAGTTCTTGCCGGCAGGGGTCAAGTCCGAGTCGAAGAGCAGCCAAAACCATTGCGACGACGCACTAGTGAGAAGGGAGGTACCAGGGTAGGGGAAGTGAAGGGGGGCGGGAAAAGAAGTACATCAGGAGATGCGCTGTAATTGACACGCTCGTCATCATGCAGCTACACGGCTGAAAGCAGGGACAATTCGCCACTGATTCATTCACTGACACACACAAAGCAAATCAAGGTGCATACTTCCTACTGTATTCGATGGATTGAAATAGGAATGAAAAAGAGCTGCCATATGTATGTGTAGTACCTGTTGTCGTTGTCCTCTGTACGGGCCATCCCCAGCGCCCCATACGACTGGAAAGGCAGCGCGGTGGCCTCCTTGCCTCGCAAGTCCTCCTCGGTAGTGGACTCGTACATGGGGACGCCCTTGTCCGCTTTCACCATGATTTCCAGTGGAATCGTGCGGGGCTTGGTGGCGCCCGGGGGCACGTACCCGTCGTTGGGGCCCTCGGGGTCGCCGGTTTGCACCACGAAACCATCGGACCGCTGAATCGGCATCCCGTTGTAGAAGCCCTTGTTCACTAAGTCCACAAAGTTCCCCCCTGTAACCGGCGCGTTGAACCCGTCGATGGTCATTTTCAGCGTGACTTTCTCGAACAAATCGCCATCGATGTCGAACTGCTCGCCGGGCTCCGCTTTCTTCAGCTCTAACTCCACTTCGGCGCGCCCTTGGAGCTGCGGCAAGTTGCTGTACTCCGATGGCACAGTCACTGTGTAGCCCGCAGGCACCATCAGCTCCTCCAAGGCGGTTAAACCTGCAGCGGCCTTGATTTGCGCTGCTTTAGCGTTATCCAAGACTTCCCTCTCTTGCAAGCTCCCCTGCCCCACTGGCTTCTCCAGCTGCTCGAGCGACTTGGCCAAATTGCCGTCCATCTCCGCCAAGATGGCTTTCGCCTTCTCGACTTCGGCCGGGCGCACCGCTGCCAGGATCTTGGTAGTGATCTTGGCGTTGGCAATGGTGCTGCGGGATTTCTGCAGCCCGTCCTTCGCAGCGCCGATGCGTTTCACGCGTAAGTCGCCCGCGATGCCCTCCACCTGCTCCTGAAGTTTGCGCACGTCAGGGGAGTTGATGGGCAAAGCCAACCGCAAGAGTGAGCTGGCGTCCTTGTTGACTCGACTGCCTGAGGAGGTGGATGCATCCTGGCGGGTTGCGGTGGGCGCAGCGAGAGCGGCCTCAGGCGGCACCACCAGCACGGGCGACATAACAAGCAGACCCGAAAGAATAGCAGCCGTTGCGCGCGACTTGATGTCTTCTAACAGCGACGCTTTCAATGGCGATTGCCGCTTGAGCGGAGCTGGTCTCAAAGGCGTGAAAGCTGCTCCAGACCCGAGAGCCAAAGCTAACACGAGCTGGCAAAACTTCATGGTCTAGCTAGGCAACACTAGGATAGGATGCGAGATAGATAGAGCACAGAAGATAAACACAGGAACAAAGTTAGTCAGGCTAGTACAAGTGAGTTTTTCTCCGCTAGAAGCCTCATTCTGTCCCTGATGACTCTAGCGCAGCAAGTTCAAGATCAGCGGTCAGAAGTGGCACGTCAGACGTTGTGGTTCCGTGAGACTTGATAGATTAGAAGCTTCTACGAGAACTTCGAAATATTATGCTACCTCAATCAACGATAGAATGTGTGCTCAATCAATAGCACGCACCACGTTAAGGTGGCTCACGTGGTACTCCAGGGGCGCCTACTAGAAGGGCAGCTATTCTGAATCCCGGCTGATGATGAAATTGATGAGCTCATAATGAGCTGATGATGTGTGAAGAAGGAGGTGTGAGGTGTGAGGTGTCAGACGACTAAGCTTCGCATTACATTAGCGAAAACCTTATGTACACTCCTTTTTCTTGTTCACGTCATCAATAATCCACGAGACTCGGAGACAAAATGATGAAAGATGGACCCATCTGAAGGAACCTCAACGTAGCTGGTTTACTAGAGTGCGCCCCACTTCGAACCTAACGCGAGGATAACATTGTTAACTCAGTCGTTTCTGCCGAAATTGCGTTGGGTTGAGCCTATCTAGCCGTGCCGTAAGGAGAGGAAAGAGGAACAGATGCACTCCGAGGTACTTGTCGGCATTGCCGTCCTCTCGGCGGCTCTTCATGGTGCAGACGGCCTTCATCCTACCAGTCGTTACCTCAAGCGCTCTCCCTCATCGGTAATGCGCGCTACCGTGGAGACGAGCGCTCCTCCTAGTGAGGATACTATGACTAAGCTTACAGCACAACCTCCTTTTGCCTCGATCGTCATTAACAAGGCGCTTGAGGCACTAGACGAAGCATTGCCAAAAGAGAGAGTGCAGCCGAATGGCGCTCCAGCATATTTGGGAGGTCCGCCATCGAAAGAGCGCGTGGTGGTGTTAGGTAGTGGTTGGGGCGCACATGCCTTCATCGATGGTCTCGACGCAGAGAAGTACGACTGCACCGTCGTGTCGCCGCGCAATTTCTTCTTATTCACGCCAATGCTTGCGGGCGCTGCTGTAGGCACGGTGGAATACCGCTCCATCAGCCAGCCTATTCGCAGTGTCAACCCTGGGGTGGGCTATTTGGAAGCTACTTGTACTCAAATTGATGCAGCGGCCAAGACCATCGAATGCGAGCTCGTGGTTTGCGACGGCGCTGCGTGCGAGATTCGCGACTTCAGCCTAGCTTTCGACCACTTGATTGTGGCCGTGGGCGCTACCACTAACACCTTTGGGATTCCCGGCGTGCAGGAGAACTGTTTCTTCTTGAAGCAAATCGAGGATGCAGCTAAGGTGCGGCGTGGGATTGGGAACTGCTTCGAGCGCGCAAGTGTGCCGGGCTTGACGGATGCTCAGAGGGAAGCCATCTTGACTTTCGCGGTCATTGGAGCTGGCCCCACGGGAGTTGAGTTCGTCGGGGAGTTGTGCGATTTCATCGAGCAAGACGTGCCTCGTTTCTACCCCTCGCTGTTGCCCTACGTTCGGGTGAAGCTTATTGAGGCTTCCGATAAGGTCCTCATGGCCTTTGATTCGGAGTTGCAAGCGAGTGCCTTGGAAACGCTCCGGTCGCGCGTGTTAGCGTCACCTAGTCGCGGCTCCGACCAACCCCTTGTAGAGGTGCTCCTTTCCGCAGGCGTGAAAGAAGTGAAACCCGACGAGATTTTGCTCAGTGATGGTGTGACTGTCCCTTATGGCCTCGCGGTGTGGGCAGCTGGGATTGGGCCTTTGCCTTTGGTCAAGGACTTAGCCCAGAGCATTCCCGAGCAAGCGAGCTTGGATGGCCGTGGGAAGCTAGTCGTGGACAACTGGCTGCGCGTATGCGGCGCGCCTGGCGTGTGGGCTCTGGGCGATTGCGTCACGATTGACAAGAAGCCCCTGCCTGCGACCGCTCAGGTGGCGTCACAACAGGGCTCCTTTCTGGCGCGGCTCTTCACGCGCAACTACGATTTGAACGGTGCTGCCCCGAGGATTGTGGGAGCCAAGCAAGGCCTGGTGCAGCAATTCGGAGACACTGACGGCTTCGCAAGAGGGTTCAACTTTCTGAATATGGGCCTTCTCGCGTACCTCGGGGACTCCAAAGCGCTGGCGCAAGTGAACGTGGACGAGAGTGTGGTGAAAGGCACGGGCGCAGCGGGCTTCGCGCTGTGGCGCAGCGTCTACCTCTCCAAGCAAGTGTCGTGGCGCAACCGTGCCTTGGTGGCCATCGACTGGGCGAAGATTCGGCTCTTCGGTCGGGACATGACCAGGCTGTGAGGCCTTGGCTCTAGGCCAACACCGGGCGTCTCAATTTATAACCTTCGGACTTCTGACTCCCTGATCGCATTTGCGCGTGAGCCGGGCACGAAGGCAGTCGAGATGCGCCATGCATTATGTTATTTCCCTTTTGGTATTTTACAAAGCCCTACTTCTTATGAATTCAACTAACTCAAAAGCAATAGTATGATTGAAATAGTCCAAAAAATCTTGTTTTTATATAATAATTAAATAGTGCGTTAGATTTTAGGGATATTAAGGGAAGGGAAACATGGCAATGGAGAATACAATACAGGGACTTCTCTTATTGTAGTTCCTTCTTTCCCTGCTATTCAACGCAAGATGGGACTAAGGGCCCTTGAGCTCGAGCTGGGCTGATCTCTGAGCTGCTAAGCTCTCGACAAGGACAAGGGCAATGGCTTAGAGGCACGGCCGTAGAAATTTTAAAATTTGACATTTTAGTCGCGTTCTACAAAAAAGGCACAATTAAACGATAGGAAATAGCGATATTGTGCTCACCTAATTGCCAATCAACCGACAGAGCAACCGAGGATTTCCCATGTTAACATTCGGTATCTGATTTGAGCGAAAGCGTGAGATGCGGATACGGATTAAGTCGATGCTCATCGAAAACCCCTCTGTTGCTGCTGACTGGCCAGATACAAAGCAACACCTGAAGACACCGCTGTGCACAAGACACAAGTCACAGCCGACCAAAAGACAACGCTGTCCGCATTACCACTGCTGCTGCTGCTGCTGCTGGCATCACTACGACCCCCACTAGCCTTCGAGAGGCGCTGCTTCCCCGCCAAGGGCTCCTCTGCTGACGTCACTACAGCGCCGCCAAAGTTCTCGTAGAGGCGCATCAAGTTGCGCTCCAGCATGGCAACCGTGACTTTTCCCACCGCTGCGCAGAACTTCACTCCAGGAATGCTCTCCAACGCCGCGGGGTCGACGTTTTTGAAGGAGCTCACGTTGAGGATGAGGGTGTTGGGCTGAATGCACTCGGGGTTCAGCTGATAGGCCTTGGTAGGGACTCCGAGCACGACGATCTGCGACATCTTCACTGCGTCTTCAGTGGTTACTTCCACTTTCTTGCAGCGCCCCCCTTGCGAGACCAAGAAAGTGGAGTCTAAATCGATGGAGTACACGGTAGCGCCATCGTTGGCTAAGAGCGCGGCCAGCGGCCTCCCAACCACTTCGGACCGGTTCACCACCGTCACGGTTTTGCCCCGCAACCGAGCACCCACCGGCAGGGACATCACATAGGCGCCTTCTGCTTCGAGGATTTTGATGCAGGCTAAAGGTGTGCACGGCAAGATGCATTTGAAGCGGCGGCCTGAAGGAGTGAAGGACAGCGACCGGCAGGAAGAAAAATAAGAGATGGGAGGAAACGAAACGATTCAAAGCATTCAGTCATTGTAAAAAGAGAAGTTCATTCCAAGCAACCATGTGTGCTCGCCAACGAAGACGAAAAGAAACGAACAAAACAAGGAACAGATGCATTCGTCTAAGTTGACTACACTCACCTTCGTCCATGAATCGAATGTTGCGGTAAAGGTTCGAGCGGAAGGTATGGCAGAGGCCTTCAACGTCCTTCTCAGGCGCAATCGAATCTCGGAGGTAATCGTCCATGCTGCCACCATCAAAGGAAGGCTCTTGGCCAAAAACAGGATAAAATATCATGATGCCATGCACGGTAGGATCACGGTTGGCTTCGTGGAGCGCTCTTTCTAAGTCCATCCGGTCGACTTCTCGGCACTCGTAGTTGATTGAATCTTCGCGGCATGATTTGCCTGTCCATTCGGCGTATTTGCGTGCGAACGGATCATCCGACGCCAGAAATGCGACCTGAAAACATGTAGAGCACGAAATTGGTGAAAAGCGATGCATTTGGCCAGGAGGCAAGGTTCCAAACTTCCGGAGGAAGGGCTATTCGGGCGTTTACGAGCGGTTAGCTTTCATGTGTCAGTCTTTCGTTACCAGCTTCGGTGGGTTGCTTTGATATGTGGAGGCGATCGTTTGGGAGATCTCTTCGCGGAATGGCTTGGCAACCGTGATCGGATCTACACGCACGCGGCTGCTGGTCTTTGACATGCTTGCGAAGATTGCCTTGGTGATGTTGTGATTCCGCGATAGATACGGCAGGCGAGGCAAAGACAGTGATTCAAGAAGTCAGTCAACCTGTTTACTCTTCGAGTTTTTGAATCCAAGTCTCAACAAATATTTCCATTCCTCTGCGTACCCTCATGAGGTATCACATTAGGTGACCTGTTTAACAAGTAGGGGGATGGAACGTCAAAATAAAAATATCCTGGTTTTTTTTTGGGGGAGTTTAACTGACTGCTCAACCGTTCCATCGTATACCAGCAGCGTTCAGTAGACTACTATTAGGAGGCTGAATCAGCCGCAGTTAGTTAGGCTGCAATAGCTTATCTCTAGTTTGGTTTAACCAACTTTCAATATCAGCGTGTATTACACTTGTATCATATCTATTCAGCGCTAGCCTGGCCTCTTGCCATTCTCATCAGCCTAGTAGCTGGAAGTTTCTCAGTCAAACGAGCACCATGTCGATGACTGACCCGAAAGCCCTTGGGGTGCACTCCATGTGGGGATTTTCGCCAGCTTTTGATGCTGGTTCTTTAGCTGACTCCAAGCATAGTGACCCGAGCAATGTCGCCGAAGAACCAGGACCCTTCAGAGTACTCTTCGCTGCGCCCTCGGACATACGGCACGTCCTAGCTACGCTGTCACGCCGGCGTCGCCACGGTACAATGCCAGTGCACATGGTCGTGACAGAAAAGCAGCTCGAGGTACTCGCGAGAGACTTGCTCATGTTGCAAATTGCGTGCGACTGGGAGCTCCCGATTCGACAGCGGAGCACGGTGTTTTTAGAAGTGTTCGGGAACACCCTTTTGCAAGAGCGCACTCAGGCCTACGTGCATCGGCTAGGGCAGGAGCTGGTAGAGCTCGTGTGTGATTCGCGGGGTCCACTCGCAGAATTGGTGGACTTGAACGGCCTCAAGTACCGGGACCGCGATGGTCTCGTCGAAGTGTTCAAAGCGTGGGATCCCGGGGTGCCCTTTGACGCCGTGGGTTTACGCGACTATCGCCTGCGGGGCCACTTCGGGCAGCGGTACGACAATCGGGTAGGCTTAGTAGACTGGGACTACTATGCTCGCGTGAAGCCTACGGCGAGCATCATTCACCAGCGGCTCTACAAAGAGTGGCGCTTGTCTGGCGTGGCGTTCGAATTCGGGGACCAAAAGTATGACCAGCCGAACCGCACTTTAGGCTCGTATGTGGAAGGGGTCATGAAGAAGGGCAAAGACAAGGGCTTGAAGAAGGAAGTCCGCGGCTATTGGATCGATGTCGTGAACAGCCCTTACATTTCCATGGGCGTGCAGTGCGACCGCACGGCCCCATACTCGGACAGCCTTTTCGAAGTGAGCAACAAAGACGGCCCCACCGAGCAGCACAAGCATCATGCTGTGGAAGTGGCGGTTTACAACATGCTCGCTTACCTCACGGAAATCGAGACGGGCCAACCTTACGCCATGACCAAAGCGCACGACTTGTACAGTGGCCTAGGCGAAGACGCAAGTGACTTGTCCTGGCACGCAGCGAACGACTCCGCAGATAATGGGCCCGGCGTAAAGAGCGACGAAGCTCGACGCGCGCAAGCTCTGACGCGTGCTCGGTGCATCGTCGAAACGCTCAGCGCCTGCCGCGTGTCTCTGGTCAACGGTGGCGTGGACAACTTGTACGGGAACAAGGCAACAAGCAAAGGTGGGTTTCACGTGATTCACCTCTCAGTGGGCTCGGCTCACCACCTGGACGATGCCAACTTTCCGTCGCTTCTCGCCGACCAAAGCGCCAAAGTGGTGGTGGAGCGGGCGCATTACTTGGTGCCTCTCACCGCGGAGCAAGAAGCGCTGTACGACAAGAAAATCGTCGCCATGGCCTCTGCGCGCGGGCTTGTGCAGCGTACCTCTGCAGACCCGGGCGTGCTTGAATTCGGCGTCGGCGATGTAACGCCTCCGCCGCCACCTCCTGCAACCACATCGGCGTCTTCGTAGCTGTGCGCGACTGAATATTGAAGTATGCGCCCACAGTAGAGATAGGTGGAGTTAGGGTCGCGGGGAGGGGGGTTTACTTCCCGAAAAAAGCTGAAATGCCTATGGGACCTGGTTTGTTGCCTAATTGGCTTATGTCCATCTTATCATATAGCGAAATAAATAAGAAAAGGGACTATTACTTATTTCTAGATAACCCTATCTCAATTTAAATTAAAAAAAATCTGTTAATAACAGAGAAAACAGCGGATTTTCTTCCCAATTAGGCCAATAGGTACTTGGGGGTATCTGAAATCGGTGATTAGCTTGAGCTGCGTTGATACTTGTTACGGAGATGGGCATTTGGGATTTGAGAGGCAGCTGACTTTTGACTTCTATGTTCTATGGGTTCCTTATAGCAACAGTTATCGGAAATGGAAATGAAATCCAATAGGCACCATTCAATTGATATATACATGGCATACAGCGCGAATGTACATCGCGAAGGTAAGAAGGAAATGCAGTTCAATTATCACAGCACACGCTGAATTAGCGCCGGTCTTAGCGATTCTCAATTGAGGCAGGAAGCACCACGCAGAAATGCGTAGCCCTTGAGCTATCATCCGCTCACATCGAGAACGCCGTTCAAAGGTCCTGCGGAAGCACCCATTCCTGCTCTGGAGCTGCCAAGCAGTCCGTCAGCCAGTCCGCAGGGATGTCTCCGGGGTGGTTATCGCGCACCTTTTGCGCCCAATCCTGCAGCGAGCCCTGGCCCAGGGCGACGTCCACGGGGTTTTGGTAGTTGAGGTAGCACGGGCCGCGCGACTCACGTGAGGCCCTCGACGCGATGCCGTAGTCGCGCCACCAATACATGAGGCTTTTCGCCGTCCAGAGGTACCCAAACGTGTACGCTGTTGGGCTCGGTGCCGCGAATTATGGCTCGGAACTGGTGTTGACGAATGCGTTGGGGCGCCAATCAGCGATGCGCGATGCTGGCACGCGGTAGTGCTGCTCTCGTTTCGAAATGATCTCAGCAGCTGCCTCGATAGCCGACTTTGCAAAGGCCAAATTGTTCGTGTACTCGTCACTCGAAGAAGTGTGGCCACCAGTTATAGCCTGGCGTTGAAAGGCTGCCGCAGCTTCGTAGACAGCCAAGACCTGAGCGCTCCGAAGCGAAGTGACGCGCAGCGCATCTAGGAGTTCGTCCCACGGGGACGTGACGCTAGGGTCCTCGGGTTGATGATCGAGGGTTTCTGCCCGCAAACTCGCCCATTTTTCAGCTGCAGCAGCAAATGTTGTGTTTATCGTAACTAGGAGAGGCCGGACGCCGGATTCATAGAATGCCAAGAGGCTGCTTCCAGTCGTCGAATTGGATGAAGAGTCCATGAGAGCTCGCAACGAAATGTGGGCTGGTTGAGTATTGGTTGGAATGAGCCCGAGAGTGTTGGCAGTAAACTCCACGTCTGCAACTGCTTCCCAGCCCTCGAGGTAAGCGTGGCCGTTGAGCTTGAAGGTGGGCCCAAATTCACCGTCGTCACTGTCGACCGCATCGACCTTGTTAGTGCCTTTGGAAGCAGTAGTTGGTAACGAGCCATTGATGAGGAGGCCGTATTGCTGGTCGACGAAGGTGAGCAAGAAGTCCGTCACGAGGGTAGTCGCAGAGGTGTTGGCACCCGTGAGGGCCCTGGCAACTGGTTTCAGTGCATGCTTCAGCGCATCTTCTTGAGAGGCGCCGTCACTTTCGGTCAAGACATGCCAGCTTGCCCTCGCTACGGCCACTTCTTGCACCCAATAACCCCATTCCCAGCCGGAGCAAAAGTTCATTTGACCATCGAACTCAACTCCATCGTTCTTTTCAATCGCTTGCATTTGCCGCAAATCGGAAATGCGTCGGTCAGCGGAAAGAGGCAAGAAAAGAGGGACGTCGATATCAAAGTTGACCCAGTAAGCCGTTTCGCCGTAAAAGACGTTCAGTCGCTTGGGCTGGTCTTGAGCTACCTCGGTCATCCAATCACGCATAAAGGAAAAATTCGACTGCCCATAGGATCCCGACGAAGAATCATCAAACCCAAAGGTTTGCACGGTATGCGGCAGCACGCCCATGTTCAAAGAAGCCAGCTCGGGGAGGAAGTTGAAATTGATGTCGTCGTATTCTGGGCATGTGCCGGCGTCGGAGCAGTGGCACTTGATCAACGCGGGCTTGCCCTTCTTGGCGCACGCGTCCGCGGTGTAGTTGATCCAAGCAAGCATCTGCGAGCAGGTAATGTGGGTGAACTCAGTCGAGCCCGATTCGGTGCCAAGCATATCGAAGCCAGCCCCGTCCAACACCCACGTGAGGCGGTCGTCGATTTGGGTCTGCCAGTCCGCATCCTTAGTGTTCTTGATCATGTACCACGAATGCTGCTGCCGAAGGGCAATCGGAACATCAGCGCTTGTCGTGATGGTCAGATTCCTCGCAAGATCAGTGAGAGTGCGCAGCCGCTGCATGCGCTCATCGCTCGACGCGAAATCACTCCATTCTTCGGCATACAAGAGAAGCCATTCGATATAGTTGAGCTTGTTCGCTAGTGCCCACTGATAAAACAAGTCCACGCCCGAGACGAGGCTAGACCAAGGAGCAGCTGTGACACCGTCAGCGGCAATGGAGTCAAAGCCATTCAGCACGTCGGTAAGCTCAAGTGGGTGTTGCGTGTGGTAATGCCAACCTCGGAGCGGCCAATGAGGAGACTCCGTAACATCTAGGCCACAAAAGGCCGTGTACGAGTCATCGTCATCAACTAATGGGCTTGTCAGCGGCACTGTGGGTTCAAGAGGGTGCAGGAAGCTCACACCAATCAATTCCAAAAGGTGGTACCCTCCGTAGGAGTGCCCACGCGCACTTCCGCCGCGGGCTGCAATGGTGGAGCAATCGGAGGAGGCGCGCGCCACAAATCCTTCGCTGGATGCAAGATCATTGATTGTATCGTCATCAATGATCGAATCTGCGGCGTTGCCTAGTTTAATTGTGAGGTTGCCGTAACGTGCAGGAGGCGGCGGCGCTTGTGCAAACCTCGATGTGAGGCGCTCTGCCACTGCGAGCAACATCGGTGCCAAACACAGGGGTGATCAGCGCCGTCGCTGACCTGAGGACGAGAGCGGTAGTCAAAAGCAAACGCGCCGCTATCATTGTAATCAGGAGTATGCAAGCTCAAGCAAGACGTGGTGGTGTTCGGCGCTCTCCCGGTGTTTGGGGATTTGGGGACTATCTGTAGCTAATAGCTAGCTAGAAGCGGTGTCAAGTGTCAAGGTTTTTTTGCGCCTCCCCCGGGGGGGGGCGAGGACTGGTATTAGTGACTAAACAGGGAAGGGTGCCATTTAGGCGGCATCATACGAGTGTGCTATCATACGCGGCCGCTTCGTCGTATTCGTCGCGGGAACGATTACGGCTGGTGCGGTCGCGGGGGTTGTTGGTGGTGCCGATTAGGCACCGGCGGTCAAGCAGGAGGCGTGCCCGTCCGCGGTGAGCTGCCAAGCCCCAAGACTGGTGCAGCTGCTTGCGGAAGTAGGACCGCACCGCCTTGGGTTTTTCTGAGCCCCCCCGAGGGGGGACTGGATTTAGTTACTAACAGGCAGGGTGCCATCTAATCGGCGTCTACTGCGCCCCCCGGGCCGGACTGGAAGCCTGGCTCGGGGTTCTTTGGAAAGGTAGAAAGTACAGTGCTCAAGGATTTTTGTGTGATATTTTTGGCCACGTTTCAGCTCAGTGATCATGATTGGTGCAAACAAGGTCACACTTGCCCGTGTGATGCACGGTGTAGGCGCAACGAGCTCACCGCTATCTGTAGTATACGCAGTGTTCTAGGCGCCTCGAGGCTCGTCCTTCTTGTGGTGCCCGAGGTCCGTGTCCTCGTGGTGCTCGTGGCCCTCCTCTCCCGGTGTTGTGCTAGTCAAGTCTAGTCTAGTTAATACTCTCCCAAGAACAAAGAAAAACAAGCACACAGCAGTCACAGAGGCACCAAAAAAAGTATATGTGCTGCCGGTGTTGTGCGGCTGTGCGAGAACTATACAGGTGTTCACTTGAAGTATACGGGTCCGCTCAAGATATACGTCGGACACGAAACACGCACGAACGAGTAGCGACCGTGACGTTTTATGGAAGATATATGGGTTGAGCTCTATGATAGGGACGGGCCGCTAGGCCACAAGCGGCCCGCTAGCATGCTTCTGTTTGTATTATGAGGGGGACTTCTCTATTCACTGCCACTCTGCGGACGAGGAAGGAGTTCCTGCCCTGCCAGGGCCATTCATGGCCCGGGGACAGAACAATAGGCGCCCTGCGCGCTGAAAGGCAAATTTGACCTCTGCCAATGGAACTTCGTGTTCCGCACGTCACGAGCTACGCTCGCGCGCCTTCCTCTTTATGGTTTCTGCGGAGTGCGCGCTACCCACAAATGCCTCGCTTTTTCTGAGCCCCCCCCGAGGGGGGACTGGATTTAGTAACTAACAGAAAGGGCGCCATTTAGTTGGCCTTAGCAACGACCTCAGTGTCGTAACTGTTGCGAGCTCGGGGGTTCGCTTTTTGCAATTTTTGCGAGAATTTTGGCCAATGCCCCTCCCCCTCATGAATCACTCCGCACTTGCTTTGTTTGCGCAACGCACGCGCGTTCCCACTTCTGCCCGCAGCAGTGGCTTCTGTGTCATTTACTCGTTGCCTGTTGACCCTGGTGCTGATACTGCACTACAAGACGATGCTGACACGCCAGCCCCAGTGACGGCTCTCTTGCAGGAGTTCGCCCGCATGCGATTGAAGATGCTCCCGAAGAAGGGCGACTTGCGGGA
>Ga0307982_1001123_pt1 | contig 21493 bp, 27 predicted proteins | sample OrgLakmetagen989_FD_201847 | JGI IMG/M metagenome (GOLD analysis project Ga0307982, IMG submission 201847) | Saline water microbial communities from Organic Lake, Antarctica - #989 | ecosystem: Environmental > Aquatic > Non-marine Saline and Alkaline > Saline | place: Antarctica: Organic Lake... | reverse complement strand
CGGCTCAGCGACTGGCGCAGCAACCACAGGCGGCTTTATAGCTGGTCCAGCTTCCGCTGTGGATTGCGGTTGCACGGCACAATTCACAGAGGAGCTTGGACTCTCGGCTCTAGGCTGCTTAGGATTTTTGGCCTGAGACAATCGAACTAGCTTCGGCCTCGAGCTCGAGTTTGCGAAGGGCGACAACAAGTAAGCTTCAAGGCTCGCACGTTCAAACTGCTTGAAGTTCTTTCCAATCTTCGATGCAATTTGCTTTTGTTCCCAGACGATTCGAGATTCGAAGTTTACGGATGAGTCGAGCGACGCCATAGACCGCAAAGCACCTGCGCCCTTGTCGCGTCCGTGGGCAAGATAGAAGCAGTACGCGTCAGCTACGGTTGCATCGAATCGCTCCAAGCAAGCATCAGACGATAATTCTGCATCAAGAAGTAGTTTATTTTGACCACTTGTATGCATTAGATCCCACGCGATGAGCCCCAAACCAGTGCCTAAGAGCCAGATGACGAGAAGCGCAGGGTGTGCAGGAGAATAGTAAATCAACCAATAACCTTGCTGGCCAACACGTAGAGCAGTTCTAAAGATACTAGCGCAGAGATATCAAAAATACCTAAGCGTTCGTAATGACCCGGTAGCTTACGGCTGACATCTTCGGGCTGCAGCGCACGCTTTGTGGACATCTGAGATGAGTAAAAGCAAAACCGATGTCACAACAATCGCCCGTGTGAGAGCCAGTGAACACGCACGGCTCTAGGGTCAAAATGGGTTGAACCGGTATGGAATCTACTTTCAGAATCAACACCTTAAAAGGATGCGTGGCCTCAACCCGAAAGTTATTCGCGCATCAAAGGCACTGCCTCGAAAGCTACATTTTTTGCTGTGATTTTTATTTTTTTTCAAAATTATGGAAGCTACAAAAGTACTTGAACGAAAACAGACCCAAAAAACCTCCCTATCCGGCGGGGCTACTTCAATGAACTTTCCCGAGGTTTGTGATGTAATATGGGGCGTGCTTTTCCCTATATACGACCAAGGAGAGGGATAGCAGTTATAGCTACTTTCATGAAGTTTCAGTTCGTCTTAACTTCGCTTGGGCTTATTCAGTGATGAGCGTTTTTTTCGCGTTTGTATATTACACTTTCAACTGATGACGTCTGAATGCTAAATGCACATAACCAACACAGAATTTGCACGATCTTCTGGAGAGAGGTATGTCGCATTATGTCGCTCCCAACCAAAAGGCAGTGGGGCGATTCCAGCAGGGCGATTCTGGTACTTGGAATATTAAACGCAGGATACATAAAGGATACAGGGCACTCAGCTTCAGCAGCTCCTGACTTTCTTCTTACTCCGGAGAGCACACAAATAACTAGAGGAAGGTTCGGCATATATATCTCTATGGTTCACTGCTCCTGAGCGGAAGCGTCGGTACGTATGCCGTACCTACCGCTACTAATTCCATCTCATCTTTCGGGAAGTAATGGCTTTCGGAGAGCGAACTAAGTTTTTAATCTCTTTTATTTTTTAAAGCTCGATGTCGTATTTCTCCTAAAGATTCATGTGCTTTATCTGTTTTCAAATATTACAGATGGGCATCTCCGTCTTTCGTGAGTATAGATCAGGCTAGACTGGACTGGACTGGACTAGACTAGACTAGACTTCAAAGCTTTGTTGATCTCTTTGCTGAACTTGTTGAATGCTTTGCTGCATTCATCGAATGATTTCTGGAATATCTGGAGCGCTTCTTCTAGCTCCGGCTGTAAGCAAACATAAGCCAACATAACGCATGCATCAATGAGAAAAGGAAGCAAGAAAAATGCCCCCAAAAACAAAAAAGAACAGAAGTACGTGAACATAAAAAAACCTACATGCGTGGGTCCAAGAGTTTAAATCATAAATGAATTTCTTTCGGATCTCGATATCAGCCAATGCTAACGGAAACTATCACTCAATGCTTACCAGTTGACTCTTCGATGACGCTTCAGGGACCGCCTTCGTAAATTGCACCTTAGAAGTAATGTGACCGACCATAGCAAGAGGTGATGGTCGCGGAGGCAGAAATAGACGTAGATGAAAGAGAAAGGTCACGCAAAAACAACATATCCAACGAAACTAAAACGATCACAGCAATTGAGAAAAAGTCCCCTGTTTCATCATCTCATCCTCAACTTTTTTCCCTCACTTCGTTATAATTTAGATTAAGAAAGACAATTGAAGCATTCGATGGTTTTCTTACCTTAGATGATCCATCTTGAGCGAACAGCTTGGGCGTGTTCACTTTGATTGGCGCGGGCGTTGTGACTGCAGCGGTGGCCATGGCGGCCGGTGCCTGGAACACTTTTGGCGTGGCAACTTGAACCGACACGGGGTTCGATACAGTTGACGCAAACGCAGACGTGGAGGCGACGGGCGCAGTTGTGCTGGCAGCTGTGGCAGCTGTGGTGGCTGCATTGGCCACACCTGCTGGCTCGTTTCCCGTAGCACTGGCAGCTGCCTTCGTCGTGGCTGAGACCACCGCAGCAGCAGCAGCAGCAGCAGCAGGAGGCGCCGTAGCCGAAGCAGGCGCTACGACACTGCTCGTGGAAGCTTTCAACTCGTTCCCTCCCACAGCAGCCGCTCCACTGGCAACTTTTCCAGAAGCACTAGTGCTAGCGCTAGCTGTGTTGCCGCTACCACCGACACCACCGTTGCCGCTACCAGCGTTGTCGCCTGACGGTGGAGGCGTACTTTTCCCACGCAACTTGCGCCAATTGATCAGAGCGGACTCCAGCCCCCGCTCCACCAAGGTGCCGCCAACAGGAGTTAAAGCGAAACCTACGACGAGAGCAAACGATAGCGCTGCAATCTGGTACGTAGCAGAGAAAGCGAGAGAGACATTGGTACAGTCGCGTGAGCCAGCATTGAAAATACAAGTACCCTTGGCCTCCTACCAAGCTCGGTCTTTGACGAAATCCCTCCCTTCGCACTCGGAAATGTTGGCAAAAGGAAAGGCAGGCGCGCGCGCGCAATCACCTGAGTGCTGCTCAACGCGAGCGCTGCATCGGCCGCTGTCTTGGCGCCACTGCCGCTCGCAATCGCCTTCGCGTTCGCTGTGGCGTGGGCTGCGTACTGTCCACCGCTGTGCCCCGCGTACGACTGTCATTCACCAAAAAAAGAACGTGGCAAGTGGAAAAGGCAAGGCAGTGTGAGACCGCATTCGAGCGATTCGATGCTCGGGGCGAAAAAAGTACGAGCGCAGCTTTCAAGAAAAGAGAAAGGTACATGTAGCTATACTCTATAAAGGACTGACCATGACTTCGCTGTTCGCTTCCGCGATGCCCGACGCCAGCCCTTTCACCAGGTGGCAGGCCGCGTCACCCGCGCTGCACACCCACGCCTTCCCTCCTTGTAGGCACCCGCTCACACCTGCTGCCACCGAGGGGCCACCTCCTGATGACGTCATCGCCGCCCACGCGCCTGACGCAGCCTGGCACGCTGCGGCACTCCCGCTCCCCGCGGCTGCTACCGCCATGGCCGTCCACAGTTTGAGCGCCGAGTAGGACGCTACGGCAGCGTGGCTCAGGGAGTGAGCCGCCGCAACGGCGCCCACGGTGGCTGCTTGGCTAGCGGTGGCCCACCCGGCTAAAGCACTGGCGGTCGCAGCTTTTGCAGCAGCCGTGGCCATGGTGGCGCTCACGAGAGCAAGGTTTTTCAGGGCCGTGACCCAGACAATAAACGCAAGCTTTATCTCCACCTGTTGACATGAATGCAATCGACGAAGAAGTTATTCACGGCATCCAGGGAAGAATGGACGAGGACGCATATGCACGGTATCACTCAGCAGACGCAAGGAAGGCAGCGTTGCAGACGAGGAGACGAATAAGGTAATGTTTGACCTCGCTTCAAGGAGAGATTGCAGAAAAAGACAACAAGAAGGAAGAAAAGGGAGTGATTGTTTTTTTTTTTCAAAGGCAAGGAAGTAAAGTCAGCACGAACCACGAGGAACGAAACCACTGCTTTGAGGGTCGACGCGGTCAGGAGCACCACGTCCTCGATCGAGAACTGCTTGCGGTACGCTTCCAGCAGGAACGACCCGCTCGCGCCCAAGCAGGCTTCGGTGAAGCCCGTCGCGGTGCTCGCCACCCCGCTCACGGCAATGCCGGCCTGTTGCGCCCAGTCCGCGGCCGCAATCGTGGCGCCCGTCGCGCCCTGGCTGGCTTGCGCGAGCTTTACAGCTGACACGCTCTTCAATTGACTAGCCAAGTCCGCTGCCGTCTGTACAGCTGGGCCTAAATGAGCGCCAGCGGTGGCAGCTCTTTCGCACGCTACACCATACGCTGCTGTAGCAGCACTGCTGCCCTGACTTACTCCGTCTAGAGCTGCGCTTTTCAAGTTTCGGGCAGAGGCGCCTAGATCGTGCGCAGCAGCAGCTGCTTGGCTAGCCAGCGTCGAAAACGAGCCACCCGAACTGCTCGCAGATGCAGCCAGATCCGGACTGGCCACTGTTGATACGCGCAGAGCGACTGCACGCGCGCGACCACCACGGGGCTGAGTTAGCGGAAAGGCCGCGCTATGCTTGGAATAACGCTTCACGCCGCGCTTCGGGGATCGAAGTACCGCTGCAAAAAAAAGAATGATGAAGAGAAGCGACGCAAAATCAAAGTAAGAGGCGAAGTGCTTAGTTAATAAGGAGGTTCAGCTGAATAGCGCGACTCATCTGGAATGTTGTTGTGTAAGATCCACAACATACCTGTACAGTGCTTCGCAAACTAGGTTACGGGATTATCAGGATTTTCGGGCCAACAGAATGCACATTTATTTTCATGTCTAGATGATGAACGCACCATGAGGGGACGTGTAAGCATCTACAGCTCCGAAGGCAAGGGCGAGAAGAAGAGTAGTCACGAGGCGTCTCATGGCCTATGATGATAGGTCAATCAACGTGCCACAGCGGATAATTTCACTGCAACAGACGTCAAATATTCCTCGATAAGAAGCAAATTGCCTGCACACTAAACCCTGACTAAAACCATACAATCAAAGAAAGATTACAAAAGATCATTATTTTTCATAAGCTTACGTAATCGACCGGGAAGGGGGAGGCCGATCCGGCGGGATGATCCCCGCCCGGAGATTTCTTCACGAACGAAAATGCTCTGCAGCCTTCAACGGACAAAAAGCATTATTTTGTTCGTTAGTTCCCGCTGTGCAGCAAGTACATAGCGTAGCTAGCGGAGGTTAGAAATGTTAGAAAATGGGAACTCAATCAATACTAAGCTTTTATTCGTTCACAACTCCACCGCCTAGCTAGCATGTTTGCTTCGTAATTCACTTCGTTCAGGTGTATCCACACTATTTCAGCTAGCATAGTTCGAGTAACAGCGTGCATAGTGCATAGGGCATGGGAGGCACCAAAGTTGACTCGTTGGCAGCTGGGTCCCCCGTTAAGAGGAAGAAAAAGAAAAGCGAGGTATCAGACCATATCAAAACAAAATAGAACGATCTAAAGGTAGTAGCTAATAGAAAACTATCAAACCTTACGGGCTACCGAAGACTAAGCTTCCTGCGTTTTGTTTATTCAACCTCATTCATTGTTATTTTTCTCTTGCGGATCAGCCTCGGAAGTCCTACTTTGAGCTTCAAGAAGAAGCGCAGAAAAAGTACCGCGACTGCCGCGTGCCCCGACGTGTCATCATACCTGAGCCTCCGCCACCCGTCGTGGAAGAAGTTATCTTCAAAAAAGCCAAAAAGAGCTACTGCAAAACTATCAACGTAATGAATTTGCATCGTTTTCTCGTAGCTCAACCGTTTCGGCGCAGTCTCAACTACCAGTATATAACCTCTGCCAAAACTAGCTAACACTCGTTGGCCTTCGCACCTCGTTACTTCCACCTACTCCCACCTTTTTTTCGTTTCTCTTTGTGTTGAATGGCAATCGCAGCGTTACATGTTACCGTTGCCCCGGCTGGGCTGGTACAATCTGTCAATCGAAGCTGAAAAAGCGATCAAAGCGCTCGGAATTAATCGCAGAATGCTCCGGCAGTTGCATTGGCGCTTTGATGACATCGACACAGGAGGCCAGGGGCAAATTACGAAGGTTAGTCGGCGTCTTTGTCTGCGTGCAAGCCTGTATAGCGGCGGAAGGGCGTGCGCGGGAACTGCTCCCTGGCTGAGTTCTATCCCGTTCTAAATTTTGTGTTTGACTTATGATACCCTAGGAATCTTTGCGTGCTTACCTAGCGTTGCAAAGTCTTAGCAATAGACTAAGATGTTGCAGGCTACTGTGACATAACTTTGGGTGCCACAATCTGCAATATGTGGGGTATGCGCTCTACACTTTCTTTTCTTCTTATTTTTTTTGATGTTAAGACTTATTTAGTCATATTGCTGAGAAGTTCACTCTTTTGACGTACTTCAAATGCGCCAATTCTTTCTCTTTCCCCCTGTTTTTCTTCTCCATCTGTCCGCAGCAAGCTTTCTGGCAGGAGATTGGCGTCACTCCGTCGACGTACACCGACAAACTTTTCGACATGATTGACAGCGACAAGTCGGGGATGATGGACTTTTCCGAATTTCTCTGCATTCTCGTGGTGCGTGTGTGTACGCAACTAGGACACGCTTCATGGTTAGCTTGGTAGAGTTTACCTCAACACTATTGACGAAACTACTTCTATATTTATCATATATTTATATGGTTTATTGTTGTTTTAAATTGGATTTGTGACAATGGCGAGAAAGGAAATGATGAGGGTAGCCTTATTACTTGTAAAAGCTATTCTTAACGGCAGACTTACGGCAACTGTTTCTACAAGCCGCCCTTATATATAAACTTTTTTTTTCATTTAGACAGCAATTGTCTCTATATGTCATATTCGCTAATTACTTTAGTAGAGCCTGTAGTCCCTTCATTCCCCTGCTGTTCACTTTATTTCTTCTCACGTGCCTCCTGCATTACCTTTCTTGTTTCTTCGCTACTCGGCCTCTGCTCCCCATCATCTGTAGACGTACTGCATCTTCAATCGCGATGACATTTTACGCTTTGCTTTTGACTGCTTCGACGTTGACGGAAGGTACACATAGTATACCTACATACACGCAGGGTCGACTTATATGCGTACATGATTTTCTAGTTAGGGTGCCATTTTTCAGCCTTGTCATGCTTTTTTTCTCTTGAAAGCCGCAAGTGGCAAGAAAATGTTAAACTACACATCCCGGGTGTGATTGTGGGGTACAACTTCGCATGTTTTTCAAAAAATGCTCCCACGCTTACATCTTGAGAATGAAAGACACGAAAAATGCAGGGTTGGTTTCCAATTTTTAACTACTACGGTACTTCTTTAAACTCCACATTTCCTTATGCTCGTTGTTCTGCCATGTTCTTCTTCATGTTGATGAATGTCGACATTGCTACTACTGCGGTTTGTGTGTCGCACCAATTCCTGTTGCCAATGTGGAATAGTGGTGCCATCGATCGAGACGAAGCAAGTGCCCTCATTGAGATGCTGAACGAGCAAGACTCGAAGTTCATAGACAACATTCGAGGGGCGCAAGAACAAATTTTAGGAGACGGTAATCGTAAAATTATTAGAAATAATTACTGGTATGCAGGACATTTGTTTGTTTGTTTGTTTGACTGTTACTGTAAGTAGGCACATCCATTCAATTTAGTGTATACGGAGTCAAGAATTCCATTCAAAAGTATCAGCAGCCTGCATTATTTACGTTCCTTGAAGAGCTTAATTTTGCTTATTTTTTAAATAGTTCCATTACTATTTTTCGAGTCTCTCCGATTTGACCTTACCTTTTTGCCCCCTACTCCAGAGGACGGCTTCATTACCTTTGAAGAGTTTCGCGATTTGAGCCAACGATTTCCCCTCATGCTCCAGCCGGCCTTTGAGTTGCAAGACAAAATGCACATGTGCACGTTGGGCTTAAAAGGTTGGGTGACCGTGATGGAAAACATTGCTCACGCCGAAAAGGTGAAGTCTTCATGCAATCCCAATACGGAGGAACAACTTAAATGCAATTAATGTCGTTTCTTAAGACACCGCTAGAGCAGCAACTTTTCAGTTCATTTCAGAGTTTCATTTCTGTCACTACTTCGTCACGATCAGCAATGATAACAACCGACCTACTTGGTAACCTATCTGATCCCTATAATATGTCAGGTGGAAGATGCAATGGCGAAGCAGTTTGGGCGCCCACTGTCCCCACCACCCTTCGAGTCTTTTTACCGCTCGATAGGGGCCATCAAGAAGTTCGCCAAAGTTGACACGAAGTATATCAACGGCATGCGCCCAAGGTAAGGCACCGTATTCAACAACGATATGGCACCTCATTCATAAGTAGAGCGTGGAGTCCAAAATTCTGGAAAAGTTATCGATATGTTCACCTACCAACGACGCGTTTTTTTGAAATAGAGAAATGAGAGAATCATTGCTGCCATCTTCGACTGCCCGATACGCCTTTATCTTACCCTAACTTAGAATCTCCCATTTCCCCCCCGCCATGAAGCCGGCACATGTACGTGAAAGAGGAAGAGCCCATAGGCGACATCAAGGGCACTTCTAAAGCCAAAAAGAGAGCGGGCATGGCAGCCGCCGCGCAGCAAGACGCTCAGGCAGCGCTAGCTGCAAAAGCCGAAGAAGAGTACCAAGCAGCGAGCGAGACAGAGCGAAAGAGGCGCTTGGGTCTAATGGGCGAAGAAGAGCACTTAGCCCTCGAGGTTTGAGGATGACGAATTGTGATGAGACAAGCATATTTTCTGCACCTCTATTCTATTTCGTTTTGCTACTTGTTCAAAATTCTCTTCACCTTCTACTATTTCGTCAAATTTCCACTTTTTATTTTTATTTTCGAACGTTTTGCTTCGTTTAAGTTATGATAGCGGTTGCCAACGCTTATACTTCATCTGCATCTTCCAACTCCTTCTTACCTCTGCTGCAACTGCTACTACGGGTGGCGTTCGCGCTCCTGCTGCTGCATTATATCTTTGTTGTTATCATTCTTGCCGTGCTCGTAGGGTGGATCCAAGGACAGCGGAGCTGCTCCAGCAAACTTACAGCTTGAGGGCAACAAAGAGTTAGACATTAACAGTAACGCGCTAGTGGCATCGAGCGAAGGTGTACTAGCAGCTACAAATGAAAACGGCGGAGGCGATGGAGCGCTTGAGGAGTGGACTGGCGGAGAAGAAGAAGAAGAAGAAGAGGGGGATTGGGACGAAGGCGACGGCGACTATCAGGTAGAAGATTACCAAGAAGCAGAAAGATGATGACCCGGCGCCCGTTATCTAAATTTCATGAACCCTGCTTGTCAAAAACTGCAGCTACCCCCAAGATACAAAGCCTGATCAGGTACTTAGATAACTTATATGGTGGAACTGCCGTCAAAGGCAAAAATACGGAGATAGGGGCGCATATACAGCCAGCTCTAAAAGAATACAGGAGGAATAGAAAGAAAGATACCAGGATTTAATGAGCCCTTACCACGAAGAATAATTTATTAGCCCTTAGCCCTTCCCCCTATGACCACAAACGAAAAATTACAAAGAGCTGTGGAAACAAATCTCCCCTGCAAAGGAGATCTGATTGGCTTCTGTCCTTCATCCTCTTTTACTTACACATAAATGGCTACCCAGCGGGCATATCTTAATCTAACCAAGAGTTTCACATGGAGCTATGGCAATGCCTCTGCTATAACTCAATCGCAAGAGAAGCAAAGGTAGGAGATAACTTTAGACAAAAGTCATCGTAATGGGGCGCAATATTTCCGAAATAATTCCTTAAATCTGTGGCTGTTGCCATTAGCTAGGCTGCATCTGGACGACCACGCACCGATCTCTCGATCTCGTGGATATGAGTGTAACATCGTATTTGGAGGTAATTGCTGCTCATGGAAGCATGCGCGCGAATGCAGAACTGAGACCTCCAACATCATCATCGTCAAGTTCATCCATTTCAGCCTCGAGCATGGCAATCAATACTTTGTTTCTAAAAACGTCCGCAAGGGCGTCGATGTAACCTTGTTCGTCCATTTTCTTTGCGTTTGCTTTGTCTCGTGCTTCCTGCAGCTGCTGGCCGTAGGCTTTGCCACCAGAATTAAACTTTGCAAGACTGGTATGCATGATACCGAGCCAACCAACGATGCCGTCCTTTCGAATGGCGTTGCGCTTCAGAAGGAGATCTTGGATGAAACCAAGCGACTTATCTTCAAAAATGATCCCGCACGCTCTGCGACAATGGGTACGTTTTAGATGCAAGAAGGTGAATACGTGCAGTACAAGGAGTATCCAGAGGATATGACTCGTGAGCAAGCGAGGCTATACGAAGGAATCGACGGCCATAAGCAGTTCAAGAAAGGGCCTCGATTTCTTCGAATCCAGCGCCGCCATTTCTCGGAGAATTCAGACGCAACTGCACGATGATACAACGAATGGAGAGGTGTTGCGCAAATTAATTTCCCTGGAACGTGAACATGCACAACTGGGATGTTCAGTTCCCTGCTCATTTACAACAAAAATAGAGCCCTTGAGTGTATCCAGCCCACTATTACCCTAAGCGCCCTTCGCGCGGGAACATCGACACTCATACAAGTAGTTGAATCCTTGCCATCATGCCTTTACCACCGAATCATTATGAAAAATTCTCTTTAACCATGATCCCACTCGCACCTGTGTCACGGCCACTTCTTTATTGAGTCCTTCTGAGGTAGGCACCGAAAGGATCTTCGCCTTCGTGGTGATATCTCACTCACGCAAAACCCACGCGGAACGCGAATGCATGCGCAAAGCACTGCAGTCAATCGGCAGAGTAAAACTACGGTTCAAATGGTACTCCACTGAAGTCTCCAACGGAAAATGCAACGAAGCGGACGATAAACCATGCCATAGTAACCATTCTGGTGTCTGCTTCTTTGGCTACTAGAACCAGTGCCTTGCTAGAACTGAGAATTAAGTACTAGCTGTGCATATTCCTGGGATTCATGTTTCGACTCTCGAGGAAGTAGACCCTAGCATTTAGGAATTTTGGCACCAATCTCGATTTCACGAGCCCGAACAATGACTGAAAGGCGTATCCTCGGCTCCGTTGAGTAGCAGGCAAGCTAGCAACCTTAAAAATAATTAACGCGCTGTCCTCGAAGAAAAACAAGCAATCGTACTTAGCAGCATGGACATCGGGTCCATCTTTACGAAGCCAGTAGAGCCCGTGAAGACGATGGTGCCGTCACGAGGCGAGCTTCAATCGGATGAGGCGAAGCTCGAAGTGTACTTCCACGCCGTGCACGACAACTACCGTAAGCGCTACTCAAGCGAGCACAAAGACTTTACTTTCAATCTTGCTCATGATCTCTTATGAGTGTGTCCAAGTTTTGCTCACTTGAATGTACTCAGTGCAATCGTAGGCTGAAAATTCATTATCCCGTAAGCTTTGCTCTGACTACCAACTGCCCTCGACTTTAGGCTTTGCGATGTTTAGTCTCATGCACACCTTTTGAGGCGCTCACATATACCTTTGTTGCTTGCGATGCGGTTGTGTTCAGGAACGTATTTGGGCGATCCAATTTCGGAAAAGTTGAAGATCAAACTGTACGCGATTTACAAGCAAGCGACCTGCGGCGACAACGACACGCCGAGACCGTTCGACCAGTTTCGACGCACGCGGTGGGATGCCTGGCGCGCGTACAAGGGCACCGAGAAAGCGCCTGCAATGCGCCGGTAATTTATTGTCGTTTGGTGTTTTTCATTTGTTTTTGATTGAGCCACAAGTTCGTGCTTGTTACCGTAACATATTTTGGAGTGGAGACCATGTATAATCAGATAAGGTTGACGAATGCCTGGCACACACTGCCCTTTGATTCCCGTCTTATCCTTCTCAATATCATCTGTGCTTTGCTGTTAACACCCACCAACACGCCAACAGCTACGTGACCCTGCTGCGGCAAATCGACCCGGAGCTGGCGATCGTGGAAGTGCTCGAGACCCCCCCTCCGGGTTTCCCCACCACCAGCTGGGGCGAGCCCATCTGCGCGCGGGCCAACTGCAAAGGGGGCTGCCTGCAGCCGCTGATCGAGACTCAGAAGCTGAGGCAAGGCATGAAGCCCGGCGCGCATTTGCCCAACGGCGGTAATTATTTGGATTAACTTGTAGTACATAAGGAGGGAGAAAGCGACATGAAGACAGGGCAATTGAAGCAGAGGAAACGACAAGCAAAAGGACCTTGTTTTTTTTTGTCGTCAATGCATAGGTATCAATTTTTGTGTGGTGTTTTCATGCTTTCGTTTGCTATTGGTGCATTCATTTTGTTACAAAGCGTGCATCTGTTTCGTGTATGCACATGTACTTATGTATATATTAGGGCACGACCCGTCCGCGCCACCGTTAGAAGAGCGCCTGATGGAAGACGTGAGCTTACAAACCTACAACGGCCTCAAGGTTTGGGCATTCATTTAATCAGACAGAATAGAAAACATGATTTACGTGCACACACGTTTGCTACATGGTCAATTTTCCTTGAACTGCGCTTTTTTTCGTTCAATATGAAACTTGGTGAATTGCGTTTCCACTTTTGCAAGAAAGGCGAGGTCTTCAATGATTTCTTTCTTGACTTTTACTCAAATAATTATTGTTCTCTTCTTGAAATGGGTGTGCAGGCGTGGCTGACCGAAGAGAAAGGGCGTCTGCGTTGCAAGTTTGGGCGGCACGTGCCCATCAACGAGGGCCAAGCCAAGCCTTTCGAAGACTTCTTCCACCATTGTTCGGCGGGGGGCTTCCATGCTTATGACTTCGACCAAGACTCGACCTTGAACGACATGGTGAGGCCAATGTAATTGAATCGAAGTGCAGGTACAGAGAGAAGGTTCTTGGATGAATGATCGAGGTCGAGAAAAGAAGGGATCAAGCAAAGTTTGAAAAGAAGGGATCAAGGACTGAACGCCTTCGCTTTAATATTCTTTTACGCCTTCGAATAACATATATCACTTTTGTTGATTTCTTCGTCTTCTTCTTCTTCTTCTTCTTCTTCTTGGATCACTAGGTGGTGGGAATGCTCGAGAAAAACTACCGGCGCGCGTATCGCATGCAATTGCACGAAGACGATTACGGTACTGATGTACTGTATAGAGATGATGAACCTGCTATTTGTCCAATGATTTATTCATACTTTCAGTAGCCTTGTCCGTGATCTGATTTCGTTTCGACAACTCTCTCCTCTTCTCTATTTTCTTTTTTACTTCTTCACCATTTTCAGACTACGAAGAGCGGGTTTCCCACGTGCAACGGTGTTTGGGCATTCAAAAAGCGTTTTACGAAGTGTCTCGCCACTACTACACGCTGCAGGGTAAGGGTACAGTGTCATCAAATTCCTTCAAGGCTCTCACTTTGCCATGGGAGGTCTTCTGTTCTACCACAATGCTTTGCGTCTCTTTGATAAACCATACTCGATTCCATCCGTGTTCCATCCATTTTTCTATTGACGTTTCTACGGCTATCTCTATTTCTCTGTTCTTTACGCCTGCACAGTCCCCTGCGACCGGTTCGACGCACAGCACTGCAACGCCAAGCGCACGGCCGACGGCGGCAAGAACCACACCCACGCCCTAGAGCTGGTGTTTCCCGAACCCAACTACGCGAACTATGGCTACGCTGCCGCGCTCCGCAAAGAGGTACTTGAGAATTGAAGAGATTTCATATGGAGTGATGAATGAGTTGGCCCTGGTTCACACCTTGCTCTGATGACTTGCAACCTTATGGCTTCAGTAACATTGATTCCACCACAAACGGACCCATTCGCATTGGCATTTTACGTATGTGTTGATTCACAAAACTATCCCACATTACTACACGCACTCTCACTGCGTCCCAACCTCTATTGCTTCCTTCTTCCATCTCCCTCGCTTTCTGTCCATGACAGGTTCTGCGCACCGGGCTCGACCCTACCACCACCGTGGTGAAAAACATCGACGACCGGGAAGCCCAGCTCGCGGCGCGCATCGCGCACAGCCACAAGATTCGGTTCGAGATTCAAGAAGCCAAGCGGCGACAACGGGCGCGGGCGTTTTACCGCCCGATGCAGCTGGCGCGCCTGAAGGAACACGAGGCAGAGCACACGGCGGCGCAGCTGGAGACCGCGGTGCGCGCCAACAACGCGGAGCTGATGGTGGCGCTGGCGAGGAAAGGGGCCCCACTGGACGTGGAGACGGAAAGTAAGCTCTGCTGATTGGTTGATTTGAAAAACGAAGACAGAAGATACAAATTGGGACAAGATGCACAAAACTATGAATTTGCGAGCCAAAAGAAATAAAAGAGGAAAGTGGAATTTGATGAAGAGGGATTTTCAATGAAAACGAAAACAGCGTTGTAGCATCTTGGAATGGTTTCACTGACCTCGTACCACCTCACCTGTTCTCATCTCCCTTTTTGCCTCTATTACACTATCCTTCTTTGCTCATGCACACACAGGCGGTTTAACCCCGTTGATCCGCGCGGTCCTGAACAGCGACCGTAGTTTTATGCGCATGCTGGTGGAGGCGGGGGCGGAGGCCAATGCTTTCAGCGCGCACAGTGGCCTGAGCGCCCTCTGCTGGGCCTGTAGACGAGGCGATTTGCACATGGTGCGCGAGTACATGTGCGCTATACGTGCTTCGATCTTGCCCCGCTCCCAGCTCTATTCAGCTTCTCGAACAACACTCAACACTTCCTTGCTACAGTACACATTTCTCCTTTACTCAGCACGCGTCTCATTCTAATACCTACCTTTCTCGCCTTTTCTCATCCCTCAATCGTACCCTACCCCACACTCTACAGATTGCGGCGATTTTGGCGCTACCTGACGTGACCATCAACGGCGAAGGCCCGCTCGGACACACGCCTTTGAGTTGTGCGGCTGAAGCAGGGCAAATCCAAGCTGCAGAATTATTGGTAGTTGTGCAGAAGAATGATTGCGTTGGTTTAGGATCTCATTGTATTCACATGCCAATAGCTTCACTACACGTAACAATAGGAATGAGTTTGAGTGCATTTCTTTTGTGAACTTATTATTCAAAATATCAGTACGCTTGGTCTCAAAATCTGCTGCCTTCAAATGGAATGCTCGCGCGTTTTAGGTCAACTGGCTCAAGAAAAAGTTCGACAACGAAAACGACGCCGAAAATATGGTTCAGCGATTGCTCAATCAGGTGAGACTTCTTATGTTACATGTGACGCGAAGAAAGGAACTGAGTACATTTCTTGTAAACTTCAAGCAGTCTGCAGCGCCTTGTTGCACGTTCAAAGTGCCTCTTTGCCCGTTTTGTCGTCTCACTTCCGACCACATATCACTGTTCATTTGGCAGGTCAACAAATTCGGCGATTCGGCCTTGCATGCCGCAGCGCGCGCCCGGCAGTTGCCTGCGTGCGTGCATTTGCTCACTTTGGGGGCCCGCAAACTGACCCGCAACAAAAACGGCCGGGACGCCGAGGGGGACGCGCGGGATTTGGGCTTCAACGAGCTCGCTGATTGGCTGGTCAACACCCGGCTGGGGTAAGAGTGGCAAGCAAAGAATCATGGAAGGGTGTACAAAGAAAGTCATGAAAGGGGGGGATTGATAAGTGGTGTTATGCAACGAAGTGTTGGTGACTGATAGCGAGGAACAGCGAATGATGGCTGTTGTGCTGTCTCCTATCGAATTCTTGACTTGCACAGTTCTATCTCACTTCTTTCTTGAATACGCTCACAAATCTACTCAGGTTTGAGGGGCGCGCAGGAGCCGCCCTAGTGAAGCAGTTGGAAATCCACCAATCAGAAGGCGGGCCCATGGGCCATTTGGACAAGCGCCAGGCTGAACTCGAAGCAGTGGCGAGGGCCGCTGCGGAAGAGGCGGATGCGGCTGCTCTGGCTCGGGCGGAGAGAGCGTCTCAGCTGATGGTGAGTGGAGAAGGCGGAGAGAGATGATAATTGTGGTTCAATTATCTGAGAAGGCGTACGTGAGAGGAGAAAGTCAATGACCGGATTTTTTTTAAAGATGAATATTGTTGACCTTTTCTCTTCGCATTGGTCTTAATCATTTTATGTTTTCCTTTACCATTTTATGATATGCGTTGGAATGCACGCGCGCGCACCATCTCTCTCGCTTCACTATCGACGAACAGGTGGTTTGCTTGAGGCGCAACCTGCGGCGCGGGCAAGAGCAGCTGCTCGGGCGCAGAGCACCGCAAACGTCATTCCTTGGCGGCGGTGGTGGCAAAAAGGGCAAAGGCGGCTTCGGTGCGGTTATGATGGCAAGTAAACTGTCGAAAGCAGGAAAGAAAGGCCTGGGAGGGAGTTCTTCTCCCTTAAAGCAGACAGGAAAAGGAAGTGGTGCAGGTGCTTTGATGATGGCGAGTAAACTCCACAAGGCAGGACAAAAAGTGCAATCGAATGCTCAGAACGGTGCGGGAAGCCCTAAAGTGGGTAGCAACGGTAGTACTGGTAGTAATAGTGGTGGTGGTGGTGGCACTGGCGCGGGAGCTCTTATGATGGCAAGCAAATTGCACAAAGCAGGGCAAAGAGCAAAAGGAGGCTCTTCAAGCACGAATGACAGTGACAACAGCAGCAAGAGTAGAGGCGGTGGTGGCGCGGTTACGTTGGATTTGTATGCATCGGAACAGAAGGCGCTAGAAGGGTCTTCTTCAGATGAGTCCTCGTCCTCATCAGGTGAGGAAGACGATGAAGATGACGACGACGATGAGAGTGGCGACGACGACGACGGAGATGAGGACGATGACGACGAAGCCAGCAAAGCAAGGAAAAAGCAGGCAAAGCAAGAAGCAAAAGAGGAAGCCAAGGCTGCCAAGGAGTTGGCCCGTGACGAGAAAGCCAAAGCCAAAGAGGAGAAGAAGGCGCTGAAATACGATGCTTTCGGGCGACGCAAGAAGAAAGCCAAGGGCAGCAGCAGCAGCAGTGGAAGTGGCAGTGGCAGTGGTGGCGCGCCTGAGCTGACGCCCTTTGAAAAGAACAAGGTCTTTTGGTCGCGCTAATAACTGTCATTGAATACAACTTCTCTTCTTACTTATCTTGACCCCGACAATCCTTTCTTTATTTCCCACCCGATATGAATGCACCATAAGTATTGTCACACATTCCTTTGTTTTTTTGTTTGCATGCCACACCAATCTCAGTTGGCCTTCAAGCTCCTGACACGACTTGCTGAATCAGAAGATCCGCTTGGTATGAATGCATCTGCTTCGGCTGACTCGTCGTCATCAGTCATGAGCGAAAGTAGCGCCTCTCTATCGCCCGAAAGGCAACAGCAACTGTTAAATGGTGACGACCAAAGCAACAATGACAACGATGAAAACAACGGGTATCATATTTTATTGCTACAACCTAATCTAAAACTATCTGAACAGCTAGATCACGTCTATGTAAATCGGAGGCGTACTCTAAGACGAAATCAACAATCTTGATACTTTTGCTTAGAACGCGCATGCGCCGGATGTAGTATGTGCACCCCCATAATTTCTCTCTGAAGGCTCATAGATTGATGCCATTCATCTTTCGTTGAGCTCATGTCTTATATTGTGCGTCTATTGCGCGTATATGTGTGTGCGTGTGTGCAACAACTCCTACGGGGTCCCATTGCAGGTACCCGCCGTTTCCACTCTGCGTCGATTTGGTGCAGCGCGACGGTTGCCCACCGAACCAAGAAACGCCCGAAGGGGCTACCCCCCTTATTGTAGCGGCTTTTGACGGCCACACCCCCGCGGTACTCGTAGCACATGTATGACGCACATCTTCGCACCCTTTGCTCACATCTCCTGGCATTTGTTCTCTTGCTGTAGTACGGCGAAGTGGTACGTTTCCTTATTTTGTGCTCACATTCAGTTACATTGATCTGCAATTTTTTGGGTTTCAATCTTCACTAATGCTGCATCCATCTTTCTTGTCGTGCGTTGTGGGTGTGTATTGGTGTTGGTCCGTACTCCTGTAGGTCCGCCGCCTCATATCGGAAGGTGCTTCTCCGGATTACATGAACCGAAACGGCCGCACGGCCCTCATGGCTGCTGGTACTTGCGAGACGAAAAACAATGAAACAATGAAATGACCTCCTTGCAATGCATCCGTTTTCTTGGTTTATTTTCCCACGGTCTGTTGTTCACCTTACCCACACCTCTTGATTCCTCTTTACAATCGCTTTTCACGTACAGCCTCGGGCGGCCACGCCTCGGTGATTATAGAGTTAGTGCGAGCAGGAGCCCGAGTCAACCTCGTCGACATTGAAGGGAAGACCGCGGGCCGGTAGGGATATGGCTATTAAATAGTGTTCACAGCTATAACAAAGACCTTTTATGCACCATCTACTAAATTCGTGTCCATAATAATAGCTCTTTTTGCTCCTAATATCTCTGTTTTTTTCGGGCGTTTTTTAGTTATGCTGCTGAAGCGTCCCAACAACACATCAGCCGATTTTTGGTGAATGTTGCTAAGAGCGGCAGTTTAAATAGCGCCCTCGAGGTATTTACCTAGACAGAGGTGTTGAGGTTGTGAAATATCATATGAGTAGATTGAGGTACTCAACAAGAGACAAACAAGGAAAACTTGTACGATTCAAAATGTACTCAAAAATGAATGATTTTTTTTTCGGCAACGCGCCACAGGCACATGTACGCACATTCGCTTTCTCTCATGAACGCTCTTGATTGCGTTACTTTTCGTTGGCTCCTTTTTGTGTACGATCAATACAGGTGTTCAAGCCCTCATCGAGCGTTAGCAGCAGTGGTGGCGGCAGCGACAGTTTGAATTCGAATTTAGAGAAGCTCCTGGTGTCATACGGTGGGTCAGCCGGCGAGCCAGGAGCCCCTGAGGACGGCGGCGGCGACTCGTGAGTGTAGCAGTTGTGTGTGTAGCATATATATATATATTAGGGAATACATGCAAAACAATAATGAAGTTTTGGTGTGTACTTGCCTCTGCTGACCTTCGTCCGCGCTCTTCTTTGAGTTTTTCGTCTTTGGCATCTTCTTCGATGAACGGTGGAATGTAGTGGTCGAGCTAACGACTCTTTAATTGTGGTGTGTGTTTAAACTACTATATTAGGTACCTATGGCGTTTGCCTCCTGAGAAGCCCCTCGTTCACCATCATGAGCTGAGCATGGACCCAAGTTCTTCTCAAGAAGGCCACACTGTCTTTCCCGACGGCAACGACGATGCCTCCGACGGGATCTCTGGCTTGCGCCGCCCCCACTTCCACGTGCCTGCGTCCTCGACTAACACCACCACCACAAATGACATGGCAAGCCCTTTGGGCGGGCTCAACTCTCCGAATTCGATGGGCTTTACTGCCTCTCTTGACTCGTCGTCATCACCGGGTATGCCGGGGAGTGTGCAATTGCAACAGCCATCGCACTTACAGTCTCAGTCTCTGCAGTTGCCCCCGCCACAAACGTCGCAAAGTCAGTCTCAACCGTCACACCAGTCTTCACCACCCGGTGCGATGCCGCGGCCGAGCACCGGAGGCCATGACCGTAGTCCAACTACGGGTGGAACGAGAGGGGGCGCTGCTGTGGCGAGCAACGCGTCCTTGGATCGGTCGCACCGCAGTGGGCAAGGCCCCAGTGGCAGCAGTGGCAGCATCGTCAGCATGAGCACCACGGCCAGCAGCCAAAAGCTCGCGAAGAAATTTGCCAACCCACGGGATGCACCGGAAGAGGTGAGGATGTGCGCTATGTGTGCAATTGTTGTTTTAACTCTGCAAGAATCTTGTGATATTGTGGTGCTTAAAACTGTGTTGCGAATTATAGGTATGTCGTTTTGAAATTTACTTCTTTTAATGTTTGTTATGCGTTCGTTCATGAGCGTGCTACTCTCGCCTCCAAACATCTGCCACATCTTTTCAATTATCTTTTCATTCTCCTCTGTTTACACACAGGTGGCGCTGCGCAAGGAAGTGGCTTCGTATGGCAAGCGCCACGTGTGCCACCGCCCCAACCCTGTAGAGCAGGCCTGGCTCCAGAAGCTCGCGGACGAAGCGGGCACGGGCACGGGGCCCAACGGACAACCGAAGCCGCTGGCCACGGAGAAGACCCGCAAAGCAAGGGCGAAAGTGGCCTTGAACGAGTCCACCGAGCGCGCGAAAGTTCAGGTTGGCGTTGGATTGGTTGGTTGGATTAAAGACGGAAGAGATGACGCGGATGTGCACAGACGCGCTTGTGCGTATCTGTGGTTGTGCGTGTGTGAATGGAGCGATGATCGCTGTTTGCATAGGTGTTCCTATGCATGTTTTTTTTTAATTTTGTTTTTCCTCTCTACTTCTTCCTCTTCTTCCTATACTGCCCACCCTTGTTTCTTCACCCTCTTCCTTTCCTTACTCGCCACACAGGTGGCGGCGCTCGCAAAACGCGTCAGCGAAGCCCTCGAAAACCGCAGCAGTGGAAGTGGCCTCAACAGCTCGTCGATTCTCATGCTGGGGGATGGGCTCGAACAATGGAAAGATCGATTGGACGAGGTGAGGTTGAGCAGAACACAGACAGGTCTGTTGCTGCTGGTGCTGCTGCTGCTACTGCAGCCATGACTTTGGGCTATTTTTTTTTTGTTTTTGTTTTTTTTTACATGTGTTAAGACACCCAAGTGTAATGCAACCACACGGCATGCTCGCACGCATGCACGCGTTTGCACACTGCCAGAAATGTACACCACCCCACCCTTTTCTGAATACCCGTTGCACGAATATAATACAGGTGAAGCGGCAATGGGTGGTGCACGCAAAGCAATCCGCCGAAGTGGTCGCTGCGAAAAGGCAACCCAACCTGTTCGTGCAGCCTGCGGAATACGACCTCGCGTGCTGGTTGATTAGCCAGAAAGACTTCACGAAAGCGGAAAAGCACTTGTTAGACGTTGTCGACATCCAGGTATCTCTCCTTTGAGGGATTTTGGAAAAGAACGAGGAATGTTTCTATTGGCACCGCATTTTGGTTGTGATGTTGAACATCGTACTTATCGACTTTTCATGAAGGATTTGTATTCCGTATTTGTATGCTACCTCGTTCACTATGTCCCTTCTTCCCTTCTTCTCTTCTTCTCTTCTTCCGTTCATCCTCTTTCCGAACCCACGCGCACCCACACATGTGATAGACCCGCGCGGAGCTGCGACAAGGGTTCGACCGGCAAGGGCGCTTCGCGGTGGGGCTCGCTCTGAGGGGACTCGCGTCCGTGGCCGAAGCGCGCGGCCAGCTAGCCGACGCCCTCGGGGCGAGAGAAGCGTCCCTGGGGCTGATTGCGTCGAGTCTAGAACCGTCGCACCCCGAGGTTCTTGCACCCCCTCTTCACTCCTTGATCCTTCCTTTATCTTTCAACCTACCTTGAAGGGGGTCCCTTCTCTCTTGTGTTCCTGTTCCTTGATCAAGTATTTCTCAGTCCATCTTTTTACTTTGTTTTTTTTTGTCTCATGTCAACTCCCTTCCCAGCGCTTTGTGACCATTTCCCCATTTCTCTTGCTCTCATGCTCCTACTATGTTTTTTTGCCTCGTTCTCTTCATCAACTCCAGGTACGCGTGGCGGTCGACCTG
>Ga0307982_1001122_pt1 | contig 21493 bp, 5 predicted proteins | sample OrgLakmetagen989_FD_201847 | JGI IMG/M metagenome (GOLD analysis project Ga0307982, IMG submission 201847) | Saline water microbial communities from Organic Lake, Antarctica - #989 | ecosystem: Environmental > Aquatic > Non-marine Saline and Alkaline > Saline | place: Antarctica: Organic Lake... | reverse complement strand
CGAAGCGATTGAGTGAGGCGGGCACTGCCAGAGGTGCGTCTGGAACAGCATACTGCAGGTCAACTGCCACGAGGCGAATGCCAACTTGGCCTTCATCAGAAGATGCCATGATTACACTTGGATTCTGAGCACGATCTGTCGAGAACGAGCAGCGGAGAAAGTTTTGCTAGACCTCTTTCGGCCTGCTGGCAGCTTCTGGTAGCGCTCAGCCGAGTTGCTGGAAGGGGACTCAATAAAGCAGTGGGCGCACCAACAGGGGTGGCGCTGCCCCAGGCTGGCCCGTTGCTCATAGAGTCATTCTCCATCCAAGGTTTGTTTGAATTTGCGTGCTTCCCCGAGTTTACCCAAGAGCCCTCTACGCCCACCCGGCCGTTGCAAGGTTGCTGTAGGTCAGCGCTTGTCTCCGTTAGGTCTCTCATTGCGCAAAGCATGTACTCCCTGGACGACATTCACATCCATGCTGGGATTCCCGGCAAGACTCTGCCACTCAAAGTGACCCCGCTTACAGGTAAGGTCCATGACACATGATCTTTGCGGCAGCGAGTTGTCATGCAAGCTGATGTGCACTGCAGATGGAGACAACAGCACTGAGTTCCTCGGAAAGTGGCTGAAGAAAAACAGGAAGTGGGTACACGAGCAGCTGGTTTTATTTGGCGCAGTGAAATTTTCTGGCTTCAGCGTGAAAGATCCTCAGGGTGTACGTGAACTGCATTGGTCGGCGCCGCTGCGTGCTGCAAGCAACTTCCGCGCAACCCCAGGTTGAGAACGTGCTGATGAACCTGGACAAGCTGTCCGATGAGTACCGTGGAACTTCCCCCCGAGTAGTTCAGGGCTCCACTCAGTATGTTTTTTCTGCATCTGAGCTGCCAGGCTTTTTCCCCATCCCCCAGGTAAGCGTCCAATCCCAGCACCTCGTCTGCGAAGCTTGCCACCACGCCTTGCGCAGCACTTGGAGATGAGCTTTCTGAACGAGCCCCCTGCACGCCTGTACTTCAGCTGCCTGGATGACAGCTTCACAAAGGAGACCCCTCGCGGCGGTGAGACCTGCTTGTGCGATTTCCGCAAGGTATGGGCTGAGATGGACCCTGCATTGAAGCGCAAGTTCAAGGCCAAAGGCGTGTTGAACATCCGCAACTACAACAAGGAAAAGCCAACTGTCCCTCTGGATTTCTTCAAATTGAAGCCCTGGAAGGACCTGTTCTTCACGACGGACAAGGCGGAAGTGGACGCAGAGTGTGAAGCCTCAGGGCTGACAGCCACTTGGGGCCCGGCAGACAGCTTGAGGCTGGCCAATGCAGCGGGCGCCACACGCGTGCACCCCAAGACCAACATCGAGACCTTTTCCAACCACTGCCCCACCTTCCACGTGGCCATGGGCCCACAGGAGTTCGACCGCACCTGGCGCCGCACAGGGCAGGTGAAGATCCTGGCCCTGTGGCTGCTCATGGCAGCGTTCACCACACTGTACCGCATCATCATGCCCTGGGTGTCCTACGGCATGCATGTGTGCTTCAGCGACGGCGAGGCAATCTCAGATGAGGAGATGGAGCATGTGCGGGATTTGATTTGGAAGCACATGGCGTTTCCTGCGTGGAAAAACGGCGACATCCTCATGATCGACAACCACTCCGTGTCCCACGGACGCCAGCCGTTCCAGGGCAAGCGCAAAGTGGTGGTTTCGTGGGCTGGGGAAACACAGGGCATCGCCCCCCTGCCCCCAGCTATCCTGCCCTCCGTGCATGCCACAGCCAAGGGGGGCTCGGGGGTGGGTGCAGGAGCAGCCTTGCTGCCTGGTGCAAAGGCGTATGCCGACTACTTCAAGCACGCCCAAGACATGGACGATGAGGCTTTCTCTGGCCTGCGGGATGCCTCGTACGAGACTGCTGTGGACAATCAGGTGGGGGGATCCCCTGCGCGCAAAGCAGCACGGGCACGGTCCACAAGCCGCAAGGCCCGTGCTTGACACCACTTCTGTAATACACGCAGTCCTCATACGACCACATGGTGCATGGGCATGCCACCGGCACTGCGCGTGGCCAAAGGCCGAAGCAGCACAGCTTGCTTGGTACTTGATGAGAATGAAAACTAGTGGGCCTTCTGTCAAACTATATCGTGCCGGCAGTTTCTCGGTACAGTATAGGGCGGCCGAATTTGCAGTGTCTAGTCTTTTCAGGGCGACGCTGCACACGCCCCCGTTGAGCCCTCCAGAGAAGGTTCATGGTGGTGGGCATGCGCAGATTTTGCAAAACTGCGACAAACAGCAACAAACTGCGTTAAGTCTCACAGTTTTGTTCATGTTTAGCAGCCATCAAGATCGAAAGCTGCCTTGTTGACACTTTCCAGTGAAATTTGCGTGTCTCTGCGTAGCCTCTTGCACAGCGGATCGCACTGATCGCGTGTTGCTTTCCTGGCCCATTTCACTTTTGTCACCCACTGCAAAGTATGATTGAGTGCACAATTGGATTGAATTGTGGGAAAGCCATTTCTGCCAGCCATAATATTCGCAGCTTCAAACCTGGCGAGCGAATGTCGCTAGCGAGCTCGCTCACTTTTCCTCGCGTACTCCTCCTGCTGACACTTACGGTTTTTTTTTGCACTGAATTTGCAGCTGCATTGACAATTGGTCTTTCAGCCCCTTTTTGGGGGGTGGCACCGAATTCCAACGCTCATGAAAACAGAAGTCGGCTTGCGCCGCGTGGTGTGCACGCTGAGAATCAGCAGCCAGCAGAGCTCGTTAGCAACAGGAGCCCACGCACACTTTTAGCAGCATTTACGCTACGATCTGATACGTGTGATACAAACTGGGAGAAGCTTGGCTCCAAGTGTTACCGCTACCTGACTGGAAGCTGGACGCAGGAGGAAGCTGCACAGCAATGTCGCGCAGCAGACTCGCTTGGAGTTGCTACACTTGCCACAGCGTCCAGCGATGCAGAGTACACGAACATCAGGACTGCCATTTCAATGACAGGAACTCAAACATGGGCTGGTGCCAGATTTGAGTCGGAAACACAAGGTGAGTAAGCTCAAGGAGACTCAGCCTGCCGCGTATGCTGCCGAAGCTTATGTTTGAAGTGTTTGGCCAAGAGCCATATGCACCAGTGCTTGCGCTTGCCTCCTGTCATGTTGTCTCGCGTTTACAGAGTGGAAGCTAGCCGACGGAAGTGCCTTCACGACGTCTGTTACGATGTCACTTTCAAGCCCACATGCAACCCCTTGCTTGATGTTCCAGAGAGTCTCGGGGCCTACGTCGTATTTCTTCAACGACAGACAGTGCGACGAGCTCAAGGATGCAGCATGCGAATCACCTGCCACAGTGACGTCTGATGATGCATTCGTGCTGCGCCCAGCTGCTGCAACATGGGCAGAGGCCCAGACCGACTGCGCCCAGCAAGGCATGAGCGTGCTCACTCCTCAGCCTATTATGACTCCCGCCCAGCTTGCGCTGCTCACAGCGGGACAAGATACCTGGCTTGGGCTATCCTCCCTGGAAGCAGGTACCAGCTCGAGCACCGCCTTCTTGAGCCAAGCTGGCTTTGCATGGGAGTATGGGGCAAACTGGGAGCCGGGGTTTCCAACCTCCGCCCCCAACTCTGACTGTGTGTACGTGGACGGTAGCACGGGGACATGGAAGGATGGCGCATGCTGTCAAGCCAAGCAAGTTATTTGCCAGAAGCCCCTGGCCAACATCCAGGCCGGGGCTTGCGAGCCTGGGTGGGTGCACCACGCTGTGAGGCAGACTTGCTTGCGCGTGGTGTCACCCTCAGAGGAATGGACCACCGCAGTTGGGCAGTGTGGCCGACAGGGAGCTCATCTATGGCAGCCAGCATTCGATGCAGGTATTGACCAGCTGGTGCTGGATTGGTTCTTGCCGGCTGGCAGCGACCCCCTGTGGCTGGCATTGGTGTGTCCAGACTCTGCATTTGTGGGTTTGCACGATGGTGTGGATTACTCTGCATCAGCTGGAACCTGCACACCAAGCAATGCCCGCATGCTTGGTGTACATAGTGGCGGCTCACTGTCGATGGTTTCTAGCTACGGTGGAACTGACATGGGTCGTGTGCTGTGTGAGCGCCCCCATTTCTCGCAGGGCTTTGACCGTGTGGAAAGCATGTCTATCCAATGCCCCCCTGGCTGGTTTGGCATTATGGGTGATTGTTGGCTCCCATCACAGTGGCTGCCTGTATTTGCTGCCTCCGTTGCAACATTCACAGGCGCCCAGCGGTACTGTGCGCAAGCAGGAGCCACTGTCCTTGCTCAGCTGCAGTCCCCCTTTCACTACGACGTTCTAAGTGCCCTGTCAACCTCAACTGAGCAATGGGTCGGGGTGGATGTGGACAGCGCCACTTATACGTGGTCCATAGACAATGTCGACATTTGCTCCGGGCCGTACCCTACGAATACAGTGAGTGGCAGCTGTGACAGCAGCGCAGTCACAGGGCAGCGATGGACGGCCAACACCAATGCCAAGCTCCAGCCTAGGCCTATGAACGCCGAATACGGCTTCACGTGTGCGCTCCACCCAAGCCGTGCATGTGAATCGGCAACTCTGTCAGACACAGTGTACTTCAAGGGCGTGTGCTACGGTACTACTGCCCCCGATAGCTCTGTACTGGATTTTGAATCCTTAGATTCAAGGTGTCGAACTGCTGAAGGGACAACGGCCAGCCCTACCTCGTACGACATAATGCGCACCATCACGTCACAAGGCTGGGTGAAAACAACTGTGGGTTCCAATACTGAATATTTCGGCATTGGCATTGGCAATCTTGGCACAGGCGCGGTTACTCCATGGCGGTACACGAATGGGGCGCCCATGCAGCAGCTTGGATTCCATCCACTCAGAAGTGGCACTGCTCCGTTCGCACCACCTGTGCCAAGCAATGCTGACAAGTGCGCAGATATCGATGAATTCCACGCTGCACAAGAGTGGTACTGTTCTCTGGTCGCTCAAACAGCAGTTTGCAGTGTGTTGCCCCAAACAAACAGCCAGTGCCCAGCTTGGTCAGATGTTTCCTTCAGTGGGTCATGCTACAAACGCTTTACCTCCCAAAAAAGCGCGTACGATGCAGCAGCCCACTGCGGTGCACTCGAGGGCGGCTCCACGCTGGCTGCGCTCACCTCCTACAGTGAGTGGCTTGAGCTGGGCACAAGTTCCACACCCGCCCATGTTGGCTTTTCTGATCTGGGCGTGCCTGGATCTGGCACCACGTGCTGCAATGGCGCAGGTCAGCGGGACCAGTACTACTGGGTGACAGGGGAAAGTGCAGGCCTGGTGCGCTGGAGAGGAGGGCAGCCGAACGAGTTTGACCAAAACTGTGGTATTGTTGACAATGTTGGCTTCCAAGATAGGCCATGCAGCGCGACCGAGGAGTTTGTGTGTGAGGCGCGCAAGGTGTCCCCCTGCCCCGTTGGGTGGAGCTTCATCCAAACCAAGGACAACCATGTCACAGGCACGCAGCCCATGTGCTACCTGCGACATGCAACGGCAATGTCATACTCGGCAGCATCTGCGTGGTGTGGGGCTCGTGGAGCTGCTCTGGTGTCCATTAACGCCTTGTGGGAGTACCATCACTTGGCTGACATTCTGCAGAACAATGACTTCATTGGCCTGCGCCAGCTGGACCCATCGTCGACCTCACTTGAGTGGGAAGATGGTGCAGTGATATCGGCAGCACCTTCCAGTGGTGAGTTTCAAATGTGGGACAGCGGCGACGGCATCGGGGACCCCACGCAGCTGTGCGGGCAAAAGCAGAATGACGGATGGCGCTTGACTGATTGCACTGTGGCGCACCCCTTCTTGTGCGAGCGGCTGCCAGATCTTTCTGTGTCGCCGTCCTGGCAGGGCCTGTATCTGCCGCTGCCCCCCCGCCCTGTGGTGCCTCCCTCTGCCCCCCCCGGCACATGCGAGCCCCCCCCTCCGCCGGTGGTGGTGACAGGGGCATGTGGTGCAGGCTGGGAGGAGCGCTCTGATGTGCACATGTGCTACAAGTTTGTGAATACGGTGGTGGATTTCATGGAGGCGAAACAGCTGTGCCAGGGCGAGGGGGGTGGCTTGGCCAGCCTGTACACGCCTGCACACGCCGCTGCCATGGGGGAGGTGGTACGACTGACGCAATCAGGCGGCACAGTGCGCACATGGACATCAGCTGGTGACTACTTCGCTGAAGGGCAGTGGTCGTGGGAGGACGGCACACCCGTGACGCCTGCTGTGCTGGCCATGTTCGAGCAGGGCAGCAACACTGGCTCTGTGGACTGCGCAGTGCTGCGGCAAAGCACCAGCGGCAGTGTCATCCAGCCCTTGGACTGCACTGTGAAGACGGCTTACATGTGTGAGAAGTTTGTGCACAGTGTGGCTGGGCAGGCGTATGTGCCCATCCCTGAGACTCTGGACTGGAGCGATGCGCAGGAGGCCTGCGCAGTGTACGGGGCCCATCTGTGGACACCAGAATCAGAAGCAGATCGCGCTGCGGTGGCTGTGTCCCTGGCTGTGACCATGCCATCCGGGGCTTGGACAGGTCTTCATCAGATCGAGCAGTCGAGCGTGTGGATGGGTGCTGATGGTGGCAAATTTGGTGGCACCCTTCCCTGGGCGAGTGGGAGCCCATCGCCAACAGCTGGTACAGATTGTGTGCATTTGAATGGCGCTAATGCGCTTGTGGATGGCGTGTGCTGCTCGACACGTCCGTCCGTCTGCCAGCGAAGCTTGGCCGTTGCGTGCCATCCGGGGTGGAGCGCGTGGAACGGGGACTGTGTGCGTCTAACGCGCAAAGCAGGCACAGCTGCAGAGAACCTTGCAGATTGCTTTCAACAGGGCGCTACCCTGATCCACCCTCCCGACTCAGCGGCCCTCTCAGCGATTGCCTCTGGTTTCCTGGGCAGTGATGGGGGCTTCTCTGCACGAATCGGCCTCTTTAACTCCCCTGGGCTCGCCGCCAGCGGGGGAAGCTGGCAGCGACACAACTTCAACGGCAGCAGCTTGACTCTACCGGTTCTAAGTACAGGCTCGGGCGTGACTGTGTCCGGCAGCGGTGTCACAGGGTCGCGGCTGCACAGTACAGCAGCATTTGGCATTTGCCAGCGCCCTGGGCATCACCGAGTATTCGCCGATTGCCCCAATGGATGGGTGCCCATGTTTGGGCGATGCTGGCGTCACAGCTCGGCATATAGCAATGCCGCTCGAGCAGCTAGCAGCTTTGCGGCGCTGGACTTTGACAGCGCTGCGGCAGTGTGCGGTGCCTACCCCACTGCGCGGCTGGCTGCATTGAGTGGGGATGCAGTCGCGTCAGTGCTGAAGGCAGTGTCTGCTGCACTGGAGGCAGAAACCCGGCTGGGTGCTGAGTGCTCATCAAACACCATGCTGTACACGGTGTCCCCGTCTGGCGATATTTGTCCCGACTTATCCACTGAGTGGCCCGGGTGTGGGTCCTGCACTGATGGACACGTTGCAGTGGCGGATTCCGCGGGCAATCTCGTGCATGATGGCGACACGTCGGCAGCACAAGCGTATATGTGTGAGACATCCTTCGCGTGGCATACGCATGGGCAGCAGCAGAAGTGCCCCGTGGGGTGGCGCGCACTGGGCGATCGGTGCTGGAGCCTTGTGAATATGCCCAACACTGATCGTGGGCTGGATGCATCTGTGAAGGCTTGTGCAGGCACATCGCCACCTAGTGAGCTAGCAGCACACCGCACAATGCAGGAGCTGGATTTAGTGTGGTTGCTCATGCAAAGATCAGGTACTAGTGCCATCATGTCTGGGCTGGGCCGGTACAGTGGCGGCGTCGCGTGGACTGGAGCACAGGGCGACGTCCCTCGGACGCTCTTATGGGAAGCTGGTCACGAGCCTGCGCCAGCTGATGTCCTGGCATCGTACAATGTGCAGTACGGGCCGACAGTACTCAGCACAGTGAGGGCGGAAGAGCCCACCTTTGAGGATGGCTTAGTGATCTGTTCTACGCCGGTGTTCTCTGCAGCGGTGGCGTTCGACTGTCCCAGTGCGCATTTCTACTTCCAGGGTGCGTGCTATGGAGTGACTGCGGACGGATCCGACTATTCAAATCAAGACGCTTGTCAAAACAGCCCACCAGGGCACACGTGGAGCTTCGAAAGTTACGGCGAAAGGGTTGCCCTGTCATCGATAATAACTCCAGTTGGTACTTCGCACCGCTCAGGCTTCACGAAGCGGCAATTTAGCAGCACTGTGGCGCTTGAGTCGGCCTTCTCGTGGGAGTTCATGTCCGGGTCACGAAGCCGCCACGGGCTGCTATGGAATGGCGGTAACTCAGCCGAGGGTGAAGACACTGCCCAGCCTTGCACCAGGGGCCAAGCAGACGCGAGCTTCCAAATGATTAAGAATGCGTGCACAGATAACCGCCCTGGCCTGTGTGAGCGCAGCCACCCTGACCACCCCCCCTGCCTGCCTGGGCAACTGTACTGGGCCGGCCGATGCTTCATGCTGAGTGGCTCTGGCGACACCAAGCAGCAGGGCAATGCGCGGGCAGAGTGCACCGCTCTGGGCATGGGCATCTACAGGGTAGACCGCGCCATGTCATCGTTCCTGCTGCGCCGTCTACTGCGGCTGCAGTCAGTGGGAGATGCGGAGGAGATCTTCATTGATGGGTTTTTTGACAGTGCAGCCGACACAGTCACCTATGAAGACGGGACCGTGCTCAACGGAGCCAAGAGCAGCCACTTGGTATTTGGCAGCACACCTGCTGCTGACGCGATGGGCTGCTTGGCTGTGTCTGGAGACGGGGACAACGCTTTGCAGGTGACAGTTTTGCCTTGCAGTGATGCTCGCCGCTTCATTTGCGCCGGGGGGTCAGCAATGGGTGCAGAGACCTTAAGCGGCCTGCCTGTGTTGCCTGGTGTGGCTGCGTTGCCGCCAGTCCCAGTGGCGCACACACCCTTGCCGCTGCCTGATTGCTTGCCGGGGACGAGCGCCCTGCCCACGCCATCGCCGATTGGCGCTGTGTCATCAACTGCTACAGCAACGGGAACACCTAGTGTGACTAGCTCGGCCACACCTTCTCCTCCAAGCACTGGCACGCCTAGCGTCACGTCCACTGGTACGCCCAGCCAGTCATCCACGGGGACACCGTCTGTGACCATGACTGGCACGCCTAGCGTCACGTCCACTGGTACGCCCAGCCAGTCATCCACGGGGACACCGTCTGTGACCATGACTGGCACGCCTAGCGTCACGTCCACTGGTACGCCCAGCCAGTCATCCACGGGGACACCGTCTGTGACCATGACTGGCACGCCTAGCGTCACGTCCACTGTTACGCCGTCTGTGACAGCCAGTGTATCTGCTAGTGTCAGTGGTACTGTGACATCGACACAGACTGCCACACCATCTGTGACGCCTTCGCAGACACCTTCCGTCACGATGACCATGACGGTCACGCCCAGTGTGACAGCCACCATGACAATGACACCCACTCCCAGCTCGCCGGCGTGCCCAGCACTGCCCGCCGCGGCGAACGGTGGTACATGGTCATGCAGCGCCGCGGCTATGCCCAGCTCGGCATTGTCGTACACCACAGTGTGCACGCTTGCTTGTCCCGGCACCACCACAGCGTGGGGCTTCACGCGGGCGCGCTGCAGCCAGGGCAGCAATTGGGTCTTCATGAACGCAACGGGGCACGATGTCTGGTCGGGACGAAATGCAGATGTGGCAGCTGGTGCGTTCCCCCTGGTGCCGCAGTGTGTCAGCTTGGCACACACTGTGGCTGGCGAAGTGCAGTCAATCGACGCCTGCCAGAACAACGCTGTGCTGAGGTGGAGAGATGCCACCCCAGTGGTGCCGTTTCCAGTTCTGTCATGGGCAGTGCTGTCCGCAGAATCATCGTGGAGCTCCCTTCAGGGCGTATTTGTGGGGGCGGAGACAGGCCCCGGTGGTGCAGCTGGCCGCCCTGTGGCCGCAAGCCAGTCCAATGGCGCCGGTGTCACTGCAGCTGCACGGGCACTGCTGGAGGAGCAGTGGCGCTCCATCCTTGCTGCCCGTGTGCGTGGCCTGCAGTACTACGCAGTGTACATCGCGTCAGCTGCAGCAGTAGATGGGGTGCCTGCGCCGGCCGCAGCCTCGTCGGCTGCAGTGGATCCTGCGCTGCTGCAGCTGGTGGGAGTGGCTGGCAGCGAGTCTGCTTTCCGCAGTGCGATTGGGTTACCAGCTGGGCTGCCGCTGCCGAATAATGCAGCCACCACCCCAGCTCTGGATGTCACCATGAATGTGCGTGGCCTGCCGGAGTCGGAGCACGTGTGGTTCTACATCCGAGCTGGCAGCGAGGATGCCCTGGGCCAGCCCTCTGAGCCCAGTGCAGCTGCGCGTTTCTTCTCCAGCCAGTGCGATGTGTTCAACATCGTAGTGTCTGGGCGAGTCGTGGGCGAGGTGTCTGCTGCCCTGCCTGGTGGTGCGTTTGCTGCGCCTGCAGTGCCTGGTGCATCTCCCGTGGATGCATTTGACCACCAAGCTGTGGATGCTGCAGGAGCTGGTGCAGCGGTGGATGTGACGCCGAGAACCGTGGACCCCCGTTTGGGCTCTGCTGTGTGGCTTGCAGACTTGCGAGTGCCACAACAGCCCAGCATCCCGTCATCAGCAACCCCCTTGCTGCTGTCGCAGGTGTCTACACCGTACGGTGTGGGGTTCGAAGTGCTGATGCCCACAGCACCCGGGGCCCGCGAGCGGGTGACAGTCTCCTGCACTGGCAGCCCCAGCGGCCGGGTTACGATCACACCACCCACCTTTACAATTGATGCAAGCGTGGCTCCCACTGGCGATTTCCGGCAGTGGATGCGAGTGGCACAGCGCACGGTCCGTAGTGGGGGGCACTTGGACCCAAACACATGGACAACAGACGTTGCTGTGCAGTGCCGCATTGATTCTGCATTGGTGGGCGCCACAGCTGGAGTGCAAGCGTATGCTGGGCTGCCACCCATTGAGGTGCCACTGCAGCTGCTGCCTACTGTGCACCCCTTCATGAGTGATGTGCTGATTCGATTGCCAGACGGGGGGTACCAGTCAGCTTGGCTGAGCGCTGGGGGTGCTACGGGCTTTCCTGTGCCACGATCAAGCGTGGGCGACGAGTACGGCGCCATGCTAGATGCTGCGAATGCGCCACCCTTCAAGGCAATACAGGGCAGCGGTGCAGGGGCTGACGGCGATAGTCCATTCCAGGTGTACATGGGGGTGAGATCTGGGACGCCATCAGACTTCTTCTCTGTGACACTAGGCGGGCTGCAAAACGTCACCATCTTGGCAGACTGCTCTCAGCGTGTGCGGTGCGTGCCGACACAGGCGGGCATCACAGGCAGCTACGGAAGTATAGCAACCTCGCGGCCACTGCAGCCATTTGCATTTGCACCTGGTGTGCGTGTGTACCTTGGAGATGTGCAGCTGCCCGTGTCGGCTGTGTCGTCTGATGGTCTTGCTATTCGCATCAACATGCCATCCTTTAAGGCGTTCTGCCCCACAGAGGCTGACTGCGTGGGCCAAAAAGCCTACAGGTCCATCTGGATTGCCAACCCCCCCGTGGTGCCGCAGCCCTGGCTCAGCCACGTGAGGTCCACGTGGGCCAGCCGAGCCTCAGGCGCTGCTCACGACGACTGGGTGCTGGCCGATGATGCGCTTTTCACTGCCGGCAATGCCGCTTGGGCTTCCTCGGCGGCCGGTCTGACACTGTCGCTGCCGGCTCGGGGCTCGCCAGTGGTGCTTGGTGGGGTGGCAGCATGTCCCATGGCCTGCCCTGGAGCAGGCTCAGCCCCTCAGGCTACCGCAACAGGAGGCAGTCGGCGACTACAAACTGCCATCACTGGCTCACAGACACACTCGTTGATTGGGTATGGCACATTCATGACAGCTGCGTGTCTGGGATACCTGCCCCCGGGGCCGCGGTGCCTAGATGCAAGCGATCCTGCGCACACACGGTGTGCATTTGGATCTGGAGACACCTGCCAGGCCTGCGGCACAGGCGCGTTGTGTCCAGGGGGCTCCCGACGATGGCCCAAGGTTGGCTTCTGGTCCTCTGGTGAGGCTTCTCGTGCAGGCGTGCGGGAGTGTGCTCCGCCCAGCAGCGTGCGCTGCTTGGGGTGGAACACCACCACCGCTACAGCACAGTGTGGGGAGGGCTATCAAGGCTTTGTGTGCGGCCAGTGCGCGAGCGGGTTCTTCCCCGAGTCTGGTGGTGAGTGCGCCAAGTGCCCTGAGAGCCAGGGGGGTCTGGAGCTGGTACTGCCGCCGCTGATCTTTGGCGGGTCAGCCTTCCTGCTATTTCTCATAATGGCAGTCGCCATCCGCATTGTGACAGCTATCAAGGGGGGCTCATTCGGGGGGGGCTTGAAGCGCGCCGCGCAGTTCGTGGTGTGGACTGTGAGCATGCTGCAGGTGATTGTGCAGGTGGGCAAGGCTGCGTCGCCTGGCCTGCCTGACTTCCTGCAAGATATGTACACGAAGCTGAATGTGCTGCAATTCGACTCGGCAGGCTTGGTGCATCCTGCCTGTTTGAACCAGTCTGCTTTTGCAAATGAGCGCAGCACCATGATGGTGGCGCTGGTGCTGCTGGGTATGATGCTGCTGCTGACCTTCGCCAAAGTGAAGAAGAAGGGTGACGTGAAAGTGGACAACCCAGCAGGCACCGCTGGTGGTGCGGCAAAGACCAAGCCAGCAGCACCGCAGGCAGAGGTGGACCCGCGGGCTGCTGCAGGGCTATGGGGAAAGATCAAGCCCGTTCTGCGGCGAGGCAGCTTCACCCTCATGACGCTCATGTACGCCATTGTGACCAATACGGTGCTGGGCCTGCTGTACTGCGAGCAGACTGAAGTGGATGCAGAAGACGGCAGTTTGACGACCAAGTGGCTGCTGGTGAGCAACCCATTCTACGAGTGCTTTGCTGGCGAGCATGCCGTGCCGGGGTACATGGCCGTGGTGCTGCTGGTGCTGTTTGTGCTGGGCTACCCCATCATGACATACTTATGGGTGCGCCGCAAGATCCACGCAGTGATGACCAAGTCTGCTGCATCAGTGGCGTATCGGCACACCATGCAGAAGGTGGCCACAGCGCGTGCGGCCCGCGCTGCCGTGAAGCTGAGTGCCAAAAGCAACGTGGTGCAGGTGAGCCGCACAGCCAAGAAGGCCCGGCGGCAGAGCATGGCTGTAGTGAAAGCCAACAAGCGGACATCGACAGGACAAAGTGTGCCTCAGCCTGCGCTGGACCCGTCGCTGGCACTGGCGTTGACTGCTCGGGGGGGGTATGATAGCGACGAGGAGGCGCTGCTGGCGCAGCACTTAAAGGCACACGGCACCGGCGACAGTGGCTTGCAGGAGTCCAAGGCGGGCGCGAAAGCAGATATCAGCAGTGCAGTCGAATCTGTTGATTTGCAGCGTGTGTACTTTGCCGGCAGCACTGGGCTGTTGCAGTCAGCATCATCCAGTATGATCGCGTCCCTGCCGGCTGGGGCGGTGAGCCCCTTGGTGCGCGCGCGGGCAACTGAAAAAGCCAAGGCTCATGAGATGCAAGTAGCTGCGGCAGCTATTGGAGGCACGGGGGGCAAAAAGAGACGCTTCTCACTCATGCCTCAGCGGAAGGCAGCTGGTGCCGCAGCAGGCATTCCAGCTGCAGTGGGCAAGCTCAAGACCGGCAGTGCCCCACGCGTGCTGAATCCCATGTTTCTGCGTGCAGACCCAGCGTACAAGGTGTCGCACGCGGTGCTGCTGCGGGCAAGACAGCTGGGCTCTCGGGCAGCACTGCCCCATGGCACCTTCGCCAACCTCGGGCGCAGTCGGCATCTACTGCAGCCGTCTGAGAAGAATGCCCAGCTGGCATCCAACGACGCATTTGACATTCGGGATCCCGAGGAGCTGCTGCAGGTGCAGGCTTACCGTACTGCTGTGGCTCGAGGTAACTTCGGTTCCATGGAGTCCGTGCAACAGCGGGCCAAGGCACTACGAGCAGGCCTGGGCACGGGGCAAGACGACGCAGATTGGCTGCGCAAGGATGTGCATGGCGTTTATGTGAGCCGCACTGCATTCCACCCCATCTTGACAGACCCTGCAAAGTACTCGGTGTACTCAGCAGACCACGGGCGCTCTGCTGCGAAGGCCACCACTCAGACTCAGGATGCACGCACGACAAACCCACTGGCCTTGCGACAGAATAACAAGCTGGCAGCCAGGCAGGCGCTGCAAGCGTCGTTGCGCCCCACGAAGACTGCATCCTCCAAGGTTGGGGGGTACGGCATCACGCTGAAAGCTCGCAAGCCACAACTACAGGCGGAAACGGAGGAGGGCAAGCCCGCCAATGACTGGTGCGCCTGCTGCGGTTGTCTGCTGACATGCTGCTGGTACACATGCTGCTGCTGCGTGTGCTCGCTGTGCTGCAGCAAGGTCTGCCAGCGGGTGCAGCGGGGTCAGGGGCAGCTGGGCCGCAAGTGGCGCCACCGCAACGACGCAAGCAGTCCCGAGGAGGCTGAACTCATTTCCATGGTGAACTCAGCTCCTGCGCTGGTGCAAAACAGCACCCTGGCGCACTTCCTGAGCAACGACTACAAGGCAGGGTACTTCTACTACCGGCACTTGAACATGCTTGTGTTGTTTGCACTATCGATTACTGTGGTGTTCTTTGCCAGCGTGACTACAAAGGGCTTCGCGATGGTCAAGTTCTTCATCACTTTCTTGGTGGTGATGTCTGTAGTGGCTGCCATGATCTACGAGTCGCCCTTCCTGGACCAGGAGAAGTGGAAGGAGAACGTCAAGGTGTACTCCCTGGTGCTTGCAGTGATGAGTGGCCTGCTCAACTACGTCACTTTTGTGGAGAATGAGCTGGAGGAATTCCCCATGGGCCGCACCGGCGGTCGCAACCTGTCAATCCTCGTCTTCGTCATGTCCATGGGTCTCTTCTTCATCCTCATCACCTCCTTCTGGCGGGTGCTGGTGCGAGGCGCAGAGGCGGAGGCAAAGGCCTTTGCGAGACGGCGCCGGCGTCTGCAGCGGCTAGTGGTTGACTTGCCCCACGAGCGCTATGTGGCATACCAAGGCAACAACCCCTTGGTGTACAAGACCTTGCAAGACAGCGCTGGGGCCGCCGGACCCACCCAGTCTGATGACAGTGCTCAGGGAATACAGGCCAAGCCGCAGCATGTAACGGCTGCAGTGCAGCAGCTGTTGCGAGGGCGCCGTGCTGGCACAGTGGTGGCTCGCGGTAAGATGGCGGCTGGTGCCAAGGGTGCTCGGGCGGTGTCGCGCGACACCAACCGACAACCTGGTGTGTCCAAGCGTACCCAGCTAGACCCCGCAGCCACCACACGACAAGCTGGTGTGCCTGATGCTGGTGCAGGCCAACCCCGCACAGCTTTTGTGCAGCCACTGCGCATGCGAGTGCGTCGTGAGTCATCCATCACTGGACAAAGCAGCGCAACCCCTGCAGAGATGCGTGCCGGCGCTGAGAAGTGGCGAGCAGCATATGACGCTGCTAGCGCGCACTTGGGTGTCATGAGCGGCAAGGAGCGACAGCGCATCCTGCGTGAGGCAGCCAGGGAGCGAGCCCTCACTCGAAGCTACCTGTGGTGATGGATGGTCAAGGCGCTGCAGCTGCAAGCATTTATTTTTCGTGTTCTTATTCTGTCATTGGCGCTCTCATACACTGCGAGCCCCTCGTGTTGAATTTACTTGCTTTTCTTTTACTGAACAATCAGCGCACTCACATGAATGAGCTCATTTGATGCTGACCAGACTCATCAAAGCGCAGGCTGCGAGAAACACTCCCTGCAGTTGGGGGCGCTACAGCTTGAACTCTGCCATACGGACTCCCAAGCAGTTGTTCTGGGGAGCGGCTTTTAGCTGGGCTGCCCTCGGTCAGCTGAGCAGCAGCGGTATGGGCCCCGGAGATCAAGTCCTGTGTGCTGGCAGTTGGGGCGCCAAACTCGGCCTCTTGATGCAACGCTTGAATGATGCTGCGGATCTCAGCGATAGTAGGTGTTGCTTGCACAGCACCTGTGTACGCTGTCTTGTGCAATGCGTACACACACGCATCTTCACGAGCCCGCCGAAGGAAAGCCTCCAGGTAATTCTCCAGGGCTTCGCTGGGCGGAAAGCATGTGCAACACAGGAACATGAGTTGTCGCGCACACTGCAGTGAGTCGCTGCTGTGGTTGCCAGTCATGCACCTGATAAGTTGAATAAACACCTCATCCCTCAATAGCGGAGTTGCCAGCGCCAGCTGCAGCAGCTCTTGAGCAACGGTGTCTGGGTACGCGAATTCGCGAGGTTGATCTCCGCAGTACTGGGCAATGTACGTGCACAAGGCCACAGCGCCGCTCTGCAGATGTGCAGGCAGCTGGGACAACGAGCCCTTGAGTGGGCTAGCTGCGTGCATGAGGACATGGCTCAAATGAGAAGCTGCATCAACGTGGGCAGAGTAGTCCACGGTACTCACGCCAGCCGCTTGTGCCATTTCATGGAACGCCCGAAGACCTGGATAGGCCGACAACGAGAACACTCGACTGGTCTCGGCGAAGAACACGCGCTTGATGCCCATTGTCGTGTGGGCAATACGGTGTACATTACCGCTTTTCATGGCTGCCTGCAGCTGCAAGTGCAAGCGGTCCTTGACGGGCATGGCAAGCAGCTGGCGCATGCGAGCGCTCTCCGGCAGCGCAATGCCCAGGGAGTCTGCGCGCCGCAAGACATCCATCATGCTCGCGTCATCCAGCTCGTCCATGGCATGTCTTGAGTCTTGCAACAGGTCTTGGATTGCGTCTGCAGTTTGCGCTGCCACTTGTGCCTCCTGCCCTGTGTACCCCACTTCGTCGGCGCTTTGCACAGCGGCTCTTAAACTGGGCAAGTGGCTGGAGGCAATGGCTGCAGACAGTTGTGCTTTCACCTTGCCCACCATGATGAGCTTATCGCGTGCGCTAACCATGGCTCCTCGTGCCGTGGGATCATCAGAGCCCTCCAAGCCGACCTCCCGTGCCCGCCGCAGGGCGTGCTTCAGCTGCACCTCGTCGGCGCTGGAGGTTGCGCTCAACAACGCATGCACTGCATCACCGCGGGCGTTCACCAGGCCCAGTGCGCGCTGGACACCCATGAGCTCCTCCCGTGCCGAATGCGCCAAGCCGGAGCTGTCATGCTCCAAGCGCTCCTGGCCAGCAGCTGCCCCCAGCCAGCGCCCAGTGCTGCCCATGGTGGCGCCGGAGATGGAGCTGTGCGGCATTTCCATGTACTGCTTGGCCAGCTCCACTGCCTCGTCCCAGTCGCCCCCTAAGAGTGCGGCACGTACATCTCGCACCGCCTGGGCAGACGACAGCAACACGGTCAGCTGCTGTGGGTGCCTGCCCACGGCACACGCTGACTCAATGGCGTCGTCCAGAGCCGTCAACTGCACATTTGAGATGTCAATGCGCACTTCTGCCACGTCCACGCTCAGATCCTGCACAGACCCCAGGGAGAAAGCGTCTGCGTCTCCTGCCCCAGCCTGAGGCATGGGGCTGCGGGGCAGCATCTTGCGCAGCGTCACCACCCCCGAGCCAAAGGACAAGGCGTCCCGCAGCTGAACACATGCCATGGAGGCCATGATGTCATTGCGCACGGTGTGCAGCTCAGTGGCTGCCTCTGGCGCCAGCGCCTGTGCCTCCGCCACCCCCAGTGCTGCCTGCAGGGTGCGCTGCTCGCTCCCGGGGTGCAGCAGCTCCCAGCGCAAAGTACGAATCACGCGCGCAGAGAGCAGCAGCGTCTCAGCCCGGTGGCTGCGTGTGCCCACTGCAGCAGCGTACGAGATGGCTTTGTCCAGCGGATGCACGGAGACACTGGACAGGGACAGTGCCCCCCCGCCGCTACCGCTAGGGCGCCCCTGCTCCAGGGCTTGTGCCAGCTCTGCACACACAGCGCGGTCGTCAAACTCCACAAGCATGGCTTTCAGCTGCTCGTGGGCCATGCTGTGCAGGGGGCCAGATCTGGCTTCCTCCAGGGCAGCTACCAGGCCAGGCAGGTCGTCGTGTACCACACAAGACCGAAGCTTGCGCAGGACTTTTGCAGTTCTGAGCAGCACAGCACCGTCGTCAGAGTGCATGCCAACATCGTCTGCAAGCTCAATGGCTGCGTCAAGCGACGCAAGTTGCACCTGCCCCGAGTCTATGCGGTGTCCACCTTCAACTTCAACTTGCTGCTCCACGTGGCAAACAAGCGCAGTGCTGGGGCTGGTGGTCGATCCAGGACTGCTGTATGTGGATTCCATGCCAGGAGATGCAGCTGCGGCCTTGAGCAGAGCCACCTCCGGCTTGGAGCGTTGCCGCCATTGGGATGCCACAGTCATTATGCCGTGACCAGTCTCGATTCCAGACACAAGCGCGGCAACGGCACGGGAGTGAGCCAGCTCCAAACGATACCTGTCCAGCTCAGGCAGCACATCCTGCAGCAGCGCAGCGTCGTCTGCTGTGCTCAATAGGGACTCCATGAGTTCCCACTCCTGTGCCTGAGCAGCTGCACGAACGCGCCTGAGAAACGCAGCAGAGCGTACGAGGGATTGCGCTGCGGGGGAGGCGCAGCCAATCGCTGCAGCATGCGCCAGACCAGTGTCCAGTGCGTTCAGCTCCAACGCCTGCGACCACTGGTCCATAGCCCCAACAGAACTGGGGTCATGGGGTGGACCCCCCCCCTGGATGGCGTCAGGCAGGGGCCCCGTCACCACCACAGCCCTGTAGTGCATCACAGCCACAGCAAGCTCCACATCATGCGCAGCTGCACTGGGAAGATCTGCCCCCATCTCTCCAGCCTGCTCCACACCTGACTCAACTGCCACCCAATCGTCTGTCAGCAAGCCACGACGAATGCTGCAAACCGCCTTGACGGCAGCCAGGGTGATGCTGAGGTGCAATGGGGTGTGCTCTGGGGGAAGTGCTGTGATCAGCTCCTGTGTGCGGTCCAGGGAGTCCAAGGAGACATGCTGCAGCTGCAGCGCCCCCGGCTCCCCCCCAGGGCGCCCCCGCTCGAAACAGGACTCTGCGACGTTGCGCACTGCGCTCAGAGCAGCAACAGCCTGGGCAAGACGCAGTTCCCGCTGAACAACATGGGCCACGTCATCTGGCAGCCGGGACTGCGTCAAGATCACAGGGGTGTACACAAGTCCATCTTCCGCACTCCTTGCAAGGGAGCCGTCAGGCGTGTGAGCCAGTTCAAACTGTGCCGCCCCCTCCCGCATGGGGTTGCTCACCCACGCCTCCAGCGGCGCAAAGGGGTCGCTCCTGCCGGCTTGGGGTGCCAACGGCGAGCTGGACTGGGGATGTGGGATTCCGCTTTTGCGCCCGGAGCAGGCGACAGCGGCGGAAACTAGCTGGGGAACTCGCGAGTACTCGCTGCTCAAGAGGGCGTCCCGAATACCCGCAACTTGGACTGCTAGTGCACTGAGAGTATGTGCTCCTGCAGACTTCACACCCACTGTGTCTGCCAGTTGCACAGCAGCATGTAGCTTTGAGCTGTCGCAGTGAGACAGATCCAGGTCAGTGGGCGACCCTCGGGGAGCGCCAATGAGCAGTGCCTGCGACAGCTGTGCCACAACAGCACTGTCCTGGATCTGCCGCAGCACCAGCACCAGCTCGGGGGCCAGCGCCAGCGCCGCCAGATCATTCGGGGGCAGGCTGTCCTTCAGCCGTTGGGCCATATCTGGCGCCACTGCCCTCAGCTCAGCCAGCGCTCCGTGAGTGGCCACGCCAGAGAAGGACACAGCTGAAGTAGCTGCATCTGCATCCTCTTCTGCGTCACTGACATCAGCCGAAGACCCTGTCCCAGATGCCACAAGTGCGGCCCGGAAGGGGGCAAGTGCAGCTCGCACCCGGGGCCAATCATTGGCCAGCAGCGAGCGTCGTACACCCAACACCAAGCGCCCAACACGCAGGGTGCCACGTGTTCGGGGGGCCTGGTCCTGCAAATCACTGGTATCTGCCACAGCGGTTGCAAGGGGTGCTAGCTGCACCTTGTCCAATTTGAGGGCCCCTATATCCCCCTCCACCCCCCCCGTGCTTAGGGCATGCTCCAAGGCTGCCACCACCCGGCGGTTGTCGAGTTCTTTGCGAAGCAGCTGGCACTCCTCAGTCACCAAACTACCACTCGGCGAGTCCTGCACCAGCGGAAGGCTCTCAGCGACAGCCTCCCAATCCTCCTCAAGCACAGCAGAGCGCAGGGCGGCCACGGCACGAGCGGTGGCCAAGAGTGACGCAGCGCGAGCAGAAGAGCCGGCCTGCAGCTGCTCGCCAGCGGCAATGGCGCCCTCTAGGGGCGCCGCCGCCACTGGTGTGACATCCAGATCCCCTAGTTCACCGGAGATGGCGCCTTCCTGCAGAGCGCGCAGCAGCTGTTGCTGGCACTGCTGGTCTGCTATGGTGCGTCTCAGGTTTCGGATTTCTGCCCCAGCTACTTGAGCCTCGGTATCCAGCCCCTGTTCTTGAATGCTGTCCAGATGCCTGGCGACAGCCTGCCAGTCCTCATCAGCCGAAGCACGCCTGGCGCTGGACAGTGCATCAGCGAATCGCAGCAGGCGTGTGAGGGAAACGGACAGGGAGAGAGGCCGTGTGAGGGAAACACGCGCCGGGAGGATGGCAGGCGAACCCGCTGCGGCACTGCCTGGGGCTCCAGTACTGGCGTCTTGCACCAGCTTCACTGCTCTGGCCAGGTCGCTTGAGTGCACCAGGACAGTGGATCGTGTCGGGCTGCTGGCGTTGCCAGATTCAGAGCTGCCACTGCCACGAGCACAAGCTGCCCGCAGTGTCGCTTCCAAAGTGTGTACTCGGTGTGAGTCTGCGACCAGCTGCATTTCCTGCAGAGCCTCTGGGGCCAAGTCTTTGCGCGCCAGCTCCTGCAATAGCGCCCCAAGTCGATGCCAGTCCGCAGCGCCATCCGCCCCCAGGGCTGCCCGCACCTTGGCAACCTGGTGGGCTGAAGCCATAAGCAGGCGGGGGCGTGCAGCGGTAAGTGGCACCCCGGCCAGCTTTTGCACGGCCAGGCGTATAGGGGTCGCATCCACTGCTTCCAACTCCATGCGTCCCACCGAGCCTTGGGCACAGGCAGTGGCGAAATGTGGTAGCAAGCTGCTAGCAGCGATCTGGTTTGCTGCATGGGACAGCAATAGCCGAGCCTCGGCTTGGACAAACAAGTGCAGGGACGTGACAGCTGGGGCTGCTGTGTTGGAATTATCGCCTCCGACACTGGCACTAGCAGCGACGCTGGACCAGTCGCCGCTGGCAGCAGCTCGTCGCATAGCGAGCATGGTCCGGGCAGTGGATAGCAGCCTGGCAGTCGCCGAAGTACTGAGTCCAATTGCTTCAGCTGCACAAATTGCGTCCTCCAAAACCTCTGTGGCCATGTGCAAGCTGTTGACTCCACGGTCACTATCCCAACTGTTGAGCAACGCCTCAGTGACTGGCTGGGCCGAATCTGCCCCGGCCGCCGCGCCGTGCACCCAGGCGCGAGCGCAGCCGGATTTCAAGGCAGCGCTGAGCTGCGACAGTG
>Ga0307982_1001121_pt1 | contig 21499 bp, 14 predicted proteins | sample OrgLakmetagen989_FD_201847 | JGI IMG/M metagenome (GOLD analysis project Ga0307982, IMG submission 201847) | Saline water microbial communities from Organic Lake, Antarctica - #989 | ecosystem: Environmental > Aquatic > Non-marine Saline and Alkaline > Saline | place: Antarctica: Organic Lake... | reverse complement strand
CTGCTGCGCTTGGGCTGTCAGCCTCGTCGCCACTGCCAGACGCAGCTGGTGCAGTGGCATCTGCTGCATCATCATCCAAGTCATCCAGAGCACCAAATGCTTCCTCATCCAAAGCCGCTTCTGTGAAGCGTTGAGGGTGGGTTTTGACACAATACCTCGCTTGCGCGGAATTTGATAAAAGCTGTTACATACCGAGGCGGGCGACCAAATCAGCCTTCAAGCCTTCAGTTGAGATATCCCGCTTTGCCAACTCCTCCTTCAGCTCTGCCACCTTCATCTTCTTGGGGTTCAATTCCTCCATTGTGTTACTGAAAGCGTGAGACTGCTGTGTGCCGCAGAGGGTGAGGCGTGGTGTTGCCGATGCAAGGAGCTGCGCGATATTGACCATGCATTTCGAGTGACAGCGATTCAAGAACCAAATGATTTACTGCATGCCGCTCTGCTCTACAGCAGCTGCCAACCGCATGAGCAGTGTAATCACGAAGGGGGTGTTGGCCCCCGTTACCTGCCGTGCCGAGACCTGTCGACACACCGAACCAGCCGAGGTCAGGTTGCGTGCTACCACTTGTCGGCTTGCCAAAACAACAACCGCTGAACGCGTTTGACAGGTTAAATTATGAAACCTACGTCTTCCTGCTTGCATTGACCAGCATGGCTGCCTCCGAGTCGTACGTCTTTGTTTGGAGAGCAGCACTTTCAAACCGGACCCGCGCTGTCCTTCTTTTGCAGGACCGATGCAGCTGTATCAACCGGAGGACGTGTGGATGCCAAAGATGCATTACCTTGGGTGGAGAAATACCGCCCTGATAAATTGGATGACTTGATTGCCCACGAAGACATCATCTCAACCAGTACGCAAATGCTTCATGAGCCTCGTTACTGCAAATCTCAAATGCCGCACCTCGCAGTCAACACCCTCATCGAAAAGAACAAACTGCCGCACCTGCTGTTATATGGTCCTCCTGGAACTGGCAAGACATCGACTATTATTGCGTGTGCCAAGCGCTTGTATGGCGAAAAGTACAAAGGCATGATCATGGAGGTACGATGCCCAGCAATGTCTTGTGCCGCTGTGCCTAACAGCAACACTATCATTGCAGTTGAATGCCTCTGATGACCGCGGCATTGGGGTAGTCAGAGACCAAGTGAAGAATTTCGCAGCCACACAAAACATTTTCAGCAAGCAGCCCAAGATGATCATTTTAGACGAGGCTGATGCCATGACCTCAGATGCCCAGTTCGCCCTGCGGCGGATCATTGAGAAGTACACATCCAACGCGAGATTTTGCCTCATTTGCAACTATGTGTCCAAAATCATCCCTGCGTTGCAAAGTCGCTGCACCCGATTCCGCTTCGCGCCCCTCAAACGCGCTCAAATCGAAGACAGGCTGCGATACATCGTGGACAAGGAGGGCTTGACTGCCAGCGAGGACGGCATCCGGGGCATCCTGCGCCTGGCGCAAGGCGACATGCGGCGGGTGTTGAACATCCTGCAGGCCACAGCCATGAGCAGTGGGGACATTACGCAAGCAGCTGTATACGCCACCACGGGGGACCCCCTGCCGTCGGATATCAAGGCTGCCGCAACCGCCCTGCTGAACTCACCCTTCAGTGAGGCACTTGCCACGCTGCAGGAGATGGCTGTGGTGAAGGGGCTGTCGCTTGCAGACATCTTGACCAACCTGGTCACCCTCATAAACGCCATGAAGTTCCCCCCCATGGTGCGAGCGTTCCTTCTGGAGAAGCTGGCTGACGTGGAGTATCGCCTGGCCAGCTGCATGGACGAGCGCCTGCAGATGGCCGGACTGGTGGCTGCCTTTGTGCAGGCCCGAGCCATGATGGACACTGATTGAGGCTTGGCTAGTAGGCGCTCACTTGCGCGGACATGTGGCCCGCGTGTGTCCGGGCTGCCGACAAATTCCACACTTGCGAACTGACTTGTTGCCACTGCTGCTGTCTTGCCTGCTGTGCTTGCTCTCGCTCCCACCCCTCCCACTGCTGCTGCTTGCAAGGCGCGACTGGGCTGAGGGGGGCTGCGGGGCCCTGGGGGGGGGGGCTCCTGCAGCTGCCCCGGCGTCATCCGCCCAGCCATTGAAGCCACAGCTGCCGCCACTTTGTGCCCTCGAGCATGCGTAGAAGCTGCGCCCTGGGTTGGCTGCCGACTGGCTCGTGCGCACGACGCAGGGCTCCCCGTGCTCCTTGCAGGAGGGGAGTGCACCCCCTCCTCCACCCCCCCCACCACTGCCGCTGTCGCCTTGGCGAGGGCGCTTTTGAGCGCCTCGTGCCGGCACGACAGGTGCCTCCAAGAAACGGCCGCCGCCTCCTGATGCCCCCCCTGTTTCCCCCGAAGCAGGGGGGGGCGAGCCTGCTGCCCTGCCCCCCCCTACAGGCATCAGGGCTGCCGACCCCATACGAAAATCGTGCACGCCCATTACTGCCTGCTGGCGGCTGTGTGTGGCTGGCGACAGTCCTCTCGATATGGCAGCTTGTGTAGCAGAGCTGGCGTTGTCCTGTACGTGTCCCTCCAGCTGCGGCGGCCAATCGCGGCATGCGATGCAAATGACACACGCGCCATCTGGTCCCTGGGGTGCATGCTCCCCGGGTGATGGTGCCGGGAGCATGGAGCGGGGCAGCGTCAGCTCAATACGGTGCACTGTCGCGCTGCGACCAGCACATGCAGGACACCGCTCCTCCCGAGAGCTGGGCAGCACGAGTGCTTGCTTCGCTGCGGATGGAAGCCACACAGTGTGTCGGCAATCCGGGTAGCCACTGCAACCCACCATGAACTTGCCGTTTCGTGTGCGTTTCAGCCTCATGACGCCGCTGCAGGTGCCCCCCCCGCACGCCATGACCAGCTGCGGCATGAAGGCAGGGGGGTCCGCAGCGGGGGATGGGCCAGCTGCGGCACCCTGCCCGCCACGACCAGCCCCTACATCGGGTGCTGGGACTAGCTGCTGCAGCACCGCCACCATATCCCCTGCGTGTTCCGTCACCTTGTCGAACACCGCCTTCATCTCCCCCAAGCACTCCCTCACCACATTGGCGCGATGTTTCGTCCCCAGGGCAATGGCTGCACAGTCCCGCTCCATGGCTGCACGCAGGTATGGCGCCCCCAGGGGCAGCTCCTGTGACTCGTATGCCTTGAGCAGCGCCATTCCCAGGGTGGTGGGGGTAAAAGCCCCCCCATCATTCTTCGCCACGTACTTGCGCGCCAGCACGGTGGAGATGTGTTCAGCGATGGTTGCATCTGTGCCAATGCCTTCTTTGTCCATCAGGGAAATCAGCTCAGGCTCCGACAGCAGGCTGGGAGGAGTGGTGTGTCCCGCCCGCAAGTCGATGCTGAGGGGCCTCACCACCTGCCCCACCTCCCACAGCGGAAGCACATTCCCCGCCCACCGCTCGTACCGGAAGATGTCCAAATAGTTCCGGTGTGTCACGATGAGTCCAGTGGCTTTGAAGCGCTCCTGTGCAATGTCCATCACCACGGTGCTGCCGGCACCCCGAGCGTCCTCCGAGCAACACGCCAAGAAATGCCGTGTGATGTACTCGTACAGAGCCCATTCATCTGCAGAGCGCAGCTGTTGCTGCGTGGCCCGTTTCAGGGGGTGAATAGGGGGGTGGGCCTGGTCATCTTTGGCGCCATTTCTTGGCTCGTTGAAGCCCCCCTGGGGCCCCAGCAGGCCCTCTGCATAGCCCCCCCACACAGGGTGGCCAACTTGCTTCTGCACATGCCCCTGCAAATCAAAGTCGTCTGGAAACTTTTCGGTTTCTGTGCGGGGGTAGGAGATGTACCCCGCCTGGTAGAGCTTCTCTGCCACCCGCATACATGTGTCGCTGGACATTCGCAGCCAGCGGGAGGCACGCTTCTGCAGCTCCACTGTGGCAAGGGGGTAAGGCTTCAGCTTGCTGCGGGGGGCAGCTGTCATGTCCACTACTGTCACCTCTGGCTGCGCCACACACATCTCTGCCAGCACTGTTGCTGCCAGGTGGTCATACAGTCGTCCCCTCTCCCATGTCAGGGGGATAGTGTCCGGCGCATCCTCAGCTGCCCCGGGGGGCTTGGGTACCACCACGCCAATGGTCCAGAAGTCTTCTGGCACAAACGCCTCAATGGCCCTGTAGCGGTCCACCACGAACCCCAAGGTGGGGAACTGGCAGGGCCCGTAGGACAGCATCTGCACATCCTCCCCTAAATGGGGCAGCTGCTTCAGCAGCGCCAGGGTCTGCCAGCGGGTGAAGGCGATGCCGATGCGGAAGTCTATCTCCTGGCGGGCGTCCACTGCATCGCTCAGGGCGGCGTCAGGGGGGCGCAAGGACGCCAGCGCTGACGCCACGGCGCCGGGGGACACCGCTGAGAACTTGGCCCGCAGCACGCGGAGGCAGGGCGCAGCTTTGCAGCAGACGCCAGCTACTTCGAAAGCGATGTTTTCTCCCTCCCTGTCACAGTCCAACCAGAGCACCAGCGTCTGCACAACGAACAGCGAATGTGGGGAAGAGGCCTCGCAGATGCACGAGGAGCCACGCACATCACATTTCTTGCTCTCTTCTTTCAGGTCAAGGACCAAGTCCCGGTGGCCTTCTCGAACTGATTTGAAAATAGGACACGTGAACAGCTCTCCAGGATGCACGTTGTGCCAGCCTCTGCAAGTAGCAGAGAATCAAACAACAGTCTTCCGTTACGGGCGCATCCACTTACGCATATGCCTCGGGCACGCGCAGATCCATCAGGTGGCCGCGCACAGCCATCATTACATGATCCACTTCCCGGTTAAACATCTTAGAGCTTCTGAATTCAATCTTAGCACTTCCATTCTGGCGTCTGCTGTTGCTCTGAGAAATGTCGAAGAAGTGTCCTGGCATCTCAAATGGCTTTGCATTAGCAGCTCACTGATCGAACATTGCCGTTGGCTATGAGAGGTGCAAGCCCTCTGGCCACTGATGGTTTTTCTGCAACATGCAATATCCTCATGTTTTGTGTGTTGTCTGGCTATGGATTAGCAGGCATGATGCGGTATTCTGCAACAGCTACTGAAGTGGTTTTCAAGGCTGCAGGAAAAATCGTGAATGTAGGCACACACAATCCGCGCATGGAGCACCACCCAGGCGTACTTGTTCGCGATTTCGGCGGCAGCATATTGTCAATGCTGTTGCACAGACCTTGCAGCCTTAACCTTTTTGGGCAGCTGGCCAACGTGGAGGTACCGTGTGGAGGGGGCTTTGACTGCAGGGTGCCTGCACCACAACCTAACAGCGCACGCATGGTTCACTCAGCGGTGCCTTTCTTGGTGCTCAGAAATCGAGCCCGCGATGCCTTGCCGCCTGTGCCAGGTCTGGCCTATCACGGCAAAGGTGCTGCCTCATGGGCTGAGGGGGGGCACGCAAGCAGGCCTGCATCGAAACGGCAATTTATTGCAGGAGAAACAGCGGATTTGTCGGTGCGTGTGGCCGCGCCGACACGTGTGTCCACGCCCCGCCCTCTATCGCTGGGAGTCCATGTGCTGGATGAGGTCCAGCACGCGGGCAGAGTACCCGGCCTCATTGTCATACCAAGACACGACCTTCACAAACTCGTCATTCAGGGCGATGCCTGCGTCGGCATCAAAGATGGAGGAGTACGTGTTGCCGATGAAGTCGGAGCTGACCACGGCATCCTCCGTGTATCCCAGGATACCTGCCATAGATCCCTCGGAGGCCTCCTTCATGGCAGCCTTAATGGCGTCGTACGAGGCGCCCTTGTTCAAGCGCACAGTCAGGTCCACCACAGACACGTCCTGTGTGGGCACACGGAAGGACATGCCGGTGAGCTTGCCGTTCAGCTCGGGCAGCACCTTGCCCACAGCCTTGGCAGCACCAGTGGAGGACGGGATGATGTTGTAGCAGGCAGCGCGCCCGCCACGCCAGTCCTTCTTGCTGGGGCCGTCAACGGTCTTCTGCGTCGCCGTGACGGCGTGCACAGTGGTCATCAAGCCCTCCTTGATCCCCCAGTTGTCATGCAGCACCTTGGCCACGGGGGCCAAGCAGTTCGTGGTGCAGCTTGCGTTGCTCACCACATGGGTGCCCGCGTCGTACTTCTCCTCATTCACGCCCATGACGAACATGGGGGTGTCATCCTTGGGGGGGGCAGAGATGACCACTTTGGTGGCACCATTCCTCAGGTGCCCCTGGCAAGACTCCGTTGTGGTGAACATGCCGGTGCTCTCCACGACGTAGTCAACCCCCATGTCGCCCCACTTGATGGCGTCAGGGGACTTCTCTTGCGACACGTGCACAGGCACACCGTCGATGATCAGCTTGCCGCCGCTGTGGGAAACTGCGCCAGGGAACGCTCCGTGTACAGAGTCGTAGCGTGTCATGTACGACATGTACTCGGGGTCCACGAAAGGGTCGTTCACCGCCACCACACGCAGCATGGGGTTCTCTTGGGCAGCTCGCAGCACCAAGCGGCCAATACGGCCAAAGCCGTTAATGCCGATGGTGATTGGGCCACTGGGCTCATCGGAAGTTGGGTTTGCGTTGATGATGTCCGCGAACTCAGGCTTCAGGGAGGCACCACCCACCAAGAAACCGTCCACATCAGCCACGGCTGCCAGGGACTTTGCGTTGCCAGCGTTGACACTGCCGCCGTACACGATGCGGGTGGAGTCTGCAGCAGCAGCAGACACGTTCTCCTTCAGCCAGTGGCGGATAAAGCCGTGGGCCTCTGCCACTTGGCCCTCAGAAGCGGTCTTGCCAGTGCCAATGGCCCACACAGGCTCGTACGCCAGCACAGTGTGTGCGCCCCACTTATCAGCGGCAATGGCAGCAGCATAGGCTGACAGCTGGCGAGCCAAGACCTCGTGAGTGCGTCCGCCCTCGCGGTCCTGCTCACTCTCTCCAATGCAGGCGATGACGCCCATACCGTGGGCCACGGCTGCTCCAGCCCGCTCGGCCACGTCGGCGTCGGTCTCCCCGGCTGCGCGACGCTCGCTGTGCCCAATAATGGCATAGGACACATCAAACTCTTCCAACATAGCTGTGGTGACTTCACCAGTGGCAGCTCCACCCTTGGCATGCAAGTTCTGTGTAGGGGCAAGCTTGAATAGAAGCAGCCTTGCTACCAACAAGCACTAGAGCGGGTACGTACCTGCGCACCGAGGTGCACATCCTCGCGAAGAGTTTCGGCAACACGGCTCAGATAAACATTGGGGGGGGCAATGACGACCTCAGTAGACCGATTGAGCTTGCTGCCATTCAGCTGACCGACTAGCTCCTGTATCACAAACCCGTGCTAACACGCCCAGCCGCATCTTTGAGAATCTTGCACTCACAAGGACTTGAGCCGAGCTTCCGTTCGCTTTCCAGTTTCCTCCCACGAAGAACTTACGCTTTGCAGCTTCTGTGCTGGAGGACATTGCCCTCTTGGCAATAGTGGACATCATTTTGATTGGCGTGGTGAATGAAAGAGCTACGGATTTGTATCAAATGCTATCACTTCTTCACACCAAAAGAGGAAGAACAGCCGGAGAGAGAAGTTGGGTTAATTGGGGCGTTGCATGAAAATCAAGATTTGAAGACAGGTTGGCAGTGTCGCTCCACCCCCCAACAAAGCCAAGTTTGGAGTTTCTTCTGCAAAACAACCGTGTGTACACGAATCAAGACCTATGGTCTGTTATCAGTGGGAGGCATGAAAAGTAACGAGCTGATCCACAGAATATGCCATAAAATATCAATTTACTGTGCTGTCTTTGCCATGTAAGCTGCCATTTCAGCATCCATCTCGGCCTGCGTGGGGACGGGCTTGGGAGCTGCTCTCGGCTGCTTGGGCTTCGGCTTGGAGGCCTTCGCCTGCTGGGGGGCGCTGTGCTGCTTATTGCCGTGCTTAGCAGGGGCACCTTGCTCGCGGCTGCGCTGCTGCACTGGCTGCCGTCGCTCTTTCTGGCGCCCGCCCTGCTGGCTGCGGGGGGGGCGCACGCCGGAGGCTGCAGCGGAGTCCAGAGTCACCTGGAACTGCACAGGACCACCACGCCCTCCCTGTGGGGCGCCTTGAAACCCTCCATACCCATGGGCAGGGTGGGGGTGGCCGCCACCTCGGCCAGCGAAGGGACCTTGCTGTTGGGGGGCACCCTGCTGGTGCTTCTGCACGTGAACTCTGCCACGGACACCTGCTGCGCCCAGCATACGCACGCCAATGATGCGCCCATTCACATCAGCAGCATCAAACTCAGCCTTGGCCTTTTCTGCTTGTGCACGCGTGGCCAGCAGGACTTCGCCTGTCCCCTTCGATGAGCCATCTGCATTGCGGTCCACTTTGCTGCCAAGCACCTTGCCGACTTCTCCAAAAATCTCCTGCAGATCCCCTGCCTCAACATCGTCGTGTAAATTCAAAATCATTAGTTTGTGTGGCTGGTCTGGTTTCACTTGCGGCTCCACTGCGTGAGAAGGGCGCCCCTGATATGGTGCTCGCCCTCTGTGCCCGTCAAAAGCCGCACCGGCTGAGGGACCACCGTGGCCACCACGCGGCCCTCCAGCGTTGAACTGAATTTGCAGGCCACTTGCGGGCACATCTCGTTGTTGCATAGGTGGAGCTCGACGCTCACGACGCTGCTTTGCCTGCATAAAATGCACTGTGCCATCTTGCAGCTTTAGCGAGTGTGTAAGGAACTTACCTGGCGGGGCTGGTATGGTGCTGCTGCATCGCTGCGAGCCTGGCGGTCAACCGGCTTGGTCTTCTTGGGAGCAGGGTTCTTCTTCTGTTGCTTGGGAGTTGCCTTCTTTGGCTTATTTGTTGCTACAAGGTCGTCCAAGCTCAGCTTCAAACGTGGGTTGGCTGGCGCGGCTGCCGATGCCTCCTGCTGAGCAGGGGCGCTGGCCACTGGAGCGGCTTCGTCAGACATGATGAATCAACAGTCGAAAGCCTCAAAAACAATTGCTGACAACATCAAAGTGTTCGCTGTCCGATTTTGCTTGTTTGGCGAACTCGTGTGTGAACACCCATTCACCTCAGTCACCAGGTAGTGCGGCTTTTGAGCTACACCGTCTTCCTGACCTTCGCACAGCGCGCGACCTCCATCCGGCGTTAGTACCTCGAGTGCTAATTATGGCGAACAGTGTCCCTATTGAGATCCTGCACGAAGCAGAGGGCTCCATGGTGGCTGTGGAAATGAAGAAGGGCGACATTTACCGCGGCAATTTGGATAGTGCCGAAGACAGTATGAACTGCCACTTGTCAAATGTCACACACAAGGCCAAAGACGGGAAGATTAGTAAAATGGAGCAGGTGTATGTGCGAGGCAGCCATGTGAAGCTCTTTGTGCTCCCTGATATGCTGGTGAATGCTCCAGCACTTGCAAAGGTTGCCAAAGCAGTCGCAGCAAAAGCGGAGGCCGACGCTACCAAGCGCGGTTTGGGAGGGAAGGCCCGTGGTGCAGCAGCAGCAGGAACGGGTGGTGGCCGTAACGTTTTCAGTTAAATTATGCACGCGCAGCAAAAACACTTGCCAAAGCACGTTGGCTGGCAGCTGCCGTGCACGACAATGCGCAGAGTCGCACAAACAGCTACAGCGGCCTGTGCAGAGCTCCAGCACCGAAGCATTATTCAGACGAGCAAATTTTCACTGACAAAGTGTGTCGGTGTCTTGGCTTGTGTGCTAGACTCGGGCGCGTGCCTGGCTGTGATTGCTGCTGCCCCGAACAGCGAAGCGCTGTGCAGCAGATCAGTGCTCCCTGCCAACTGGCACATTCTTCTCCAATAGCCGTGTAGGTGTTGCAATACAGTACAGTGCAGCAAGTCCCAATGCAGTGAAGATTGAGAGCATGAGCGTCACCCCCAGCCCCTCCAGAATGCTTGCAGTCACCCGCAGCCCTGTGCGGTCGCTATCCTTGCACGCCGCAGCGTCAAATTGCACAGGTGCTGCGGGTTGGTCTCCAGCCAATGCGACCAACAGCAAGTGGGCGCCGCCTGCTTGTGCAGCTGCAACGGCTTCAGCAAAGTCCCCGCTGCCAGACACAGGTGCCAAGGCTGCCTGCAGGTTGCCAGGCCTCCAGTGGGACACTGAAGGAAGTTGCAGCAAGGAGGCGCTGTCATATAGCGCTGCGGCAGCCGCGGATCTGGCTGCTACGCTTTTGCCTGCAATGCCAGCTCCAATGACCAACTGCTGTATGTCACGACCAGAAAACTGCGACCATACGTGGGCCTGTGAACAATGCAGCTGCATATGCAGCAAATTTGTAACATACTGCTGATGTGTCCAGTGCTAGCACTGGTACTGAGTTTGGTGAGCCAGATGGGGATTGGGAAGACCTGGTGCAGGGAGAGGTGTTGCTCGTGAATTTGACACGCCAATGCGACCTAGGCACGTACGATAAGTCATACTCCCCAAGAATATGGATTGGGAGCCCGTGTACGACTCCCAAGAGAGTAGCCAGCACAAGCAATGGTGGCATGTTGTGGAGAAGTTGCTACAATCGAGCTCGTTGAAAAGTGTGAAGATAAGTCCTGACCTCAACCCACCGCAGTGCGTGCGGACAAAAAATGAATGTGCAACCAAACACTTGTGAAATCGTCAAATTTTGTAAACACGAATCACTGAGTCCTCCCAAAATTTACAAATGCGTTCGAAACAAACCATACAGTCAATCTTGCCGCTGCTTTGAAGCATTTACCTTCATTCACGTATGCAATATTATTTCGAAAGGTCACACATATGCAGTTGCACGCCACGAAGCATCACTTTCTCGCGTATAAACACAATTGACAGGTAAGAAATATTCATGTGTCGTCGTGCCCAGACGTTTGAGTTTACCGACATCTGGCTAAGTCTAGTGGGCAGCCTCGGTCAGGCTCAAGTCAAATTCCGCCAAGCCCTGCCAATCCACAACTAGCCTTACAAGTTGTGATGGTTTGGAGGCACTCTGTCTGAAGATCGAAGCAGCGCATTGTTGTGATAACAGGGCAAGCTGGCTCCTACATTCTGCGTCAGCGTGATGGGATGCTTTCAGCTGGCCGAGTAGACTGCCTACTACAGTGCGAAGGGCAGCCGTCCAGCTCAGCTGCAGCAGAAACAGTACCAAGTTGTTTCCACGGTTGTGTCAGAGTGTGCGGTTGCCCACTTTTCTGCTGAAATGTTGCTGGCTTTGGCCGGGCTGGTCAAGCTGCTGCCATGTGCGGAACTTGGCTGTCGCACTGGCAACATGTGATATTAGACAGTCTGCATTTGCACCAGATGCAATATCTGATGCGGTACCAATATCTTTTTTCTGCAGTTTATCGGGCAGTTTGCTCTCCCAGTAGTGTGAGACTTTCCTTCCCACTCTCCCAAAATGGCAGAGATCCAGACCAGCTACCAGAAGCAGCACACCTTCGAGAACAAGAAGGCCATCCTCGGAAAGGCTAAGGGCCGCTGGGTGCGCAACGTTGGTCTCGGCTTCAAGGCCCCTAAGGAGGCCGTCGAGGGAACCTACATTGACAAGAAGTGCCCCTTCACTGGCAACGTCGCCATCCGCGGCCGCATTCTCAAGGGCGTGGTTGTGTCCACCAAGATGAACCGCACCCTGGTCATCCGCCGTGACTACTTGCACTACGTCGCCAAGTACCGCCGTTTTGAGAAGCGACACAGCACCCTGTCTGCTCACCTCAGCCCCGCCTTCCGCGTGAAGGAGGGTGATGTCGTCACCGTCGGCGAGTGCCGCCCCCTGGCCAAGACCGTGTGCTTCAACGTGTTGAACGTGGAGCCTTGCCGTGAGGGCAACGGTGCCGCCGCCAAGAAGACCTTCCGTCTGTTCTAATTGGAACGGAGGTTTAGTTGCAGCGAGAAGAATATACACATTTGGATGACGCTGTCATAGGTGTTAGATTATTTTGATGCAATCTTTCACATCATTAAAAGACCACATGCCTTGTGCTTAGTGCTTACTTGCCAGGTGCTGTTCAACACAGCGTCGTCACTGCTGAGGCAAGCTCCTGCATGGCCCTGACCTCGAACCACAAGTGCACATGATATGGGCTTGGGCTGACAATAACATCCATCACTGGACCCTCTGGGGCATATATTGGCGCTGCAGCGTCCCTCCAGAAATGCAATGCCTGCTTCCTGCACCAAAATGACGCCCATGCAGGCTGCAGGGTGGGGCACTTGCAGGAGAAGGCCTTGCCGTGACCGGAAATACAGTAAGCCCTCCAAATATTGCACTCTGAATCAATTCAATTTCTTGGTGTTGTATTAAACCAGCTGTGGTGGGTGGCATCGTTTGGCATTCCGGCATGTCAGAATTCGCATCTCATGAAATTTCTGCTGCAGCTTACCCACACATTGCTGGAATTGTGGGATGTCTGTCCGATTCTGGGCGGCAGAACTTACATATTAAAGTGAAAGATAAACACACTCCCAACCTCTATGTTTCCCTTTCTGCAGCCAGTGGCTTGAGTGGCAGTCCAGCTCATGTGGTTTTACTCGATGTCACAAACGTGGACACGGGCTCGATTTGGAGCCTGACGTTGGCTGATGCAGACCTAGTTCGTCGGGTATGGCATGAGAGGACATTCAAACACGCCTTTTCCATTTCCCTTTTTGCAGAAAAACGATGTGGGCCTGAAAAGCAACTCCCCAGAGGCGTTTGGAAATCTGATAGTTCAAAGCCTGATGCATGGACGCGTTCGTGTTGCAAACGAAGCGAACTCCTCATACCGGCAATTGTACCTCACCCTCATTGAGCAAAGTTCAGATTTGCCTGCGGTCGAAGCATTCTTTGAGCTGGAGCAAGAAGTTGCCCTGTCAGGGGCTGGCTTGCGGCTGCTTCACCAAGCCCTTCAAGCCGCAGCGTACAAAGCAGCCGCCACCGGAGGCCATCAGCACATTAACCAGGACATCCCGAGTGCTGCAGCTGCAGCGTTTAGCGTGTCAGGCTCCCAGGTGCTCCCCCCGTCCCCAAGCGTGCCTGCGACAGCATCAGTGGCTCCCATGCCGCGGCGGCGGCAAGCCAAAAAAAAGGGGCTCAAATTTACATAGCAAAGACCATAATAAGTCAAAATGCATTCTCAAATCAGAAATTAGACAAGCGTGGTCATCTGAGCGCTGCTGGAGTTCCCAGCAGGACACTCGCAAGCGAAACTGTTCAAGGCTCAGAGCGCTGCAGTGTCCATATCTCCAGCAGTGATAGCATTCCTTGAGCTGCTTTCAGACCCACTGCCCTCTGCCATGTTGCGCAGAGTCTCTGCAGCGTCTCTGTCCTGCACGGGCGAGTGCTTGGCCCGGGGAGGGCTGCTGGAATGTCCTGCGCTGGGTGGGAAGCGATGGGTGGCAGTGGCCTCTGGCAGGGCAAAGCGGCCAGCATCCTCGTGCATGGCACCGTTGGGCAATGAGTCGCGTGCAGCTTGCTGCGGCAGGCGTTGCACGTGGCTGGCTAATGCAGCCAATGCCCCCGGCCCTCCCTGCTGTAGCAGCAAGTCCAGGTCGAGGGCGGCGCTGTTGGAACGAGGCCTGCGGGGCGCTGTATGGGCTTGACTGCCAGGGTGGCCGAAGCCCATGCTGCCGTGGTGGTGGTGGTCGTGGTGCCTGTGCTGGCCAGCCTGCGAGTAGGCCCCGCGATGGGCCGTGCTGCGACTTGACACTGCAGACGCCAATTCAGCAGCCAAGTGCATGTCACTTGGACCAGCAATGTGAGCGAATTCTGGTGGGCCGGTTGGTGGTGCTGGCGCTTGGTGGGGGCGTGCCATTCGGCCAGAGCCAGCAAAACCACCCATGACAGGGGCATCTGCTGGCGCGGGCGCTGTGCTGTAGCTTGGCTGCGAATCACGCAAAATGGGCAACAGCTGCAGAGCAAGAGCACGTGCCACATCTGGAGACAGGTGCAATGAGCCCAAAGACTGGGCATGGCTGCGGCGTCCTCCGTGTCCAAAAGCAGCTGTTGCATTCGCTGTGGAGCGCATGTCGGCAGACTGCCGGAAATGGCCATGAGCGCGACCTGAATTGAAATACCCGAGACTGTGGTGTGTGGGGTATTGCTCTGGGTAATAGAAGCTCTGTGCAAAGTCTTGTTGGCTTTGCTGGTGATATTGACCAGCGGATGAGCTGCTGTGGTTGCGCGAGTTGTGCAGTTCACCACTGCCGTGAAAGTCATCAAAAGCAGCGTAGTTGCCGAAACTCCCGTGATACGCATACTCTTGGTGATTAGAATAGCTTGCGTGCTGTGGAAAGGTGTTGGTCGTGTGCGAAGGCGTCTGGTTTGGCTTGCTGGCAATCGAAGATGCTGAGGCAATCCCGGCGTTGAGCCGAAGCGACTGTGAGCCCAACTCGCCAGCACCAGCTTCCTCCGAAGGAACATCTCGGCGACGTTTTTTCCCACCACGGCTGGAATTTACACATTTGCTTGGTGCCCCTGTGGCGTCGAGGCTACTGAGGAAATTGAAGAAAGCAGACTTGCGGGCGGCGTCTGCAGACTTGTTTTCTTCATCCAAGGTCACGCTACTCAAAGGAGAGGAAGAAGCAGGAATGAAAAGTTTCTGCAACAGCAAAAACATGCAAAAGTGCTCGTGAGCTTGAACATTCGTCGCACGTACCTTGCCCAGAGAGGAGGATTTCGGGAACTTCTTCTGCAAAAGACACATGGCTGCAAGCTCGAACTTTTGTGGCAAGCGCAGCATTGACAGCTATCCAGTAAAAGACTTTTAGAAAAAAGCATAACTTACTGAGATTCGCATTGGGTCGCACTGCAAAACTGTGCTCAACACCGAACGTAGAGTCGTGTGAGCTTTCAGCCGAAGCAAGCCAAGCGCGAATTGCTCAATGACAACATCTGCAAAGCGAACCTCCTCGGCACTCCACTGCGGACAAGAAAAGGCTTGCATTTAATATTTGGATGAAACATGCAAGCCAGTTTGCACTTGACTCGCAGGCATAGATGGAAAATTTTGTGGCTGAGCAAGCAGGCAATTTCAAGAATCTCATGTGTCAGAAGGCTGGGCAGCTTGCCGTAATGCCCCTGAGGATCTTCGTTGAACAACAAAATACTTGGCTGGGACCAGCATGAACGTACCTTGCCGCTGCGCGAAGCTGAAGACTTGTAGATTCCTTGAACGACCGGCGAAATTTGCTCAGCCTCGTCCAACCACTCCATTGGCAGCAAAGCTGACAGCGAAACAGTTGTCAATCCTTTTGGTGAAGGGCCATCAACTGTTATCCATGTCGCTTCTCTTGCTGATGCCATTTTGGTGAGAAATCTCAAGCGTCCGGTGCTCGCGGCGAGCGTAGATTTCGGCAAGGTGCACACTTGCTGCAGCTCTACAGTGCAAGTCAGGCACATCAAATGTAATAAGCCCAGAACATATGCTGTGGGTGAAAGTATTTGGCGTCAAGCTGCAAAGGCTGCGGCTCGGAAAATACTTTCGGGCAATCGTAAGAATCGGCTGGAGAGATGGTCAACGGGCCGAAAAAATGCTCTACATACCGGTAACATGTCAGGCAGCAGCCTGAGCCATGCAGCATCACTTCCGAATTCCAGACACTGGCATGCATGTTGCTGTGTTGTGAAATTTTGTTTTCAGTTTGGCAATGTGCGCACGGCTGTTGAGTACACCCACGCCTACTTTTGTCGCCGATAGCCAAAGCAGCATACTCGGTGTCTCACGACGATACAGCTTCGTTGGTTCGCTAACATAGCTCTCTAGTGGTACCCAGGAGCTCATATCAGCAACAGCTATATTTGATTCAACGCCCCGCCTAGACTGTGCAGCATGGCCCAAAATAGCCACGACGAGTGGGTGGCACAGCAACAGCAAGCCATTTGCCTGCAGAGATTTGAAAGCTGCGCAGGTATCAATTATTGGAATCATTACAGTCACAGGTTGCAGAACTTCAAGCTCAGTGCGTTACATGGCTCGCCGGCTCCAGGCAGACCGAAGCAACGTTTCGTCTTCGTTTCACAGGCTAGCCTCGCAAGCAGCAGCCCACGCGGCAAAGACTCACAGACATCGCGAGAAGATCAAGAAGTTGACAAAAAAGGTCGGATCTACTGGCACTGGCAAGCATGAGCGAATGGCGGCACTGCAAAGCATCATGAAGCAGCGAGAGCAAAGGCTGAGAGCTGCTGGCCTGAGTGACGGAGAGCAGCACGCAACTTCTGCACAAGACTCGCCCACACGAGAAAGTGCAACGGACGACACAGATACCGTGTCAACTGCCTTTTCAGTTACAGCTTCTGTTCCTGGCCTCGGTACTGGTGCTCTGCACATTCGCAGCACGTCCTCAGGCAGTCGCCACAGTTTGGATGGGCAGTCCTTGGCTGCAGGCAGCGTACCTGACAACCATCCAGCCGCTGAGCCCTCACCAGCTTCGGCAGAGGCACTCCTCTCCGTGGACACAAGCACGCCACAGCCGCCCCCCGCCGCCAACCGCCGCCAGCACGTACGGCTCCTTGAGCCGCCCTCCGCTGACAGCATGCACGCCCCCCCCCCACTTCCACCCAGCACCCCCCCCATGGAAGTCCCAGGGCTGGATCGGGGCACAAGCGGCACGCCTGCAGCAACGATGGCTGAGGCCAGGCGGGCGCGTGCACTGAGCCGCGCAGGGCCAAGAACGGGCGTCGGCCGTGTCTTTACCTGGGGGCGTGTGTCCGCCTTGAAACAATGCGATGTGTTTCTCGCGGCTGGGGAGATCCCCGCGGTGTGTGACAGCGGCTCACGCAAGCCCTCTTCTGCGCCCCTGCCCCGTCATGCACGAAGCAGGCGCAGCAGCTCCAGTGCCGCCCACCAGGTGCCCTCATCCCCAGGTGCAGGGGGGGTCCCCTCGCCCTGGGCTCGAAGCCAACCAGCGGTGTACCCAGCGCCTCTGTCTGGTATCCCGTATTTACAGACCGGCATCACGGCTGGAGTTGGGGCCCCCCAGTTGTCTCCCCGGCACCCCCTTGCAATTGTGCAGTACGCCCCTACACCCCGCTTAAGCCTGCGACAAGTTTCCACTGCACGCGGCTGTGCACTGCTGCTGAGTGACGATGGTGATTTGTACGAGTGGGCCATCAGTGACGACCAGACCAGCCGCATCAGCGACACCGCCTGCGCCATGCACGAGGCATCCACGTGGTCACTGCGGGTGCCACGCCTGGTGCACAGCCTCACCCTGCACAGGGCAATCACTGGCGCCCGAGTGGTGGCTGTGGCATGTGGTCCCCAGCACGCACTGGCCCTGCTGGATGATGGCGTGGTGATGTCCTGGGGCAGTGCTGACGACGGCCGGCTGGGGCACGGCGCCTTGGCAGCTGTTGAGTCCAGCGGCCTCCCCACGGTGGTGTCACACAACAAGCTAGATGCAGCAGGCAAGACACTGAAGTCCTCCAGCTTCAAGCCTGGGTGCACCTCAGTGTACTCCTCTGGCGTGGAGTCCTCCATTCAAACGCCGGTGTTGCCCCCCGAACCCCTGGGGTGGCAATCCCTGTCCAGGGGGGCTTCACACTCCCCAAACACCCGCGGCTCGAGCAGGCGGCACAGCGTTGCACTCGCTGCAGCCAGTGAAGCAAGCGGCCGGGGTCCCTCCGCCACAGAGTGTATGCCCCGCCCCATAGCTGGGCTGGCCGGCAAGCGTGTCGTGTGCATCGGCGCAGGGGGGGCACACTCAGCAGCTGTCACTGTGGAGGGGGAGGTGTGGACGTGGGGCAGGGGGCGCTCGGGGCGCCTGGGGCATGGCGACACCAAGTCCCAGGTGCTCCCCAAGCTGGTGAAAGGCAGTGGCGTGGTGGCAGGCGACAGCGAGAGTAGCACTGGCCTGCTGTCGTGGCTGGGATTCGGAGGCAAGAAGACAGACGCCCCGGACCCTGACTTTGTCTTTGACCCACTGCAGTTCCTGCCGTCCCCCAGCGACCCCCACGGCTGCGGCAGTGCGGGGAAGTGGCGGGGGGTGCGGGTGCTGCGGGTGGTGTGCGGCCGCGCCTTCACCGTCGCCATCACGGCGCAGGGGGAGGTGTGGACCTGGGGTAGCTCCAGCGAGGGGCAATGCGGTGTGGGACTTGGGCAGGGGCCCGCAGCCGATGTCACTGCGCCCACCCTGGTGTCATTCCCAGCCCCCCCTGGGGCACTGGCGGTCACGTACACCGTCCCCCTGGCTGTGGGCAGTGGCGGCGGTGCAGCTGCCATGAGCACCACTGCGTCAGGGCGCCCATCGCTGCTGGCACGCCACGGCCTCGTCGACAGTCACACTCGCACTGCCTCGCACTCCTCAGGTGGCCCGGAGGGCGCCGGCGGCCCCGCCACCCCCCAGCGGGCACCGGCCTCACAGCCCCTTGCCATTCAAAGGGCTCATGTGACACCGGTCCCCTCGCCAAGAGCAGTGGGACGTATGGGCAGCGGGCGCCAGCTGGGCCTGTCGGGGGCTCTGGATGATGCGCTTGGCCTGCGCACCCCCAGTCCACACCGCAGAGGCATGCTGGCAGCTGCAGCGGCAGCCAGCCGCAGCGGCACACCGCACGATTTAGGGGGGCGGGGCCGCAGCAGCTCCGCCCCAGATGTGGGCTCCTTGGTGGGCTCCTTCATGGATTCGTCCTTCGCCCTGTCACCCACCTCGGCGGCAATGCCGTCTGCCACAACAGTTCTCGGGCAAGATGCTCAGGATGTTCAGGGGGGTGCAGGGGGCGAAACAGTCCAGTACCTGGCTCTCCTGGCGGCTGAGGGTGCTGCAGAGCGTGAAGATAGCGCTCTGGATAGCCCCTCAGCCGCCAGGGCACACAAGCAGCAGCTGCATCGCCACGCTGTTCGGTCTCGCAGACACCGCCGCACGTTTGCGGTGGCTGCTGCAGCTGGACACGGGCATACCCTGGTGCTGGTACTGGACGGCAGGGTGTTTGCATGGGGTGACAATCGGCAGGGGCAGGTGGGTGCCGGCAGCAAGCCCTGGTTCCAGTCAGCGGGGTCACAGGCAGCGGATGCGGCCCGCCCCCCCCCCGCTGTGCAGCCTGTGCCCATTGAGGTGCAGCTGCCGCCTGTGCTGCAGTATGGCGCCCCAGAAGATGGCTGCGATCCATGGGATCGTGTCACAGGGGTCACTTGTGGGGAGTATCACAGCATGGCGCTAAGCTGGCGTGGCAGGGTGTTTGCATGGGGCAGTAATGCCTCAGCTGAGCTGGGCGTGGGGCACTGCGAGCCCACACGCCGCATCATTGAAGTGGGCACCACAATCCCCCGCAAGTTCACACCTCGCACAGGCAAGTCCGTGCCTGTTCCGGCCCCGTCGCAGCGGTTCGGCGCGGAACACCAGGGGACCTCCCTCCGCCGAGTCAACACAGCGGCACTGGAGACCATCACAGCTGAGCGCGATGCAAGCAGCAGTGCCGCTGAGGCAGAGCCCGCCAGCAAGGCGTCGGCTCGCAGCGGAAGCGGCTCTGCCTCCACCGCAGCGTCGGCCCGAAAGCGTACGACCCTGTGGGTGGGTGTGCGGCTCATTGCGGCTGGAAAGGATTTCTCCCTCATCGTGGAGGGCAGTCGTGCCCACCTGCCGCCCTTCAGCAAGCGCGCCCGGCGCCATCGCAGCAGCAGCGACGGCTTATCCGGGAGCTCTCGCTCCCTGCTGACCCTCCCGTCGCAGGGCGACGCAGCACTGCAGGGCATTGCAGGCAGCATTGGCATCACTGCCACACAGGGTAGCGCAGCTTCCGATGCTGGGCAGCTACCGTACGCCTTGGCCATGCTGAGTCCCGTGGCGGCGGCACAGGCGATGGGTGGCATGGATGCGGGCATGGCCAAGCTGCTGCGGCACTCGCAGCCCACTCGCTTTGGCGGCACCGGGCGCATCCGGGTGAACTTCGGGCGCGTCCCAGCCGCCCCGCTGGGCGAACACCAGCTACGTTACTTTGCTGAGGAGCGCCGGCTGATGCTGGACACTCGCCGCTGGATGCGCAGCGTAGGGGACTTTGCAGCACAGCGCAACGGGGCAGACTTGGCCCGCATGGCTGCGGGGGGGGTGCACCCTACGCTGCGAGCCCTAGTGTGGCCCATGTCTGTGGGGAATGCGCTGCGCATCACGCCTGAGACGTTTGCTGCGGCATGTGTGCGTGCACAGGCTGTGCTGCAGTCTGTCGTGGCTGCCGCGCCACACACTGGCACCAGCCCAGGGGCAGCACAGGCAGCATTGCAGGGGTCGCTACAGGCAGCTGCAAGCACCCCAGCTGCAGGGGCACCCCTGCTTGGGTCGGCTTGGCCTCAAAGCATGCAGCACAGCCGCATGGGTGAGGCAGTTCACTCCGCTTCGGCTGCCAGCCTTGCGGGCCTCGCCTCGGAGCCTTTCGCCGGTGCCCGCAGCCCAGATGCTGACAGCCTGCCGTCCATTCCATCTGCTGTGGACCTGGACGCATTGTTTGCCCACCAATTGCCTGAAAGCGTCAAGGTGGCCGTGCTAGATGTGGTGCGGCAAGTGGCAGGGCACGGGCAGCGACCGCCGACGCCGCTCTCCTCTGCGGTTTCGCCGCTTGTGCGACCATTTGGGAAGGAAAGCAGTGTGCAGCTTATCGATGTGGACTTGAAACGCGTGTATCCCACGCAGCGCTTGTACGCTATTGATGATGCGCCTGGTCCGCTGCACCGGCACTTGGCCTTGGTGCTGTATGCCACATCGGTGACCCGGCCAGACCTCGGATACGTGCAAGGCATGGCATACGTGGCTGGTATGCTGGTTGCGCACATTTCGGACCCATACATTGCATACCAAACGCTGCTCAATATGGTCACCAAGGAGCACCTGTATGCCTTCTTGACAATGGACCGCACGCTTATGGCTCGGTTCTACCAAGTGTTTTTCTTCATTCTGCGCGCCGTTGATGGGAACACCCACAAGATGTTTGAAAGTCGATGCAAAGACTTACATCCGGACTTGTACCTACTGCCTTGGTTTCAAACGATGTTTACAAAGATCCTTCCCTTCCCGGTGTGTGCTCGCCTGTGGGACATGTACGTGGTAGATGGACTGGCAGTCCTCATCAAGGCAGCCATTGTGCTGCTGAAGGGTGTTGCAAAGCAACTTGGAGCTGCAGCTATGGAGGACATGCTGGCTGTCATGACCTCTTGCAAGCATCAAGTGTGGGTGCAAGTCACTCAGGAGGAGCATTTCTTCAAGGAGATGGAGTCAATTGTTATCACCGCACAACAACGCAGCTGGCTGCTGACCTTGTGCGATGATGCTTTCTTCTATCGAGGAAGCGATTTGGCTCAAATTTTTAGTCGTGACATTTCTGACAAATGAAGTGAGCCTAGCTGTCACTCATCCACGCAGTGCATTCATGTGCTGCACTGCTTTCTGAGTGGCCTCGTCACTTTGCGCTCTGAGTGTCATGACTTCGAACGCGCTTTCACGCATTTGGTTTGGCGATTCTTTCAGGCGCTCATGGGCGACTTTGAGCGCTTTGATTTCGTCAAGCGTCCGCCGGTTGCGCTTTTTCAATAGTGACATGCTGGTCGCATGCTTCAAGCGAATATCGCGCACAGCTTGTTGTAAGCGCTCCCTCGTCTTGTCCCAAACTTCATGGTTTGAAGTTGGTTGCTTCGCTTGCTG
>Ga0307982_1001120_pt1 | contig 21503 bp, 10 predicted proteins | sample OrgLakmetagen989_FD_201847 | JGI IMG/M metagenome (GOLD analysis project Ga0307982, IMG submission 201847) | Saline water microbial communities from Organic Lake, Antarctica - #989 | ecosystem: Environmental > Aquatic > Non-marine Saline and Alkaline > Saline | place: Antarctica: Organic Lake... | reverse complement strand
CAGGCAGTGCAGGAGGCTATTTGAGCCGGCACGGCTCAAATGGGCGGGGAGAGTCAAATTCATTCAGCTCCTCTCTCCATCATCTGTGCGTCTTCCAGCTGGTCCTCCAGTCGCAGCAGCTTGCTGATCTTGGCCAGGACCACTAGGTCCACAGTCACCGTCCCCGTGTCCACCTCCGCCAGGGCATCCAGGCCACTCTCGCCGTCGCCAGATGCAGCCAGCGCTGCGTGCAGGCGGTGAAACACCTCCTCACCCAGGGCCGCTCGGCAGCTGCTGCGCAAGGCAGCCACGCGGTCACGCAGGGTGCCTGGGTCGTCAGAGCTGGAGGCGCGGCGGCGCGTGCTGGTGCTGACGCTGCTGTCGCCGCCTGTGGTGCCCATGGGACTGCCGAATGTGTCGCGGTGCTCAGCTCTGGACACGCCGGTGCTGGCGCCGCCCAGGGTGCTGCCCCGCCGGGTGCTGGCGGCACTGTATGCTGCCCCGCGACTGGTGCCGCTGGACAGCGCAAAGTCATCCATCTCGTCATGTGCTGAGTGCTGTTGGTTCCCTGCGGGGGCGCGTGAGGGGGCCAGTAGTGGAGACACCCCTGCCTGCTTCCTGGCACCCTGCCCGCTGCCAGACTGCACCCCCGATCTGCCCATGGGGCTGACTGAGGTAGACTGTGTTGCATCGGCAACACTGTGCGTGTGCGTGCCCGCGGAGGTGGGATGCGCACTGCGGTCATGTGTCAAGGAGCCTGCCGTGCTAACCATTGAGCTGCCAGCCGCCCCCTGCACGTGGGCCGAGGCCGAGGCAGCCTTCTGTCCACCCTGCTGCCTGGCAGCGGCTGGCAGCCCAAGGCTGGCCGAGGAGCTTGGCAGACGGCGCTCCTCTGCAGCGGGTGTTGCGGTGGTCGTTGTCTTGGACAAGTACACTGCGTGTGCCGTGGTTGTGCTTGCCTGCACTGTGCTGGTTGCCAGGGACAGGCTGCTTGAACTGCGGCTGCGAGCAGGAACAAAAGTGACCACTGGCGTGTCCTGCTCGTCCTCGGGAAGCGGCAGTTGTAGCTGCACAGACGGTAGAGAAGCCTTGAGTTCCGATGGGAGGCTACGTTCTGGACGGCGTGCCGGCTGAAGATCACCGGCTGCCGACTCGCGCTGTGGTCCGGCCTGCCCCATCTGGGCTCGCTTCCAGGAGGACACCAGAGCTTGTGCGCCACTGAAGCTGCCAGACGTCTCCAGAGACCGTGCTACATTGTCCACGCCTTCTTGCACCGTGTCCCTGGCACTCAAGCTGGAGCTGCGTCTCGCTCGCCCCTCCATAGCCTCCCCTGCTGGGGGCTGTCCCAGCTCAACCCGCTGGCTACTCATGCGCTCAAACTTGTGCACCAAACCGGAAACGACGCCGTCGCTGCGTCGGCGAGCACCATTGGCAGCAGCAGCTGCCGGCACCGGCGGTGGGCGCATGTCAAGCGTTGCACGGCGGTGACCCTGGCTTCGCCCCATGGACAGGGTGCCCTCAAATGGGTGTGTCCCCCCCCCTGCTGAGCCTGGGCCAAAGGAATCCCGCAGGGCTGCAGCAGCCCGTGCGGAAGGGGTGTTCTCTGTTCCAGTCGCGTCAGAAGCCACACTGCTTCGTTCCGACAAGTCTGCCAAATGCCTTGCCTCCGACGGCTGCACTTCGTCGCTCACGCCACGGCGGAGGAACCCCGTGCGCCTTGTGGCGCCCCCTGTGGCCATCTCGTCCACGATGCGCAGGCGTGCTGCCTGTGCTGCCTTTTGCTCCTGGGAAAGGCGCCCGGACCGGGCAGCAGCCCGCAGAGCCACGGGGCTCACCTCGTCGCTCTGCGACCGGCGAATGATCCGCCGAGAGGGCGTCGTTGCCACCTCAGCAGCCACAGCGCCGTCGGAGCTTGAGGCGGCGCTGGCCACGCTGGACGCTGCGCTGCCATGTGCGCTGCGGCGCACTACTGACATTCTGGGCAGGCGGGTGCCCCCCGACACGTGCACGAAATCCCCTGGGAATTCGTCCTCTTGCTGCGCAGGAGGCGCCTGTGCAGCTGACACCCTCGCACCGACACCGCTTTGTGCGTGGTGCAGCTCGGCATCGTAGGTGGGAACAGGGTGTGCCTGGCCGCCACCACCCCTGCGCTTCCTGCCGCCAGCATACTCGTCTGAGTCCGACGGCCCGCCCTCACTGCCTGATTCGCTGTGCGACGACTGCGAGTGGTCGTCAGCCTCCTGCAGCACTGCAGCGTCCACAGTAGCCTGCAGAAACTCCTGCTCGTCGTCCATCTCGTCATCGCTGTACGAGCTATCGCCTCCCTGCTCGTACTCGGCTGCTGCCTGCAGCTCAAAGTCAAAGGCTTGTGAAGCGTCCACCAGGTACTCGTGGTACATCTGGTCTCCATTCTCGTCCAGCAGTGGCTGCCCCATATCGTCAAAAGCCGCATCGTAGTACACAGCCCGTCCATACTCATCGTACTCCCTGAAGCCCCCCTCATCACCCTCCGCCTCCGCCTCCTCCTCTGCTGCCTCCCACTCAGCCGAGGTGCCGTCGGGGGATAGGCGGTCACTGGCAGCGCTGTCCGCTACGTGTGAATTGGGGCTAAGATCACCTTCGCTGGTGCTGCCATCAGCCCCAGCAGAGGTGTGTCTCGTGTGACCGCTGGTGTTGGCACTGCGACCATAGCGTTGGAACTGCATCGAGCCGCTGTCCTGCAGGCTGCTGACGCCTTGCTGAGTGCTGGGGCTGCTGCTGCTGACACCATCGTCGGATTGCACTTCGCCCACAACCGCCCTGTGCCCAGCGGGACCACGAGGGGCGGTGGGCGCAGATGCAGCTGCCGGAGCACTGGTGGAGCTGCCCTGGCTGCTGCCTCCGTTCACAGTTGCAGGCGAATCAATAGCCAAATGCAGCTGGGGAGCCGAGCGCCCCTGGGGCCGCAGCGCCTCGCCGCCTGCAGTGGACCGCCTTTCTGCCTGGGGCTCCATCTCCCATGGGGACTGGGCGCCCGCCCCGGGGGTTGCACTTGCCATGGAGGCGCTGCGGGCGGAACGCGTTGTGGGGGTGTTCATGCCTGCCGGCCACTTTCCCGAGGCAAGCGCTGCACCAAACTCGGGCGATCCCGCTAAGGAGCTGCTGCCGCTGCGCCTGCGAGCCTGGTTTAGAGGGCTCACGAAGGCGCCCGCCTGCCCCTGCCCCTGCCCTGGGGTGGCCTCCCCTTCATCCCCGAAGGCCAGCGTGTTGTGTCGCCAGGACAGCATGTTAGCTTCGCTGGCTGCAGTGGAGTCGCTCACACGCTGCGAGATATTCCCCACATCTCCACCGCCTGCGATCTGGGGCCTGGAGGGTGATATACCCGCCAGGTCTGCGTCTGCTGGCAGTGTTGCCCCTGCTGAAGTGGATGTCTCCACGTGCAGTCCCTGTCCCCGCTGCCCCCGACGCGCTCCCAGGGAATGACCGCTGGCCGCTGAGGCGGCGCTGGCTCGCGAGCTGCCCAGGTGCGTGCTGTGCGCCGCCTGCTCGCTCAGTGCGGAGTGCTCCGATGCGGCGGCGTGCCCTGCTAGAGCATCGTCCAGACGAGACCTCAGGGCACCCGATGAAAAGGTAGACGCATCTGCGCTGGACAAGGTGTCCATATCGCTGGTGGCGCCCGTGTGCATGAACTGCTGCTGAGCGCTGCTGCGGCGGCTGCTTGAGCGGCTGGGGGGGGTGGCATCTGCTTTGCTGAGGGTTGGGGGGGGTGCAGTGGGAGGGGGTGGAAGGGGTCGCTTGGTTGCGGGGTGTACATGCACAGGAGATGTTGCAGGTGTCGCATGCGACCCCTCAGCCCCTGCGCTTCCCCGTGCTGCGTCGCCTGCGAAGCCGTACTGCTGCCTGCCCCCGTCTGCACCATCTGAGGCCGCAGGGATGGGCGAGGGACTGGGGACTGCTGCAATGCTGCTTGTATTGTACATGGCTGAGAACGAGCCCGGACGCGGCACTGAGCGGCGCTCAGGCACCTGCCGCAGGCCCCGTTTCAGCGGGGAGCTGCCGTGGCTGGAGCCGGTGCCACCCGCTGCAGCAGAGGAGGAGGACTCGCCGCTGGCACCCAGGGAGTGCGGAGAGGACTGGTGTCCCTGCTGATGGTGGACATCTGTGGCAGCGGCGGTGCTGGCTGCAGATGGATGGGGCACTCTGGGGGGGGGGGGGGAAGCACTCCCATGGGCAGTGTCCCGCGCGTAGTACCCATTGTAAGATGCCACGGAGGGGTCTCCCATTGGCGGTGAAGGGTCTGCATGTGCGCTTGAAGCTGCAGGCATCCCTGGGTACAACTCTCTCCCATCATCACTCATCGCACTGCCCCGGCGAGACGAAGGTGCCCCCCCTTGCACCCCCCCACGTGGCTGTGGTGGCATGCGGCGGTCACTAGAAATGGCAATTCCACTGCCCTGGCCTGATAATGGGCGCGACGACGAGCTGGTGCGATGCACGCCTCTGGAGCTCGCCGCCTTGATGGGCCGGTACCCATGCTTGCTACGCTGCCTCTCTGCTCGTTCCTCCCGCTCCGCTGCTGCCCCAGGGGCGCTCCAGCTGCCTTGGTCCTTGTCCCGGCTAGAAGAGGATGCGCGGGAGGACGCTAACGACGCACGCTGAAGTGCTGCCGGCTGAGGCTGCTGCTGCACGGCTGGGGAGGGTGGCTCCAGCAATCGCTCCGAAGCACCAGTTGCCGCCGCCGCCGCTGCAATTTGCTGCCCAGAGGCACCACGCCGAATGGTTTCACTGACCAGTGCCACGTCTGCCTTGGGGTTCCCCGTGGAGGTTTCGTTTCGAAACCACTTGATCAAGCGGTTCACCCAGGACGTCTGCACAATCTGCAGCACAGAGGGGCGGTCCGTGGGGTCAGCCTTCAGCATCCAATCCACCAGCCCCCTCAAGTTTGCACTGTATTTTTCTGCGTCAATGGGAGGGTAGTTCCCGCGCAGGATCTTGAGCACCAGCGCCCCCAGAGAATTTGAGTCGAATGCGTGCTTCAGGGTGGCCATCTCGTACAGCACACACCCCAGCGCCCACACGTCCGACTTGTGGTTGTAGGGCTTGCCTTCGCACAGTTCGGGCGACATGTAGAATGGGGTGCCGATGACGCTTTTGGCCATGGATTTCATGGTGCCGGTGTCGGCCAGCACTTTGGCGATGCCGAAGTCACCCAGCTTGACAACTTGCCGCCCTTGCGTCAAGAAAATGTTCTGTGTCTTCAAATCTCGATGCAAGACTCGCATGTCATTGTGCAAGTATGCCATCGACAAGCACAGCTGCACAAACCACCACATGATCTGCTTCTCGCTGAAGCTCTCGCCTTTTGCACGCTTTGCTTTGATGACCTGAGAGAGATCACCCCCATCAGCATACTCCAGAACAATGTGGAGCGATTCATCTTCTATGAACGATGCAAAGTAGCCAATGATGTTCTCGTGTCTAAGGCGCTTCAGTAACTGCGCAAGATCGGGGAGTGGGGAAAAGCAGGCGTGGTGACATGGCGACATCCAGCACAGCTTTTCAGGACACACGACACCCCAAACGACCTGCTGCACACACACCTGTGCTTCCTTGAGTGCATCTTGCCTGTCTTTGGCATCCATACTGTGCAGCTGAATCCGCTTCACAACATAATGGCGGTGGGGTGGAGCTTTCGTGGCAACCAGGAGAGCTTGTCCAAAACTCCCACTCCCAAGGTGCTTGACAATTGTGAAAGCCTGCATGATCCCACCGAACAAGTGCGCAGGCTTCTACTTGCAGCAACAGCGGGTGCACCAGGGCTCAGCCCTCACGAGCAGCAAGCACTTGGCAGCGAAACTCTCCCGCAACGCCCGAATGCAGTCTCAAATGGTCCTCAACAATAGAAAGCGCCGTTGCATTGCGCAAGCTGTCAGCTTGCGCATAAACCCTGATTGGTATTTGGCAGGTGAACCATTTCAGGTGCAACACATTGCATGTTGAATTACTTACAGAGGCCCCTAGCCTAGCCGGCATAGGTGTTTGGCACTCGAACTAATAACTACTAGCTATCTGGAACCTGGTGCCGTGTGCCACCAACAGCGCGCGGGCGTGCTCCAGTTGGCTCCGCTGAATGAGACACCAAGACATCGTCGGAATCGTTCCCCTCAGCAGCTGCCGCTGCTGCTGCCTCTTCGAGGTGCATTCGCTGCACAGCCCGCCGGCCCAGCACAATCCGCACCAGGCGCTCACCCGGTTCAAACCAGTTCACGAGCAAGGCGGAGAGCAGCATGAGCACAATTGGGTACCATGCAAACAGACTGGAGATGGCTTGCATGGTTGCTGGGGTTGGCTCGCTTTGAGCGCTTTCGAATCCCGCGGCACCGAGCACTGCTGCTGCTAGGGCGCCCTGCACTGCACCCCCCAGCCGCCTGGACACTGCTTTGGCAGAGGTCGTCATCTGTGCTGCTTGCTTGCGCACATGCTGGGGCTGCTGGTCGATGACGGCTCCAGTGAACAGCTCCGGCAGTACCAGGAACACGCACACCATGGCCCCTTGCAGTGCAACCTGCAGCAGCAGTCCGTGGTACGACCGAGCCTCAAGCACAGAGTAAAGTGCCACACTGTATGCCACCGCACCGAGCTGCCACAGACGCTTCCAGGCTGCCCAGCGCACTCGGGCTGCTGAGGCCCATAGGGGACCCACTGCTGCCCCTGCCACATAGAACACCAAATACAAGCACGGCAGCAGCGCTGAGCCGGGAACCAAGATATCCCAGCTGTCCCCTTGTCCAATTTGGGCACTGCTGGGCAGGGCGGACTTCGCAGCGGCAGCCACAGCGTGCGGGAGCCATGGGCCCACCTTGAGCGCCACACCCAGTCTATCGCTGGTGAAGCCGTATGTGTGGGCTACAAGCAGGGGAAAGCTGTTCGTGATGAGGGCATTCGCGAGCGCTGACAGACTGTCGACTCCCAAAAATACCCAGAAGTCTGCGCTGGAAGCCAGTTGACGGGCGGTGACAAGTTTGGACTGAGCTGGCGACGAGCTTGCCACTTGGGCATCATTATGCAAAGCCAAGGCAAGGCCACCAGAGCAGGAGAATGCAGCTGCAGCCACCCCCAAGAATGTAGCCACAGGCGCAACGTGCAACCAACCAGTTCCGCTGAGGTAGGACACCCCGAAGGTGCCCGCGATCAGCCCAAGTACAACACTCTGCTGCTTGACAGACACAGCAGAGGACCGCGACTCAGCAGTGGGAAACATAATGGAAAACAGTGCGCTGTAGCGCAGAGCGATGAAGGCGTGCAGGGCGCCATGAATGCACAGGGCCAGTGCGTAGCCGCCAGGCAGACCGGACGCCAGCCCAGGACTCCAGAGCCAGAAAACTGACGCTGCCCACAAAAATTGCAAACACAACGAAAATATTTTGCCCGGATTGGGCACTGCGATGCCCATGGCCACCTCTGTTGCTGCTGTGCAGCCACTGTACAATGCCCATGTGCTCGCAATCCCCGCAGCATTCCACTGCATGTGCTCCCTGAGCATTGCTTGCACATGGGCACCCGTGGCTAACTGAATCGTGGTCAAGAAGCTAAAACCAGCTAAGTATGCATACTAAGATTGGGGTTAGGTGACTGGTAATGGTGTATTTGCGGCTGTACTCACGTGCGCCCAGCCCCACGAAAACTCTTTTGAGTCTATGCCTTGAGATTTTGTGTCATGGTCAAGCTTACCGCTGTCATGTGGCATGATGGCAGTCGAGTAGGCTAGATAAAAACAGCCTGTAAGAAACCGGTGCACTTTCCACGGCAATGGTCAAAGCAGTGCAGATTTGTTGCAAGCCTGTGACCCAACGGGCAACAAGTGGATGCCGCGCTTTTGAGCGACCTGTTGCAGACGAAAAGCACAAGGCACTGCAAGATTAATAAGATTGTTTCCTTAGTAACAGTTGATTGCATTGTGGTTGGGGCGGGGTCCAGCCAGCGCAAAAGACGGTACTTTGGAGGCCCCTTCTCAATAGCGCTTGTGTGTGTTTGACTGACATGTCTGCTGGAATGTTGTGCGAAGGTCATTGCGCACAAACGTTTGCAGCAGCACGAGGCACTGGAAAAACAGCGCTGCAACAGACTTATCGCTGTCCTTGTTTTGATACGCCTTGTGGCCTTTCGATTCGCTTCGCCTGGTCTGTTAACGCCATTTTCGTCCCGTCACCCTCGGGCTTAGCAGTTCAGCTCTTGACGAAGGCACCTGCAACAAATGTCTAAATTCAACCCAAATGCTTCATCTTTTGACCCCGTTGGTCAAGGCCAGTGAGTCTTTGTTTGGCTAGGGGTGCTTTGAGCGTCAGCGGCAAAACACAGTTGTCTTCTCACAGACAATGGACTGCCAGCTCTTCTGAAGCACAAGCAGTGCCCGCGGCGCAAAATTCCACCACAAGCAAACCAAAGTTGACGTTTAACCCCAATGTGCCTGCCTTTGGGGCTGCAGCTCCTATTTCTAACGCCACGATGCTGCCTGCCCACCAAGCGCCTCTCAGCTTGCAACCTTCAGCAAACGCACACATCACGTCACACCAGATGTTGCCTCCACCGACCCCTATTTTGAGCATGCCATCAGTTGAGTCGTCTGTTTCTGCTGCCGACCTATCTTCACTGGGCACGGTGCGTTTCAACGGAGACGAGGAGGAGGCCGGGGAGGAGGGCCAGCATGTGAAGAATGTGTTTGTGGATGCCATCGCCGTGCCGCCGCCACGTGTGTCCACGTACGGCACCCTGACACTACCCAGCGAGTTGGCTGCTCTGTACGCCGCTCAAGCTGCCACAGTGATGGCATCGGTGCCGCCCTCTGACGCGGTGGTGGCCGCACTGCCCAAGCAGTATGTCCGCGTGCTCCCCCTGGACAGCGACAGGGCACGCCGGCGCACGACTGGCAGCTTTGGATTCCTGACATCAACCCTCAAGGTGACCTGCACGCGGGATGGTGTGACATACGCAGCAAAGCGTGTGGACGGCATCAACGCCCCCAAAAGCGCCCTGGATCGCATTTGCCAAAATTGGCGTCGAGTGGCAGCCCAGCCGAGCATTGTTGCCCTTCGAAACGTCTTCATGGCCAAAGCTGGGCCGCTGCCGGGGTCAGCAGACAGTGGAAGCGGCATGGCCCTTTTTTTCGAACACGATTTTGTTCCAGGTGCAGTGTCGCTGCACCACCGCCTCATGGCTGGAACAGCAGAGCGCCAGCCAGTGCCGGAGCCGACGCTATGGTCGTGGGCAGGGCAGCTAGCCCTAGCTGTGAACAGTGCACACTCCGTGGGGCTTGCTTTCCGGTGCATCTCACCCCAACACGTGCTTCTGTCTGAGTTCCAGCGGGTGCGCATCTCCTGTGCAGGCGTGGTAGATGTGCTGGAGATGGAATCTCCAGCCACCCTGCAAATGCAGCAAAAGGACGACATGCGCAAGTTCGGCGAGTTGTTCCTGCAGGCTTCTTGCCGCACTGAGCTGCCCGCCAGGGGGGCCCCAGCTGATGACGAGGTCGCCAAGCTGCTTGAGCAGTGCAAGCAGCAGTACTCACAGCAGTGGTATGACCTCCTAGTCACCCTACTCAAGGCTGAGTGCGGCGCAAGTGAGCTCATGGGGCTGCTCGCGCCAAGCATGGCTGTCACACTGAGCCAAACACTGGCTTTGAATGACACATTACATGGCGCTCTCGGGGTGACTCACGCATCGTCAAGGCTGCTGCGCACCATTGTCAAATTGTCACAAGTGACAGAGCGCCCTGAGCATTGCGGTGATCCCTCCTGGGCAGAGACTGGTGAACGGTACTCGCTAAAGCTGTTCCGCGACTTCGTGTTCCACCAAGTTGATGAGCAAGGCAGGCCAGTACTAGATGTTGGCCATGTGGTCGAATCACTTTCAAGGCTGGACGTCGCTGACGGCACTCCTGTCATGTTGTCATCTCGCGATGGAGAGAACCTGCTTGTGGCCAGCTACGCTACGCTGGCAAAGAATTTGAATGCTGCGTACAACGACCTTGCTACCAGTCAGGGTGGGCCAAGCGTGGAAGCAATGGCTGCAGCAGCAAGCGAGGAAGCACGGGCCGCACGGCGCAGGGAGCGGGCTGCGATGCACAATCTGCATGGAGCACAGCCCGGCAGCATGCCTTCTGCTGGAGGAATGAGCTTCCATGCCCCACCGCAGCAAGCCAGTCTCGGGCAGAACTCGTTCATGGCGATGAACCAGGGGGCATCAGGTTTTGCTCAGCAAGCGAAGTTTGGTGCAGGTGGGAGGTTTAATGCGGGTGCCCCAGCTTTCACTGGATGAAAGTGCACTCAAGCAGGATCAGAGGCATGCTGGTGAAAAGCCGTTTCGTGTCAATGAACCCCAAGTACATTCAATCGACTCTTTTGGAATCTTGCTCAATGCTACGGTTGGCTGCGGATTCGTTGCGTTCGTGGCTGCTTTCCATTGATATGTCGTCATCGTTGTCAGAAACAGTGCCCTCACGCCCGGCACTAGAGGCCGATGCCCCTTCATCATCATGTGGACTCAGTCGCAAGGCGTCTGGAACCTCTTGCTGCGACTCGCAGTCATCGCTTGAGTAATTTGGTGAGCTGGATTTGCTTTCCGAGACTTCTCTCGGCACAGACGTATCAAGCACGGTTCCGGGGCCTGCAGACTGAACTGGTGCTTGCTTGGTTTCAGCGCTTTCTGGTTCACGCTGCTCATCTACGATAGACAATCGACGAGTGTGCATGATGCTACTTTTTGTGTCTAGCTTTGTGGCTCGGAGATTTTCTTGAACTTCACCAGGCTTTTCCATGCTGACGAGTTCCACGTCGCCGACGTCGGCAGCTTCCAGAAGCCCAGCGCCAGCGATGGGGCATTTGCTTGGAGATGGCACTGGATCATTTGCTGCAGAAGCACTTTCAACCTGTCTGAAACTGCGTAAGTGTTTCAGGGTGTGGTTTGCCTGATCCTCAATGCGGACAGAGGCTTGCCTGGCAAGCTGTACTTGTTGCTTAGCGTGGCGTTCAGCCTGTACACTTCGTTGAACTTGAGCGGAGAGGGTGCTGTCAAAAATATTCACACTAAATCCGAAGACGGATGCGTATTCTGGATGGGATTGCATGCTGTACGAGGCAAGACCCTCAATTCTGTCCGCGCCTTTTTCGACGACCTCCTTCGTCGCTGCAGTTGCTTTTGCTTCCTGGATGGCGACGTTCAGTTCGTCATACACTTCCGCCAATGACATGAGTTTATGTTCTTCGTCTTGCTTTTGCAATTTCAAGCCTGCCACCTCCGCATCGTAAGTCTCCAACTGCTCCATCACTTCATCAATAGATGCTCGCTTTTCGTCGCTATCTGGAGTAAGCCGCAGCTCGCGCCATCTGGATTCCGCAGTCATGCGGAAATGTTCAATGTGGTCAATCTGGCTTGTCAAGGCCTCCTGTCGATTTCCTGTGTCGTACGCCTCGTTCTCGAGCTGTTTGATGCGCTGTAGTGCTGCATCAATTACATCGGATGCCTTTTGGTGCCGTAGATTGAACGAATGAGCTCGTTTGTACAGGTCCCACAAATGTCCTTTTTGGCGACGCTCTAATATGACTCTACCGCCATCAATAACAGCGTTGATATCAGCGATTGGTAATGTCTCCCACAGTGGTGGAAGCTCTCGTCTGAGCTTGCGCTTTTGTGCGCAACATTTGCCAATAACCACCAAAATTTGGCGAATCCAGCGGAAAATAATAGCCTGAAACGCCAAACAAGATGCCATAACAATGAAACAAACAAACAGAACGATTCCAGCAGTGCTTTCAAATCGGCTGGAGAACTCCAACCCTGCAGAATCCAAAGCTGCAACTTCTTGCAATCCCTTCTGCGCTGCATTGGCAAAGCTGAGAGGAGACGATGTTGAATTTGAGGCCATTGAAGCATCCATCGCATTTTTAAGGGCTTCTGATGATGGGAAAATGTCCGGGTTTGTCATAGCCCACAGCCCGAACGCAAAGTGTGCGGGGACTGCATACACCAAAAGAGATGACATTGATTTTGCTAGGGCAGGCGAAAAGGCAGGGGGTGTCCGGTAGCAATAAATGAACAAGGCAATCTCTGCAAGCATCATCAGACCAAAGAACATTGCAGCCATTGGGATGAGAATTGGAAGCATAGACGAGTACGCCAATGAGATGAATACAACTGTGAGCATCTGTGCGTACCGTTCTGAAACATCCATACTCTGCCCTTCAAACAGTTTATTGAACTCATTTTGTGTGATTTTGTGAGTGATATTTTTGTTGAAAGAACAATTGCGGTCTCTGCAGATTGATACCCATTTCGCAGCACCCCTGCCAAGGCGTGCCAGCTGCGGCGTGAAGACCATCAGGAACATGGTGACAATGATGCTGGTTCCAGGTCCCAAGTACCAAGCTGTATCAAAATCACTGTAAGTTCCTTTTCCAAAGAAGAACCATTGCGTCTCAAAGTATGAGTTGACAAACAGCACAACAAGCCCAGTGTTGATCACCTGAAAGCCGAACAGTTTGGTAGCCAAGGAATATAACTGGCTTCCACGTGATCGTCTGGATTCATGCTGTACCATCCACTCGATGACAGGCTTCGCAAGGCTGTTCAAAGCCAATGTTAAAATTGCGACGCCATACGTAATCGCTTGAGCGGACACGAATGTTTGAAACCAATCCCAGCAAAGGGCCTCTTTTTTTGTTCCTTCGGGGTAAGGAACAGTGAACAAGAACGATTCGAGGCTGAGAGGGTTTCCGCTGTTATTTGACAGCAACTCTTGGCAGAAGCACTCCATCCGGCCAGTGCGTGTCTTATTTGGATTGCTTGCAGCGTACGAGTCTGACAAGACAAGCATTTCATCATAGACTGCAGCCTGAACATCATCGATGCGTGCAAACTGGCTGCACTCGACTTGTGGATGTTCCAGCTGAATTCCACGCTTGGCATCTTCCAGGTAGAAAACAAGGATAAAAATGGCAAACAGGAACACCATTGTTGCAAGTGAGGTTGTGATCTGCTTACCACAACGTACCATCCTGGGGGTACCCACATTTTCCCAAACGATATCTGAAGGTTCAGGAGCAGTTCGAGTTCTGATGGCAAACAGCTCATACTTCTCTGGCATGACTGGGATCGGGCGACGTTCAGCTGCTGCAGCTTGAATCAAGTCATCCCCGCCATTCCGCTTTACATACTGTCGTGTGCACCACGCCATAACCCTCGAGTCTGAGAACTCGCGTCGTGCTCGTAGTGCTGCCTCGGCAGTTTCAAATGTGACGTAGGCGCACTTTGCGTGTGTCGCCTCAATCTCGTCCACTTTGGGGCTCCGGGGACTCGCAACGATACCACCACGCAACACAATCTTTATCTCTTCATCAACGTCCCCAATTTGCTTTACCAACTTTTCCATGCGATCAAAAGCATGTTTTGCGTACAAGTATGGATGGCGCCGAATTGCAGGACAGCAGCCAACTTCGAAAAGCCCTTTGTCTGCCCACTCTTTCAGTTTCCTATATGTCTCCTGACCTTGGGTCAGCACAAGGTGGGTCTTTTCAGCCGTCTCTAATTTATACAAAAGCTCACCTCGCAGCTTGTTCCAGGCGATGAGACGAGTGTCAGACAGACCAAAGTTAATATCAGCAACCTTGACAGGCAGCGCTTTTGAACTATCCGTCTGACCGTCTTGATGAATCATTGGAACTTCTTCACAGGCGTTGAGGTGACCCTCTAAAAATTCGCGCAAATCCTGTTCAAATTCTTCAATAGTGTCGTGCACTGGCAGGCTTGGGATGAACACTGTGTAGTCTGCAATTGAAGTTGTACTCCTGAATTCAGCTTCTTTCTTCTCTCTTTTAGTCAGATTCCGGACTAAGAGAATGAAGACCAGGACTGCAAATGCATCGAACAAAGCAACAGCCACAGCAATTTCTTGCTTGGAGTATGAACCAAAGGGCCCTAGAGCCACTGCGTCAGAAAAGCAGCGCGCGACAATAACCAGGCGGCGTGGAGTGGAAGGACAAAAGTTCAGGCCGGCAGCTGCAAGAGAGTTGGAGCACAGCAAATTACCATCAGCGGTTCTAGTCAAACGTAGCCCATCAGCTTGTTCACACTGACTTGTAGCTGATACTTGCCATGCCTGTTGGAGGTTTGGCTGCGCACTTACAGTGCATGAAGCTTGCCCAAGACAGCGCATGCTAGCAATCTTTTGAACACTTTCACTCGCGCAGCTTGGTTTGCCAGAGATTGATGACACGTTTCGAAACGCAAATTGCAGGTCTGGGAAAACAGGACGACCTGTGCTGTCAAGTTCTGCCGAGCAGCATGGCGTCGTTTTGAATCTTGCACCGTTTGGCATTCTGGCCTCACGAGCGCTAGAAAGATGCGGGAAGGCTGTGGGGCACGAAGTTTTTGGTGTTTGCTGACTTGGACACCCACACACTCCATCAAAGTCCCCATAAATAGCATTGATACTGCCAATGGAAGCATCAGCAGGGCAGCCGATGTGCACACTGCCCTCGTCACTTGGTGAGTTTGCCATAGGCTCCGACCCGGCATTGCATTCAGTATGTCCTTCGCCAAGGTTACCAAGCGAAACGGAGGCCATTTGCTGCGTGATTGTAACCATGTCGTCTGCCATTGCATTTGATTCAGCGAAGATGTATATCGAAGGTATTGACAGGACCGTGAGCAGCAAGAAGACAGTGAACATGTACGCCATGAACTTGAAGAGAAGAACTACACCTGTACCATACTTGCTAAAGCTGCTTTTTTCATCGTCTTCATACTCGTCATCCACTACATCTGCAATATCTCTTTGGTCAGAATCTCCCATTTCATTCCCACAGCACAGCAATGTATGTCCACTGATATTCGTGTCACAGAAAATGTGTTTTGAGTACACTGTCTGCACCCCTTGAGGAGTGGTGATAATTGTCTCAATTCGAGGGTGCATTAATTGCACATGTTTCCTGGCCTGCGTAAAGTTGCAAATGTATTGTCCAATCAGTGACTTGCGTTTCATTGCAAAATTGAAACGCCGACAACGACACGTACGGCATCAAGCGATACGTGGCGCACTTCAGATAATTTGCCATCTATGAGTAGGCCAGCTCTTCTATCTTGATTTTCATCTGCTCGAGCAGTTGGGCCTGCGCTGAGCAGTCGCGAAGGAACTCTTTCGACAGTTGCCATTGTTCAAGTAACCTTGTCGAACTGTCAGCTGAATGGCCAACACTGGCAAGCTTTGCACCGAGGGGGGGGGTTCTTTATTTGTTTTTATGTGGGTTTAATGTATTCTTTAGCGACATCAACCCAAACAAAGCTTGGGGCACGCAATCCCTTGACCCCTCTCAGATCAGAGGGGGGTATGCAGGATGTAATTACTTGTGAAAGGTTTACCGCAACACCAATCACATAAAGTTTTGATATCCTGCATACCCCCCTCTGAGTGGGGTCAAGGGATTGCGTGCCTCGAGCTCGGTCGAGTTGTGTCGCTAGAAAATACATTACATACACACATAAAGCGATTTGGAACCAACCGTAGCGGCAGCTGGGTGTCCTCGGCATGGAGGCTTACGGCTGCGCACTGATGTCAGCAGAGACCCCCAGCCTTGGCCTGCTGGAAGTGAGGGGCAGGAGATGGGAGTAGCTCACTCCTGGCGAAGTCACTTCCCACGGAGATCTCTGAAAAGCAACGAGTGAGTTGATTGTGGTTTCAATTTAGGCGCATGAGCCTGCTCCCCGAGGCTGACTTTGATAGTGTGCCTCATGGAGACTGATGGACACACGCCTTGGCATGCTGAACTTATCCAGCTCGATCATGCAGGTCTTACCGCAGTGCTTTCGGGAGACGCCACAAGCTTATGGAAGGCTTCCAGCGGAGGTCTGCCGCACGTTGTCATTGCTCTAGGCCGGCGATTTCAGCGGATGAGCTTGCCAGGAATGAGCAGCTGCTCAGGGGCATAGCCACAATTCTGTGTTTGTCATCAGTGTTATCTTTACACATTGTATGGCAGGTACAAGTGCCCAAGCAAGCGCCCTTGCGACCGCCCCCCCGGCACTTACAGTTGGGTGCCTACCACGGGATAAGCGTTGTTAACTCGGCCGGCTAGGCTGCTGTTGATGTCACCGAAGGATACATTCAAAGTAAGACTTGTATGATCGAGCTGGACAAGTTCAGCATGCTCAGGCATGTGTCCATCAGCTCCATCAGACACTGCATGCCGCTCAAGTCAGACTCCAGGAAGCAGGCCCATGCGCCTTCATGCGCGGCTGTAAGCCTTCATATGAAGGGCACCCCGCTGCCACAACGGATTTCCAATTGTTAAGTGATTGGTTTTGTGGTAAACCTTTCACAAGTTGATATATCCTGCATACCCCCCCGTTGAGTGGGGTCAAGGAATTGCATGCCTCAAACTCTGTTTGGGTTGATTTCGCTAAAACTTAAATTGCATGCACATTGCAAATTCAACACATAACGCATGCGTTATGTATATATATATGCATTGCATTTTGGGGGACCCTGTTCCTGTCGGTGCGTTGTCCTTTGATCAGAAGCGAGGGCGCAACATTTGGCTGGCTGAAGAGATATCTCGAACTGTCTACCCTTCACTGCCAAAAGGCATGTAAAGAAGAGTGCACTCCACTATGATCAACAGCTCAAGTATGGCAGCATTAATGCCCAGAAGTCACTTCCGTAAGAAGGGGTGCTTGCCATGCAAGCGCTCATAGCGGCGAACCTTTAGTACATCTTCAGCTTGGTGCTTGTGCAGGCTTTGTTCACCATGAAACTGCCCACACTGTGCCACCAACAGTCTTACTCGGTGATTTATACGAAACATTTGGAGAATCTAACTGTTGTGCGTTCCGAAAAGCTCCCCTATCAGGTGGCACGGCAACGGTCGCTAAGATTGACGCGTGCGTGTGGCACGGCGGCACGCGCAGCCTCAGCTCGAGCAGCTTGAGAGATATCCCTCACCTCAGTTCCGTCATCAACTTGGCAGACACATTAGTTGACTGTCAGGAACACAAAGCGCTGCGTTCAGTCGGTGTAGAAGTGCTAGACTTTCCACTGTCGGACAGCACCCGCGTTTCGTCAATACAAGGCTCCGAAGCAGTAGCACAGGTGCTTGCTGAAGCGTCGTGTGCCATTCGAAAAGGGCAAGAAAGCGGAGGGCACGTTCTTGTACATTGTATGCTGGGGCGTTCGCGCTCTGCAGCTGCTCTCCTGTGGTACATGCTTGATGCTCATCCGGCCTGGACTCTGGTCAGGGCTTTTGCGGAGTTACGGGCTGCCAACCCAGCAGCATACCCCTGCAGAGATCTGCTCGCCTGCATCGCTGCGCACCACCCTGCTTGCCAGCATTTGCCAGGCACTCGTGAATCACTCAGTTTCACTGATTCAGACAAAGCTAGTGAGGCATCATCATCTGTTTCTCCGTCGCCGCAGTTCTTGCCTCACAGCTTCAGGAGGCACACTGGCTCGACACTGGCCCGAGCTTCTCGCAGTCAAGCGGGGCGCTCAGCCTTGGGTATGCTTCCTGTACAAGTGTCCAGTGCACCGCAAGCCACCGTGCTGATCCCGGGCGCCACAACGCTTGCAAAGGCGTCCTCAGGGCTGAGCCACCGGGAGCAGCGGGGCAACTCCACAGTGCTTTCCACCATGCAGGGCGCCGCTGCTGGCAGCAGCGACTATAGCGCTGCAGCCAGCGGGGTGCCCCCCGTGGGCATCGTGGTGCGGGACCGGGCTTCCCCCCTGCTGAGGGGGGCAGGGGCGGGCTTGTTTGCAACACAGGGGGGGGGGCTTGCACACGGCCACCGCAATGAGCCTCGCGAGGAATCTTCTTTGCATGCTGCAGGTCGTGGGGACCAAGCTCGTGTACGAAGCTGCAATGACATCGCAGCACTGGCCAGCAAGGGGTGGACTTCCGCCAGTTTCAAGCGCAGCCCGCACGGCGGCTCCTGGGACGTTACCACTGCCAGCAAGCCACGCACACACAATGGAGTTGCATCATCTGCCGGCAGCCCCAGACAGGGGAACTCGGCTGGGGAGAGTGAAAGCGACGCAGGCTGCAGCGAAGTGACTGGCTTGGCTGAGGAGTCCCTCCCAAATACTGGACAGGGTGCAGCATCCAAAGCAGCACCCACAGCCGAGCAAGTGTACTTATGTGCGCTTGACTTTCTGCATTCCCAGTCGTCTTTGAGTGTGTGGTCGCGCATGCAGAACATGGAGTACAGCGTGGCCAAGCTGCAGAGTGCATGTACCGGTGTTGTGCCGGGGACTGTCTCACAGATGCAGGCAGAAGAAGTACTTATGCAAAGCAAAGGGAATGTGGATGCAGCTGTGGGCTTGCTGCTCATGCGGTGAGGTCAGCTGCCCCCCCCTGAACGCCGGCTTGTGTTGGTAGACAATTTTCCGACGCACGGGAATTGCAACAATTTGTTTGTTTCGCCTCTGCGTTGGGTACAGCCGCTTTGGTTGTTGTGTGAACTTATCTGAATAAATATGGCAGCTGTGGCTTCCAGGGCTCGTGCTGGGCTTGCTGCCCTTCGGGCTGCCAGCATGCACGCTACAGCGATGCGCGCTTTCTCTTCTAGAATCCTGTGCTCAGACCCTATTGATGCAGTTGCAACTGATATCCTGAACAAAGCAGGCTTCCAAGTCGAACAAGTTGATGCAACAAAGATGACTGAGGAAGAATTGCTTGCCATGATGCCAAACTTCGATGGCCTGATCGTCCGAAGGTGAGATTTGAAACTTTTCGACAATTTCCGCACCGGCACGAGAATGACAAGGTTTGCTGCGCAGTGGAACAACGGTGACACCGAAACTCATCGATGCTGCATCAAACCTGAAATTGATTGGCCGAGCTGGTGTAGGAATCGACAACATTGATCTGGATGCAGCTACACGCAAGTAAGTTACTGAGCTCATCGGCTCCACGGCTGTGCCCGGCTCCAGTGCTCACTATTTTGGGCCACCAACACACGCCAGCCCACATTGACTTCCTGCAGGGGCATAATTGTCATGAATACGTATGTATGCGCACCCGCCCATTGCATGTACTTGTCAGATAATGCAGCTAGATGACGCGGAATCTTGGACCACAGGTCACCGCTCTTCTTGTGTCCGCAGACCCGGAGGCAACACCCAGTCCACAGCTGAGCTGACCATTGCTCACATCATGGCACTAGCCCGTAATGTGCCCCAAGCTAGCATCTCACTGAAGGCTGGGCGGTGGGACCGCAAGCTGTACACGGGGAATGAGTTGAATGGGAAGACCATCGGAATCGTTGGCCTGGGCCGTATTGGGCGGGAGGTCGCCCGCATGTGTCATGCATTCGGCATGACTGTGCTTGGGTATGACCCCCTCTCGTCTTCAGCTGAGGACCACATCCAGGTAACCCCGCTTGATGACCTTTTGGCTCGCAGCGACTTCATCACCATGCACGTCCCCAAGACCAAGGACACAGCTGACCTCATCAACAAGAACACCATCGCGAAGTGCAAGCAAGGTGTGCGCATCATCAACTGCGCTCGCGGCGGTATTATTCACCAGGGCGATTTGCTGGAGGCTTTGGAGTCGGGCCATGTGGGAGGCGCCGCCTTGGATGTGTATGAGACGGAGCCCCCCAGCGAGGAGTCCATGCAGCTGCTGAGACACCCCAATGTGCTGTGCACACCCCACTTGGGAGCATCTACGTCGGAGGCACAAGTAAATGTCGCGCGCGACATTGCACACCAGTTTGTGGACGCCCTGACCCGCAACAAGTACGCAGGCGTGGTGAACGCCTCGCGAATGGACTACGTGGGCCGTGCAGACCTAGCACCACTTCTGGATTTGGCGGAGCGAGTGGGCGCTCTGCAGGCTCAACTGATGTCTGGCTCAGGGCGGCCGATTCGCTCCGTATCTGTGCACCTGCAAGGTCGCGAGTTTGCCAACGCATCCATCTCACCTGTGCTGAAGACCGCAGTGCTGAAGGGCTTGCTCGGGGAAATCAAGGCCCAGGGCAGTGTGAACTTCGTGAACACCCCCCTTCTGGCCCAAGAAGCGGGCTTGAATGTGGAGACCAGCCTGGATACCCAGAAGGGGGGCAGCTTCGGCAATTTCATCAAGGTGCGGGTGGGCCTGGAGGGTGACTCCGCCGCCGAAGGCCGCACCATCACCGCAGCACTGACGGGCAACCAGCCCCGCCTGGTGCAGCTGGATGGCTTCGACGTGGACATCAAGCCCGCGGGAAACATGCTGTTCTTCCGGAACTCTGACCGGCCTGGCGTGCTGCGAGACATCACGGCAGTGCTGGGCCGAGCTGGGGTGAACATCGCAAACTTCAACCTGGGCCGCGACAGCGTCGGTGGAAATGCTGTGGGTGTTCTCACTCTGGACGCTGCTGTGCCTGCGCCCACACTGCAAGAGCTGAAGGAGATTCCGAACCTGCAGTCAGTTGCAGTGGCCACCTTGACCGTGCCAGCGACCAACAGAATTGACCTGCCGGACAACTTGCATGCTGGTGTGCACGCGACCTCAGCACCCCGCCCCGCTGTGAAGCCCAGCAACCCCCAGTTCGGCTCTGGGCCCACCACCAAGCGCCCTGGTTGGAGTGTGGATGCCTTGGCTGGCGCCGCCCTTGGCCGCTCCCACCGCAGCGCTGTGGGCAAGAACAAGCTCAAGTATGCTGTGGACTACACTTCTGACCTGCTGCAGCTGCCAGAGGGGTACCGTGTGGGCATCGTCCCCGGCTCCGACACTGGCGCCTACGAGATGGCCATGTGGGGCATGCTGGGCCCGCGCCCGGTGGACTGCTTGCACTGGGAAAGCTTCGGCAAGGGGTGGTACTCTGACGCCAAGAGCCAGCTGAAGCTGCCGCAGCTCACCGAGATCACTGCTGACTACGGGCATCTGCCGGACTTGAGCAAGGCCAACACTGCTGAGCACGATGTGCTGTTCACTTGGAACGGCACCACCTCTGGTGTTCGCGTGCCCAACGGTGACTGGATCGCCGAAGACCGCAAGGGGTTGACGTTTGTGGACGCCACCTCAGCTGTGTTTGCGCAGCATATTCCCTTTGACAAGACTGATGTGCTGACGTACTCCTGGCAAAAGGTGCTGGGAGGCGAGGGCGCCCACGGGATGATGGTTCTGTCCCCGGCGGCTGTGGACCGCCTGGAGAGCCACACCCCCACCTGGCCCATGCCCAAGGTGTTCCGCATGACCAAGGGGAACAAGCTCATTGAAGGCATTTTCCGGGGCGAAACCATCAACACGCCATCCATGCTGTGCGTGGAAGACTACATCGACGCCCTGCAGTGGGCCGACGCAAATGGCGGATACGCGGGCTTGGTGAAGCGCGCTGATGCGAACCTGGCGGTGATTGAGAAGTTCGTGCAGGAGAATGACTGGATCAGCTTCTTGCCTGTAGACCCTGCCACGCGCAGCAACACATCAGTGTGCTTGGGCGTGGCCCTGCCCGCGCCCAAGATCAAGGCCATGACCGCGCTGCTGGAGGCGGAGGGGGTGGCCTTTGACATTGGC